>OUNK010000987.1_pt2 | contig 17228 bp, 17 predicted proteins | sample 1755341 | NCBI WGS metagenome assembly OUNK01 (sample SAMEA3914788, study PRJEB12502) | metagenome | biome: forest; material: soil | place: Canada | collected 2011-07-03 | depth 0.1 m | reverse complement strand
GCGAAGTACTTCAGGTGGTCGGAGATGTCCCTCCCGCTGGTCGTCGCGTTGTTGATGACGCTGAGCAAGGAACTCTGAGAGTTGGTGGGGCTCCAGACCAGGTCGCTACCGTCGGAGGGTGTCACCGAATCGTGTGCGAAATCTTTGTTGAAGGTCGCTTCGATCGCCGCGATATCGGTGGTGTTGTTCTCGATCACCGCAAAATCGCGTGTGGTGCTGTAGTAGCGGCTGGTGAGGTTGAGCGTCATGATCGCGGTCTGGGCGTTGGACGTCGCGGCATCGATCGTGATCGTTTTCTGATGCGTCGCTTCGTACTTGGTCCAGGCCCACACCACATTCACGCCGCAATTCTTGAGCTGGTTGTAGGCGGTGGTGTTGTTGCTCTTTTCATCGTTCACATCAAGGATCACGCGGACGGTGACGCCGTTGGCGGCAGCGTTGCAGAGATCGTTCTGTGCAGTGGTGTCCACCAACTCATACATGGTCATGTCGATGGTCGACTTGGCCGAGTTGATCAGGTTGTAGATCGAGGTGAGGCCCTGATCGGGCTCGATGATCAGCGTTTGCGTGCCGGTCTGTGCTGCGGCGGGCAGGGCGACGCCGAATACGCAGGCAATTACCAGGGCGGTGGAAAGTGCGGTTTTTGCGAAGTTGGAACGCTCACAACGGCTCTTCATGACTTGATCCTTTGTCAATCGATTAGGGTCACGCTTCTCCCTGCGATAACTGGCTGCCGCCCTCCCTGAGCGACTTCGGTTGTCCGGATGATCCGGTCGTCCCCTGATGAGATGCGCGCTCGCATCGCAACCGAAGCGCCGATCAAAGCGTCGATCGATGACATGAGTCTTTCTGTAGCGTGGCAATGCGAAGTGCGTTTAAGTGGCGTGCGCCTTCGTCACGTTTAGGTGAACGTGAAGGTTATGTCGAAGCTGTGATGCGCAATACGAAAACTTGCTGATGGCTTACGGTTTGCGAGTTGAGGTCGCGCAATCATTCGTGTTCCGCACGATTACATGCGGAACACACCGTAGCGTTGCGGTTCGATCGGTGCATTGAGCGAAGCGGAAATTGCCAGGCCAAGCACGCGACGCGTATCGGCAGGATCGATAATGCCGTCGTCCCACAGTCGTGCGCTGGCGTAGTACGGATGACCTTGGTGCTCGTATTGTTCGCGGATCGGCGCCTTGAACGCCTCTTCTTCCTCGGCACTCCAGCTTTTGCCGGACGCTTCGATGCCATCGCGCTTCACAGTGGCCAGCACACTGGCTGCCTGTTCGCCGCCCATCACGCTGATGCGTGCATTGGGCCACATCCACAGGAAGCGTGCGCCGTAGGCGCGGCCGCACATAGCGTAGTTGCCGGCGCCGAAACTACCGCCGATAACGACCGTGAATTTTGGTACATGCGAGCAAGCGACCGCGGTAACCATCTTCGCGCCGTCCTTCGCGATGCCCGCGTTCTCGTATTTCTTGCCGACCATGAAACCTGTGATGTTCTGCAGGAACACCAGCGGCACGTTGCGCTGGTTGCACAACTCAATGAAATGCGCGCCCTTGAGCGCGGATTCGGAAAACAGGATGCCGTTGTTGGCAATGATGCCGACAGGGTAGCCGTGGATATGCGCGAAACCGCAAACAAGTGTCTTGCCGTAGCGTGCCTTGAACTCGTGAAGTTCGGAGCCATCGACGATGCGTGCGATGACTTCGCGAATATCGAACGGGCGACGCGTATCCTGCGGAATCACGCCGTAAAGTTCTTCCGCGGCGTAACGCGGTTCGGTCGGTGCACGCAGCGCAAGCGGCATGGGTTTGTTGCGGTTGAGGCTGGCGACGATGTCGCGGGCAATCGATAACGCATGGGCATCGTTCTCCGCATAGTGGTCGGCCACGCCCGATATGGACGTATGCACATCCGCACCGCCCAGCGCTTCGGCGTCCACCACTTCGCCCGTGGCCGCTTTCACTAGCGGCGGTCCACCGAGAAATATCGTGCCTTGTTCGCGCACGATGATGGTTTCGTCGCTCATCGCAGGCACGTAGGCGCCGCCAGCTGTGCAGGAACCCATCACCACGGCGATCTGCGGAATGCCAAGTCCGGACATGCGCGCCTGGTTGTAGAAAATGCGGCCGAAGTGTTCCTTGTCCGGGAAGACTTCATCCTGCATCGGCAAAAACGCACCACCCGAATCGACCAGGTAGATACACGGCAAACGGTTTTCCAGCGCCACTTCCTGCGCACGCAGGTGTTTTTTAACCGTCATCGGGAAATACGTGCCACCTTTCACCGTGGCATCGTTGGCCACGATCACCACCTCGATACCGCACACATGACCCATGCCGGTGATGATGCCGGCGGCAGGTGCTGCATCGTCGTACATGCCATGAGCGGCTAACGGCGAGAGTTCGAGGAAGGGCGAGCCCGGATCGAGTAGAGCGCGGATGCGCTCGCGCGGTAACAGTTTGCCGCGGGACGTGTGCTTTTCGCGGGCTTTGGCGCCGCCACCTTCGGCACTGCGCGTCATCTCGCGATGCAGGTCCTCCACAAGGGAGCGCAACTGGGTGCTGCTGGCCTGGAACTCCGGCGAGCGGGGATCGATCTGCGAAGTAAGGACGCTCATGGTTTTGTGCTACGACCGTCTGGGCAAACGTGGATGATAACGGGGTGCGTGGATCATCTGTACAACGGTGACCAGGCGACCGAGACAGCTATAAAAAAACCGGCCGCCCAAAGGCGGCCGGTTTCATGGAAAGCCTGAAACGAAGGATTAGTTGCCCTTCGTGGCGTCCTTGGCGGCAGTAGCAGCCGACTTGGCAGCACTCGCTGCGCTGCTGGCAGCGCTGGAAGCACTGGCAGCTGCACTCTTCATGGCATCGGCAGCAGCCGGAGCGGCAGCGGTGGAAGCCGGAGCAGCGGCCGGAGCAGCAGCGGTCGAAGCCGGAGCAGCAGCCGGGGTAGCGGCCGTGGAAGCGGCAGCGGCCTTCTGAGCCTGGTCAGCAGCCTGAGTAGCTGCCTGCTGGGCCTGGTCAGCCGACTTCTGTGCGTCCTGCGCGGCATCCTGCGCGCCATTGCTGCAAGCCGCCAGCAGCGCGACAAGCGCGGAGGCGAGAAGGGTACGCGTGAACTTCATAATGGATCTCCTTAGCCGTGGAATGCCAATTGGCAGATTATTAATAGCGCTTTCGTGTTAACAACGCTACCTGTTTCAACGAACAACTTTATGCCGCATTAAACCACCAGCCAGGATTTCATAACCCGGGCTGGTTATTGCAGTGCAGCTTAGTCCAAGAGCTCTACGGCAATAGCCGTGGCTTCGCCCCCGCCGATGCACAATGTTGCCACACCGCGCCGCAAATTGCGGGTTTTCAAAGCATTGAGCAAAGTCACGACCAAACGGGTGCCGCTGGCGCCGATGGGGTGGCCAAGTGCGCAGGCACCACCATTGACGTTGAGCTTTTCATGCGCAATACCGAGTTCGCGCATAGGTGCCATGGCTACCACGGCAAAGGCCTCGTTGACCTCGAACAGGTCGACGTCGCTCACCTTCCAGCCAGCCTTGTCGAGCACCTTGCTGATGGCCGACACGGGGGCGGTGGTGAACCATTCCGGTTCCTGCGAATGCGTAGAGTGGGCAACGATACGTGCCAACGGCTTGATCCCACGTGCCTTGGCGTCATCGGCTGACAACAGTACGACGGCTGCCGCGCCATCGGAAATGCTCGACGAACTGGCGGCGGTGATCGTGCCGTTTTCCTTGCGGAAGGCAGGCTTGAGCGAAGGGATTTTGGCCACGTCCGAACGACCCGGCTGCTCGTCGGTATCGACCTGCACGTCGCCTTTGCGGCCGGACACGGTGACCGGCACGATCTCGCCAGCGAACGCACCCGACGCCTGCGCAGCCTGTGCGCGCTTGACCGACTCGATCGCAAAAGCATCCTGCTCTTCACGACTGAAGTGATACTTGTCGGCACACAGTTCGCCGAACACACCCATGGCCTTGCCATCGTACGGATTGGTCAGGCCGTCCCACGCCATGTGGTCGACCAGCTGGCCATCGCCATAGCGAATGCCAGTGCGCGCATTGACCATGTGTGGCGCATTGGTCATCGATTCCATGCCGCCGGCGACGACCACGGCGGCGGAGCCGGCCTTGATCAGGTCATGGCCAAACATGATGGCCTTCATGCCCGAGCCGCAGACCTTATTGACCGTAGTGCAGCCAGTTGCGACGGGCAGGCCTGCGTGCAACGCAGCCTGGCGAGCGGGTGCCTGGCCGAGGTTGGCAGGCAGCACGCAGCCCATGATTACCTCGTTGACATCCCCGGCGGCGATGCCGGCTTGTTCGAGGGCGGCGCGAATGGCGGTAGCGCCGAGCTTGGGGGTGGGCACGCCGGTGAACTGGCCGAGAAAAGAGCCGATGGCAGTGCGCTTGGCACCTGCAATGACAACGCTGACGTCCGACATGGGGGTCTCCGAAGGAGCTTTAAGGCGCATCGCGCCAGGGGAAATAACTTACGGATTATCGCAGCCCGCGATGCAAAGCAGCAAACGTAATTTTTCGTGAGAAATCACGTACTCCAGCGTACTCGCGTTGTGACAAACTCTGGCCAAAAGCTATAGCCAGGAACTGCTCCTCATGTAGGGGATAGCCTGGACGACGGTGGGGACCGATAGCTAAACGGGGAGAGCGGTCATGGCAGCAGGAACGCGGGTTTGGCGTCGCCGGGAAATGGCCGTGCTGATCAGCCTGGCGCTCGGATTGAGTGCGTGCGGAGGTGGCGGCAGCACCAAGTCACCGGCGCCTACACCCGCCCCCGCCCCATCACCCACCAGTACGAACGTTCCAAACCCGCCTATCAATGCGCAGCTGGCGCTCACCAATACCTATGCTGCGCAAAAGCAGGGCTATACCGGCGCAGGCATCACGATCGGTGTCGTCGACAGCGGCATCATGGCGAGCAATCCAACCGTGGCCGGGCGTGTGTATCAGGAACAGATCTACGTCGACCCGACACAAAACAACACCAGCATTGACGATGTGGTCGGACACGGTACGTGGGTGTCGGAGATTGCCGCGGGCGTACCCTTTGCTCAATTTGCAGGCGGTATTGCGCCGGGTGCCGGCCTGGTCTCGGCACGCATCATTGCTGACAACGCGCCTGACGATAACGGCTCCACGGCACCGACTCAGGTAACGGGGGCCGACGCTGTGCCGCTGGGGCAGGTGAATCAGAACCTGATGGCGTCCAACGTGCAGATCATGAACAACTCGTGGGGCGGTATCTCGTGGAGCAGCACCGATGCAGCCACCACGGCAGCTTTCGACGCAGCCTATGCGCCGTTCGTCGAACAGCATGGCGGATTGGTTGTATTCGCCGCTGGTAACGACTCCTCGGCTAACCCGAGCACGATTGCATCGTTGCCGACAGTTGCGAAGGATTCGGCTCTTCAAGAGGGTTGGCTGGTTGCAGTAGCACTCAACAGTAATAGCCCGACACAGCTCGATAGCTATTCGAACAAGTGCGGCATAGCGATGAACTACTGTTTGGCGGCGCCAGGCGATGTGATCGTGCTGGATAAAGACACGCTAGCCAGCACCACCAATCCGACGTATTACATCGTGGAAGGCACTTCGTTCGCTGCGCCGCAAGTGTCTGGCGCGGCGGCGCTAGTATGGCAAGCGTATCCGTATTTCTCCAACTACCTGGTGCAGCAGACACTGCTGGGTACGGCCACTCCTATGGGTGGCGCGCAGCCGAACCCGACGTTCGGTTACGGCGTACTGAATGTTGGTGCTGCGGTGAACGGTCCAGAGCAATTCAATTGGGGCAATGTCACGGTTGGATTTACGGGTGCATCCAGTTGGAACAATCCGATCTCCGGTGCGGGCGGATTGATCATGAACGGTCCCGGTTTGCTGACGCTTAGCCAGCCTTCGACTTATACCGGTGGCACGACGGTGAACGGAGGCACCTTGAATGCCGTGTCACTCAATTCGGATGTCACCGTCGCCTCCGCAGGCACCTTGGCGATCACCGGCAATTCGGCCACTGCGCAGTTTCCGTTGATCGTCGGCAACGTGACGAGTCAGGGGACGTTGGTTGTCGGTAGCAGCAATCTGACCATGCGTGGCAACTATTCGCAGACGGGAAGCCGGTTCTCGGTATCTCTTGGGTCCGCCTTGCAGGTGCAAGGAAGCGCCACTCTTAGTGGTAACCCGACGATATACGTCTACAGTGCCAATTCTGGATACCAGATCAATTCACAGACGCTCATCCTGTCGACAACAAGCGGTTTGACCGGAACCTTCAACAAGACAGTGGCTTCGGCACCCTCCGTGGTACTGACTGCAACACCGACCTACGATGCCTATGACGCGTACCTAGATGTCACACAGGCCAATCTTATCCAGATCACCGGCTTGACCTATTCGGCGGCAACTTACGCCGCCGCCCAACGCGTACAAGGTGCTTTCAACACCGTCAACAGTGCGATTGAAAATGGTTCGAATGCGCAGGCCTTGCCAAGCAGCTTCGTCAGCGGCGCAGCAAGTATCCAGCAGACGCCGAGCGTCGCAGCCATGCAACAGTCGTTGAACAGCCTTTCCGGCCAGATGTATGCGGCCAGCGCGGCAATGACTTTCGAAGCCATCGATGCCGATACGCGCGCGCTCTCGGATCGCTTTGACGCGTTGCTCGATGCGCCGCAACAGTTCGATTTCAACAAGTTCCACAGCTGGACGCAGAACCTGGGCTATCAGGGCAACTTCTCGCGCAGCGGTTATGACGGCCTTGGTTTCCAACTCAACGGCAGCATGATCGGTGGCGATCGCGGTTTCGGTAACGGCGGCATTGTGGGTTATGCGATCAGCCAGAGCCAAGGCCTGGGCAATCTCGAACAGAGTGCGGACCAAGGCTTCAGTCGCGCGCTGGAAGGCATGATCTACGGCGGATTCGTGCAAGGAAACTGGTACGCCATGGGCCGCTTCGGCGTGGGTAGCGATTGGCAGGACACGCGTCGTGAACTGATACTCGGCGGTCAGACGGCGGGTGTGTCGAGTTTCAGCAATGGCCGTTACGATGTGGTTTATAGCGAAAGCGGCTATCGCTTCAATCTCGGAAATTGGAAACTCACACCGTATGCCGATCTTGAGTATGCCAACGTCGAGCGCGATGGTTTCGACGAACAAGGCGGCGACGGTTTCGGATTAATGTCCGGCACGCAGACGATCCAGCGCTGGCAGGGCGGCCTGGGCATGCGCGGTTCGCGGCAATGGAACATGGCCAATGGAACCAGCCTCAGCTTGCAGGCGCGCTTGCTGTGGCAGGATGCGTTCGCGATGCATGGAGTATCGCCCAACGCCAGCTTCACGGCCCTGCAGCAATTTACGCCGATCGAAGGCATCGGCTTGTCGCGTTACGGCAGCGTCGCAGGGTTATCGCTGGATTGGCGATTCTCGGCGCGATCGAATCTTTCGTTGGGCGTCGATGAATACGATGCGCAGCACGAGCACGCAACGATGGGCACTGTGAATTACAGCCTGCATTTCTAATGTAGATCATGTTTGAATGAAAAGGCCCGCTCTAAGCGGGCCTTTTCGTATCGTCACGCGGTGCTTTGCGTCAGGCCTTGCCGTGGAAAAGCTCGCGGCCGATCAGCATGCGGCGAATTTCGTTGGTGCCGGCGCCGATTTCGTAAAGCTTGGCGTCGCGCAGTAAACGTCCTGCGGGGAACTCGTTGATATAGCCATTGCCGCCCAGCGTCTGGATCGCTTCCAGTGCTACCTGTACGGCGTTCTGCGAAGCGTTGAGCAAGCACGCGGCCGGATCGATGCGCGACTTCACGCCTGTATCGAAGTTCTTCGCCACCATATAAGCAAAGCCACGCGAGCTTTGCAGCTTGGTGTACATATCGGCGATCTTCGCCTGCATCACGCCGAAAGTGCCGATTGGTGCGTTGAACTGTTTGCGTTCGCGCACATAGGGTAGCGAGATATCTAGCGCGGCCTGCATCAAACCGATTGGGCCACCAGAAAGCACCAGGCGTTCGGTGTCGAGGCCGCTCATCAGTACGCGCACGCCTTCGTTCACTTCGCCGACGATGTTTTCGGCGGGAATCTCGCAATCCTCGAACACCAGTTCGCATGTGTTGGAGCCGCGCATGCCGAGCTTGTCGAGTTTCTGTGCGGTGCTGAAACCCTTCATGCCTTTTTCGATGATGAAGGCGGTCATGCAACGGCTTCCCGCCACGCGCGGCGCGGTGCGCATGTAGACCAGCAATACGTCCGCATCGGGGCCGTTGGTGATCCACATCTTCGTGCCGTTAGCTACCCACACATCGCCACGCAGTTCGGCCTTACAGGTCATTGAGCCGACCACATCGGAACCGGCGCCAGGCTCACTCATCGCCAGCGCACCAACGTGCTCGCCGCTGCACAACTTGGGAATGTATTTGCGACGTTGCGCGGCATTGCCGTTATGGAAAATGTTCTGCACGCACAGGTTGGAATGTGCGCCGTAGGACAGGCCCACCGAACCGGATGCGCGCGAAATTTCTTCCATCGCCACCATGTGCGCAAGAAAGCCCATGCCGGTGCCACCGTATTCCTCGGGAATGGTGATGCCGAGCAGGCCCATGTCGCCCATCTTTCGCCACAAGTCGTGCGGGAAGAGGTTCTCGCGATCAATGTGGTCGGCGCGCGGCGCGATCTCTTTTTCCGCGAAGGCATGCACGCTTTCGCGCAACAGGTCGATCTCTTCACCGAGCGGGAACGGGCGCATTACAAACTCCTGGGGAGGGCATCAGCCTGGAAATTGTAGCGCAAGCGCCATTTCGGGCCCTGACGCGGCGCATCAGGCGGTGTGCTTGCCTCTTCCCCTGTGCCACAGCGACTGTCTTGGAGTCGCAAGGGCGGCTGGGAGGGGTGTGCTTTTGCTAGTGCTGCCCCTCCCCTGAGACCCGTAGGTGATTCCGTGGGGCGAACAGGGGAGGGGTAGAGATTTACTGCACCTTGGCCAGCTTGGCTTTCATGATCACGCCGGACATTAGAAAACCGACATGGCATTCATAATTCTGATTGTCGCGGTATTCGGTGTCGTAGTTGCTGACGATGTCGACCACCGCGTTCGCGCCAACCTTCTTTGCTTCGTCCTGCAGGCTTATCAACGCGGATTGCAGCGCCCAGTTGCAAGTGGGTTCGTCGCGCTTGCCGAAAGCGTTGGTCTTGCGGTTGACCTCGATATCGTCATTCACGATGGTGATTTGTCCGTTCGGCGTGTTGCCGGCCAGATAAAACTTCACCGTGCCGTCAAGCTTGCCGCTTTCGGTCGCTGCGGTCACCGCATTCTGGAATACGTAGTGCTCGATCTTGTCTTTGGCAAACGCGAAGCCGGGAGAAACGGCAAACAAGAGCGCGATAAAAACCAGGGCTTTTGCTTTCATGCGAATCGATCTCCTTGGTTGAGAGAAAACAACGAACTCAGCAGAGGCCACCATTTACGGATAGCACCTGACGGGTGATGTAGCCGGCTTCCGGGCTCAGCAGAAACTGCACCGCCGCGGCGACTTCGTCGGCGGTGCCGGCGCGCTGCATCGGAATCACTTTCATGATTTCTTCCAGCGGCACGTCGTCGCTGGTCATGTCGGTATCGATCAGGCCCGGTGCGACACAATTGACGGTGATTTTGCGCTTGGCCAACTCCACGGCCAGCGCCTTGGCGGCACCGATGACACCGGCTTTAGACGCGCTGTAATTAACTTGCCCACGATTGCCGATCAGCCCGGATACGGACGTGATGCAGACGATGCGGCCGGCGCTACGCCGACGAATCATCGGCATGATGATCGGATGAAGCACGTTGTAGAAACCATCGAGATTGGTGCGAAGCACCTGGTCCCAATCCTCGTCGGTGAGCGCGGGAAAAGCGCCGTCGCGAGTCAGACCGGCATTGCAGACCACGCCATAGTAGGCGCCGTGCGCTTCCACATCCGCTTCGAGCGAGGCAGCACTGGCTGTGCGGTCGGCGATGTCGAATTGCAGAACGCGCGCGTTGCGCCCGAGTTCCTGGATCGATGCGCGTACCTGATCGGCTTCATCGCGACGATTGCGACAGTGCAGAACCAGATCGTAGCCAGCGTGTGCCAGGCGCATGGCGATAGCGCGGCCAATGCCGCGGCTGGAACCGGTGACAAGGATCGTTTCAGGCATGCGTCGGTGCTCCGGCAATCTGTTCGAAAAAAGCATCCGCGTCGCGTGGGCGGTACACGGTCAAGCGAGCTTCGGCGTGGATGTCCGGCGCATCGATGCGACAGGTGAATACGCCCATGCCATGTTCGTCATGAAATGATCGCACCGCCTCCACGCACAAGCGACTACCTAGCGGAAACGCACCGACGTTGCAGCTGTAGTGACGCGTGCCGAGCAGGAAACCCAGCTGCACCGGTTGCTGCTCCGCGCGTGCGCAACAGCCAGCCCACGCCGCAATGCTTTGTGCCATCAGTTCCACACCGACCCACGCAGGCAGGCTGCCGTCTGCGTCGACGAACAATGCACCCGCGCGCACCGTTTTCACGCACACGATGCGATCGGCTTCGATCTCTTTGATGCTGTCGAGCAGGATCATCTCGCCCGCATGCGGTACGACGTCGGCGATGGGCCACGACTTCATGCGGGGTCCCCAAAAATCAGGCTGCTGTTATTGCCGCCGAAAGCGAACGAGTTGCTCATCAGATAGCGGCGGCCACCGGCAGGCAGATGATCGCCAACGTGTACGAAACTGAGCGGCGGCAGTGCGGGATCGACTTGACCGTTCCAGATGTGTGGTGGAAGCCGTCGTTCGCCGCGGTCGTCGGTCAAGCTTAGCCAACAGAACGCCGCTTCCAGCGCGCCGGCAGCGGCCAGCGTGTGGCCGGTCAGCGACTTGGTGGAAGAGCACGTCACGGCCGGCCCGAAAGTCGTGGCCACAGCCACGCTTTCCATGCTGTCGTTGTGTTCGGTCGCAGTGCCATGCAAGTTGATGTAATCGATCTGTTCGGCCGCGAGGCCCGCATTGCGTAGCGCATCCTGCATGGCTTTTTGCGCGCCGGCTCCTTCCGGATCGGGCGAAGACATGTGGTAGGCGTCGGAGCTGGCGCCGCCGCCGAGCAATTGCACGGGGCCTGCGTCGCGCGTCATCAAGAACAGCACGGCCGCCTCTCCGATATTGATACCACGACGATGCTTGGAAAAAGGATCGCAGCGTTGCATGTCCACTGCCTCCAACGCGTGGAAGCCGTTGATCGCTAGTCGGCAAAGTGTGTCTACACCACCGCAGAGTACGGCGTCGCAAAGCCCCAGGCGCAGCAACCGCTGTGCACTGAGCAGCGCGCGCGCGCCTGAGGTACATGCGGTGGAAATGCTGTAGCACGGGCCACCCAATTCCAACCATTCGGCAAGAAACGCAGCGGGAGCGCCCAATTCCTGATGGGCGTAGCGGTAATCCGGTGGCCACGCGCCATCGCGGCGGTAAGCGCCAATACCCTGCGTTGCCTCTTCGATACCGGTCGTGCTGGTGCCAAGTATCACGCCGACGCGCGCATGGCCGTAACGTTGGATAGCGGCGCGGATGTCCGATTCGATTTCCTGCGCGGCGGCAAGCAGCAACCGGTTGTTGCGGTTATCGCGTTGGCCGCCCAGCGCAGCGGGTATGCGTGGCAGCTCCGCATGCACAGCACCGAGCGGGGGAGCGATGCCGGGAATCCAGCCTTGCTCGGGACGAATGCCGCTGGTGTCGCCTGCGAACAGTGCTTCAGCAACGGCGCTCTTACTCGCACCGAGATTGCAGATCACACCAAGCGAATTCAGGAAGGTATTCATGCGGGCTGTGGTTTACGTACAGCGGCGTTGATCAGTGTTTCTTCGCGCTGCCCCGGAGGTGGCGGTGCGCGCAAACCCCAGCGTTCCAGCAGGCCAAAATCCTTGGAGCGACTCCACCAAAGGTAAGGAAACGAAACGTTCTGCATGCCAAACACAAAACCTTGCTGGCGCAGCATCTCCAGATATTCCTCCGCGCTTTTCTGCACGTCCATCGGATGACGGAAGAACCAGCGAATCACCCAGGTATCGATATACGCCTTGGTGGATTCGGCGAACAGTAGCAGGCCGCCGGGTTTCAATAGGCGCCAGAATTCAACCAGCGCGCGTTCCTGCTCCACCAAATGATGGAAGGTTTGATGGCAGAAGACGATGTCGATGCTGGCATCGGGCAACGGAATCGTTGCGCAATCGGCGGTCAGCAATTCCACGCGCATACCCTCGCGCCGCGCCTCCGCTTCGGACAGCTGAATACTGTGCGGATCCGCATCCAGACCCATCATCCGCGTCGGCTGGAACGCATCGCGCAACAGCCGAAACGATTTGCCTTGGCCGCATCCGACATCCAGCAGACTGCCACCCTGCGGTAACGGCTCGCCGATCAATCGTTTCAGGTCATTGATCGCGACACGCAAGACATGGTGCTGCCACGTATGGCTGCGCAGGAAGTGGAAGCCGATGCGGGTTTCTTCGACATAGGTAGGGCTGGCGTAGTTCATGTCGCTACCGAAGATGAAGGGTTTTGCGAAACATCTCGAAGCCGGCGTTCCACCGCGTCGGAAAACACGTCCGGCGACACCAGTTGCATCTCGCCGCTGGCCAAGTGCACGGCAACCTGCACGGTGCTGGCACGGGTAAGGCGTTGGCCGGTACTCGCATCCTGGATCAGGTAGTGAATCAGCAGGCGGTTCTGCCATTCGACAAGATCCGCGCGCACGCTGATGCGTTGGCCGAAACGTGCGGCTTGCACATAACGCAGCTGCAGGTCGATCACCGGCCAGGCGTAGCCGGAGGCTTTCATCTGCAGGTAATTGTGGCCGATATCATCGAGCAGGGCGCAACGCGCCACTTCGAGATATTTCACATAGTGCCCGTGCCAGACCACGTCCATGGAATCGACATCGAAGAACGGCACCTCGATGTCGACGGACTTGTGCAGAACGCCATTAGTTCGCATCCGTGGCCTCCGATGTGGCGGATTGCCAATACGCATAGAAATTGAACCACTGCTGCGGCGCCATTAGACATTGCTGCGCGAGATGATCCGCATAACGTTGCACCCAGCCCTGGATGGCGGCATCGCGCTGGCCGCGTTCCCAGCGTGCGCTGTCAAGAAAGGGGTCGAGGTGGATCTGGTAGCGGCCGTCTACCTTCAGGCAGCACAGCAGATTCACCGGACAGCGCAGCAGGCCCGCCACCAACCATGGCCCTTGCGGAAACGCGGCGGCGTGTCCAAGGAAATCCGCAACCACGCGCCGGCCATCGTGCAGCGGCACGCGGTCGCCGGCGATCGCCAGCCATTCGCCGCGCTCCACGCGTTGCGACAAGTCCAGCATCATCACCGTGTCCAACTCGCTGACCTGGATAAGGCGCATGCCTCGATCGCCAGCTTCGCCCAGCAAACGGTTGAACTGCGCCACGTGTCGATTGTGCACCAGCACGTTGAGCGGTACTTGCTCGCCGAGCTCCGCCATTGCGCGGCAAACATCCGGATTGCCCAAATGCGTAACGACCAGGATTTCGCCTCGACCGCCATGTTTCTGGCTGCTCAGCAGACGAGAACGCACGCCGGAGGGATCGACCAATTGCACCTGTTCGAAACGCAGACGACCACGCCAGACATCGAGGCGATCCAGAAGGTTGTCGGCAAAGGCGATGAACTGACCGAACACGCTGCCTAGCGTCGGGCGCAATGTTGCGCGGCCGCTCCATTCCGCGAGATAGGCCTGGTACTGGCGAATATTTCGGCGCGCGCTACGTGCCGAGGCAAAGAAATACAACACGATCAGATAGAGCAGGGGCGCCAAGAGCCGGCGTCCGAACACACGCACGCCGAACGCCGTAAGCCGCATCAGGAAAAGACTGCCGCGCTCCTTATGCGCAGACCAGTGACGTTCCTGCACAACCTGCTCACTCATGACGTGGCGCTCCAAGCCAATCGACCCGAGGAATACGCCTTCTCGCCATGGCGATAGGCGAAGTGCAGCTTATGGCGTTCCGAATCGTAACGCAGCGTCAGGTCGGCACGGTCGCCAGGGCGCATTAGCTGCTGAAATTTCAGTGCTTCCATCACGTTGCAGCGCAGTGGTGTACCTAATCGCGTGGCGGCGAACGCCAGCGCCCATGCCACCTGTACGGCACCGGGTAGTATCGGTGCCTGCGGAAAATGGCCGGGAAAGTAGATCAGGTCGAGCGGAATACTCAACGCCAGCGTCCACTCGCCGTCGTGTTGATGTTCTTCCAACAGTGATGCATCGCGCGGTAGCGGCGACTGCAGCAACGCATCGATCTGTTGCGGCGATGTCAGCATCGGCATGTCATCGAACAGTCGCCAGACAAGCGGCGCACCAGCATATCCCGCTGAGTTCACGTGGGCCTGAAAGGTATCCACGAGTTGCGCCCGTCCTTGGTGGAGGAGTGCATCGATGCCTTGGGTATTTAGCGTAACCAACGCACCTGGCACATCCACGCTGCCATCGCCACATTGCGCATCATCCACCCACGGATGTGAGCGTATATGTGCGGCGATAAGGGCGAGGTCGACGTTCACGCAACAGCCCTCAATCGACGGCGCAAAAGCCACTCACCGACAAACAGCGTGCCCATGATGAAGTACACCAGCAGGCCGTTATAGAGCGTCCACCAGGAAAGCGGTGCCCAGAGCGTCAACGCTGCGGACATCACGCCGTTGAAGATAAAGAATCCCACCCACACCCAGGTGACTTTACGCGTGTAAGGAATGGCGGCGTCCGGTAGACCCGGCTCGCGTACGCGCGCGATACGCTCGATGATCGGTGGGCCATACACCAGGCTCAAGCCAAACGCGCACAGCAACAGCGCACTGATCAGTGTGGGATACCAGCGCAGTAAGGTGGCCTCACCGCTCAGTGCCAGCAGCGCGCAATACACCAGCGCCGCGCCGAGCATCCAGCCGCCGCCCGGCTGCTTCAGCAGGCTCGGTGCACGAATCAACCAGATCGCCCCAAGCACCAGCGCAAACATCGGCGGCGGTACGCGATCCATACCGAAATAGACCACGAACGGATACAGCACGCCCGCCAGTGGCAACAAGATGGACGTCAGTTTGTTCATGCTTCCCGCTGTGCTTGCACGAAGGCGGCGAGGCTGGCGACGGTGGTGAAATGCTGGCGTGCGTCTTTTGAATCGGAAGCGATGCGAATGTCGTAGCGCTTCTGCAACGCCAGCGCCAGTTCCAGTGCATCCACCGAATCGAGACCAAGCCCTTCACCAAACAGCGGCTGGTCGGGCGGAATATCCTCAACCGTAACGTCTTCCAGGTTGAGGGTGTCGATGATCAGTTGGGCGATTTCCTGCTGCAGTGCATTCACGATGACGCAAGCTCCATGAGGAAAAGACGATGCAGATGTTCGTTGAGCCGACGTGAGGCAATCGGCAGCGGCGCATCGGCGTTAAAGGATTCCGGCGCAATATCCTGGCCCACCCGCAGTGTGACTCGCATGCGTTGTTTCGGAATGCGATACCACGGTTCGGCCTTGGTCAGCGTGGTGGGCTTTACTGTAATAAACACGGGTGTAATGACACTGGCGCCGCGTAGCGCGATCGCAGCTGCACCACGGTGAAACAAGGGCGGCTGCCCTGGCTTGGTGCGAGTGCCTTCGGGAAAGACGATCAACGTCTGGCCATGGCGCAGAACATCGGCCGCTTCTTCCAGCATGTCCGGGCTGCCGTTGTTGCTGATGTATTGCGCGCGGGTAACGGGGCCGCGCGTGAATGGGTTGCGCCATAGACTTTCCTTGACGATGCAGTTCGCGTCGCGGATATGTGCAATCAGGAAGACCACATCGATCAGCGACGGATGATTGGCGATGATCATCTGGCCCGGACGGCCCAGTCGTTCGGCGCCATCGACGTCATACGTCAACACACCGCTGCGATACATGAATTGCACGTGCAGGTAGAACGCCTTGCTGATAGCTGCGCGTGCACGTCGCCGGCGGGTCATTGGACTGCCTGGCAGCAGGCCGAGCAGGGGTAGTACGATCAGTCGCAGCACCAAGCCGCCCAATCCGAACAACACGAAACTCGCACCGGTGGCAATCAGCCGCCAGAGATAATTGCCGGCGCCGGAACGCCTTAGGGGACCCGCTGCCAAATCCATCGACGTGTCTTCCATAGGTGGTTCAGTGTCTCGTTGCCATCATGCAACGCGCGCACGAAATCGAGTGCATGCGGCCAAACGCTGTTGACGGAATCGCCATGACCAGGCTCCAAACGCAACTGCCAGCGTTGGCCGGCCTGCGCATCGTTGCCCGTATCGTTTCCCCTTACCCGCAATGCCAAAGCATACGAAAACGGTACGTCATCGATCCAGCCATCATAAGCCGGAGGCGGACGTTCCTCGGCCATCACGACGAGTACGGCCGGTGCGCCTTCGCCGAGCAAGGCAGCCGCCTCCACCATGGCATGTTCGAACGTGTCGGCCTCGCCCGCAATGGCAACCGATTCGCCACGCTGGCCGCGCAGAATCGACCACTGCCCGGCGATCGCGTTATGCACCGATAGGCCAAATTGAGTGGGCGACAGCGGCTGGCCGTCGGCCACTTCACTGAGCAAGGCAAACGTGCGTGGCGTTTCACCGTGACGTGAAGCAAATACCAGCGGCAATTGTTCGTCCTCGCCGCACAGCGGCCATGCGACGTGCAGCGTCATGCGCGCAAGCCGGCTAAGGCGACGACGTTGCATGGCAGGCAGAAAATCGCAGGAGGGCTGTTCGTCGCCATCCGTGACCTTGACCGGGTCGTGCGCCCATGCTCGCCAGGCTTCATCGCTATTCAAGCGAGTTGCCCATGCGCGCCATTGTTCGATGCGGAAGTCCATCATGTCGCGCTCAACTCCTCCCCTGCGACCCGAAGGTAGTCCCTGTGGGACGTGCAGGGGAGGAGGCTCGCATCGGGACAGCGGTTGTTTCGGGGCGAATGCATAAACATCATTCGCAAGCCTTGAAGATCAGCGAGGTATTGATCCCGCCGAACGCGAAATTGTTATTCATCACATAGCCGGCATGGATCGAACGTCCGTTGCCGACGATGTAATCCAGTTCCGCACAGGCCGGATCCGGTTCACTGAGATTGATCGTCGGTGCAAACCAGCCTCCGCGCATCATCTGCACCGCCCACCA
>OUNK010000272.1_pt1 | contig 17270 bp, 20 predicted proteins | sample 1755341 | NCBI WGS metagenome assembly OUNK01 (sample SAMEA3914788, study PRJEB12502) | metagenome | biome: forest; material: soil | place: Canada | collected 2011-07-03 | depth 0.1 m | reverse complement strand
ACGCACAACCTCTACTTCGGCAACATGCAGAAGTGGTCCGATTACTACGAGCGCCTGTTCAACTTCCGCGAGATCCGCTACTTCGACATCAAGGGCGCCAAGACCGGGCTCGTTTCGAAGGCGATGACCGCGCCGGATGGCATCGTGCGCATTCCGCTCAACGAGTCGAACGATCCGAAGAGCCAGATCAACGAATACCTCGACGCGTATCACGGTGAAGGCATCCAGCACATCGCCTGCTTCACCGACAACATCTACGACACGGTGGAGGCGATGCGCGCCAAGGGCGTGGCATTCCTCGATACGCCCGATACGTATTTCGACGTGATCGATATGCGCATTCCCAACCACGGCGAAGATGTGCCGCGCCTGGCCAAGAACAAAATCCTTATCGACGCCGACCCGGAGACCAAGCAGCGCAAGCTGCTGCAGATCTTCACGCAGAACAATATCGGCCCGATCTTCTTCGAGATCATTCAGCGCAAGGGCAACGAGGGTTTCGGCGAAGGTAATTTCCAGGCGCTGTTCGAATCGATCGAGCGCGACCAGATGAGGCGCGGCGTACTGTAAGGCGTTTGGCGTGGCCGTCTGTTGCAGACAGCCACGCCAGATACGCTGTTTAGTGCGGGAAGCCGCCGTGTTTCATCATCGTGGCGAACATCGCGCCGAAGAACATGAAATACAGCACCATGAGGGCAATGCTCACCAGGAACAGTACGCCCTGGATCACGAAGTAGGTCCTGAGCTTGGACAAGGATTCCTTCACGGCATAGGCATCGCCACTGAGTTGCGCGCGTTCGAGGGCCCCGGCCGATTGCACAAGCAGGACGCCGATCCAGATCGGCAACCACGCAATAAGGATGCCGACGATGGTGAGGGCAGTGATGGCACCCTGGATGATGAACATGATGCCGACGAACTTCATCCAACCCTTGCCCGACGCGAGCGGCTGGATGAGATCGTTGATCGAGTGGCTTGTACTGGCTTGACCTAACGAAGCGTATTGATCCGACATGTTTTCCCCTTTGCAGTCGTTGCAGTTAGATAGGTGTCGCCTCAATCCATGAGCGAGGCGTGGTCAAGAGTAATAGGATCGGCATCGGTGCGCCTCAGGCGCCGGCAGGTCGCGGAGCTTCCATGTCCCTAAGCAAACAGGAATACCAGTCAGGTTTCGGCAATGAGTTCGCTTCGGAGGCCATTCCCGGAGTGTTGCCTGCCGGCCAGAATTCGCCGCAGCGCGTAGCGCATGGCCTGTATGCGGAACAGCTTTCCGGCACCGCATTCACCGCGCCACGGCATAGCAATCAGCGCAGTTGGCTGTATCGCATCCGTCCGGCAGCGATGCACAAGCCATTCGAGCCGCGCCCACACGACACGTTCCATAACCGCTTCGACGAAGTACCCGCTACGCCGAACCAACTGCGCTGGGATCCGTGGCCCATGCCGGCCAAGCCCACCGATTTTGTCGATGGCCTGGTAACGCTGGCCGGCAACGGTGGCCCTGCCGAGCAGGCCGGTTGCGGCATCCACATCTATGCGGCCAATCGTTCGATGCAAGGTCGCTTTTTCTACGATGCCGATGGTGAATTGCTGATCGTTCCGCAACAAGGACGCCTGCGCATCGCCACCGAGTTGGGTGTGCTGGATATCAAGCCGCTGGAGATTGCGGTGATTCCGCGCGGCATACGCTTTCGCGTTGAACTGCTGGATAGCGAAGCGCGCGGTTATGTCGCGGAAAATTTCGGCAGTCTGCTGCGCCTGCCGGATCTCGGCCCGATCGGCGCCAACTCGATGGCGTTGCCGCGCGACTTCCTCACACCGCACGCCGCCTACGAAGATATCGAAGGCGACTTCGAGCTGATCAACAAATTCCAGGGTGCACTGTGGACCGCGCGCATCGATCACTCGCCGCTGGACGTTGTGGCCTGGCACGGTAATTACGCGCCCTACAAATACGACCTGACACGTTTTAACACTGTCGGCTCAATCAGTGTGGATCACCCCGATCCGTCGATCTTTACCGTGCTGACGTCGCCCAGCGATACGCCAGGCACGGCGAATGTCGACTTCGTGATCTTTCCGCCGCGCTGGCTGGTGGCCGAGCACACGTTCCGTCCGCCGTATTTCCATCGCAACGTCGCCAGCGAATTCATGGGCTTGATCGAAGGTGTGTACGACGCCAAGGCCGGCGGTTTCGCCCCGGGCGGCGCGAGCCTGCACAGCTGCATGAGTGGGCACGGGCCCGATGCGGGGAGCTTCGAGAAGGCAAGCGCGGCCGATGTCAGCAAGCCCGATCACCTCACCGGCACCATGGCCTTCATGTTCGAAACGCGCAAAGTGATCCATCCGACCAAGCAGGCGCTCGACGCGCCGCAGTTGCAGCACGATTACTACAAGTGCTGGCAGGGCATCGCCAAGCATTTCAATCCAGAGCGCACATGAGACGTCGTTTGCTGCTGGCAAAGTAACCCGATGGCGCGTAGATGCGTCATCGCAAATCGAATACGTGAAAGGCTGCTCGTGAACGCGGCCAACGGAGCAAATACATGAAACTGGGCAGTCTCAAGGAAGGCGGACGCGATGGCACGTTGATCGTAGTCAGTCGCGATCTCAAGCATGCCGTGAAAGCCACCGACATCGCGGCGACATTGCAAGCGGCGTTGGACGATTGGTCGAATGCTGCGCCGCGCTTGAACGCGTTGTCGGACGAGCTCAACGCCGGTAAGGCAGCAGGCGCTTTCGCACTAGACGCGACCAAGCTCGCCGCACCGCTGCCGCGCGCTTATGAATTTGTCGACGGCAGCGCATATCTGCCGCACGTGGCGCGTGTGCGCCGTGCTCGCAGCGCGGAAGTGCCTGAATCGTTCTATGTCGATCCATTGATGTACCAAGCGACGAGCGCCGGCTTCCTAGGGCCGCGCGATCCTGTCGTGGTATCGAGTGAGGAATACGGCATCGATCTCGAAGCGGAAGTTGTGGTGGTGACCGACGATGTGCCGATGGCGGTCACGCCCGAGCAAGCTGCCGAACATATCCAGCTGGTAGGCCTGGTCAACGACGTCAGCCTGCGTGGTTTGATTCCGGCAGAACTCGCCAAAGGTTTTGGTTTTCTGCAATCCAAGCCGCGCTCCGCGCTCTCGCCGGTGTTTGTCACGCCGGATGAACTCGGTGATGCATGGCAGGGCGAGAAGTTGCATTTGCCGATGCGCACATGGCTGAACGACAAGTGGTTCGGCGAGGCCGAGTGCGGCGTGGATATGCAATTCAGCTTCGCGCAGCTTGTCGCTCACGCTGCCAAGACGCGGCCGCTTACGGCGGGCAGCATTGTCGGTTCCGGCACGATTGCCAATGAGGACACCAGCAAAGGCGCGTCGTGTTTGGCCGAGCAGCGCACCGTTGAAGCGCTGCGTGATGGTAAGCCGAGCACGCCATTTCTAAAGTTCGGCGACACGCTTCGCATCGACATCACTGATGGCGAAGGCGCATCGATCTTCGGCGCCATCGAGCAAGTGATTGCGCCGCTGAAATAATGTCGAGGGCGAGGGCAGGTGACGCGCCGGAGCATCGGCGCTATCTTCACAAGCTATCTCTCACACACGTCAGGAGTTACCCATGTCCCAAGTCACTCTCAAGGGCAATCCGGTCAAGGTCGATGGCGATCTTCCTGCGGTGGGCGAGCACGCGCCTGCTTTCAGCCTTGTCGCCAAAGACCTGTCTGATGCCACGCTCGCCAGCTTCAATGGCAAGCGCAAGGTGTTGAACATTTTCCCCAGCGTCGACACGCCAACCTGCGCCACGTCGGTGCGCCGCTTCAACGAACAAGCCAGCCAGCTGAGCAACGCTGTCGTGTTGTGTATCTCGGCCGATCTGCCTTTTGCGCAAGCGCGTTTCTGCGGCGCGGAAGGTTTGAACAACGTGGTAACACTGTCCACCATGCGCGGGCACGACTTCCTGAAGCACTACGGTGTTGCGCTTGCGTCTGGTCCGTTGGCGGGGCTTGCCGCGCGTGCGGTGGTCGTGCTCGATGAGCATGACAAGGTGCTGCATACCGAATTGGTTGGAGAGATTGCGAACGAGCCGAACTACGATGCGGCGCTCGCTGCGTTGAAATAATCTCGATAAGTCATCATCCAATAAAAAAGCCGGGCACATCGCCCGGCTTTTTTATTGGCGGCCACCCGAGGGTGGCCGCTCTTAGGTGGTGAGAACGCGTTGTACTTACTTCGCCGCCATCAGCGCCTTGGTCATGTCCAACATGCGGTTGGAGAAACCCCACTCGTTGTCGTACCAGCTCAGCACCTTCACCAGCGTGCCGCCCATGACGCGGGTCTGCGTGGCGTCATAGGTGGAGGAGGCCGGGTTGTGGTTGAAATCGACCGATACCAGCGGCTGGGTGTTCACCGCCAGGATGCCCTTCAACGCGCCATTGGCGGCTTCGTTGATGGCCGCGTCGATTTCTTCCTTGGTGGTGTTGCGCGCGGCGACGAAGGTCAGGTCGACCACCGACACGTTGATGGTCGGCACGCGCATGGCGAAACCGTCCAGCTTGCCGTTGAGGTCTGGCAGCACCAGGCCCACCGCAGCGGCGGCGCCGGTCTTGGTCGGGATCTGGCTCATCGTGGCCGAGCGTGCGCGGCGCAGGTCGGAGTGATAGACGTCCGTCAGCACCTGGTCGTTGGTGTAGGAATGGATCGTGGTCATCAGGCCGTGCACGATGCCGATCTTGTCGTGCAGCACCTTGGCCAGCGGTGCCAGGCAGTTGGTGGTGCAAGAGGCGTTGGAGATCACCTGATGCGCCGCCGTGATCTTGTCGTCGTTGACGCCGAACACGAAGGTGCCGTCCACGTCCTTGTCGCCGGGGGCGGAGATGATCACTTTCTTGGCACCGGCAGCGAGATGCGCGCCGGCCTTGGCCTTGGAAGTGAACAGGCCAGTGCATTCCAGCACGACGTCGATGCCCAGTTCGCCCCAGGGCAGCTTCGACGGATCGCGCTCGGCGCACACCTTGATGCGGTCGCCGTTGACGATCAGGTCGCCGCCGCCCACCGTCACCTGGCCCGGGAACTTGCCGTGGGCGGTGTCGTACTGGGTGAGGTGCGCGTTGGTCTCGGCGTTGCCGAGGTCGTTGATCGCGACGATCTGGAATTCGTTCGTGCGACCGGATTCGTACAGCGCGCGCAGGACATTGCGGCCAATGCGACCGTAACCGTTGATGGCGACCTTGATGGCCATGGGACAGCATCCTCCAAATGATGGGGCAGCAAAGCGGCGGCCCAACCGGGTCGCCGAAACGTCCATTTTAGCCGGAACTGGGCCGGTCTCTCATCCAGGGCTGGTGTGGGCGGTCAGCTCGGGGCAGGATCGAGCGATCCGGACCGGGTCCATCCCTCGAAAAGGCGGCGTCATGAGCGACGAACAATTGATCGAACTAAGCATGGAGCAGACCGGCGACTACGAGTTCCGCGTGCGCTTTGACGGTACCTCCATACCCGATCTGGTAACCGACGAAAGCGCGCCCCTGGGTGGCGATGCCGGCCCCACCCCCTCGCGGCTGCTGGTGGTGTCGGTCGCCAATTGCCTGTCGGCCAGCCTGTTGTTCGCGCTACGCAAATTCAAGAATGCCCCGGGCCGGCTGACGACCAAGGCGCGCGCCACCCTCAAGCGCAACGAACACGGCCGCTGGCGAATAACGCGCGTTGCGGTCGATCTGCAGCTGGCGGATGCAGCCGCCGCGCTCGAGCACGTCGATCGCGCGTTGGAGCAGTTTGAGGATTTCTGCATTGTCACCGAGAGCGTGCGGGAGGGCATCGCGGTGGATGTCAGCGTGCGCGATGCCACCGGCGCCGTGGTGCACACCAGTAACGCCTGACTGTCATAGGCGCTGTGGCAAGATGCGGGGCTTCCCACTCCGGACGCTCCGCATGTTTCCCCTACGCCGCATCGCTGCCGCCTTGTTCGCCACCCTCGCCATCGCGCCGGCTGCTCAGGCGTGGGGCCCGCTCGGACACAGCGTGGTGGCCGAACTGGCGCAGCGCCACTTGAGCCCTGCCGCCAAGGCAGAAGTGGAGCATCTGCTGGCGCTGGATCACACGCAGTCGCTGGCCGACATCGCCAGCTGGCCGGACGAGATCCGCAACGATCCCAAGCAGCAAGATCTGTGGAAACAGACGCGCGCGAAGCATTACATCGACTTCGACGGCGATTGCACCTATACCCCGCCGCGCGACTGCAAGGATGGCCAATGCGTGGTCGAAGGCATCGAGCACTACACCGAGATCCTGAGCGACCGCAGCCAGCCCGATGAGGCGCGCTTGCAGGCGCTGAAATTCGTGGTCCATTTCATCGGCGATATTCACCAGCCTCTGCATGCGAACTACCAGCAAGATGCTGGCGGCAATAAATACCAGGTGCAATTCCAGGGGCAGGGCATGAACCTGCATCGCGTGTGGGATTCGGGTTTGCTCAGCACCCGGAATCTTGATTGGAAGGCCTACGCGAACATGCTGGATGCCGAAGGTTTCGCGCCCCTGCCGCCGGCGATTGCGCCGCTCGACAATCCGCCTGCGCAATGGGCGGAGGAATCCTGCCAGATCACTCGGAACATCTATCCGGCCAACCACAAGATCGATCAGGCCTACATCGACGCTCAACTGCCGGTGGCCGACAGCCGCCTGCGTGAGGCGGGCAGGCGGCTGGCTGAAGTGCTCAATGTCGCGCTGCAGAACGGGTAACGGCTAGCGCCTTTATCGCGTGGAGCCTTTCCTCGGAAAGGCTTCAATACGAGTTGGCCGGCGCCGCTGTTTCTCCGTTGGAAGCGGTGCGCTCTGTTGCGAACGCCTGTTCGCCACGTAGAAGCATGCCTATGTTTGCGCCACGTGAGTGTGCGCCACACAAGTCGATCTCAATGCTTCAAACCATGCGCGGCAGTATTGACGAGCCTGTGAGTGGGCCGTGCTCAGCACGTGCGTGAGCGATCCGGTTAGCTTGGATATCAAGACCGATTTACGTTTATCCATCTATTTAATGATGAAATTCCGTGCGGCAATGCATCACGGTGCGATTGCATTCGATTGCATAGCTATGACATTGCCGAGTCGCCGTGAAGTTCTGGTAGGCTCCATGAACGACTGTGAAAACTTAAGCGATGACTACCGATACTCATTCCCGCCGTACCAAGATTGTTGCCACCCTGGGCCCCGCTACCGACGCACCAGGGATGCTCGAAAAAATCATTGCCGAAGGCGTGAATGTTGTACGCCTCAACCTCTCCCATGGCCAGTCCGACGATCACCGCGCCAGAGCCGCCGCAGTGCGCAAGGTGGCGGAGAAGGTTGGATGCGAGGTAGGCATTCTGGCCGACCTGCAGGGCCCGAAGATTCGTGTCGAGCGTTTCGCCAATGGCCCGATTGAGTTGCGCGATGGCGAGCCGTTCGTGTTGGACTGCCGCGCTGACGCGCCGCTGGGCGACATCCACCGTGTGGGTGTGAGCTACCTGGGTCTTCCCCATGACGTAAAGGCCGGCGACGTTTTGTTGCTCGACGATGGACTCGTCGCCCTGACGGTGCGCGAAGTGATCGGTACCGAAGTGCGCTGCCTGGTGCTGATCGGCGGCAAGCTGTCCGATCGCAAAGGTTTGAATCGTCAAGGCGGCGGTCTCTCGGTCAGCGCCTTGTCGGAGAAAGACAAAGCCGACATCAAGCTGGCCGCCGAGATCGGCGCGGATTTTCTCGCGGTGTCGTTCGTGCGTACCGGCGCCGACATGGACTTGGCGCGGCGCTTGTTGCATGAGGCTGGCGGCAATGCGTCGCTGGTGGCGAAGATCGAGCGCGCCGATGCAATTCCAGTGCTCGGCGAAATCATCGATGCCTCCGATGTCGTGATGGTGGCGCGTGGCGATCTCGGCGTGGAAATCGGCGATGCCGAGCTGCCTGGCCTGCAGAAAAAAATCATCCGCGAGGCAGTACAGCGCAACCGCGCGGTGATCACCGCAACGCAGATGCTGCAATCGATGGTGCGTTCGCCGATCCCGACGCGAGCCGAAGTGCTCGACGTGGCCAACGCGGTCATCGACGGCACCGATGCGGTGATGCTGTCCGAAGAGTCGGCCGCGGGCGCGCATCCAGATAAAGCCGTTGCCGCGCTGCGCCGCATCTGCCTCGGTGCCGAACGCCAGTTCGAACCGAAGGAAGATCTGACCACCGCCGGGCATCGTCTTGATCGCACCGATCAGGCCATTGCGTTGGCGGCCATGCTGCTCGCCAGCGAAATCGGCGTGCGCGCGATCGTGGCGTTGACGGAATCCGGTGCTACGGCGCAGTGGCTGTCGCGCTATCGCAGCTCCGTGCCGATCTATGCGTTGTCGCCCTTCGACGATGCACGTCGCCGCATGCTGATGTTGCGCGACGTGCAACCGGTGAAGTTCACCCACGACACCTTGAACCCTGCGGTGTCGGCACGCGAAGCCGTGCGCCAGTTGTTTGTCGCAGGCAAGCTGTCCGAAGGCGATCGTGTGGTACTGACCCACGGCGACCATATCGGTCGCGGTGGCGGCACCAATACGCTCAAGCTGCTTTCGGTTGGTGCGGAAGGCGTGGTGGAAAGCCTGCGCGATCTGTAACTGGGGACGTCGACCCGTAGCGCCGTTGCGCTGCGGGTTGGCTAGACTACCTCTCGCTCCCCACAGCTATACATCGGAGGTATGCCATGCGCACGATGAATCGTCTCGGCCAATCCCTGCTGGTCGCCACCCTCCTAGCCGCCGGCATGCCGGCCATGGCGCAGCAAACGCGTCAGGTGGCGCCGGAGCAGTTGTCCAACTATTGGCTCCTGCTCAATCAGGGCAGCATTTCGGTGGATGTGCCCAACAGCGGCGTGAACATCTATAAGCCGGGCTGCGTGGCGGTCACCTACACCATCGGCACCGACGGTGTGCCGATGAATCTCCAGGTCGCGAAAGTGATGCCGCCCAGTGACTTGGGCAAAGCCGCGATCAGCGCGGTGTCCAAGTTCCGCTATGGGCCGTCCTTGACCAACAAGAACGAAAATCCGGTCGCCACGTACTACATCGTCCCGTTCAATTCGCCGGACGACAATGCCCAGCAGGCCGCGCTGATGGCCCCCTGCAAGCTCACGGGCTTCGGTCAGGGTTGATCTGACAGGCCGCGTCTCCCCCGGCCTCGGGCCCGCCCGGGCCGGATGGGTCTATAATCGCGCTCTTTCAATCCGACCGCCCGCACGGGTGGATCCCTCCCTTGCGGTTCCATGCCGCCTACGTTTTACGGAGTCGTCCCATGAGCATTGAAGATCTCGAGAGCATCGCCCTGGCGATGGTCGCGCCCGGTAAGGGCATCATCGCCATCGATGAGTCGACCAACACCATCAAGAAGCGCTTCGAGGCGGTCGGCATCGAAAACACCGAAGAGAACCGTCGTGCGTACCGCGAGCTGCTGCTCACCTCGCCGAACCTCGCCGACCACATTTCCGGTGCGATCCTGTACGACGAGACGATCCGTCAGTCCACCAAGGACGGCGTGCCCTTTACCCAGGTAATGAAGAAGAACGGCATCATCCCGGGCATCAAGGTCGACAAGGGTCCGGTGCCGCTGGCCGGTTTCCCGGGCGATGTGGTGACCGAAGGCCTCGATGGCCTGCGCGAGCGTCTGGCCGAATACGTCAAGCTCGGTGCGCAGTTCGCCAAGTGGCGTGCGGTGATCAACATCAGCGAAGACAACCCAAGCTCCACCGCGATCGAAGCCAACTGCCATGCGCTGGCTCGTTATGCCGCGCTGTGCCAGGAAGCCGGTCTGGTGCCGATGGTCGAGCCGGAAGTGATCATGGATGGCGATCACACCATCGAAGTCAGCTACGAAGTGCATGAAGCCGTGCTGCGCAGCTTGTTCAATGCGCTGTATGAGCAGAACGTACTGCTGGAAGGCACCATCCTGAAGACCAGCATGGTGATTCCGGGCAAGGAATCGGACGAACAAGCCAGCGTCGAAGAAGTCGCCGAAGCGACCGTGCGCGTGCTGAAAACCACCGTGCCGGCCACGCTGCCGGGCATCGTGTTCCTCTCCGGTGGCCAGAGCGATGAGCAGTCCACCGCACATCTCAATGCAATGAACCGCATGGGCCCGCATCCGTGGCCGCTGTCGTTCTCTTACGGCCGCGCGATGCAGCAGGCTGCGTTGAAGCTCTGGTCGAAAGACATGAAGGGCAACTACGCCGAAGCACAGAAGACCGTCTCTGCTCGCGCCAAGGACAATGGTCTGGCCGCGTTGGGTCAGTGGAAAGGTTGATCGCTTGCTCTAACGAGCTATGCAAATAAGAAAGGGCGCCTTGAGGCGCCCTTTCTGTTTCGACATCGACCATACAACGTCGTCGATGCGACGACGCAACTGCGATCAGAAGCGATATTCCGCAGCGACCGTGACGGCGTTGGTGTCCAAACGCACACCATTGTCACCACCGCGGCTGGTAGCGTCGTAGTAGTTGTAGTTCACACCAACGCTCCAGTTCTGGTTGATGTTGTAACCCAAACCCACACCCGCGTAGGGGCGAACGCGCTCGAAGCGCTGGTTGGAAGCGTCAAAAGCGCCGGTCAGGCCCTGACCCTGCGCATAGAAAGCGCCGGCACGAACTTCGGCGTACCACTCGGGGTTGAAGTTCCAACGCAGGTTCGCGCCCAGGGTCGGACCATGCAGTCGGCCGCGATCCGAAGACACGTTATTGGCGCCCTTGGCGTCGATCAGGCCCAGATACTGGTAGCCAGCTTCCACACCAACCGAGGCTTCCGGGTTGATGGCGAAGCGGTAACCGCCCTTGATGCCACCGATGTAATTGCCCTGGTTGTCATACGGGCCCTTGTTCACCTGGCCGTAGCCGGCTTCTGCACCGACATACCAGCCTTGTTGGGCCGTCTGGGTGGGGGCGGTCTGGGCGAAGGCGGTGGGAGCAGCGATGGCGAAACCAGCAGTAGCGAGGGCAATAGCAAGCAACGTCTTTTTCATGGGGGATTCCTTAATTCTTGTCTGTATCCGGGTCGCGGCGCCTTGGGGAGAGGTAAAGCCGAGGCCGGGCATCCGCTCGTTGTCGGTGCCTGCCGATTAGATGGGGAGGGCCCTGAAGGGTTTCAATACCATGCGGTACAGTATTAAGCACCTGTTAATGTCAACCCTTTGATTAGTGTGCGAATGTTTTGCGGATGGCCCTGACGTGGCGACAGTTCGATGTTGATCGGCGACAATGACGCCTTTACCTAGCCGCCTGCCCTGGAGAACTGCCTGATGACCACGCGCCGCGAACTCGCCAACGCCGTCCGCGCCCTAGCCATGGATGCCGTGGAGGCAGCTAATTCGGGCCATCCGGGCATGCCCATGGGCATGGCCGATATCGCCGAGGTGCTGTGGAACGACTTCCTTCAGTTCAACCCAAGCAACCCCAAGTGGCCTAATCGCGATCGTTTCGTGCTCTCTAACGGCCACGGCTCGATGCTGCAGTACGCGCTGCTGCACCTCACCGGCTTTGATCTGCCGATGGCCGAGCTCAAGCGTTTCCGTCAGTTGCATTCCAAGACGCCGGGTCATCCGGAAGCCGCCGACACGGCAGGCGTGGAAACCACCACCGGTCCGCTGGGCCAGGGGCTGGCCAACTCGGTCGGCTTCGCGCTGGCGGAGAAGGTGCTGGCCGCGCACTTCAATCGCCCCGATCACACCATCGTCGACCATCACACCTACGTGTTCGTCGGCGACGGTTGCTTGATGGAAGGCATCTCTCACGAAGTGGCATCGCTCGCAGGTACCTGGAAGCTGGGCAAACTGGTTGCGATCTACGACGACAACAACATCTCCATCGACGGTGAAGTGGAAGGCTGGTTCACCGACGATACGACTAAGCGTTTCGAAGCCTATGGCTGGAACGTGATCGGCGTGGTCGACGGTCACGATGCCGAAGCGGTGAAGAAGGCATTGGCCCAAGCCACGTCGCAGAGCGAAAAGCCCACGCTGGTGATTTGCAAAACTATCATCGGCTTCGGCGCTCCGCACAAACAGGGCAAGGAAGAGTCGCACGGCGCCGCACTAGGCAAAGATGAAGTTGCCGCAGCGCGCGACGTGCTCGACTGGCGTCATCCCCCATTCGAAATTCCCGCCGAGATTTACGCCGGTTGGGATGCTAAGAAGGCGGGTGCGGCGCGCGAGCAGAAGTGGAACGAAACCTTCGCCAAATACGAAGCGGCCTATCCAGAACTTGCTGCCGAGTTCCGCCGCCGCATCGCCGGCGAGTTGCCGAAAGATTGGGCGAGCAAGTCGCAGGCATACGTCGAAAAATTGCAGGCCGATGGCCCGGATGTCGCCTCGCGCAAAGCTTCGCAGATGACGCTCGATGCGTTCGGTCCGCTGCTGCCGGAATTGGTCGGCGGTTCGGCCGATCTTGCCGGTTCCAACCTCACCATGTGGAAGGGCAGCAAGAACATCACCGGCCCCGATGGCAACTACGTGCATTACGGCGTGCGCGAATTCGGCATGAGCGCAATCGCCAACGGTCTCGCACTGCATGGCGGCTTCCTTCCGTATGACGGCACCTTCCTGGTGTTCTCCGATTATGCGCGCAACGCAGTGCGCATGAGCTGCCTAATTCCCGCGCATGTCATCCACGTCTACACGCACGACTCCATCGGGCTGGGTGAAGACGGCCCGACGCATCAGCCTGTCGAGCATCTCGCCGCGCTGCGTCTGATTCCGAACAACCGCGTCTGGCGTCCCTGCGATGCGACGGAATCGGCGGCTGCATGGAAAGAGGCGATCGAACGCAAGGGCGCACCGTCGTGCCTGATTTTCTCGCGGCAAACACTCAAGCATCAGCAGCGCACGCCGCAGCAGCTCGCAGACATCAAGCGCGGTGCTTATGTGCTTTCCGATCCGGCGGACACCAAGTTCAAGGCGATCCTGATCGCCACCGGTTCGGAAGTGGAGTTGGCGATGGAAGCGGCACGCACGCTGGCGCAGCAGAATGTGCCGGTGCGCGTAGTGTCGATGCCATGTACCGAACTGTTCGACGCACAGCCGCAGGAATACCGCGAGGGCGTGCTGCCGGGCTGGTGCCGTGCGCGCGTGGCGGTGGAAGCGGCCAGCGTCGATTTCTGGGGCAAGTACGTGGGCCTGGATGGCGCGGTGGTCGGCATGACCACGTTCGGTGCGTCTGCGCCGGCGCCGAAGCTGTTCGACCAGTTTGGCTTCACGGTCACCCATGTGGTCGACACCGTGAAGAAAGTAATCGGCTAAGTAATATTGCCGTGTGGCGTCACTCGGTATTCCGGGTGACGCCAGCGGATCACAAGCTGACCAGCGTCGTGAGGACGCCGAAGCTAATCGCCATGACGGCAGCCACCGCAATGCAGGCGCTGCCAATTCGAATGCGACGCGCATCCACGCGCGGAATCAATCGCCACAACGCGATCACTCCAATCAGCATCGACACCACGAGCGACGCTCGAAATGTACCGCTGGCAATCAACGGGCCGAACGGCGGATGCATCACGCCGACATGCGCGGCAGCACCGGCCGTTATCAGCAGCGTGAGCAAGCACCAAACCAGGCACGCGAGATAAGCGCGATTGAACACCACCGGAGCGCGCTCGCTCCAGCGCAGCACGATCCACACGATCAGCGCCGGAAGGATTGCGCCAACACTGCTATACAGCACCCACCAGATGATGCTGCTGAGCAGCGTGAGCAAACCTGTCATGTGGTTTCCTTAAAGCCCATTCGGTGTAGCAGTTTATCCATCAGCCACGCGGGGCCGATCAGCAGATAGGCGAGATCGGTGAAAAAGCTCGGTCGGCGCCCTTCAAGCACATGGCCGATAAATTGGCCGATCCACGCGACGACGAAAACACCGAGTGCAAGCCAGCGCAGTTGGCTGGCGCCCAGCTGCTGGAACGCGAAGTAGCTGATCAAGGCAAGCACAGCCAGTGCAACCAACAGTGCGCCGCCCAAACGATGCGAATGCTTCCAGTACCAGGTGAACGCCAGCACGATCGCGAAGACCGCCCACGCGCCGGGACGCAGGAACGCTTCCGGTGCCGGGATCGTCCACAGCAATGCGATCACGCTCCACGCGATCAGCGGTACGCAGATCCAATGCAGTAGTCGATTCGTCGGATGTTGGTGATCCTGGCTATAGCTATCCAGCCAATCGCGCATGCTGCGTATACCGGACGTGTCGGATGACATCAGTGCGCACTGCTCTTCGAGAAAAGATTGAGCACCAGCACACCTGCGACGATCAGGCTAATGCCAAGAATCGCAGGCAGGTCGAGTTTCTGGCGATAAACCACCACGCCAATCGTCGCGATCAACGCGGTGCCTGCGCCCGACCACACCGCATAGGCGATGCCCAGCGGCATCTGTCGCAAGGTCAAACTGAGGCAGAAGAACGCAATGCCATAACCGGCGATGACGACAACACTTGGCCACAGATGGCTGAAGCCGTCGGAGGCTTTCAGCGCACTGGTGGCGATCACCTCGGCAACGATCGCCAGGCCCAAGCTAAGCCATGCGTTCATCGCATCAGGTCAACGTGATGTTGGCGAGGCGCTGCAATGCTTCGGCATATTTTGCGGCGGTACCGGCGATCACTTCGGCGGGAACGTTCGGGCCCGGCGCTTTCTTGTTCCAGTCCAATGTTTCCAGATAGTCGCGCACGAATTGCTTGTCGTAGCTGGGCGGGCTGATGCCGACTTTGTACTGGTCGGCGGGCCAGAAGCGCGAGGAATCCGGCGTCAGCATTTCGTCCATCACAAAGAGCTTGCCGTCTTCATCAGTACCGAATTCGAACTTGGTATCGGCAATGATGATGCCGCGCTCGGCGGCATACGCAGCGGCCCACTTGTAGATTGCCAGCGTCGCGTCGCGCACTTGTTCGGCCAGATCCTTGCCGACAGCCGCAATGACGGCATCGAAACTCACGTTCTCGTCGTGATCGCCCACCGCCGCCTTGGTGGATGGTGTGAAGATCGGCTCCGGCAACTGCTCTGCCTGGTGCAGTCCAGTGGGAAGCTTGATGCCGCACAGCGAACCGGTAGCCTGGTAATCCTTCCAGCCCGAACCGATCAGATAGCCACGCGCGATGGCTTCCACCGGCACGGGCTTCAAGCGCTTGGTGACAACGGCGCGTTTGTTGTACAGCGCAAGGTCGGTGCCTTCCGGCAGCACGTCGCTCAATGGCGTGTGCAGCAAGTGATTGGGAACGATATGCGCCGTCTTGCCGAACCAGAAATTGGAAATCTGGGTAAGCATCTCGCCTTTACCCGGAATCGGATCGGGCAGCACGACGTCGAAAGCCGAGAGGCGATCGGTGGCGACGATCAGCAGGCGATTGCCGGACAGGGCGTAGACATCGCGCACCTTGCCGCGGTGGATCAGCTCGAGGCCGGGCAGGTTCGATTGCAGCAGGGTGGTAGGCACGGGGCGCTCCGAGGATCCAATCAAGCGGGCTATTGTAACGGCCAAGGGCCAGGACGCTGCTAGAATCGCCCGCTTTATCCCCCATGTGTTGCCAATGCGAACCGTATTGATCGCGGCACTCGGTCTAACCTGTGCCCTGCCAGCGCTTGCTGCCGATATGCCACCCAAGCCGATGCGGCTGGGCTTGTGCGCGGCATGCCACGGCGAAACCGGCATGGCGCAGTTGCCGGGCGCGCCGAATCTGGCGGGTCAGCGGCTGGATTATCTGCGCAAGGCACTCAAGGATTACCGCGACGGCAGCCGCGATGTACCGCTGATGCGTGCGGCCATCGGTCCGGTCAGCGACACGGATCTGGATCAACTGGCGCGCTGGTACAGCGCGCAGACACCGCCACTACAGACCTCCGCGCAACCATGAGCTACACCTATACGTTCTGGTTCGCTGCGGCGGGCCTTCTGCTTGGTCACGGTATCGTCGGTGCGGGCGTGGGCGCCATCATCGGCTTCGTGCTCGACAACCTGCGCTTCAGCCAGCGCCGTAGCGCCACGCCCGAATCGGGCGGTTACGTGGGGCCGCTGTTTGCGCTGCTCGGTGCGATTGCCAAATCCGATGGCCGCGTGTCCGAGGCGGAAATCGCCACCGTCGAACGCATGATGGCGCGCATGGGTCTGGACGCGACCATGCGCCAGCAGGCGATCAGCAGCTTCAACGCCGGCAAGCAGCCCGAGTTCGATGTCACCGGTCCGATCAATGCGCTGCGCCAATGGGCGGGGCTGCGTCGCGATCACGCTTTCCCTTTGCTCGATGTGGTGATCGAGACGGTGCTGGCTGAAGGCAATCCGCCGCCGGAGAAAATGTCGATCCTGCGCCAGCTGGCCTTTGCCCTGCGCGTCAGCGACATGGAGCTGATGGCCCTGATGGCAATGAAGGGCTACGTCTGGCACGGCGCTGGCGGTTCCTACAATCGAGGTCCGGGACAGGGCGGTGGTTATGTGCCGCCACAGCGCAATACCCAGGGGCCCGATCCGTACGCCGTGCTCGGTATCGCGCGCGACGCCGACGACCGCGCCATCAAGCGCGCCTACCGCAAGCTGATTTCCGAGCATCACCCCGATCGCCTGGGCGATTTGCCCGAAGACATGCGCAAGCGCGCCGAGGCTCGCGCCAGCGAGATCAATGCCGCGTACGAACGGATCAAGGCCGAGCGCGGGTTCAAATAGTGCGGTGTGCCGACGCGGCGCGCTGCGTCGTGGCAAAATTGCAGCCTTCTCGAGGCCGCTTACGCGCACTGTAGCGATCCGGCCTGCGCACGCGCCCTTTTACGTTACGCCAGCTATCAAGGCTTCCCCATGAGCAAGCAGTCTCCGATCATCGCCCCGTCGATCCTCTCCGCCGATTTCGCGCGGTTGGGCGAAGACACCGCCAAGGTGTTGGCTGCCGGCGGCGACTGGGTGCATTACGACGTGATGGACAACCACTACGTGCCTAATCTCACCATGGGGCCGATGGTACTGAAGGCGCTGCGCGATTACGGCATCACCGCACCGATCGACGTGCATCTGATGGTGAAGCCGGTGGATCGCATCGTGCCGGATTTCGCCAAGGCGGGCGCCAACTGCATCAGCTTCCATCCGGAAGCCACCGAGCACGTCGATCGCACCATCGGCCTGATCAAGGATTCCGGCTGTCAGGCGGGCCTGGTATTCAATCCGGCCACGCCGCTCAATTGGCTCGATTTCGTGCTCGACAAGCTCGATCACGTGCTGATCATGTCGGTGAACCCGGGCTTCGGCGGCCAGAAGTTCATC
>OUNK011131735.1_pt1 | contig 17361 bp, 14 predicted proteins | sample 1755341 | NCBI WGS metagenome assembly OUNK01 (sample SAMEA3914788, study PRJEB12502) | metagenome | biome: forest; material: soil | place: Canada | collected 2011-07-03 | depth 0.1 m | reverse complement strand
TACGAGGGCATTCCGCATCTGCTGGCTCCCGTCGTGACGGACATGAAGGAAGCCGCCAACGCGTTGCGCTGGTGCGTGGCCGAGATGGAGCGCCGCTACAAATTGATGGCGGCGGTCGGCGTGCGCAACTTGGCCGGCTTCAACAAGAAAGTGAGGGACGCAGAGAACGCCGGCCAGCCGCTGCTGGATCCGCTGTTCCGTCCGAATCCCGAGATGCCGAATCTGGCGGCCGAACCGCTGGAGCCGCTGCCGTATATCGTCGTGATCATCGACGAATTCGCCGACATGATGATGATCGTCGGCAAGAAGGTGGAGGAGCTGATCGCACGTCTCGCGCAGAAGGCGCGCGCGGCTGGCGTGCATTTGGTGCTGGCTACGCAGCGCCCGTCGGTCGACGTGATCACCGGCCTGATCAAGGCCAACATTCCCACGCGCATCGCGTTCCAGGTGTCGAGCAAGATCGATTCGCGCACCATTCTGGATCAATCCGGCGCCGAGACATTGCTCGGCCACGGCGACATGCTCTACCTGCCGCCCGGCACGGCCACGCCAGAGCGCGTACACGGCGCCTTCGTCGACGACCATGAAGTGCACAACGTGGTCAACTGGCTGAGGGCGCAGGGTGCGCCGCAGTACATCGAAGGCGTGCTGGAAGAAGTGCAGGCGACCAGCGACGGCAAGTTCATCAACGACGCCGGTCTTCCGCAGGAAGGCGAAGAGGGCGGCGATGTGGAAGCGCAGCTCTACGACCGCGCCGTACGCATCGTGACCGAGACGCGGCGCGCGTCGATTTCCGGCGTGCAGCGGCATTTACGCATTGGCTATAACCGCGCTGCTCGCTTGATCGAACAGATGGAGCAGGAAGGCGTGGTCAGCGCGCCGCAGCACAACGGCAATCGCGAAGTGCTGGCGCCTCCGCCACCGAAACACTGAGGCTCGAGAGCACCTCACCCCAGTCCTCCCCTCCTTGCGGGAGTGGGCTCCTCCCCCTGCGAAGTAGGGGGAGGTTGGGAGGGGGTAAGCTTTCACAAGTACCCGCCATTAAGCATCTTCACCGCAAACTTGGCGTATTCCGCCCATCAGGAACAGGATCCATGAAACGCCTTCGCTTTGCCGCCGTTCTCGCTTTGTTTGCGCTGTCCCTGGGCAGCCTGGCGCAGGCCGCGACCGGACCGGCGCGCGCGCGGCTCGATGCCTTCGCGCAAGGGTTGCACGCGCTCTCCGGCAACTTTACCGAGACGCTCACCGATCCGAGCGGCAAAACCGGTCAAACGACTAACGGTACGTTGGTGTTGGAAGCGCCGCATCAGTTTCGCTGGGACACGCTGGCGCCGTACAAGGAAACGATCGTCGCCGACGGCAGCCGTCTTTGGACCTACGATCCGGATCTGGAACAGGTGACGGTGCGCAAGCAGGACACGGAAGAAGCGCATAGCCCGTTGACCGTACTGACCGATCTCAAGCAGCTGGACAAGGATTTCACCGTCACCGAACAGGGCGAGCGCGATGGTCTGGTCTGGCTGCGGCTCACGTCCGCGTCCAAGGATCCGCAGTTCGATTACGCCGATCTCGGTTTCGATGCGAATGGTCTAGCGCGCATGCAGTTCAAAGACCAGCTCGGCTCAGTCACCGATATCCATTTCTCGAACTGGCAGCGCAACCCCCAGATTCCGCCACAAGATTTCAACTTCACGCCGCCCAAGGGCGCGGATGTGATCGGCGATCTGCCGGTGATCAGCACGCAACCGCTGAAAAATTGATCGACGCACGATGATCCGCCAGCTGCCGCGTTGGGCTTGGATCGGCGGCGCGCTGTTGGCGTTGGTAGCCGGTTGCATCAATGCGGTTGGTTATATGTGCTTTCGGCATCAGCCGATAACGCATCTCACCGGCACCAGCACGGAACTCGGTATTTCGCTCGCTAGTGGTGATATGGCAAGCGTGCTGCATTGGGGTCTGACAATCGTTTCGTTTGTCGCCGGTGCCATGCTCAGTGGCTTCATCGTGCAACAGCGCACACTTCAGCTCGGCCGCCGTTATGGGGTTGTACTGATGCTTGAATCGCTACTGTTATTCGCCGCCACGCCATTGATCCACGATGCAAAAGATCTTGGTCTCTACTTTGCCTCGGCGGCGTGTGGCTTGCAAAACGCCATGGTCAGTACGTATAGCGGTACGACGCTGCGCACGACGCACCTCTCAGGCATCTTTACGGACCTGGGTATCTACTTAGGCCAACGCTTGCGCGGTTTGGAGGTGGACATGTTGCGTATTCACGTCTGCCTTCTGGTAGCCGGGCACTTTATCCTGGGAGCAATCTTGGGCGCGTACGGGTTCGCGCATATCCAGGAGCGTGTGCTGCTAATACCCGCGACGCTCACGGGTGCGGTTGGTCTGGGCTATGCGATTTACCGACACTTCTTCTTGGGCAAGCAGGCAAAAACCGGTAATAGATAAGGGCGCCCGATTGGGCGCGCTTATTTTGTCGGCTAGCGGGACTCAATGATCGTCAGCGGATGTCGTTCGCACTGGGTTGGCCGGCAGGCCCAGCGCATGACGTAACTCCAAGCGCGCGGCCTCATAGTCCTGCTTCCAAGATGGGTCTTGCATGATATCGGCGGCAATCACTGTACCCGCAAGGTGACCGGCTTCCACGTCGCTAGGAAAATGCGCGCCCATCACGATGCGGTGCTGTGCGTAAAGATCCGCACGCGCAAAAATCGCGGCGCGTTTCTCCGGCAGCATGTTCGCCAGTAACACAGCGGTGGTGTAGCCGAAGGTGGAATGCCCGCTCGGATAGCTCCAATCGTTGGGCTTCTCTTTCGCCAACGGATGCACTTGCGTGGATATCTCGGCAGGACGCGGACGTAACCAATAGTTCTTGGCTTCTTTCACGGCGTCTTTGTCGAAATCGGCCGTGCGCGCGAAAAACGCTACTGTCTTTGGCAGCGTTTTCGGTTGCAGTCCTGCTCCAAGCACATCGGCGAAACGGAACACGGAGCGGTCCGTATCCGCCTTTGCGGCGGCCATGTCCGTTGCCGTGCGTGTTTGCTGCGTAGCCAGTACAACTTGAAGATCGTGCTGGGCCGCAATCGAACCTGCTGCCGGCGGAGGCGGCAGCAGGTTCGACAGTTCGACGACGACGGGTTTTGCGTCATCGTCGTCAGCCAGTGCGGTCTGGCCGATCAGGAGCATCGACAACAGCAATGCAGCGCGTTTCATCAGAACAAGTCCGCTGAGACGGTGAAGTTGAAATTGCGCGCTGGAATCGTCCAGAACAGCGGCGTGCTATCGCCCACGGTGGTGCCGGCTAGCGCGTTGATATGGGTATTGTTGAACAGATTGTTGATCTGGAAGCCGATCTTGAAGTCCTTCACGTCGCTGATATGCGGATCGAACTTATAACTAGCGGTGAAGTTGGTTATCGCATAACCGCCGATTACCGTATCGTCATTCGCATTGGCTGTGTAATAGGTCCTGCCGACAAACTTATCCATCAGCGATGCATACACTCCGCCGCTGCTGTAGATCACGCCCAGTGCGGCGGTCTTGGCAGGCGTGTTCGGGTTCCAGGTGTTGCTTTCGGTCTGGATCGCGCGGTTGAGCGAGCCGTTGGCATAGACACTGAAGCCGCCGCCAACCATGTAGGTGCCTTCGAGTTCGACGCCTTTGTAATGCACGCCACCGCCGTTGTAGAACACGGTGTTGGCGCCGACCTTCTGGCTCTGGATGAAGTTGTTGAAGTCGATCTTGTAGACGTCACCCGACAGCGTCAGGCGGTCGTTGGTCCAGGTGGTACCGAGCTGCCAGTTCGTGGTCTTTTCCGGCTGGAGCGCGCTATCGGAAATCGCCGGATTGGTGGTGTAAAACAGATTGAGGTTTGGTGCCAGGAAGCCCTTCGCCCACTGTGCGTACGCGGTCCAGTTGGAGGTGAAGGCGTAGTGGAACGCGGCTGAGGGCAGCGTGGCATTCCATTCTTTCGAGTAATCCAGCGGCAAGCCGGTCTTCTGGTTGTACAAGGAATCGATGTCGCGCAAGAAGTCTTCGTACTTCACGCCGCCCACCAGATAGGCCTGGTCGGTGATGTTCCACTGGTATTCCACGAACGGCTGGATCGTGCGCAGGGAGTCGGTCATGAAGCGATCAACGGGGCTATCGCTGCCCTTGGTCGGCTGCCCCGTCGTATTGATGGCGGGCAGGTCCAGCGTATCGTCGAAGTCGTATTGCCAACGCAGGTTGTCCTGCTTGTCGTACCACAGGCCAGTGCGGATCTCGCCTGGGCCCAGTTCCTTGCTTACGCGTAAAATGTCGCCCCACGAACGATACCAATTGCGCATGTGTTGGCCCGGTACATTGTCGGGATACAGGCAGTCATTGCCTTTGCCATTGCAGAAGGTACCGTTCGGCGTTTCGCCGTTGGGGTCCAGGCCGTTGAAGCCGTAGTGGTTGTAGGCGTAGGTGTAGGCCTTGTTGTCGAGCGTCCAGCCGTCGAATTCGGAGTGGAGGCCGATGTAGCCCATGTACGTGCTGATCTGGTCCTGGTTGTAGCGGTAATAGGCCTGACTGTTCGGATCGTTGTTCAATGCGTAGTTCGGACCGTACTCGGCAATCTGAGCCTTGGTGGCGCCAAGCGGTACGTACTGGTCGATCTTGTTCCACATGCCACCAAAGGTCAGCGTGGTGTTTTCGCCCAGCGGCTGCACAACTTTGGCGAACACACTCTGGCGGCGCTGACCGGCGTCGGTGAGGTAGCCATCCGACGTACTGTTCTGCACGTTGATCACGGCGCTGGTTCCGCTGCTATCAAAACGACCTGTATCGATGCGAGCACCTTCTACCGCGGTTTCCCAGCTGCCCAAGCTGATGTAGGGACGGATGTTGAACTGGTCCTGCGGATTGATGGAGTCCACGGAAATAGTGCCGCCGAACGTGGCGTCGCCCAACGTGCTGGCCGTACCCGGGCCGCGATCGACCGTTACGCTGCTGGTTTCCTGATTGGTGAAGTACGACGTGGAGTGATGCGTGAAGTCGTTGGAGTCGCCCCAGGGAATGCCATCGAACGTCACGTTGTATTGGCCATCTTGGAAGCCGCGAATGGACACCACGGACGTTTCCATCAGGCCCGAGCCGTTCGGCGTCACGGTATACACGCTTGGCGAGATCGCTGCCGCGTCGGTGTAGTCGCCGGTGGGTGCAATGTTTTCTTGAATATACGTGCTGCCGATAATCGATTGCGGCTGCGTGGCAATCGTCGATCCTTGGGTCGGGGCAATGGCGCTTACGGCGGTTGAACTGGCCGTGACCTGCATGCCATCCAAGGTTTTTGCATTGTGGGAAGAAGGGGTATTACTCGTATTATTGGGAGCCGTTTGGTCATTCGTCGGAGCAGGGCCGCTATTAGCCGTCTCCTGGGCTGAAACCGGGTTGGCAATGGCCATCGCAAGGCACAGGGCAAGATAAGCCGGTGGGCAGCGGTACAGCGCAGATGTCGATCGCGTCATTGTTTTTTTCCGGTGTTGGCAACGTGGTAGAGAGGCCGACACCGTAGAGGCGCAATATGACACTTAGATAACAAATACATTAAATTGGTATTTTCTTTAATGCGAAAGATAATGCGCTAAGGTTAATCTAAGAATTGAATAATAAGTGCAATGAGTAAATCGGTGAATTAATCCTAGAAGTTAAGCTCAATCTAAGAAATGAAAAAATGTCGCAATAATTATTTTAATTAATAATAACCAGCATTTGATCGGCGCTGCAAGCAATGCGATGCGAGCAAGGCGGGGATGTGTGGCATGGCCCCTGTGCGGGATGTCCTATCATTCGGGCATGGATCGACGCGATACGCACCACGCCCCCGAACTGTTCGCGGCTGACTCGGACGAACTCAAGCCGCTGGCGGAGCGCGTGCGCCCACGCAGTCTCGACGAGATCGTCGGCCAGCAACGTCTACTGGCGCCCGGCAAGGCGCTGCGACGCGCACTGGAAGCCGGTCGCGTGCATTCGATGGTTTTGTGGGGGCCGCCCGGTTGCGGCAAGACCACGTTGGCACTTCTGGTTGCGCGCTATGCCGATGCGGACTTCCGCGCCATCTCTGCAGTGCTTTCCGGTCTGCCCGAAGTACGCAAGGCATTGGCCGAGGCTGAAGTCAATTTTGCGCAAGGTCGGCGCACCGTGTTGTTTGTCGACGAGGTGCATCGCTTCAACAAAGCGCAACAGGATGCCTTCTTGCCGCACATCGAACGCGGTGTCATTTTGTTTATCGGCGCCACGACCGAAAACCCTTCCTTCGAGCTGAATTCAGCGCTGCTTTCGCGCTGTCGCGTGCATGTGCTCGATGCGGTGTCGGTGGATGACATCGCCGCGGCCTTGCATCGCGCACTCGCCGATGACGAACGCGGGCTCGGCGCGTTGAAGCTCGAAGTCGATGAAGATGCCTTGCGATTGATCGCTAAGGCCGCCGATGGTGACGTGCGACGTGCGCTGACGCTGCTGGAAATCGCAGCTGAACTGGCCGACGGCCATGTCATCGACAACACGACGTTGGAGCAAGTGCTTGCCGATCGTACACGCCGATTCGACAAAGGCGGCGAGCAGTTTTACGACCAGATTTCGGCGTTACACAAATCGGTGCGATCTTCTGATCCAGATGCCGCGGTGTACTGGCTTGTGCGCATGCTCGATGGTGGGTGTGATCCGCTCTATCTCGCGCGCCGCATGACCCGTATGGCTGTTGAAGATGTTGGCTTGGCCGAGCCGCGTGCATGGCGCATGGCGCTGGATGCCTGGGATACCTATGAACGTCTCGGAAGTCCGGAAGGCGAGTTGGGGCTTGCCCAGTTGGCTATCTGGCTAGCCATCGCGCCCAAAAGCAATGCGGCATACATGGCGTACAACCAGGCCCGCGCCGTCGTGGGCGAAACGGGCACGCTCGATGTGCCCATGCATTTGCGCAACGCCCCAACCAAATTGATGAAGGGCCTTGGCTACGGCAAGGGCTACCAATATGACCACGATGTCTCAGGTGGCGTCGCGCTCGATCAGCAGTGTTTGCCGGATGCCTTGGAAGGTACGGAGTTCTACCAGCCCGTCGAACGAGGGCTTGAGTTGAAGCTTCGCGAGAAGCTGCAATCGCTGCGCGACATGCGTAAACAGGCGCGCAAGAAGTAAGTCGTTCATTCAACGAAAACGTGGAATGTTCTTGCGGCTACTTGGCGTGCCGCCTAGAGTGTTTCCCACAATCCAGCCGGGGAGGGCAGCTCCATGCGCGTACTGGTTGCAGCAATATTCGGTGGCATCGTGATGTTTCTGTGGGGCTTCGTCGCCCATATGGTGTTGGGGCTAGGCAACCCAGGCATCCATCAGCCCGCTCACGAGGATGTGGTGATCAGCAGTCTGCACGAGGGGCTTGGTTCCCAGCCAGGCGTGTACATCCTGCCTTCTTTCGATCCCAGCAAGTGGAATGATCAGGCCGCCAGGGCTGCCTATGCGCAGAAATCCCTGACTGCGCCTTACGCCTGGGTGGTCTATCTCCCGCAAGGCGGCGACATGACCAATATGAGCCGCGAGCTACCACGCGAGTGGGCCTCCGACACCTTGTCGGCGCTGGTTCTGGCCCTGGTAATGGGGCTGGCCGCCTTCAGTTTTGCCAAACGCATGGCCATTGCGGCCTTGGCGCCGGTGTTTAGCTGGTTGAGCGTGTTAGTGCCCTATTGGAACTGGTATCGCTTCCCTGGGGCGTTCGCCTGGGCCGGTTTGATCGAACAACTGATCGGCTGGCTGTTGGCAGGTGCCGTAATGGCGTGGTGGTTGGGACGAGGGGAGCGCAAGGTTCTCTGATGCGGGAAACGTGGAGCCGGCGCGACAAATGCCGCGTTGCGACGGCAATGGCCTGGCAGCGATAATCCCTGCTTGTTGCCCTCATTTCGGATCCGATCATGCTGGACCCTGCATTACTGCGTTCGCGCCTGGCTGAAACCGCCGCGCGCCTGAAGGAAACCCGAGGCTTCACGCTCGACGTGGCCGCCGTGGAGGCGCTGGAGAGCCAACGTAAGCAGCTGTCCACCGAAACGCAGGAGCTGCAGAACCTGCGTAACACACGTTCCAAGGCCATCGGACAGGCCAAGGCCAAGGGCGAGGATGTCGCGCCGTTGATGGCGGAGGTCGCCGGCATCGGCGACAAGCTCAAGACCAACGAGCAAGCGCTGGCGGATGTGCAGGCCAAGCTGTCCGATATTGCGCTGCTGATCCCCAATATTCCGCACGAATCCGTGCCGATCGGAAAAGACGAAACCGACAATCATGAGGTAAGCCGCTGGGGCACGCCGCGCAACTTCGATTTCCAGGTCAAGGATCACGTCGATCTCGGCGAACCCCACGGCTGGTTGGACGGCGAAGCCGGTGCCAAGCTTTCCGGCGCGCGCTTCACCGTACTGCGCGGCCAGCTTGCGCAGCTGCATCGCGCGTTGGGGCAGTTCATGATCGATCTGCACACACGCGAGCACGGCTACCTCGAATGCAACGTGCCTGTACTGGTGAACAGCGATTCGATGTTCGGAACGACGCAGTTGCCGAAATTCGAAGAAGATCTGTTCGCCACACAAGTGGGCGAGTCACGGCGTTACCTGATTCCGACTGCCGAAGTCTCGCTTACCAACCTGGTGCGCGACACCATCCAGGATGCCGACGCATTGCCGCTGCGCCTCGCAGCACACTCGCTATGCTTTCGCGCCGAGGCCGGCAGCTACGGCCGCGATGTGCGCGGCATGATCCGTCAGCATCAGTTCGAAAAAGTGGAAATGGTGCAGGTTGCGCGTGCCAATGAATCGTATGCGCAGCTGGAAGAAATGGTCGGTCATGCCGAGAAAGTGCTACAGAAACTCGACCTGCCGTATCGCAAGCTGTTGCTGTGCACTGGCGATATGGGGTTCCAATCCAGCAAAACCTATGATCTGGAAGTGTGGCTGCCTAGCCAGAACACCTATCGCGAAATTTCCAGTTGTTCCAATTGCGAGGATTTCCAATCGCGCCGTTTGCAGGCCCGCGTGCGTAACGCCGAAACCAACAAGCCGGAACTCGTCCACACCCTCAACGGTTCCGGCCTCGCCGTAGGTCGTACTTTGATCGCGGTGATGGAAAACTATCAGAACGCCGATGGCTCGATCACGATACCAGCGGCGCTGCGTCCCTATATGGGTGGTGCGGAGAAGATTGCATGAATGCGCAGGCGGGCAGCTCGTGGGACAAAGTAGAGTTTTACAGCAGCTACTTTCTCATGTTCGTGCTCGCCTCCGTCATCGGCACGCGTCTTAGCTTCGCTACCGTTTGGGTGATACCTACGATTGACCTCGTGTTCAACGCCATCGCGTTGGTGTTGGTGATCGCCAGCTTCTGGATAGCGCGCACGCGTCGATCCTGGCGTCTTTGGATCATTGCATTCGCGACCGCCACGCAGTTGGTGCCGATGGTGATTCGTTATCCGGCACTCTTGTTTCCACTGTTGGGCGGCCTGATCCCGGTGATCATCATGGGCTGGGCACTTTTTTCGCTCGCACGCAAAGGCTCCAACAACCCACGGGTGCGAGGTTCCTAACGGTGAGGTGTGTTCGTGCATCGAGTGAAACAACCTTGATGCCGCATGCACGAGAAGCCAAGTTGGGAGGGGAGGGCAGTTCGGCAATTGGCCTGGGTCCGATCAGTTGGAATCCCTTCTATTTGCAGCCGATTTTTAGCCGCAGCATTCTTCAAAGGTAGACAAGTCCGGACCCTGTCTTACAATGTGCAATCCATGGAGAGATGGCCGAGCGGTTTAAGGCAGCAGTCTTGAAAACTGCCGTAGGTGTAAGCCTACCGTGGGTTCGAATCCCACTCTCTCCGCCAGTTTCAGATAACGCCCCTATGGGGCGTTTTTTTTGGCGGCGAGAGAATCCGCGGCATTTCGTTCGATCCAATTCTTGCATGCGAACAAATGCTGAGCAGTGCGGTGCCGCAACCATCCCTAAATTGCAGCAACAGTAAACCCTGAAATCCGATCCTGTCGGCAGGACAGGATCGAAATTCCATTGGGAAAACGTAGCCTTAGTCGGTGAGATTTTCGACCTAGTGAAGCTTAGGTATTTTGCACTCCGTAAACATATCGCGATGCTACATTCGGTTAGGCAACTGGTGCCGCAATCGAGAGATAGGGGGTTTTATGTTCCGCAAATCACCCGGGTTCGTTTCGCGTAAAGCTGTTATATCGGCCCTGCTTGCAGCGGCCCTATCTACGTCGGCTCTTGCTTACCAACCGCCATCAACCGGTTTGGGGCAACCGTGGCCGAATGCTACGGATGTCAGCGTCAGCCCGCATTATCACGTTTATGTTTTTATTCGCGATGGTATTCGCTATATCCAAGTCAATGATTTGAGCGGTACTGTGCATGGTGCAGTCGCTATTGCCGATCGTGAAGTTCTGATATTGCCCGTGGGTGTTGATTCCCAATACGTCACCACTTCGCAAGGCAGCACTCAAGCAGCAGGTGCAACGGGCGCCAGCTCCGCGGAAACGGTCTACAGCGATAGTTCAACACAAATTACTGCAACACCTGTGCGCACTGGAGTTGTGCAGTTGAATGTAACGACACCCGACACTTGCACGGGTTTCGACTGCACAGGAGCAGTGGTGACTCGGATCGGCAATTGATCGCTTAAATACGGTTAGCTTATTTAGCCTATGTAGAGTGCAAGTGCGGGGGAAGCGTGCCGCGACTCCCGCATTTGCCGGCTTGCATCGTGGATCAATGCAGTGATCTGAAACTTATTCTTCAGCATGCGGACATGGAGTTCGCCGTCGTAGAGTCGAACGTGATCCCGCATCGCGTCAATGCTCAGTCCGTTGGCCCCCAGTTTGATCGCCAATTGTTGGCTTTCGTACTTGCTGTAAATAGGGTCATTGATATCGGTCTGGCTAGCCAGACCCTCGACACGCAGTACGGCCCAACGCTGGCCGTTTGTCAGGCCACCGCGCAACGATATCGCTACGGTTGACCAGGCTTGTTGCTCGCTGATGTGAACCACCGATTCGCAAGCCAGGCGATAGATCGTTGCGTGAACGCCAGGCGAAAGTTGACTCAATCCACGGCCTTTCAGTTCGAAGCGGTAAGCCAATCCCGCTTCGTCCAAGGTCCGCGCGATGGTTTCCCTTAAAGCAGCAGGCAATCCGCGCTCACGCCATGCAGTGGGATGCATGGATTCGGCGAGTCGGTAAACCTGGCTCTGTGTTGCAGCTGCCTGCGTGTAGTAATTTTGACCTTCGTCCATGGGCAGCATGTGTTTGAAGCGATTGAGCAGGCGCGTATGCGTTAGCTGCAATACGCCACCAATCTGTTCAAGTGCTTGCGCGCTTTGGCGCATGCGCATCTCACACAAATGTAGGCCCTGCTGAGCAAGCTTCACTGCAGCCTTTGCATCGCGGCGTTCTTGTTCTTCGGCGGCATTTTGCGCAGTGATGTGGGCGCCCAGCACAAAGAGGCAGGTGGCCGAGAAGGCGATAAATGCTTGCGCGCCCGCTACGTATAGGGCGCCTGGACGCGATTCCAGACTGAGAAAATTGCAGATCATCACGGCGGATATGCTGACTGCGGCTGCACGCCACCCATGCTTCATGGTCAGCCATGCTGCCGGCAGGAACATGACCATGCGAATGACCGATTGTGCATCCGGCGAAGCGCGATGATTGATCCACACAAGGATGGCGAGAGTTGGAAGTAATAACACCACCGTCTCAAGTGTCACGCGGCTCTTGGCCCACTGAATCAGATGTATCCGAAACGGGGCCGGCTTTTGCAGTTTCAGCGCTAGGCAAAGCGGCAAGATCGTAAGGATGCCGGCATACCTGCCCAGGAATACCTGCACGATTTCCAGTTTATGGAACTCAATGGAATGCGCCACCGTCGACGGATCCACAATGGTTGCCATGATGCCAACGCTGGTTGCTGTCCAGACAGAAGACACCAGGACAATGCAGATGAGCAGGGCATTTACACTGACAAGTTGTTTCCTTGGAAACAGTGAAAGCTCATGCCTGCACCACCAAACGATGGGCATGGCGTAAAGAATGGGTGGTATTGAATTGAGAACAGCCCAGGTGAGGCCAAACTGATCCAGACACAGATAATTGTTGTAGATCAGAGGCCCCACTTCGGCAAACGCCAAAGTCGGCCAATAACGATAGGGCAAAAGTAGCAGGCAACTCAGTCGGAGCCCGCAGGTCAGCGTCCAAATACCGTTCGTATAGGGTCGCAGAAGTGCATAGGCCAGCGTATAGGCGACAAACACCGCAAGTTGGCGCAGCCACTTATTTTCGGCGATTGACTTCACCATCCCCGCAACCCCTGAGCCTGAGATAAACACACCTGAGCCGTCTTGAGCGGTTGAGTACTGACGGCGTGTTACCCGCGTTGCTTATACCGTGCCATCGCGTTGGCGGCCGAGCCCTTCTGGTATGCGTTCTCAGAGTTGCAGCGTTCGGCTGCACGCATGATACGCAGCGGCGTGATTCAAAACGTGAAGGCGCAGACCCCGAACCGGCGCCGCGTCACGCTTTTGCCCTTGGATGTTGAAACTGACGGTCTTTTCACGTGCCTCTGCCGCTTGAGGCGGCGTGGGGCAGGGGCTGTTATTTGAAAATAGGGCCTTAAGCCCTTGTCTGGTGTGAGATAATCGCTGTCCCCGCAACACCCCAAGTTCCTATGACCCTCCCCAAAGACGCCTTCCGCCGCTTTCAGGAAGAACTCGCGGCGCTCGAGAAACAGATCGAACATCGGACGCCACCTCCCAAAAAACAGACTGCAAAGCAGGCTGCCCTGTCGGCCATGGAGAGGGCCAGGGAAGAGTTCTTGACCTTGCGCGAGCGTTACAAGCTATCCGTGGCCGACGTGGTGTCATTTTTCCCTGAGGAAGAAGGCATCGCGTATTTGCAGGCATTGATTGCGCAGGCTCAAGCCAAACCACGTCGAGGGCGCAAACCCAAAGCCGGCATCTGAGTGCGGAACGTTAACGCAGCATATTGCGAATCAGCGTAACCACCTGTTCGCCCGCAAGCATGCCAAACAGTCCCACCAGGGCAACGGTGGGCGGCGCGGGTGATCTGACGCGCAACAAGCCATAGATCACGCCGACAATCACGCCGACCGCCAGCGATACGAGATAGGCCTTCATGGTTGCTCCTGATGGCTGAGGATTAGGCATGTGTCTGGGGCTGTTCAAGGCACGATGACGACGCGGCCTGGCGTTCCCTTGGCAACGGCTTCATACGCTTCGCGTCCCTCGGCGAGGGTGTAGCGATGCGCGATCACCGGTGCATCGAACTTGCCATGATCGAAACCCCGCGCAACACCCTGCATCAGGCGGGCGGATTCCACGACGCCTAGCTTCGCGCTGTCTGCACCCATGAGCTGCGTTTCGTTGTGATAGAAGTCGATCAGATCGAAGTCGACACGGCGGCGTCCTGTCGCACTGATTTCCACCACACGCCCACGTTGTTTGACGAGCCCGAGCGCCGTTTCAAAAGCGATGCCGCCTACCGTGTCGAAGACCACATCGGCGCCATCGGCGAGGCCATCCAGGGCACGCATCTGGGCGACGGTATGCTCGTCGAAATTCACGAATGCATGGATACGCTTTCCTGCTGGCGAGTTCGGATCGACAGGCGCGCGATCGATACCGACGATCCGGCAATGAAGCGATTTGGCGATTTGCGTGACAGCGCCGCCGACACCCCCGCCGACGCCGATCACTGCGATCGTCTCGCCTTCACGTAGTTGCGCGTAATCCATCGTGCCCAACCAGGCCACTACGAAGTTGACGCCGATCGCCGCCGCCTGTTCGTGATTCAGCCCCGCGGGTTTACGCACTAGTGCGGCCACCGGGATCAGAATGTATTCGGCGTGCGTCCCGTCAGCGGTGAAGCCAATATCGCCACCAGTGCCCCACACCTCCGCTCCGAGCCACTCTTCTGGGCCGCGTTCGACCACGCCGCTGAAATCCCGACCGGGAATACGTGGAAGTACAGTGTTGGAGAAATGGCCAGCAACGTTCTTTACGTCACTGGGATTCACGGAGGCCGCATAAATCCGCACGAGCGCCGTATCGCCATCGATGCGAGGCGTGGCGACATCCACGTATTCCAGGACTTCAGGACTACCGTAACGGGTGAATTGCAAGGCTTTCATCGAATATCTCCTAGTGCAGGCTGGAGCTGCGTGTCGATGTATGCAGTCTAGGTGACCTGCGTGCATCTAGTCGGTCAAAGGCTTTCGAATTCCGGCCAAGTTCCCGGTTTTATGATTCGCTGGGTGGTGTCGCCAAAGGCTGATACGCCGCGGGGGTTACACCGAGTTCGCGGCGAAACATGTCGCTGAAACTGCTGGGCAAGTAACCAAGAGAACGTGCAATGGTGCTGACGGATTGGCCTTCGGCCAACCGAGAGGTGGCGATGGCCAATTGCACTTGCCGGCGCCATTCCGCGAAGCCCATTCCGAGCTCCTGCTTGAATAATCGAGCCAGGGTACGCACGCTGGCTCCAGCCTGCTCTGCGTAATACTCGATGTTCATGTTTAGTGACGGATTGTCGATCACGGCATGACATACGGTGTCCAGCCGGCGGTCGGGTCCGACGGGTAGGGCGATGCGCAACATGCTGTGTTTCGCGGCGGCGAGTTCCAGCACGACCAACCGATGTACGGCGTCAAGATATTCGCGGCTGCGTTGCACGCCTTCTTCGGCTGTCACAACAATCAATTGCCGCAGCAACGGGCTGACTTCCACCACTTCACCGCGTTTGCTGAGCGACGTGACAGCTTCCGGATGCAGATACAAATTGCGCATCCGCACGACGCTCATCATCTTGATCGAATGCGTGGTGCCCGGCGGAAGCCATACGGCGCGTAGCGGTGGAACCACCAGCGCCTCGTGTTCCACTTCCACCCACATTACGCCTTCGACGGCGTAGAGCACCTGCGCCCATGCGTGCGCGTGCGGCTCGATATGCGTGCCGCGCGGATAGTCGCGCTGCAACGAATGCAGGTCGTGGTTGTCTTCACCAAGCTGCGGGGGGCTGGCGCGCGTCATCGGCACATAGCATATCGCTCGAGGAAGGCGTTGCAGGCGACGGGCGGCGACGTGGGTCGCCCCGCCACCGTTTAAGGACGTAATTTAAGGTAAGGCCGCCCTAAGCTAATCTGCGCACAATGAAGGGTTGGGACAGTGCCTCCCGGCAGGGCCGGGCCGAGGTCAACGAGGCTATGCACATCATTCTGGTCGAAGATGACCTGCAACTGGGGGCGGCTATTCAGCAGGCGCTGGAGAAGCTGTCCTATGCGGTTACCTGGTTGCGCGACGGGCGCGAGGCGCTGGTGGCCTTGCGCGATCAGACGGCCGATCTCGTCTTGCTGGACTTAGGGCTGCCCAATAAGGATGGCCTTGAGGTGCTGGCGGAGGCGCGCCGCGCAAATGTGAATACACCAGTGATCGTGATGACGGCCCGCGATGCGTTGGAAGCCCGGGTACGCGGCCTCGATGCCGGTGCGGACGACTACCTGATCAAACCCTTTCACGTCGAGGAACTGAGCGCGCGTATCCGTTCGTTGACACGCCGCGCGCAGGGCTTGGCGGCGAATCGCATCGACGTCGGCGTGCTCAGCTTGGATATCGGCACGTCGGAGGCGGAATACCGCGGCAAGCGGATCGAACTCACTCGCCGGGAGTTCTCCTTGTTGCGCATTTTGATGGAGCGAGCCGGACGCATCGTGCGCCGCGAGCACCTGGAAAATTCTCTTTACGGCCTGGACAACACCGTAGGCAGTAGCGCCCTGGAAGTACAGATTCATGCGCTGCGCCGCAAGCTCAGCTTCGATACGATCCGAACCATTCGTGGTGTGGGTTACCTAATTCCAAGGGACCCGACGTGAGGCCGCTGACTTTGCGCGGACGCCTGCGCTGGATGATCATCACGGTATTGGTAGCAGTGCTTCTGCCGCTTGGTCTATTCAGTTATCAGCGCACACTCAACGAAACTGAAGAACTGTTGGACGGACGCCTGACGCAATCGGCGCGCACGCTGGATGTATTAATCCAGCAGCCCGGCATCGATGCTCTGCGCAGCTCAACGAACGGGGCGCTGGTCGTGCCGGTTGTCGGGCGCGATGCCGAAAAGCTCGAAGTACATGCGCACACGCACGAATTGGGTGTGGGCTACCAGATCGTCGACATGCAAGGTCGGGTGCGTCTAGCTACCGCCAACTTGGCGCAGTTGCCGCTCCCGCAAACGCCAGTATCCGGATTCGAGAATCATTATTTCGACGGTTTCGGCTGGCGCATATTCACCCTGGTCGACAATGCCGGCGGCGTGGTGATTCGCGTCGGCGAGCGTGATGAAAGTCGCCATGACATCGCACATGCCCTGTGGCTCAATCTTGGTCTGCCGCAGTTGATTGGCCTGCCGATGCTAGCGTTACTGGTGGGGTGGGCGGTGCGTCGCGGTCTGCGTCCGCTGGAACGATTGACCCAGGCATTGGCATCGCGCGCACCTGGCAGCCGCCAGCCGATCCAACTGAAACAGGCGCCGCAGGAGCTGCAACCGGTAGTGGATGCGCTCAACACCCAGCTTGAACGTCTTGAGGATGCACTGGAGCGCGAGCGCCGTTTCAGCGCTGACGTGGCGCACGAGTTACGCACACCGTTGGCCTCCACGATGATTCATCTGGATGGCGCCATGTCCACCGACATGCCCGTGAACACGAAAGCAGCATTGGTAAGCGCGCAATTGGGCTTGTCGCGATTGGCGCGACGCATCGAGCAATTATTGGCATTGGCGCGCTTGGAGGCAGGTGCCGCAGCAGGACAACGTAGCGAGATCGACCTTGTCGATGTCGCCATGAACGTCATCGACGAGCTGGCGCCACTGCTCAGCGAAAGCGGCGTGGAGTTCGCTTTTGTCGAGCGCGAAACAGTGTTGCGGATCGAAGGAAACGAGGCGGCACTCGCCGCGCTGCTGCGCAACCTGATCGAGAACGCAATGCATCACGTGCCCGCTGGCGGCCAGGTACAACTATCGCTGGCGCGCGAGGCGGATGTCGTCGTAATCGAAGTCATCGACAACGGTCCGGGGATTCCTGCCGAACGTCGCGCCAGTGTGTTTGCGCGATTCCATCGCGAAGCAGGCAGTGGCGGCGATGGATACGGCCTGGGCCTGTCGATCGTGCAGCGTGCCGCTCAGTTGCATGGTGCGACGATTGAGCTGCTGGATGCACCCTCAGGCCGTGGCCTGAGGGTGCGCGTTGCCATTCCAGCATCGAGGGCGATGCGGCCGACGCAAGGCGCCGG
>OUNK010003734.1_pt1 | contig 17425 bp, 19 predicted proteins | sample 1755341 | NCBI WGS metagenome assembly OUNK01 (sample SAMEA3914788, study PRJEB12502) | metagenome | biome: forest; material: soil | place: Canada | collected 2011-07-03 | depth 0.1 m | reverse complement strand
CGCTTCCACCCTCCCAGAATGACCATTCACCACTGGACGTAACCCTCGGATGCTCGGATAGTTACACATACATAAACCCACAACTCCGAGGCGTCCGGCCTGCGGTTCCTTACGGAATACGGCTTGGCGTCCATGGCCTTCGGGCCATCAGGGTGAACGTGGAAACACGTCTGCCTCCCTTTTTGGAAAGGAGCACAAACCATGTCCCCGCTGGCTGATCGCTACGGCCGCCGGTTTCCGTATTTGCGACTGTCGGTGATTCCCGCGTGCAATTTTCGCTGCACGTACTGCCTGCCGCACGGTTACCACGCTGATGCAAAAGCGACCGAGCCACTCTCGTTGGCTGAAATCACGCGCCTGCTGCGCGGATTTACCGAACTGGGCATGCACAAGCTGCGCATTACGGGCGGCGAACCGAGTGTGCGCCACGACCTTTCCTCGATCCTGCGCGCGGCCGGTGCGATACCGGGTGTAACCAAGCTGGCAATGACCACCAACGGCAGCTTGCTCACGCGCCGCCTCGGCGAATGGATGGACGCTGGCCTCAACGCGATCAATGTCAGCGTCGACAGTCTGGATCGCGCTGCCTTCGCCCGCATTACCGGCCATGATCGGCTTGAAGACATTCTGCATGGTGTCGATATGGCGCTGGCCGCGGGTATGCCATCGGTCAAGCTCAACGCGGTATTGCTGCGCGATGTGAACGACAAGCAGCTTCCGGCGTGGTTGGATTATCTGCGTGATCGCCAGGTCGGTGTGCGCTTCATCGAGTTGATGCAGACCGGCGACAACCTTCCGTTTTTCCGCGACCACCATGTCCGGGCGACTGAGCTGGAAACGCAACTGCTGGAATCGGGCTGGCAATCGCTCCCGCGTGCAGCCGACGCAGGCCCCGCGCGCGAATACCGGCATCCGGACTACGCGGGGCGCTTCGGCATCATCGCGCCCTACTCCAAAGACTTCTGTGCCGGCTGCAACCGTTTGCGCGTGACCGCAACCGGCGACTTGCGCCTTTGCCTCTTCGGCGAATTCGGTATTCCACTGCGTCCGTTGCTGCAAGCAGACGAACAGTTGGACGATCTCGTGCGTGCCATCGGCGGGCAGATCGGCCGCAAGGAACAAGGTCATTTCCTGCATGAAGGTCGCACCGGTATCACTCCTCATCTCGCATCCACCGGAGGCTGACCCATGCACGAGCGCAAGAGCCTGCTTTCATGCGCCAGGTGCCTCGCTTTGCGCCTGCGTGACTGTCAGGTGGCAGTGCGTGGCGCAGCGCCAGACTGGCTGTCTGGTCAAGCCGCGCGCGGCCGCATGGCGGTCACGCAGGCGCAAAGCGAGGTGCTTGGCGCATGAAAGCAGGCTCTTCAGATCGCGCCCACTTTCATATGGCGGACGTGCGTCATAAGCGAATCACTGCGCGCCGCGCGGTCGCCGTCGGTGAACTGAGCGCAGGGGCTGAAGCGTTTGCGCAAATCGTGGAACGCCGTCTGCCCAAGGGTGACGCCATGACCATGGCTGAGATCGCCGGGCTGCAGGGCGCAAAGAACGCATCGCAGTTGATGCCGCTATGTCACCCACTGCCACTGGAATACATCCATGTGCGCTGCGAACCCGTTAGCGAACGCCATGCCATTCGCGTGTATTGCGAAGTGGCAACCTTCGCGCGAACAGGTGTGGAGATGGAAGCGCTTGCCGGCGCCAGCGCTGCACTGTTGACGCTGTATGACCTGACCAAACCCGTGGAACCTGCGCTGTCTTTCGGCGGTGTGCGGCTCTTGTTCAAAGAAGGCGGCAAGAAAGGATTGTGGCTGCACCCAGAGGGCATGAGCGATGTCGAGCGTGCGTACTATCAACCGCGCCCGATGGCTCGACTGGAATCCATCACGGCCGCCGTCATCACGCTTAGCGATCGGGCCAGCCGCGGTGAATACACCGATACGGCAGGCCCCTTGCTGGTGGAACGCCTGCGTGAACTCGGCGCCAACGTTGATCACACCGAACTACGTGCGGACGATCCGGAGCCCTTGGCCGAACGCCTCGTTCAACTGGCGGCGAGCGGAACACAACTCATTCTCTGCACCGGTGGCACTGGACTGGGTCCGCGCGATCGCACACCGGAAGCGCTCGCCATGGTCGCCGACCGTCACGTTGAGGGCATCGGCGAACTCTTTCGCAGCGAAAGCAGCCAACACACGAAAATGGCATGGCTGAGCCGTGCGGATGCGGTGCTGATCGGCACCACGTTGGTGATCGCCTTACCCGGCAGCGCGAAAGCCGTAGGGCAAGGCATGGATATCCTGGCACCGATACTCGCGCATGCATTGGGCATGGCAGCGGGCGGAGGGCATGCATGAACCAGGGCACGCTCGACTACGAAGAGGCCTTACGCATCGTCCTCGATGCCAGCAGTCGTCTACCCGCCGAAGATTGCTCGGTCGTTGCATGCGTGGGCCGTATCCTTGCCAAGGATCTCATCAGCACGGTGGCATTGCCGCCCTTCGACAATTCCGCGATGGATGGTTTCGCGCTGCATGGCGACACCACCGTGATGTCGGCCGGCACTGAACTGGATATCGAAGGCGAGCAAGCAGCAGGCGATGGCATTTCCCGCTCACGCGGCGGCGCGTGGGAAATCATGACCGGTGCCCGCGTGCCCGATGGCCTTGATCGTGTCATTCCTGTCGAGCAAACCGAGCGCGTAGCATCTGCAGCGCGCATACGGTTGCTCGCCGACGTGACACGCGGAGAGAACATACGCACGGCGGGCTCCGATGTTCAACGCGGCGAAACCGTGCTCATTGCCGGCACAACTTTGGCGCCACAGCATGTGATGTTGTTGGCGGCGCTCGGTGTTGCCACGGTATCCGTCGCAGCACGCCCGCGCGTTGCAGTGCTCTGCACGGGGCGTGAACTCGTTGACGATCCGGCACAGGCATTGGCATCTGGCCAAATCCGCAACTCCAATGGACCCTTCCTTGCCGCCCGCCTACCGTTAGCGGGCGCGGACGTCGTACATATCGAAACCGTTGGCGATGACGCCGCCGCGTTCGAATCAGCATTGCAACGCGCCTTGAATGCCGGTGCACAAATAATCGTGTCCAGCGGCGCTGTATCCATGGGCCGTTATGATTTCGTACCACAAGCACTGGAACATATCGGCGCCGAAACGCTGTTCCACAAAGTAGCGATCCGTCCAGGCAAGCCGCTGCTTTTCGCGCGATTGCCGAGCGGTGCACTGCTGTTCGGCCTGCCCGGCAACCCAATTGCTGTCGCGGTGGGTTTGCGTTTTTTTATAGAGCCCGCGTTGCGAGTGATGCTTGGATTGCCGAACGAGACACCTCGACGCGTGCCCCTGGCTACGCCATACAGTAAAAAACCGCGCCTGCGTTTCCATCTAAAGACTCGCTTGCTGATCGATGCGCAAGGACGCCTGGCCGCTGAGGTGCAGGGCGGACAGGAATCCTATCGCATCCGGCCACTGGCCGATGCCAACGCTTGGGCTGTCATTCCCGCAGACATCGATGCGTTGCCAGCAGGCACACTAGTCGATGTATACGGCCCCGGCCATCTTGAATTTCCTCTGCCTTACGAGAGTGTTGCATGAAGGTTCGAATCGCCTTGTTCGGTGCGTTGCGCGATGCCGATTCACACGGCTTCATTGAACTGGACGTACCGGACCAAAGCACCATCGCCACCCTGCGCGAAGCGTTGCAACATCACGTGCGCGATCACACGCCCGCGATCAGCCCGAATCTGGTGCAGCGTTCGGCCTTCGCCAGCGAAGACGAGATCTTGCATAACCATCGGGTGATACCGGAGAACGGCCAGCTCGCGATCCTTCCCCCCGTGAGCGGAGGCTGAGCATGACGGACATCTACACCGCCGTCGTCGACATCAGCCAAGCGCCACTTGATCCTGCCGCAGCGCTGGATTTCGTATCCGATCCACGCTTCGGTGGCATCGCTACGTTTATCGGTCGTGTACGCCAACACAATCTAGGTCGGGCGGTTACCGGCGTCAGTTACGACTTGTTCGAGCCGCTGGCGCTGCGTACTTTCCAGGAGATCGGTGAACGTGCACGCGAGGAAGTGGGCGGTCCATTGAAACTGTATATCGCGCACGCCAAAGGCCATCTGCGCATTGGCGACTTGGCGGTTGTCATCGCCGCCGCCACGCCGCATCGCGATGAAGCTTTTCGCGCCTGTCGTTTTGCGATCGAGGCCGTGAAGCACAAGGCGCCGATCTGGAAACAGGAGCACTACGTCGATGGTGACAGCGCATGGAGCGAAGGTTGCTCCCTGTGCGAAGAACTTCGCGAAGCCGAACGGCTAGCCGCGAACCACGGTGGGGACACGCATGGACACGGCCGCTGAGCCAACGCACTGTATCGGCGTCGTGCTCGCTGGCGGGCGCTCCTCGCGCATGGGACGCGACAAGGCTTTGCTGCCGTGGCAAGGTCGACCTTTAATCGAACACCAGATCGCATTGCTCCAGGCCGCTGGCGTGGATAACGTTCGAATTAGCGGCGATCGCCCGGATTACCAAGGCATTGCCGACCCCACCGCACACGTAGGACCACTAGGCGGCATCGCCGGCATTGCCGCCGCTAGCCAGGATGGCGAGCTACTGATCATCCCCGTCGATATGCCTCGTTTGCAGCCATCCTTGCTGCGGCGCCTAATGACGGAAGCGACACAATTGGGCTGCACCCACTTCATTGACCATGTGCTGCCGATGCGACTACGTTTGGATGCCGCTTGCCGTGCAACGCTAGCGGCACTCATGGCAGCCGAAGATGACCGCGCTCGTTCGCTGCGTGCCTTGCAGGAACGCGTAGGCATCAACGAAATCAGCCTAAACGCCGATGAAGCCAAACAACTGCTCGACTGCAATACCGAGGAAGCCTGGCGCGAGGTATGTCCATGAGAGTGCAGATGGAAGGCCAGACACTTCGACTTCGCATCGATGAAGCTGAACTCGCGCAACTGCTTGCGGGCAACAGCGCGGAGAACCGCACGTGCTTGCCCGATGGCCGCATCGAGACCCAGCAGCTCCGTCTTGCTGCACGCCTGGACTGGCAACGCGACGGCGCGACCTGGCGCATTGAGCTGCCCCAGGCTGAGGTACTCGCCTTAAGCGCACGCCTGCCGTCGCGTGAAGGCCTACACTTCGACTTGCCGACGCCGAACGATGCGACTCTGCAAATAGCGTTCGACGTCGATGTACGCGACAGTACTCGCCGACGTATGCATAAGCCTTCCGAAGGAGATGCGACATGAGCGTCCTAAAACGCTGTATGGCTTTGCTGGTTTTAGCTGCCGTAGCCTTTTGCACAACAACCGTTGCTACCGAACCCGATCCTGTACTGCGTGTGGCGTATGCCGGCTCCATGGGCGTGGTGATGGATGGCGCTGCTGGCCCTACATTCGCACAGGCCCACCACGCAAGCTATCAGGGCATCGGCCAAGGATCGTATGCGCTGGCGCATTTGTTAGCTGCGCATCAGCTGCAAGCAGACGTATTCGTCACCATCACCCCTGGACCGGTCCAGGTTCTGCAGCAGGCTGGACTTGTCAGTCATGCGGTGCCCGTCGCGAGCACGCAGATGGTCGTTACCTATAGCCCGAACAGCCACTTTGCCGCCGACTTCGCCGCTGCCGCCCGTGGCGAAAAAAAGTGGTATGACGTGCTGAGCGAACCCGGACTGCGCCTGGGCCGTACCGATCCGGCCATCGATCCGCAGGGCGCCAATGTGCTGCTGACCTTGCAATTGGCGGCGAATTATTACCATCGCCCCGATCTGCTGAAGACCATCGCCGGCGCACCGCAAAACGCTACGCAAATCTTCACCGAGCCATCTTTGCTTTCGCGCATGGAAGCCGGCCAGATCGATGCCACGATCGGTTATCTCAGTGCCGCACAGTCGCATCACCTTCCCACGATTGCCCTGCCCGATGAAATCAACCTCGGCGATCCAGCGATGCAGGCGACGTGGTACGACAAGGCCTCCGTCACCCTGGACAACGGCAAGACGCTGCGCGTGCAACCGTTGGTGTTCTACGCCGCAGTGCTCGGCAATGCGCAGCAGCCGGCGCTGGCCCAGGATTTCGTATCGTTCCTGCAAGGGCCGCAAGGGCAAGCCCTCTTTCACGATCATGGCTACAGTCCGCCCCGAGGCGCCGGCCTATGAGTCACGCCTGGATGCAGGCATGAACACTGCCACGCATCACTCGCGATTCCCCGCTGCCATCAGCACGCTGGCGTTGCTGCTGCTGATCGCACCGTTCGTGGGGCTCGCGTTGGCGACGCACTGGCTCGATTTCCATTTCACCGAGGGCGACGGCGGTGCGATCGCCGTTTCGCTCGGTTATAGCCTGCTGGCACTGATCCTAATCATTGCGCTCGGCACACCGCTCGCGTGGTGGCTCGCAAGGCATCCGTTGCGCGGCAAATGGCTGATCGATGCCGTGCTCCTGTTGGCACTGCTGACGCCGCCGCTCGCGATGGGTCTGCTGCTGGCATCGATGTATGGCCCTTACGGACCCGCTGGCCATCTGCTTGAGCGCGCAGGATTGATACTTACCAACTCGGCACCGGCGTTCGTCATGGCCCAGTTCTATAGCGCATTGCCGTACTACGTGATCGCCGCACGCGCCGCCTTCGAAGGCGTTCCGCGTGAGCTGGAACAAATCGCCCTCACCCTCGGTCACTCGCCCTGGCGTAGCTTCATCCATGTCAGCCTGCCACTTGCTCGGCTTGGTCTGGCTGCCGCTGTAGCGCTGGCTTGGGTGCGTGCATTGGGCGAATTCGGCGTGGTGCTGATCGTGGCCTACTACCCGCAAGGTATTCCGGTGAAGTTGTGGGTGAACCTGCAGAACGTCGGTCTGAACGCGGTGTATCCGCTGCTTTGGATATTTTTCCTGGTGGCGATGCCGTTGCCGCTGATACTGGGCCTCGCAGCACGGCGTCGGCGGTTGATCTGATGCGCATCGACTACGCGATCGAACAACCTGTTTCGTTGCACGCAGCGTTCGATGTTGAAGGTTTTACCGTGCTTCTTGGCGCGAGTGGCGAAGGCAAATCGATGCTTCTGCGCGCGATCGCCGGGCTGATCCCGGCAAAAGGCGAACCCTTCGGCGGTATGCCTGCGCAAGATCGTGCCGTGGGTTATCTACCCCAAGGCTATGCGCTGTTTCCACATCTGAATGCATGGCAGAACGTTGCCTTTGCATTGCGCGGCCCGCAGCGCCGCGAACACGCAATGCAATTGCTTGAACGCGTGCACATGGCCGAACTAGCCGAGCGCTATCCACTGACATTATCCGGCGGTCAACAGCAGCGTGTGGCTTTGGCCCGCGCGTTGGCAAGGAAACCGCAGCTGTTGTTGCTGGATGAACCCACCTCGGCATTGGATCCGGTCACACGCGATGATGTGATCGCGGAGCTGATTGCCGAGGTTCACGATTTCGGCATTCCCGCGCTGGCAGTCAGCCACGATCCCCAGCTTGCGGCAGTCGCTGACCGGCTTGTGCTAATGCACGGTCGTCGCATCATCCAGATCGGCACGCCGGAGACGCTCTACGCAAATCCGATCAGCGGTGCCGCAGCGAGGCTGCTTGGATATCGCAACGTGCATCGCGGGCATATCGAAGGCACGACTAGCGCACCACAATTGATGTGGCCCGATGGCGGCATTTCGTTTCCAATTGATGGTCAAGCAGGTATTGGCGCGCACATCGATTGGATGATCGATCCGGCTGCCATTCACATAACCGATATACGTGAGGCGCTGCCTGATGCTATTCCCGCGTCGATCGAAGTTCGCCACGTAAATGGCCGCATCACACAACTAGGGCTCCGTTGTGGACTTGGGCGCTTGTGGGTAACGGTGCCCGATGGGATGCAGGTGCCTGAATCACTAGCGGTACATCTGTCACCCAAAGCCATTCGTTGCTGGGCGCGAGACGTTTGACCGTCGTCCCGGCGAAAGCCGGGACCTAGCGCCTCGTTCCCCAAGTAGATGAACGGCGAAAGACGCTGGGTCCCGGTTTTCGCCGGGACGACGAGTGAATTATTGGCGATTCAGCGCGACAGATTTGCTATCCAGCTCCGACAACTTCTCAACTCCCTTCTTCGCCAGCGGCTCCAACCCTTCCCCACCTGACGCAAGGTGCGCAACGATCTGCTTACGCATCCCGGGCTCCCAGAATTTCTTGAGGTGATCGGCAATGGACGCCGCGCCCGCCACGTGATCCGAATCGGCCGCAAAGTAATGACTGATGTCGTTGACCATGGTCACGAGGCGTTCGATGTTCACGCGCTAGCTCCGGCGGCTTGCAGCAGCCGCTGTGGATGAGTGTAAATGACGTAACTGCCCGGGCGAGCAAACCCGACCAGAGTAAGGCCAGTGTCTTCCGCCAGATGGATCGCCAACGCAGTCGGCGCGGAAATCGCCGCCATAAGCGTGATGCCCGCACTGGCCGCCTTTGTCACCATTTCGTAGCTGGCGCGACTGGTTACCACCAAAAAGCCCTGCTGTGGATCGATGCTGGCTTTGACCATCGCGCCGATCAACTTGTCCAGGGCATTGTGTCTCCCTACATCTTCGCGAACGATGACGATCGCGCCGTCGATACCAACCCACGCTGCTGCATGCACCGAACCGGTTGCTGCGTTGACGGGCTGCGAGGCGCGAAGCGAATCAAGTGCGCGCTCTAGTGATGCCGCTTCGATTTGCGGACCCTGTCCAACCGGCTGAGGATGACGCACCGCATCCTCAAGCATGCGCGCGCCGCACAATCCGCAACCGCTGCGTCCGGGAAGCAGGCGTTCACCACCGCTGCCAGCACGATCTTCCGCCGTCGTCGACGCGACACGCATCGCCAGCTCAACGCCTTCCAGGCGTGGATTCACCTCGACGGATTGCAATTCTTCGGGAGTTGCGATCAATCCTTCGCTGAGCGAGAAGCCCAACGCAAAGTCTTCCAGATCCAGCGGCGTGACCATCATGACGGCGAAGGGCACGTCGTTGTAGATCATCGCTACCGGTACCTCTTCGGTGATCGCGTCGTTCAATTGCTCGTGTTCGCCATGGCGATAGCGATCCACGCGGCGCGTCACGTATCCGTGACCGATCGATGTATCAGGGCGTTTCGGTAGCATCCAGCGACTGCTCCAGCAAGGATTGCTGTTCGTTGGAGAATGCCTGATAGCGCTTCTGCCACTCCGACGGCTGACTGACGCGCGTGACCTGCACGGCTGTGACTTTGTATTCAGGGCAATTCGTTGCCCAGTCCGAATTTTCGGTGGTGATGACGTTAGCGCCCGAACCTGGGAAGTGGAAGGTGGTGTATACCACTCCAGGTTGCATGCGCTCGGAGATCCGCGCGCGCAGCACTGTCTGGCCGGCGCGACTTTCTACGCCGACCCAGTCGTCCTCGTTGATGCCGCGCTCCTCCGCATCGTGCGGGTGGATCTCCAGGCGATCTTCGTCATGCCACATCACATTCGCGGTGCGACGTGTCTGCGCGCCGACGTTGTACTGACTCAAGATGCGACCTGTCGTGAGAATCAACGGGTGTTTGGCGTTGACCTTTTCCGACGTCGGCACGTATTCGGTCAGCATGAAACGACCCTTGCCGCGCACGAATTCGTCGACATGCATCACCGGCGTGCCGTCGGGATGCTGCTCGTTGCATGGCCATTGGATTGAGCCGAGCTGTTCGATCTTGTCGAAGCTCACGCCGTGGAAGGTGGGGGTCAGCCGAGCGATCTCGTCCATGATCTCGGACGGATGCGAATAATGCATCGGATAACCCATCGCGTTCGCCAGCAACTGCGTGACTTCCCAGTCGGCATAGCGGCCTTTCGGTTCCATTACCTTGCGCACGCGTGAGATGCGGCGCTCGGCGTTGGTGAAGGTACCATCCTTTTCCAGGAACGAACAACCGGGCAGAAACACATGCGCGTACTTGGCCGTTTCGTTGAGGAACAGGTCCTGTACCACCACGCATTCCATCGCCTCTAGCGCGGCGGTGACGTGCTGGGTGTTCGGATCGGATTGGGCAATATCTTCGCCCTCGATATACAGGCCCTTGAAGGTTCCGTCGACGGCAGCTTCGAACATGTTTGGAATGCGAAGGCCAGGCTCGTCATGCAAATGCACGCCCCACGCCGACTCGAACGAAGCGCGCACGACCGCGTCGCTGACGTGCCGATAGCCCGGGAATTCATGTGGGAAGGAACCCATGTCGCACGAACCCTGCACGTTGTTCTGCCCACGCAACGGATTCACGCCAACGCCTTTACGGCCGATATTGCCGGTGGCCATGGCAAGGTTGGCGATGCCCATCACCGCTGTGGAACCCTGCGAGTGTTCGGTAACGCCCAAGCCGTAATAGATCGCTCCGTTACCGCCGGTGGCGTATAGCCGTGCCGCGCCACGTACCAGTGCTGCAGGCACGCCCGTTTCAACCTCCATCGCTTCGGGACTGTATTTTTCCTGTGCAACAAACGCGCGCCATTTTTCGAAAGCGGCTTGCTCGCACCGCGCGGCAACAAACGCTTCGTTGACCAGGCCTTCGGTCACGATGACGTGAGCAAGCGTGTCGAGCAAAGCGACATTGGTGCCAGGCCTGAGCTTAAGGTGGTAATCGGCTTTGATATGCGGCGTGCGCACCAGATCGATGCGCCGCGGGTCGACCACAATCAGCTTTGCACCAGCACGCAGCCGCTGCTTCATCTGCGAGCCGAATACGGGATGCGCATCGGTGGGATTGGCACCTATCACCAACACCACGTCCGTCTGCTCGATGGAATCGAAATCCTGCGTACCCGCGGATTCACCCATGGTTGCCTTCAGGCCATAGCCCGTGGGCGAATGACAGACGCGCGCGCAGGTATCCACGTTGTTGTTGCCAAACCCAGCACGGACCAGCTTCTGCACCAGATAGGTTTCTTCGTTCGTGCAGCGCGACGAGGTGATGCCGCCCACTGAGAATTTCCCATAGCTGGCCTGCAACCGCTTGAACTCGCTGGCGACGTGCGCAACAGCCTCTTCCCAGCTGACAATGCGCCAAGGGTCGCTGATCTTGTGCCGGATCATCGGCGTGTTGATGCGATCCGGATGCGTGGCGTAGCCGATGGCGAAGCGACCCTTTACACACGAATGGCCGTGGTTCGCGTGACCATCTTTGTTGGGCACCATGCGCACGATTTCCTCGCCCTTCATTTCGGCGCGGAAGCTGCAGCCGACGCCGCAATAGGCACATGTCGTGATCACGCTATGTTCGGCCTGCCCGCGATCGATCAGCGTCTTTTCCGACAAGGTCGCCGTCGGGCAGGCCTGCACGCAGGCTCCGCATGAAACGCATTCCGAATCGAGGAAACGACTGTCCTGGCTGGCGGCGACTTTCGATTCGAAACCACGCCCCTGAATGGTCAATGCAAACGTGCCCTGCACTTCGTCGCAGGCGCGTACGCAACGTGAGCAGACGATGCATTTGGATGGGTCGAAGGTGAAGTATGGGTTGGACTCATCCTTGGCGACGAAATGCGGATTGGATTCACCCTGCTTCGTCTTCGCAAAAACATGGTTCTCGCCGTCGTAGCCGTAGCGCACTTCGCGCAATCCCACCACGCCTGCCATATCTTGCAGTTCACAATGGCCGTTAGCCGGACAGGTGAGGCAATCCAGCGGATGGTCCGAGATATACAGCTCCATCACGCCGCGACGGATGTCAGCGAGCTTCGGCGTCTGCGTGCTGACCTTCATACCGGCGGCCACCGGTGTGGTGCACGAAGCGGGATAGCCTTTGCGCCCTTCGATTTCGACCAGGCAGAGGCGGCAGGAGCCGAAGGCCTCCAGCATGTCGGTGGCACACAGTTTCGGAATGCTGATGCCTGCCTGGGAAGCAGCACGCATGACTGAGGTTCCCTCTGGCACGCTGATGCTGCGGCCGTCGATTTCCAGCGCTACGTACTTGTCGGACTTGACGGCGGGTGTACCGCGGTCGATTTCGACGATGGACAGCATGACGCCTTACCTCCTCAGGACGCGGCCTTTTGCGCCGTACCTGCGAAATCTTCGGAAAAATGATCGAGCGCGCTCAGCACCGGAAACGGCGCCATGCCCCCCAATGCGCAAAGCGAACCTGCCACCATGGTTTGACATAGATCGCGCAACAGCACTTCGTTACGCTCGCGCTCGGCAACATTGCCGGCGATGATGCGATCGATCACCTCGACGCCACGTGTGGAACCGATCCGGCAGGGTGTGCACTTGCCACAGGATTCGATCGCGCAAAATTCCATCGCAAAACGCGCTTGTGCAGCCATGTCGACGGTATCGTCGAATACCACCACGCCACCGTGACCCACCATGCCGTTGATCGCGGCGAAGGCTTCGTAGTCGATTGGCGTATCCAGTCGGGACACAGGAATATATGCACCCAATGGACCGCCTACCTGTATCGCGCGTATGGGACGGCCGCTGGCGGTGCCGCCGCCGTAGTCTTCAATTAGTTCGCGCAAGGTAAGACCAAAAGCGCGCTCCACCAATCCTGGGCGTTTGATATTGCCGGCCAGCTGCAGCGGTAATGTGCCGCGCGAGCGACCCGTGCCGAAATCGCGATAAAACGTCGCGCCACGATCCAAAATGATGGGAACCGTCGCCAGCGTGATCACGTTGTTGATGACGGTAGGCTTTCCGAACAACCCCTGGATGGCTGGCAGCGGCGGCTTGAAGCGCACCTGTCCGCGCTTGCCTTCCAGACTTTCCAGCAGCGAGGTTTCCTCACCGCAAATGTACGCGCCAGCGGCCATACGCACTTCCAGACGGAAGGCCTTGCCGCTGTCGCGAATGTTATCACCCAAATAGCCACCCGCTCTGGCGGCTTCGATCGCTGCTTCAAGCGCACGTTGCGCATGCGGGTATTCGATGCGCAGATAGATATAGCCCTGCGTTGCACCGACAGCGAGTCCGGCAATCGTCATCCCTTCGATCAGCGCGAAGGGGTCACCTTCCATGATCATGCGATCGGAGAAGGTGCCCGAATCGCCCTCGTCCGCATTACATACGATGTATTTCTGATCGGGACCGGCATCGAGGCACGTCTTCCACTTGATGCCCGCAGGAAAAGCCGCGCCGCCACGGCCACGCAGACCAGAGTCAGTCACTGCTTGCACAATGGCTGACGGTTCCATCTTCAAAGCTGCAGTGAGGCCCCGATAGCCGCCGTGCGCGCAGTAATCGTCGAGGCTGCGAGGGTCCACGACACCTACGCGCGCAAAGGTGAGGCGCTGCTGGCTTTTCAGCCAGGGAATCTCTTCGGTGAGTCCCAGCGCGAGGACATCCTCGCCACCATGCAGGAAATCGGCATCGAACAGAGCGGTGACATCGGCAGCCTGCACAGGGCCGTAAGCAATACGCCCGGTGGCAGTCTCCACCTCCACCATCGGCTCCAGCCAGTACAGGCCACGCGAACCGTTGCGCACGATGCGAACATCGAGGTTACGCGCCAGTGCTTCTGCCGCAATGAATTTAGCCACATCTTCCGCGCCCAGCGACAACGCGCTGGCATCGCGAGGCACATACACCGTGATGCTCATATCGCCTCCGAGTGCAACCACGCGTCGAAACTCTCGGGTGTAACGCGACCTTTCAACTCATCGTCAACCATCATCGCCGGCGAACACGCGCAGTTGCCAAGGCAATAGACCGGCTCCAGCGTCCATGCACCATCGGCCGTGGTTTCGTGGAAATCCACACCCAATCGCTGCTTGACGTGCTGCTCAAGTTTCACTGCACCCATCGACTGGCAGGATTCTGCGCGGCACAGATAAATGACGCGCCTGCCGGCCGGATGCGTGCGAAAGAAGTGATAGAACGTGACGACACCATGCACATCGGCGCGCGACAGATTCATTTCGCGTGCGAGCAACGGTATCGCCTCTTCCGGTACATAGCCCAATGCGGATTGGATGCCATGCAGAATCGGCAACAACGCGCCCGGCTGATCTTTCAGCCGGGCGGTCACGTCGAGTACCGCGTCGCGGATCTTCTCGTCGATGAGCGGTAACGACGCAACGTTCTTGACAGATTTCATGCTATCGACCTCAGAACAATGCGGCCGCTTTGCTAATGGCTATCCACACGCCGATCAGGAACGGAATGCCTACCAGCGCCCAGGCAACGGTGCCGATCGCACCAAAGCTTCCACGCGCGGCGTCTGCGGCGCTTGCCGTGACAAGAGGCGCCTCGTGCTGCAAAGAGCGTTCGTGCGCAAGTTCCTCGGGTGTCATATGGTGCGCTTCCTTTACCGGCTTGACCAGCAAGTTGGCGATAAACCCGATGAACAGCAAGCCGGCCAAAATGTACAACGTGCGGTCATAAATCAGGCTCTTGGCGACACCCGCATCAAGCTGCGCCTGACGCACGGCGGCGATCAAAAACGGCCCTACTACGCCAGCGACCGACCATGCGGTTAGTAGACGTCCGTGGATGGCGCCGACCATTTGTGTACCGAAAATGTCCGCCAGGTAAGCAGGCACTGTTGCGAAGCCACCGCCATACATCGACAGGATCACGCAGACCGCAATCACGAACATCGCGGCAAGGCCCATGTGTCCCAGCGTCGGCAGGCTGCAATACAGCGCGATGCCGAGCAGGAAAAACACTACGTAAGTGGGCTTGCGACCAATGAAGTCGGACGTGGATGCCCAAAAGATGCGACCCAGGCTATTAAACAAGCTGATCAATCCGACCAGACCTGCTGCCGCTGCGGCGATCGCGGCTTTTTGCACGGTCGTCAGTGTGACAACCGTGTCCACGCCAAGCAGACGGCTACCGAAAACATCCTGGAACATGGGGCTGGCCATCGAGATTACGCCGATGCCTGCCGTCACGTTCATACACAGCACGATCCAGATCAACCAGAACTGCGGCGTCTTCCATGCGCGATTCAGATGCACATGATGCTGTGTGATCAGCTTGTTCGACGATGTAGCAGACCCTGCCCAGCCGAGAGGCTTCCAACCATTCGGTGGCACCCGGAAACCGAATGCGCCAGCAGACATCGCGACGAAATAAATGATGCCCATTGTGATCAGCGTACTCGCCACACCTGGCACTTCGCCTTGCGCGAAACGGCCCATAAGCGCCACCGCGATCGGCGCACCGATCATCGCGCCACCGCCATAGCCCATGATGGCAAAGCCGGTCGCCAGGCCACGCCGATCCGGAAACCATTTAATTAGGGTGGAAACCGGTGTGATGTAGCCAAGACCCTGCCCCACCCCGCCAAGTACGCCGCAACCGAGGAAGGTGAGCCATAGCTGGTGCATCGATACGCCGATGCCGCCGATCACCAATCCGCCGCCCCAACACAACGCGGCGATGAAACCGGCCTTGCGTGGTCCGGCGCGTTCAAGCCAACCGCCCCAGATCGCCGCCGAAATACCCAGCATGGCGATAAAGGTTTCAAAAATATGCGTGACAGCCGGCACGGTCCAATTACAAGACGCGGCAAACAATTGAGTAAAGAAACCCAGGCTTGCGCAACTAGGCGCGCCGGGCACCAGCTTGCTCATGGGCAACCAGAACACCGAGAAACCGTAAGCCATACCGATACACAAATGGATGGCTAAAGCCGCCGGCGGCGCCAGCCAGCGATTGAAGCGAGGCCCTGCGATAGTGCGTTCCCTTGCCAACAAACCCGGCGCCTTTCCCCTGGACGCCGTTACAGCCTCAGGCACTACAGTCATGTTTGTCTCCGTTTGCAGGTCGGAACAACTGATGCGTTGCATCGCATGGGCGACATGCGTGACTTTAGCTTAAGCGAGGGAGCAAACGCTTACGATTTGCGTCGCAGATCTACCGCTACGCAACATGACAGATTTAAGAACGCGCACATGGGCGCAGCAAGCTCACGCCTGAAAGCGTTTTTTGGACTGATAAAGCGTTGGATTGGACCGCAATGGATTCTTGCAGCGCAATAGAAGTGCCTGGCGTGGATCAGCGCGACGCCAGGCGTGCCTGCACTTCTGCGTAGATACGCGCGCGCTTGGCGGTAAACCAACCCATCACGCCATTGACCGGTATCGGCAACAGACCCGCAAGACGGGATGCGTCGGCGACGCGTTGCAGATGGGCGCTGTGGAAATCGGCAAAAGCCTGTGCAAGTTCCGGCGTGGTGAAGGGTGTCTCGACGTACTCGTCCATCACCGCACCGAGCGTCGCTGCTGCACGACGCGCGATCTCGACGTTGGCGTGCGCAACCTTCGGATCGCCATGAGGAACGTTGTAGGCAGCCTCGATGGCTTTCGCCAACTGTCGGAATTCGGTGGCGTGCAGCGGGCGGCATGAAATCGGCGCCTTCGCGCGAGTCAGCAGCCATGTCTGGTCATTTCGCGCCAATGCGCCGGAATTGTTCGTGGCAACGTCAAGGGCGTCGCTGTAGCTATACGCGAATTCACCCATCAGTTCGATGGCCAGCTCTTCGCGCACCATTGGGATATCGCGCCGGATGCCATCGCGTCCATACCAGCGTATGTATTCCGGAGTGACTTGCTGAAAGCTGCCGCGCTGTGGGCGCGTAAACAGCCGCTCTTCCGCATCACCCTGCAAACCGGTGTGGACCGCCTTCATGCCCGAGGCACGCGCGGCAAGCACGCGATCGAGCAGAACTTCGGCGGTAACCAGTTCGTGATGGTATTCGCCGAACAGACTGTCATCGTCGGCATGGGCGAAGTAAACGAAACGAATATGCCGAATCACGCGCGCAGCACGCCGTGCCCTTTTTGCAGGGTCGTTGAAGCGGCGCTTCCACGCACGCAAACGACCAACCAAGCCAGCAGCGCCGACAACCGGCTGCGTGGCAAGATTGCCGTGCGCTGACGGCAAATTATTGAGTAGCGCGCCCACTTCGCGGTCGGATACGGCCGCGGCATTTATGGCATCGCCATCATTGAAACAAGCTTCTGATTCACACACACCGACACCCTCAAACTACAAGCGTGCGCGACAATATCCATCGCCGTTCGCAACGCGTTGAAGAATCGCCTTCGAGTTCCATGGCAGAGAGCGCCTCGGCAGCGCGGTGATGCCAGTTTTAGCCTCCATGGCCGCACGCACCCTGCGCGCATGGAGCACATCGCTCCACGCACGTTGCGGGGCAACGTCGCGAATACCTTCGCCGTCGTCGGACCACCGGTTGGGCCGGCTTAGGTCCACCATCTCCATGTCCACACTCAGGGCAGCCCGGATCGACCTGACGCGCACGCAACGGTACGCACGGAATCCGCGTATGGATCAATTAGCTGCCGTGAAGTCCGACACGAATGCCGAGGGGGAATCGTTCGTGGGACTGCACACGCTGGTGTGTCGGGGTCGCCAACTCGGCGAACGGCACATCAGCGCCCTGGGGAA
>OUNK010002568.1_pt1 | contig 17495 bp, 20 predicted proteins | sample 1755341 | NCBI WGS metagenome assembly OUNK01 (sample SAMEA3914788, study PRJEB12502) | metagenome | biome: forest; material: soil | place: Canada | collected 2011-07-03 | depth 0.1 m | reverse complement strand
TCCTTGAGCACGGTGTTGATGTTCTTACTCTTTCGATCAAGCTTCTTACTCCGGAGTCGGGCTAATGTTGGGAGGGCCACTACAGAGCGGAGCACCTTCTTAAGATCGTACTCAACCCGAGAAATGTCCTCTCGGCCTTCCGGATAGATATCAAGCTTAAGACGTTCCAATAACTCTAAGCCCAGCGGCGTCACATAGAGCGATTCGAGGACCTCCGCGCGGCTGGCATGAACATTTTCGGGGATATTGTTTTCAATCCAGACTAGCCATTGCTCTACCGACTCCAGCCATTTTGAGAATTCCTTCACACTAGTCGCCAACTCGGGATGGCGTTCCAAAGCCCGCTTGTATCCGAAAATTGTAGTAGCATTTTCAGCCATACACTTTTCATAGCGATCCTCGTTCTCCTGGTCAACGGCGCGAAGGCGAGCATTTGCCAAAGCAATTTGGTCGCTCGTATCCGTAGAACTGAGATCCAATGCCCGTGCTCTTTCGGGTCTTATAGAGTCTCCATGGCAGCCACTGCTTCAAACTCAGCAAAAACGTCGGGTTGTTTAGCGGACAAAAATCGGACGACCTTAGCGTTCTGAAGAAGTTTTTTGATATAGCCGCGAGCTAAAGTGAGATTCAGTACGTTTTCACCATAAGACTGCTCCACCGCCTTAAAGTTGGGTTCCACGGCTCTCATCTCGTGCTCCATCCGTGCAAGTTCTTCCGCAGAAAGTCCCTTCGCCTTTTTCGGCTTATCAGGATTGAGGAGTTGGTCCTTCGGCGTGCCCATGACGAGCGCCTCGGCGTAACCACGGGTAAATATATTGGCCGAGACCATCAACTCGGCCATTTCAATTTGCCGTAGCGCTGTGACCTTTTTGAGCCACCGGATCGCAGATGGAGTGATGTTCTTATCCTTCAGTATCTCGATCGCTTCCGGATGGATGCCGGTTAAAAGATTCAAAGTGTCCTTAACGCGCTGCACCTTGATGTTCAGCGCAGAAGCTATCTAACGAAGAGGGGGCAGAATGCTCTTCATGTGCTCCATCAGGTCACCATTCTTGAGGCGCCCCTCCTTCCAATCGTCCAGGAGTTGACCGATAAGACTTGTCCAGAGGGGTTCGCGCCTTTGCCCTGGGCGTCGCTTTGGATTTGAAAGCATCCGACAAAACGACAAAGGGTGGACAACCTTGAGCGCTGGTTCGCGAAAATGATAAATCTCTTCGTTCGGGTTGGCACCTGGATAAATACGCATAGCGTCTTCAGCCGGCATGCGCAGCCCCTTGTATTTCTCGATCATCTCCTTCGCCACGTTTTCAGGCACCGTGTCGTTGAAGTAAACGCAACGGGCGGCAGACTGAATCTGCAAAGCGTTTATCGCTTCAACATCTGTTTGTTGAAGTTTCATCGTTTGGCCCGTGCCCGTCCCCGACTCATAGGTGTTGGGATCAAAAAAGAAAAGGCAATGTTGGGGCGAAAGAGGGAGCAGGATTTGAAATCCCGATTGGCCGAAGCCACAAAAGGTCTTCACCGGGTCAGTGTCAGACGCGAATTGATTGAGCAAGATTACCGGGTGATCGCTGGTGACAAAGGCCGCTTTGGCCGGGGCCAGCAGCAACTTAGGAGTTAGGCTCCAAGTTTCGAGCCAACACGGGATCGTGTAGGGAACAAGGAAACGTGGAACACCAGATATCTGAGCCATCTTGAAGGTCCAGCCTCCCTCCGGTGCTGGTAACTCGCCTGATTTGATTCCTTCCTCGATCACTTTGAAAAACTCCAGCCGCGGGTAGAGTGTTGCCTTTTCGACAGCCTTCTTGGTTCTCAAGTGCAGGAGGGCCATCAGCATGCTCAAGCCGTTGAGCTGCTGGTTATCAAACGAATTACCCTTACAGACAGAGGGAAGAACCGGCGCCAGATCCTGCTCGGCGATTTGCATCAATTCATCGACCTCCCCATCCTCCCCATAAAAGTAATCCTCTTTGCATTGGTCCCCGATTCCTGCTCGGGGCACGAAATGATAAGGGTCAATCCTTGCGAGGGAGATCAGCTCGGTACGGGGATAACCAAATTGACGAAGGTAATGCCGAGGAACGTAATGTTGATTGCGCACAACCGGGCGTTTGTTTTGTTCAGGCATAATCTGTGGTCTAAGGTTTAGCCCGAGCGCAGGCGATTACTGTCAGTCTCTCCCCGATTTTCACCCGCCAAACGCCTTATGTGCGCTTCAGAACGGCAACGCCCTATGGAACGACCCTAAATCTACTCATTTGGTAATTGCGACAGGTCATCGGCGTTCTAGGACGATCGACATGGAAATTGTGAGCCGCTGTCGCGACCACTTCCTCGCGACTGAGACGGCATAGAGGATCAGCCTCCAGTTCGAGTTTGTTTGCGCAGGCTCTCGACGGCCTGTTGTATGGCATCTCCGTCGGGGTCTTTGGTGGACCACTCCTGCCAGAATTCTCGGGTGGCGCTGGCCGGATGAACGCTAGGCTTATGGAGTTTCATCCGGGCCGGAAGAAGCGCGGAATCGCCGAGCAGAAGAGCTTCTCCAGTATCGAGCAGCGGTAGAAGATCCGTCAATCCGGCCATCGAATCTGGAACAAGTCTACGAACAACATTTTGATCCTCGAAGTTGGTCAGACGCATCACGAGAAAATTGTTGCACTGGCTCAGGATGGTTTTACTTACATCCGAAGGACGCTGGCTGACGACCATAAGGGAAACGCCGTATTTACGCCCCTCTTTGGCTATGCGCTCAAACGATTCAAGAGCACGCCGAGCCACCGCGTCAGCGTCGTCGCGAACAGGAAGATAAAGATGGGCTTCGTCACACACAATCGTGAGTGGAGTCCTCTTGGACGGCTCCATCCAAAACTGGACGTTGTAGAGGAGCCGAGCCAATACGCCCACGACGACGGGCAGAACATCGGAAGGCACTTCAGAGAAATCAATTACTTTGATTCCGCGATTGGAACCTTGTGTGGACAGAAGAAGGTTTCGCATCTGTTCGTTGAGCCAGTTGTACGAGAAGCTTTCCTTGGGAGGTTGAAAAAGGAAACCATATCGGCGGTCCTCCAGCTTGGCACTCAGCCGTCCGATAAACCGGGTGAGTTTTCCATTCCAATCGCCAGCTTTATCTTTGCCAGCAGTTGCTCCGGGAACGCGCTCCGTGTCATCAGCTTCGAGCTTTGCGATCAGATCCTTGATCGCATAGGGGATCGGTGAATCGACCGTAAAGGTCGCTCGCACGTCCTCTTTTTTCTCCTTGGCCAAGCTCGCTGATTTCAAATCCCGTACATGAGAAGTAAAGCGTGAAACCTGATTGGGAGCGTTCTGGTCACTCCGATCAACGAACATGGACACCATCTCGTCGCGATTCAGAAGCCAGAAGGGAAGGAATAGTGTCCCCGGCGTAGCCTTGGCCAGGTCGCCAGGGCCTGCGACACGGAACCCCTGTGCGTAACCGTCTTTGGCCGTCAGAGGCTCATATTCCCCGTGCATGTCGAGGACGATGATATTCGGGTGCTTGAGCTTGCTTGCTCGTTCCAGGATGAGGGCGACAGCCCAGCTTTTTCCCGACCCGGTGCTGCCAAGGACTGAGGCATGACGTTGAAAGAACTTGTCACCGTGGGCAATTGCGGCAGCACTGCGATCCATGACAAAATGACCTAGGTCGAGACGTTCGCCCTCCTCGATCTCACTGGTGAGGAGATTCATCAGGCTCTGAAGATTCGCGGCCGCGATGAGATAACAATCCCGATCAATCTGGGGAAAGGAATCGGCCCCGCGCTTGAACACGTTAGATTTATCGCCATCGACGGTACGGAACGTCCCAATCAAGACCACGCGCATCGCGTCGTCCGGCTTGTTGCCGAATGGGATATTTCCTTTGTCATCTTCGTTTTCCAGAAGGATTTCTTCGGTGACCGTCCGGGTGACCCGCTCGATCATGCCAATCAAATATTCCTGCTGGGTTGATCCACGAATGGCGACCAGGTTGCCCACTCCACTGCGGGTCAGCAGGGCATGATCTTCTGCCGTCACCACAACCCTGCTGGTATCAACTGCGGCAACACGACCGATTCTGTCTGAATCCTGAAAATTGAGAGCTGGTTTACTCATGGGGTCAGTACCTTTTCGACGAATGATTTTACGCTCCAGATTGAACCTCCGTCATAGGAAGTCTGGGTTTTTCCTCTAGTACATATAACGCCGTTGGAGTTTTTGGGATCGTGACTCAGCGCAATGGCGTTCGGCGATTCCGCAAGTGCTTTCATCCCGTTCTCGGTAACCTGGTGAGTGAGGATCAAACAGGGCTTACCTTGGCGAAGATTCTGGCTTAAGTGAGTTTCGAGATGGTCGTCGTTGAAGCCATAACCCAGGACGAGGAGGCGAGCGGCAGCATCGATGGCGGTATTTCCGTTCTCGCGATGACGGTCAAAAGGGATGCTGTACCCCTTTTGATACTTGCTCCCGCCTGGCGTAATGACGAGGCGCGGCAAATCTACTGGGATGGAGGTGCGAAGCGGACCTTTGGTGTGTCTGAACCAGTCTAAACTGCCATGCGGTTTGGCAATGCAGATGCGGTTCCGGTAGGAAATCGCGAGACCCTTCCGGGCAATCTTGAAATCTTTAATGAAACTCCGAGTCGCCATAGCCGAATCCAGCGTACCCACGCAATGCCCAACAAACATGCAGTCCACGCCCCAGCCGATGGTCTCCGCGGCAATCTCCACTAAGCGGTCATAGTTGGTGGTGATGACAGGCAAAGCCCGGTTAGGTTGCGGGTTCAGATGAGGAAGAAGCAGCGATAATGGCAGCTCTCGCTTTCCTTCGATAACCTCGGCGATGACCTTCTTCTCTGCGCACTCGATAAGTGCAACCGTGACCGCTATGATCTTTTCCTCTAGCGGCTCGGTTGCCTTGGTAGCAAGAAGAGCAGCTTCGAGCCCTTTTTTCGCGGCGAGGTTCACGGCAATCTCTTGCCAGCACTTTAAATCCTGGCCTGAAACGAGCGGAGGTATCGTCTTATCCAAATGCGCTTCGAGCGCGCCCATGCCAGGTATTCCCTCTGCGACGGACAACCCCGATCCCACAATGACGGCCAGCCCATCGGTGAAAAACCCTTGCAGCTCCGCTTTTAGGTCGTTGATAGAAATAGCCACTTTTACCGTTCTATGCGGTAGCCGGTAATTGTAAAGTTATAGGCACATTACACGGCAATTTGGTTTCTTGGCGAGGCCCCGAAGCGAATCGATTGCGCTCTAATTTTCAATCTCCCAGAAACCTCTACCTAGGGATGGCATAACACGATAAGGAAATGCCCTACAATTTAACCGGCCCGGCGGTACGCACTGCCCGGGTGTATTCCGGCTCCCAATCCGCAACCGTCAGCTTGTGCGCGACAATCCACTCCTGCACCTTGGCTTCGGACAAATTCCTCAGATCCTGATTCGCGAACTCGCCGAAAAACGCAGATACGTTTTTCCGCACCTTTTTGAGTTCCCTGGCCGACATGATAACAACCGCCTGATTAAATCCGGCTGCCACTGAAAGCGTATTCGTGGGCACGATCATCATGTTCTTCCGGGCCAGGCCAGAATAATTTCTATCCGCCCAAGCGCAGGCATTATTCATCTGACCAGATTCGTCTTTGAAGATATCGGTCCGATCTGGCTTGACCTCGCTTTTGCACTCAAAGAGGAACTGCTCAGTGTCGCTAACGGCCCAAAGATTATCTGGGCCTTCCTTCCATTCCTTGTCGGGTCGTTGACAGGCGAAACCGAGGGCCTGCCCAAGTTCGTGCAGAGCCAATTCAAATCGATCGGCCTTCACGCCAAAATCTAGTCGGCTTAGAATGTCGTTCAGAGTGAGCTGCAATTCCGCAATGTCCGGGAAGCGCCTGGCCCAGCCGAGAATGTTCTCCATCCGTTTCTGACTAACCATAGCGATGCGCTCGATCACCATGCCTGAGTCGGGCTTCATCAAGTAGTGATTGTGCCGGTGGGCTTCGGCTTGGAGCTTATTAGATTCAGTGAAACTGACGCGGAACTTGTAACGGGACATTTCTTGGAGATACCAGCCGATTTCGGTCGGATCGGTCACCTTTTTCCCGTCGAGTAGCTCCTGCAGTTTGGCAATTGCCTCATTCGGTTTGCGCGCTTGGAACAAGATCTCTGCTTCCAGTTCCTTTTCGTAAATTGCCAATAGGGAAAGGTCGGGAGCTTGAGGAACGAGCCCGTTCATCCGTTCGACGTAGAAAGCTTTCCAGTTTTCATCCCGTTTAATACATTGGTTGATTAGCCCGCTGAGCGAAACGAGAGGCTCGGTGGCGTCCCCAACCTCTTCCTTGGCCAGGGCGGAAATTTCCAGCCCCAGTTCTACTTGGAGCTTGGTCTGTGCGGAAAAATATTGGCTGTAGCGCAGGGATCGCACAGCACTCACCAATTCGGGTCCGGTCAGTATGACAACGCTATAGTCCTTTTCACCGCGCACGCTCCTTCCCATACCCTGCTCAATGCTCCGGGCAATCCTCGCGAACGTGGAAGAGCTGCTTGAGCGGCATTCCTCTGCGTAACGTTCCACAAGAATATTGGCATACGGTTTACCGTCTAAAATCAAAACCCGGCAGGTGTCATCTGGAAGGTCGGTTCCGTCGTACCGATTCGCAAATGCGAGTGGGACTTCGCAGTCACCCTCACGCAACCGGGCAATGTCGGCGTCGATCGTGTCCTTCTTTGACACCGGGACGCCCTTGGCTTTCCAATATTCCGTCGCGGGAAAACTGGAGCACAGAATCACCACGCCTTGGTTGCGCTTTGGAACGCGGGCAGAAAAGTAATCTCGGATGACCTCACGGTCGAGCGACGGATCGATCAGTGACGGAATGAGCACCATCTTCTCGCCCGACCATTGTTCCTGGGGATAGGTCAACGGATTTTGTATCGTCGCCGTCGCCAACCGAAGGCCTTTAACAAGGAAGGCGTCATTGGTAACGGTCGCGGACATGAAAACGCGATGCTGGGCTCGGTAGTAGGAGCCGAATGCGTCTAAAGGAGGAATATAGGGGCTGATTTCCAACGATGTGCCAGAGAAAACGCAAACGCAGTCGTTCAGGATGTCTTTGATCAGCGGCCATGTGTAAAGGATCTCCTTAATCTCGGCGTTTTTCGCGAGGATGGCGGCGACCTCCGAGGTCTTGCGCTCCCACTCCCAATAAGGTACCGACAAGAGCGCCTCCGTTTTTGCCATTTTAATGTCAGCAAACGTGCCCAGCCCTTGCGATTCAAGGGCCGTGGCAAAAAGCTGCAAAAGCTGATTGTAGACCGCGTTGTCCCGTGGAATACGGATGGTGCAGGCGCTCCGGATTGAATCGATGCAGGCGTGGCAATCGTCCATGACTAACGCACCGACATTTTCGGATTTCGGTCCAAGGTGAAACTTGGTGAGCCCGTTGAAGAGCATTTGCACGGACGTGATCAAAATGGCCTGACCATTGGAGAATTCCGGAGGGATTTCCTTTCCGACGGTGCAATGCGCAATGCCAAACTGCCGGGCCTGTTCACATGTTTGATCGACGAGGAAATTGTTCGGGCAAAGGTAAAGAGCGGGTCCTTTTCCCTCATTGAGCTTCGATTGCAAAATCAACAAGCCGACAAGGGTCTTTCCTTGGCCCGTGTGCAGTTTTAGAATTACATCCTGTTGCGCGCGAAATCGCGCGTGCCATGCTTCCAGGACTGAGGTTTGGGCTGGTCGCAACGGGCCTTTCCCGCTCCGTCGATCAAGCTGAGCATAGATCTCACTCGGCAACGTGGGCTTAGCCACGCTCTTCTTTGCCAGGCGCTTGCTAAAATCAACCATGTTTCATTCTGGATAGCCGGAGACTGAAGGCAAAGGAGAAACTGTGCAGCGCAATAGGCGAGCGGCGGAGAGGCGTCTTGAGTCGCAGACGCATTTTTGTCTTTACTGCCAAAAAGAGTCGTTATACACCCGTATATGAGCGATCTCGTAAATGGCCTTCTCGAACTTTTCGGTGCAATCCTCCTGCTGGGTAATTGCCGCCTTCTAATCCGGCATAAACGTGTCCAAGGGGTGAGTATGACGCCAACAGCATTCTTCTCGGCCTGGGGCATCTGGAACCTCTACTTTTATCCTGCCCAGGGTTTATGGCTATCGTTCTTCGGCGGAGTGTGTCTGGCCTGCGTGAACTTGGTTTGGGTGGGGCTAGCGTTTTACTACTGTCACTGGCCAAAGGTTCATGACCGAGTCGAAGCTCCGGAGTTCTCCTACTTCAAAGTCCCTCGGCCTACTTCTCCCCGCACTGACTTTATTGCCGACGCGCAGACGCGAGCGTAAAAAATTGTTTATGAAACCGATCCTAACTCTTGTCTTGGCAGCGGTCCTGTCGGTTCCGGTGATGGCCGACACATACACCGGCGTCGTGAGCGATGTGAAGCATTTCCGAAACGGCGGCCTGGCCGTTGATTTGGACGGTCACTATCCGGCGGAAAAGATGGCGCTCTACGTCCCTCCCTCTGCTGCTGCCGGAATTGGAGCATTGCCGACCAAAGGTAATAAAGTGACGGCAACGGGGACGATCGGATCATATCGTGGCAGGCCTGAGATCAAGATCTGGAAGCCCGATCAGTGGAAGTGGTAAGACCGATTTAGCAGAGGTAAGAGATCAGCTTGCGAAATGATGAGCCAGCAGAAAGGCACTAAGTGCTAGGGGATGTCTCAGTGCGATGACCAAAGACATTAAGGTCGTCAGGATCGTTGCTCCGACTAACAGCTTTAACACGAGACTCTTCTCCGCCCAGGCCATCCACTCGAAGCTTAGGCCGTAAGGCTTCAACCTGGAGTGGATCCTATCAACTTGATTGCTCCACTCGCGGGGATACCGCATCATGTACGTCAGCCAGAGCGCCCCAATGACGGAAAAGATGGCGAGTCCCGCTACGAGCATAATTGTATTTTAGCGATGTTCTCGGATACGAGATCCGAATATAAACGAACCCGCCGCGCAGTAGCCAGAATTTCCGAAGGAACAACCCGCAGGACCACCCATGGTTTTCATCAGCTATAGCCACAAAGACAGGAAATGGTTCGACGCATTCAAAGCAATGTCGAAGCCGCTACAAAAATATGTTGGCTTGGAGTTCTGGTCTGACAAGGAAATCAAGCCGAGTGCTGACTGGGAAAAAGAGATCAACCAGGCGCTCAATGATGCCGAGATCGCCGTCCTTTTGGTCAGTGTGGATTTTCTGGCCTCGGATTTTATCGCCAACGTCGAACTTCCGAAACTGCTCGAAAAATGGAAGGCGGGAAAACTTGAGCTTCTGTGGATTCCCCTGACTCCGTCGCATTATAAACTTAGTGGTCTCCCGCGTGTTCAGGCGGTGAGCGATCCCGCCACGCCGCTCAATAGTATGAGCGAATACGCCTACCAAGCTGCACTATATCAGGCGTGCGATCGAATTGACGCCATCGTGCTCGGGAAAGAGAAGCCGGTCATTAATAAGGCATTGAATCGTCAAAGATTCGATCGCATCCAAAAGAAGCTTCAAGTTTTGTCCGCGCCGGCCATGCGCGATACCCATGTACTCCTGCAGGCGGGCGGAAAGTGGTACACCCAAGGGAAAATTCCGAAGGGTGGAACGACCTGTGACATCTGGGTTGGTGACGATAAATTTGCCAAGCCCGGCGATGAGTACAAGCTGGTGGCCATCACCCGAAAAGCGGAAGAGAATTTGAAGTCCGGGGTCTATGACGCTATACCCGAATTCAGGACCAAGTCTGACGAGATCACGTTGGTTCGCAAGTAGCGGTATGTCGGAGACAAAATGAGCAATTTAGAATTGCGCTTACTCCAGTCCTGTCTTCGCTAAATTAAATCTATTTCAGTTCGGTCTGGATTTCCTGGTATGGCAACAAAAACAGAAGTGGTTTTTGGAGTGACCGCGGAGATGTTCATTTGATCGTGTTACTGGAATGGATGCGCGATCGCTCATGGAAAAGAACAAAGGATACGGGATTTTCTCCGGGCACTCAGCAATTGGCCATGTTAGGAACCGCGGGCTCGGCTATCGGCATCGTCGGGGTTATTGGTGTCTTATTATTCTGGCGATAAGATTAGCGTCCCACAGGAGATCCTCGTGCCTTTAGGAATCTTCGTCTTCTTGATATTCGGGTGCCTGGGCTACCTCGTGGTGCCCATCGCATATGTTGTCTTTTGCATCTGGATCGCCTGGCGAAAAGAGGTCCAGCCCGCGATCTTACCGGTTCTCTACGCGACGATCTGCATCGGTCTGTGGTGGCTCGTTTTGAGTTTTGGGCCCCGACCATTCAACCTTGGAAGTATTGCTCTCGCCGCGTTGGTTCCCGACATCGTAGTCGGCTTCTTATTGCTCTTTTATTGTTCGTATCCAGAGCGGTTGAGGTATCGAACTCTTCAATCCGGCATTCTCTTCCCCATCGCTTTGGGAATTTTATATCTGATGCCCGCGTCCTTGACCAATCAGCAGTATCCTGTGCTTTCGGGAACGCCCCGAGAGGAGCTTCTTCCGGGCACTTACACGATGGTTTCGGATACAGCCGACGACATGGCCCGCCAGGGCTATTCGGATAAGAGCGCAACAATCACGCTCCTTTCAAACCATACGTTTACAGTCACCCAAATTCCCGATGTGTGGAACGGAGAATCGAAGCCTGCGAGCTACGACACGTTTTCGGGCACGTGGGACGTCCAGAAATGGGGTGGCTCAAGGGAAGATGTGCTTTTGATGACGGTGAACAAAATAGCGCCTGGTTCCACATGGGGACCGTCTGACATGGGGTATCAGGTGCTCAAAAGGGAGGGAGCATACTCCTTCCCGATAAATATCACCCGCCAGCGCGGACAAGACTCGATCTACACGCTCGCACTTCCCATCATGGGTATGGACGACCAGGGTTATCTGTTCTTCGCTCGTCAACAGTCCCCATGAGAAAGCTATTTCACCTTGGAAAAAATGGAATTCCTGGGCGCAGGAAAAGCCATGTTGGCGGGACGGAACTGTGAGGATGAGATCAGGGTCGGCGATTACTCAATACATGGCGGTGAGGGAGGGCAACCTCGACGAAGAAGGTGTATCCCGGAGGCGGGAGGAGGTGTCTTTTCAGATCACCCATATCCGATTCTACGGCAAAGCCGTGGAGGTCCTTGATACTGGAATGACTGCTGGGCTCACCGTCACTGTCGGGATAGCGACCGGCTTACGTTTTGGATGGCATCTCTTCGGAGAGAACGAGTAAAAGGGAGCGGATATGCCGCTGTCGCAGACCAGACCTGCGATGGATGCTGAACAAACGACAAATCATGTGATATGAGCGGAGCATTTCAATCGCAGAAATTCTGGGGTCAGGCGCAATTCAGCCTTCAGGAGGTCAAAAGATTGCTGAGCGATTCGTTTGGCCTCGGTCAATTTGCGTTTGATTATGAAAATGTATTTGAATGGTTTGAGGCCCAGGGGGCCGAAGGCTCACATTGGAATGTATCGCGCAAACACGATGGCGACGGGCAGCCGAGCTTCGACGAATATTTGATTATCGCGATTTCTCCTGTTCCGAAAAACACGGTGGAGCTGGGGCAGAAGATATCTAATGCACTCTCCTGCACCGTGAGCTTCGGAGAAGGCGCTTACGACAAAAACGATTCTTGGAAATTCGTAGAGCGGCAGAAATTTGTGCCTGGTCCGTCGCGATCACAAACGGCGACTTTCATCGACAAACTTTCGGACGGGCTCCGATGCGATAAATGCGGTGGAACAGTGTTCGACGGCATCGTTTCAGGACTTAGTTTCAGCTTCCGTTGTTGCTCCTGTCATTCGCCCGGCCCAGCAACTTCGTGGAGTGCAGTTGGCCCAAAGTGGGAAGGCACGATCAAAGTTTATCGAGATGAAGGTGTCATCGACGCCCCCGTACTCGAAGGAGAAGGCAAAGAGATATGGCAGGAGATACGGCAATTGTCCCTCGGCGGAAAACGTCTTCTTCTGCGATGACTGCAAACGGAGACTAACTCGCCCCTGCTGGGCGAAACACCGCCTGTGCTGGCTTGGGCCTAAAAAGAAAGTTTCCGGAGAATAGGCCAGTGCAGCCCTCTTCCACCCACTGGCGGATTTCCTCTTCGACGTCCTTGGCGCCTAGGCAGGGGGAACATATCCAGGACCTAGCCCCATTCTAATCCGGAACGCTAGCAGCCTCGATCAGACTCTTTTCAAGAAATGCGAAATTTTGCCAGTCCCCAGCAAACGCCCGTACAGCAGGATGCCTTCCCAAGACGAGGGGAGAGAAGGCCGGCGAAACTTTGTGATCGCCTACATAAATGAAGAAGAGAAAGCCGCGCATCATAATCCGATAGCACTTGTTTGCTCCGTCCTCGTGATAAGTCGGCTCTGGGATGACGTCGGTAAGCCACCTTTGGCCATCGAAAACCAGGAAGACCATGGACGGATAAATGTCGGGCTCAACATGAGCGTCGTCCATAATCAACTTGCGGAGAATCTCCTCATGGGAACCAAGGCTGACCAAGCGACACTCATCCAGAGTCGAGACGCTGGCGCGCCAGAGCACGGACAATATAAATAGCTTCAATAACTTGTAGTCCACCTTTGAAAACTCGAAGGTGCGCTTCTCGAACACGGGAGGCGGCAGCGGATCGACGAACATTCTTCGGACATGACGCTCGTACCGATTGATCCTCGATTCGCAATCCGCGCACAGCAGCTTCTCCCACCATCCCTTCTGTCCCTGCCTTATTTTTTGCTCGGAAACACTCGCTTCGATGAATCTATGTTTGTCGTCGTAAAGTGGCAGGAATACCAGCTCGGGCAGGATATGTGACCTACACAATGGCGCGTTCGCCAGGCAGAGTTTGCAGATCATGATTTCGCAGTTACTGAGAGCATGCTCACACGATTAAGCCGATGTGGAAAGCAGCCAAACTTCAAAGAGACTGGTAGCCATGGAGATTATCGCCTTCGGGTTACGCAAACTCAGAAAAAGTTTCCTTACGCGACGGAGGCACCTTCAGCACCTGGTAAAGCTGTTGGCGGGACAGCACGTAGGGGCCTTCAATGCGACGAATGAATCCGCTTTTGAACTCCCCAAGGCACAGCTCTCCACCTTTTATGCGCACTACCATGCGGATCCGATCGCCGATCGTGACATGGGACGAAAGCCAGCCTTCCATCACTGATAGGACAATGAGATCGCGCGCCATCGTTCTGAGTTCGTGCGGGAAATCAGTTGCAGAAATCATGTACACCGTGACGCGAACCCAATCACCGCGCTTCATAGACCCTCGCTTTCATAGATCGAGCTGCGCGAAATACGGCGGAAATTCATATGGGGGAACCTTGAGCACCCGGTATTTTCCCCTCTCGCAAAATACGGTGTCCCCTACAACGCTGTAGATGCGCATGCTGCGCCATGTGTCATCGATTACGTGTCCATCTTTGACGTGTCGGCCATCAAGCCATATGCGAGCACTCTGAATCAGGTCCTCCGCTAGGTAGCCTTCGTACCAGTGTCCAAACAAAAGCGGTCGCGGTGACCGCGGCTGCGGTTTCCCATCGACGAAATCAACAACGAGATTTGTCCGCCCTCGAATGGGAATGACGCGCACGTAGTCGCCTTTTTTCATGGATGGTCGATGCTTTAGCGCTGGTTCCCATGCCAGGTGGTCGGGGGGACTTTCAGAAACTGGTAAAGTGCGCCAGCCGTGAGCACCCAAGGGCCTTCGACACGGACAACATCGGAGCTTTTGTATTCCCGAACTTCCTGGTTGCCACCTTCCAGCGGGAAGAAAGCCCGGAAGTAGATCGGTTCGCCTAGGCAAATTCGATTGAGCAAAAAACCCTCTAAGATAATCTGGGGTGCAGACACGAGCGCCAGCAATCGCAGGCTTTTGGACGTTGTGTTGGGAGGTGGTGCGCGCCGGGTGACTCGCAAATGGGTACCTCGCGGGACACAGATCGACTCTCGCGGTTTTTCTGCTGGGTATGGACGAGCGAGGAAGTCGCGCAGATTGTCTTCCCAGCCGAGCTTTTCAGGATAAGTGCAGAAGGTAGGCAACCCTGGATACGCATGAAGGGTATTCGCGAGTGCCTGAGGGTTGCCAATCACGTTGGACAGTTCGGACACCAGCACATGCGGTGTGTACCGAGAGATCGCGGGGACTAGCTTCCGCCAATCGGACACGGAGCCCACCACGGTATGTCCCGCTCCCTCGATGGCCCGGCTCATGGGAGCTGCAGCTTTCGAGGAACAATAGAGGATGACTTTCATAGTTTTGGTTGGATCAGAGTCGCGGACGACGCCGGCGCTTTCGGGGTGAGGGAACGGCAGTTGGGTGAACGTGAGAGAACCTGACCTTGTCGGGGGGCCAACCCTCCCGGATGGCCTCTTTAACCTCATCGGTCAGCCCGGCGACATTCGCGTCGAGAACAACAACAGTTTCACCGCCGGCCAGTCTTCCCGCTATGATGCGGCGAACCCGGCGGATAACCGAAGGGTTGAATTGCGAAGACCAGCGGGAAAGCGATAGATACGTCATCCCAGCAGCCCCCTCTCGACGGCACGCGAAACGGAAGCCCGGTAGTCGATCACAGCGCCAGAAAGTGCCCAAGCCTCCGCCAAGGCTTCGGTGAGCCCGTAGGTCACAAGATCGGGCGCGTTTTCTATTAACGTCTTCCATGCGACCGCCCGCCATTCGGCCAGGGCGACGATCTGTTCTCGGTCATCGGAATTGATGACAGTCAAGAGCTGGCTACTGCGGAGAGCCCGAATCAGGCTTTCCCCCAATTCCGGATTGGCCAGCATGCCCGTCCATGGCGTTGGCCTCTCCACGTTGGAAAGGGAATGCAGGCGGCTATAGATCACGGCCAATTTGACGTGGAGCTTGCTGATGGTCGCATTCGCCTCCGAAACGCATCGTGGGATGTCACCGGCCATCAGGTCAAAGGTACGGCCTCCTTTCCGGGCATCGTTGGACTCGGGGCGGGGACCAGGCGCAGGCCTGACGCAATACGGATTCTGGGCGATGAGCTTGCAGATATAGCCTTCCACCCAGCGCATCGCCCCCGGGGCGTTTTCTGCCTCCGTGAGCAATTCGGCCATCGGACGGGAGCGTTTGACTCCAAGCTCGGAATGGACCCGATTAATCGCTTCCGTCAGGTCTTCGCGTGTCGGTGCTTCCAAGACGACGACCGTACCCAAAAAACGACTTAGGATTTCTTCCGGCAAAAACTCCGTGATTTTTGACGAATAAGTCGTCTTTTCTCCGGCTTCACCGAATCCAAGGGAACCGCGGTGAGAACTCTTGCGGGCTTCATTCAATGCGGCCTGGAATGCCCCTCCCGCCAGCAGCATGAAATTAGAGCGGAGCCGCTCAATGTCGCGCGGGCTCCATTCGTGTCCGGACAGCTTCCCGTCCGCATCGGCGAGGGAAATTCCCTCCGATGCGACGGACAGTGCCCACCCGCTTTGCGACATGGCCTCCTGAGATGGGGTCATCTTGCAGACCTCGTCCACGTAGATGACGCCCTGGAGCCCCGGGCCATGGCGACCATCGGTGCCGACGAAATCCGAGCAGCTCCGAATGAAATCGCGGGCGGCGCGAAGAGTTCCAGGTTTCACAATGCTACCCGCCACCAGCCAGGAACCGGCGTCGATAATATGGAAAGGTACGTGCCGCTGGGCTGCGAACTGGCCGATGAGGGCGGTTTTGCCGCTGCCACTGGTTCCGATTATAAGCGCCCGGCGACAGGCTGGCGCAAACCCCGCCATCTTGCGACTACCGACCTTGTCGAAGACACTTCCAAGTTCGTGGAGCTGATCGAGCCCGCGGCGCTGGCTCGCGGTCGGATGCCAGACTGGAACGGGGGACTGAACCGCTGGATCGGGGATTTCAGTGAAGATATCAGTCGAAGGGGCATCGCAGAGCGTTTCCATGCCCCGATCATCGGTAATTCCTTGAAATCCCGATATGGCAGTACCTAGCCATATTTGGAGACCGGCCAAAAGTTCTATCTATTGGCGTGGACTTAACGCAGCTTCATCGAGCAAAAGGCCTTCGGGGCCTCATAAAAGCTGCGTCAGCAATTCCTGCTTACCAGCCATGGGTGCTGCTGTGGCCGCTTGCGGCAAAGCCCATCTTTCACGATCTGTCAGGCGGTCACACGGTGGATCCGCTCAGTGCAGGTCAATTCCGCGAACCATCCGGTCCGGCAAGCTCCGGGATAAGCTGCGCGATCCAGTCGCCGTGGTTGGTCAGGCTTCTCGAACTCCTCACTTACCAGTTTCCCGGTACCGGGAGCACGAAGGCCACGATGTTTGTTTGGGGAAACAACGAGATGGTGGCCATCGTCGGGGTGGGGGCAACCAATTCCTGGATAGTGGAGGCTCGTCGGCTGGTCAATGAGCTGGCCTTTGCCCTGAAACAAATCTATGAGACTGATCTCCTGCGGCAGCAACTAGCTGCCTTCCGGTACCTCGCCGGCCATTTCCGGGAATCGGTCGTAATCGCGCGCTCCAATGGCGATATCATCGTGGCCTCGGAGGCAGGGTCGGAAGCGCTCCATGGCTACATGCGACGCCGTCCGAGTCGTAAGAATCCGGTTTTACGGTTGCCTGCGGCCATGACCTCGGCTCTGGCAACAAACGGGGAAACCAGTCTGGGGGTTTTGACCATGACAGCGATCCAATTGCCGAGCGAAGCGGAAACCCTCATGGCGGTATTTGTCGTCAGATTGACGGCCAGTCTTGATTTGCGGGCCTCCCGCCTAGACGAACGGGTCGGTAGCCTGACGCCAACTCAAAGGGAGGTCTATTCCCTCATCATACGAGGCCTGCGGAACAAGGAAATCGCGTCCGAGTTAGGGGTGTCCTACAATACGGCCATTCACCATGTCAGCGCGGTGCTGAGCCGGCTGCAATGTCTGGACCGGTTGCAGCTCATGGCTATGGCTGCGCAGAGCGAGCGGAAGGTCTTGGTGGCACCGGACATGATTGAGGCACCGTTCGTACCCGATCTTCCGCTTCCCGCGCGCAGGGTAACCGTTTGACCAAAATCCGGCGGCGGGTAGGCAAGACGAAAAATACGTTTCTCGGCGGAAATTGAGAGAATAGAATTGGTGCCGTGAATCTCGCGGAAAGTATCACTTTTTGCGAACGATAAGAATCCACCCCTCTGTCGAGGGCGCAGCGCCTGCTTTATTATTTGTTGCATTTCTTGCGTTGTCATGGGACAGTATAAATGTCTTAATTGGCATATGCAAGAAACAATACTAATATTGTCTTTGCTGGCTTTTGCTTTCCATCCGTCACTGCCGTCCGGCTTCACTGCCCGACTGCACGCCGTCGCCGTCCGTTCTGGAAGATTCCCCTTTGTCAGAAAACGAAATCAAACCCACTGGAGAAACAGACATATGAAAACCAAACGCTGCGCAACCATTGCGCAATTC
>OUNK011150759.1_pt1 | contig 17628 bp, 15 predicted proteins | sample 1755341 | NCBI WGS metagenome assembly OUNK01 (sample SAMEA3914788, study PRJEB12502) | metagenome | biome: forest; material: soil | place: Canada | collected 2011-07-03 | depth 0.1 m | reverse complement strand
GCGGGGAAAAGGCGCCAGGCCGTCTTTCTTCTTGATGGTGGTGATGCGGTCGCGGCGGCCGGTAAGAATCTTGTGCGGATAGCACTGATGCCCCACGTCCCAGACCAGCCGATCGTTCGGCGTATCGAACACGTGGTGCAACGCCACGGTGAGTTCCACCACGCCAAGGCCCGCGCCAAAGTGGCCGCCGGAGCTGGCCACCGCCTCGATCAGATAACGGCGCAATTCATCGGCAACGAGGGGAAGCTGGTTGTCCGGAACGCGCCGCAGGTCTGCCGGGTGGTGGATGGGCGACAGGTGCGGATAGCGGGACAGATCGATCATCTGCGTATTGTTGGCCTTGCATCGAAGCGGGGCAAGGGTCGCCATGGGGCACGATCATGCCCATGCCATGGAAAATCCCCCGCTCAGACGGAGGCTTAGGCCAACGCTTCGCGTCGATGCCGGGGCAAATGGCTGACCAAAAACTCCATCTGGTCGGCCAGGATGTTGCGGTTGGACAGGATCAAGTGCTCCACCCAGCTAGGCCGATAGGGCACTGCCAACAGCGGCATGTTGGCTTCCTGGGGCGTGCGATTGCTCTTCTTGAGATTGCAGGCCAGGCATGCGCTGACGACGTTTTCCCATTCGTCCCGGCCACGCTTGGAGATAGGTAGCACGTGATCGCGAGTCAGCTCGCCACGGCTGAAGCGCTCACCGCAGTACATGCACAGGTAGCGATCGCGGCCAAACAGGGCGCTGTTGGTAAGGGCTGGCGCCGGGTCGATGGCGTGGTCACGGCAATGGCCGGTGCTGGCGACGATCGGGTGCAGGTGGATGCGGCTCTGCGTGCCAAGCAGCCGGTTGTGGCCGCCGTGAACGGTGAGGCAGGGGTCGCCCAGGGTCCAGGCGACAGCTTCGCGTACGTAGAGGCAAACAGCGTCCTGCCAGCTGATCCAGTCCAGGATCCTGCCGGCGGCATCCAGCGACAGCACACGGGTCGAGTTGAGATCGGCCCGATTTGGCACTTCCATAAGCATGCGTTTCGTCCTTCACCCAGTAGCGAAAGAGCGCCCCATCGATGCAACGGTGCTCGGTTTTCCGGGAGCATAGACCAAATTGATTGCAAATCGCATGCAAATCGTTGCCACGACAGCCAAAAATCGCGGACTGGGGCCTATTCGCCCCGAGAACCGGGCGCTGATATAGTGGTCTTTCATCTGTAGACCCGGCGCCGGGTTTGGGAGGGGGAGCCTGGGTGGCGACCCCGGCACGGCGGGGCAGAGGTAAGTAACGTGGCTGAAGTTCTTTTCTACGAGCGGCCGGTACCGCTCAATCGTACCGCTCACAAGGATCTGCGCATCAAGGGCGTGCAGAACCTCAAGTTTGCGCATAACGTGCACTCCGTGCCGCTGACCTGCACTGAGTTCCCTGTCACCGCGCGCGACATTCCGATCCTGTTCGCCGGCCCGGACATCGCCAGCGCGGGTCCGATGGCATTGCTCGGCTTGCGCCAGAGCGAGAACCTGTTTCTGGATAACGAAGGCCAGTGGGCGCAGGGCGTCTACGTTCCGGCTTTCGTGCGCCGTTATCCGTTCGTGCTGGCAGAAAAGCCGGCCGGTACAGAAGGCGACGACTTCACCGTGTTCCTCGATGAAGGCTATGAAGGCTTCAGCGACAAGGAAGGCGAGCGCCTGTTCAAGGAAGACGGCACCGAGACCGACATGCTGAAGAACGCCGTGAGCTTCCTCGGCGAATTCCAGCAGCATGTGGCGCGTACCAAGCAATTCGTGGAAGAGCTGCGCAAGCATGACCTGCTCGAGCCGCGCAACATCCGGCTTGAGCGCAACGGCAACGTGCTCAACCTCAATGGCTTGTTCGTCGTCAACGAAGAAAAGCTGCGCCAGATCGACGCGCAGACCGCGCACCAGTTCATCAGTGACGGCACCATGGGCTGGATCTACGCCCACCTGCTGTCGCTGCAGAACATCGACCGTGTCGGGCAGCGTCTTGCTCAGCGCGAAGAAGTCGAAGCGGCGAACGCCACCAAGAACTGATTGCTTCAAACGTAATCGTAAAGAAGCCGCCCATCGGGCGGCTTCTTTTTTGTTCGCATCGCGATGCTTTGATTTGCATCGAAAGCGGTCACGCTTCGATCAGTGCTTCGTGGCCGGTGCCATTGGTTGGATGACAGCATCGATCATATGCAACACGCCATTACTGGATGCGATATCGACGCTGATCAAATTGGCGCCGTCGATCCTGATCTTGTTGCCTTCCTTGGTAATGGCAGCCGACTGACCTTGCATCATTTTAGGATGCGACATGGTGCCTACATCAGCGGCGGACGCGCGACCTGGAAGAACGTGATATTTGAGCACGGAAACCAGCTCGGCCTTGTTCTCGGGTTTCAGCCAGTTTTCCAGCGTGCCCGTGGGGAGCCTATCGAACGCCGCATCCGTCGGCGCGAAAAAGGTGTAAGGGCCAGAGTCTTTCAGAACGTTGGTCAGTTCAGCCGCTTCAAGGGCTTTGCCCAGCTTGTGGAAAGAGCCGTTAGCTGCCGCGGTGTCGATAAGGTTCTTGGATGAAGCATGCAAGGTGTTCGAATCATGATTGGACATGAGTTTGCCTAGAGTGATGATCCGCATAGCGGATTTTGAGCGGCCAAAACCGCGACTCCGGCGTTGACCGGAGAAATACTCAGATGGCGTTAGGGAGAGGACCGCGAAGCTGAGACGCCTGCCAAAGAGGGGGCTTTTCCCTGCGTCCAACCAGCATGCGCCTAGGGATGTTAGTTGAGGGTAATGTGTTGGCAGCATGCCTAGCTTGCGAGGTATGTTGGTGCGTCGCTAGCTCTCACTTTTCCGAAAGTGATCGACTTGAGTGCTTTTTTGGAAATCGCGGGAGCTTCATGCTTCCATGCCTTACGTTCAGCGGATGCCGCGCACGGTTATGAGCAACACGTTGGTTCGCGCAAAGGAATATGCTGGGGTCGGGACTGATCCCGAAGGCAATCGACATGACGAACGTTTCTGGCAAGACAAAAAATGGGTTTACGTACGAAGGCGATTACGAGCGTACAAATTCCGATCGCGTCAACTGGACTGCTACCTACAGGCGAGGCGGCCATTTCTATGGAATGCGGCACGGGCGCGTCAACGAACTTCTGGGCGTTTCCACCACAGAAGTCGACGATGCTGTGAAGGACGACATTGAATCCACCTGGACTGAAGTTACCTAAGATATTTCTGGTTGTCCTAGGTGAAGCTGGATTTCCAAGAGCATTGAGTGTCGCCGTTAATGGGGAGCATCTTGCGGATGCATTGCGCTGACTTCCGCGGCGCTAATGCTGTCGGTGTAGTGATTGCCGAAATGCGTGCGGATGTAGTTGATGACATCGGCGATCTGCGCATCGCTGAGTTTCGCGTCGTCAAAACCTCGGCTAGGCGTTAGCTTGGTTTCGAAGGAGGGCATGTCGTGCCTCCCGAACAAGATCGTGGCGGCCATGTAGGGTGCCGAAGCCAAACGCGGATTGCCGGTTAATGCAGGATAAGTACCTGCACCGGTTGCGCCCTTGGCGTCGGGCATGTGGCAGCCCTGACATATGTTCTTGAAGATGGCTTCGCCATTGGCGTTATGTAGCGTGGCGCGCGTATACAGCGCATTGTCGGACGACTGCGCATGAGCCGCTCCGACGCAAAGAAGACCGCATAGAAGCAACGCCGCGGACTTCATGCCGCACCTCCCGTCATCGCGCGTTGGTGAATGCGACCAATGACGTCCAATGCTGATGTCACTGCACCTTCCTGCCACGCGGGCAAATAAGAGGCGTGCTCGCCAGCCAATGCAATGCGGCCATCGATCTGGCACAGGTTGTCGTAATGCTTGGCACGCGCTTCGTCCGACCAAGTCGCGAAGCAACCCATCGTGAAAGGTGCGCGATGCCATGCTACGGCGACGCCATTGTCGAATTCCGCTTTGTATTGAGGGTGGATCTGGCTGCCATACTCGACGGCTCTGCGCACTCGCTCGTCGGGCGTCATTGCCGTGAACTCATAAGCGTTCAAGCCCCACAGATAGCCACCGAGCAACACGCCTTTGCCGCGTTTGTTGAAATCGTTACTCGGATAGCTGATGTTGTTGATCGGCAGATCGGTCGCGGTGACGCCACCATAGATATCATCGTCTTCTTCCCAGAAGCGGCGCTTGAACTGCAGGCCGACTTTCACCGTTGCCGCATACGGAACGGCGCCGATCGCATCGGCCATCGCCGCGCTCACGTTCATCGGGATCTGGCTGAGGATGGAAAGAGGAATGGTACAGATGCACCAGTCCGCGCGCGCTTTCTGCACGCTGCCGGGATGACGCGTGTCTTCGTAAATGGCGGTCACGCCATGTTCGTCTTGCTGGATGGATGTGACCTTTGCGTTGTAGTGGATCAATCCGTCCAGTGCATGACCAAATGCTTCGCCGATGCGACCCATGCCACCCACGGGCTGAAATAGCGTGGTCTGGAATTCGTAGTTGTCGCCCTCGGTGAGGTTCGACCACAAATGCGAATTCAGTACGTCGTGAAGTTGCAGCGGCTGGGAATCCACCGGCCTCGCCGACAAACCGCCGCCAGGCGGCTTGTCGTAGCCGCGACGATTGCTCGCATTCGGCCCTGCGGCGTAAGCGTAGTTCTTATCGAGCGCGCCCCATTGGCGCAACGAATCGAGCAGCAACGCTTGATCGTCTTTGCTCACAGGCGCGTCGAGCTTTCCCTGCTGAGTGACTTTGGCCAACAGCTCCGCCACGTTGCCGCGGTAATCCGCATTGATGGTGCGATAGCGTTGCGGCTTGCCACCAAATGCGTTGGTGCTATGCAGGTAGGCGTTGTGGTTGATCTGCACGAAGGGTTCGAGCGGTATGCCGAGCTTCTTGCAATAGTCCAGCACTCCGCGATGGTGATAAGGAATGCGCCACGGACCTGGATTGAAATAGAGCTCGCGATCGAATTGGCAGTGCTGGGTAGCACCGCCCAGTTCGGTGTAGGTATCGCCGCCGCGCAGCGTCCAGTTCCTACCGCCAGGGCGGTGGTTGTATTCGAGCACCTGCACTTTGTAGCCGGCCTGGCGCATCTCGTAGGCGGCTACCATGCCAGCCAGCCCTGCGCCGAGAATCAGCACAGATACACCACGCGGTGCGCCCTGTAGCTTCGGTGTGCCCTGATACGGCGATTCGGCGGCGAAGCCGAGACTGCTCATCGCCTGATACATCGCGGCGCTACCGGCGCCTACGCCGATCATGCGCAGCAGATCGCGGCGCGTCATCGAGAATTCGGAACCTTCCCCTTGCATCTCTTGCCCCATCGGTATTCAAGCTGCCAGCACAACGCATCCAAAGTCGGGACAACAGTGACAGAAGACATGCTGGACGCGGGGCTGGCTATGCAGGCCACCGTCCCGGCGTTCGCCAGGACAGTGCGCGGGGATTCCCCGCAAGGGCATCAATGTGTCGGTGTCGGCTTGGCCAGCCTGAACAAATCGACGTGATACCCGGCGGCTTCATACAGCGCCCGTGCGCGTTCGTTGCCGGGAAATACGGCAAGCGTGACGAGCTGGCACTGGTGTTCGCGCGCCCAATCTTCCGCGTGGGCGATCAATGCTTTGCCTACGCCTTGGCCCTCGTGACGCGGCACGACGGCAAGATCGGAGATATGGCAGTTGGACCGGCCCGTGAAGTAATCCTGCGTTTTTTGCAGATGGACAAAGCCGACTCGTTCGCCATCGTCGTTTTCGGCAACGAACACGTAACTGTTGGCGGGCTGTTCGTCCAACTGGCGGCTGAGATCCTTGCGAATGCCTTCGATGCATTCATGCCGTTTACGCCAGGAGGGTAGGGAAAAATCCACGAAACGCGGGACAAGGCCGAGAATGAAATCGTCGTCATCTTCGGCGAGACGAATCAGAAAATGGTTGTCGCTCATTGCGTCGAACGGTCGATGGGAATGGGTAGGTGCGGTTCTACACCCAACTCGGCTCGATGTGGAAGTACCCAAAAGGATAATGCGCAGCCTTCGCGCCCTCCCGATGGAGAGGGCGCGAGGGGTACCGCATCAGTTGCTGATGACGGGTAGCGCTATGTAACTGGCCTGGTCCGCTGCGTGATAAACACGCTGCGTGGCCTTCTGATAGTCGCCCGGCTTCGCCCAGAAGATGTTGGAAACGAAGGTCTGCGGATTGCGGTCATACAGCGGGAACCAGCTGGACTGCACCTGCACCATCACGCGATGGCCGGGCAGGAAGACGTGGTTGGCCGAAGGCAGATCGAAGCGGTAGGCCAGCGGCTGGTTGGCGGCGAGCGGCTTGGGATTGTCGAAGCCCTCGCGATAGCGGCCGCGGAGAATGTCCATCGAGACGGCGAGCTGGTATCCGCCCATCTCAGGTTGTTCGGACACCTGATCGGGGTACACGTCGATCAATTTCACGACCCAGTCGCTGTCGGTGCCGCTGGTGGAGGCGACGAGGTGCACGGTGGGCGCGCCGGCAATCGTCAACGGCTGGGTGAGCACGTCGGACACGTAGGTCACGACATCGGTGCGGCCGGAGGCCTCGCGTTGGTCGTCGACCAGCCATTGCGACCAGGTCAGGCCATTGTCATAGCCGATCGGCTGGATCGGTCGCGCGCGGAAGGGCACGGGGTGTGCGGGGTCGGAGATGTACTCGTCGTATGTCGCGTCCGAGGCGGGTGCATTGAAGCTCAGTTTCTGATCGGCATGCAGATAGAGCGGGCGGCTCTTCGTGGCGCAGCCTTCTTCGCAAGCAAGCGGCCAGCGATCCAGCCGCTGCCACTGGTTGGTGCCGGTCTGGAATGCCGTTACCGGTGCGATATTGGCTTTGGGCGCATCGTCCTTCAGGTATTGCGCGAGATAGGGCCGCAGAATGTGCTCGCGGAAATATTTACCGGTGTCGCTACCGAAACGAATAGCACCCAGCGAACTGGCATCTTCGATTTCCTGCCCGTGGTGCCAAGGCCCCATGACCAGCTTCACCATATCGCCGTTTTTATCTTTCGGCTTGATCGCGCGATAGACGGCGAGCGCGCCGTAGATGTCTTCCTGATCCCACAGGCTGTGGACCAGCATCACCGGCACCTTCAGCGGCTGCGCAGCGAGCACCTTGTCGACGGCCTGATCGCTCCAGAATGAATCGTAAGCGGGGTGCGCAATCACCTTATTCCAGAAGCCGAGCTGCTCCATGCCGTATTGGCGACCCAGCTCACCGGCGGAACCGGCCTGCATGAACAGGTCGTATTCGTCGTGGTAGTTGGTCCACCACTTGTAGCTGTTGTCGCGGCTGGCGCTCTGTTCGTAGATGTAGGACATGTTTTGCGCGCGAAACGCACCGTTATGGAACCAGTCGTCGCCCATCCACCCATCCACCATCGGATTCATTGGCACGGCGACTTTCAGCGCGGGATGCGGATTGACCAGCGACATCAGCGGCTCGAAGCCGTCATAGGAAATGCCGATGGTGCCGACTTTACCGTTCGACTCGGGAACGTTTTTCACCAACCAGTCGATGGTGTCGTAGGTGTCGGTGGCGTCATCGACAGGCGTGGGATTGAGCGATCCGTGCACCGGCCGGTTCATCACGTAATCGCCCTGGGAGCCGTACTTGCCGCGTATGTCCTGGATTACGCGGATATAGCCGTCTTCCACGATCACATCGGTGGCGTTGTCGTAGCCTTCCAGCATCGGACCGAGGTGGCCGCTCATCATGTGATGGGTGAGTTCCTTCGCGTCGTACGGCGTGCGCGTCATCACAATGCCGGTGTGCTTGGCGCTTTTGGGAATCAGGATCACGGTGTTCAACTTCACGCCATCGCGCATTGGAATCATCACGTCGCGTTCGACGTAATCGAAGCTGCTGCTGACCGGCTTGAAGTTGGCGGGCGTTTCGCTGGGATAGTTGGGGTATTGCTGAGCAGGCGCGTCCGTCGCCATGGCGGCGCCGCTCAGTGAGAGCAGCAGAGTGAAAAACGCGGGCTTTGCCCCGCGCCACGCAAACATGGCACGACTCGACTTCATGGTGACTCCCCGTTGGATGTGCCTTCCTAGCCTAGCGGGAATGGACGGCTAGAGCATGTGGCGCTGCCGAAATTTCCATCATCGTCATTTCAGCCTGCGACGAGGTGCTTTACAACAGCGAAGCTGGTCAATGACGAGGATGCGGGATGTATTTTTCGGAGGCGCGACAAAACAAAACGCCCGGACTAGCCGGGCGTTTTGTATCCACAGGATACAGTTCGTTGCTTACGCAATAGCCGGCAATGTCCCCGCACCCGCTTCAATCGCCGCCTTGTGCAAATGCGTACGCGGCAAAATGCGTGCGAAGTAGAACGCCGCCGTATCGCGCTTGGCCTGCTTGAAATCTGCCTGCTGCGAGCTCTTCTCCACAGCAGCCACCGCACGTGCCCAGAAGTAGGCGAGGGTGATGTAGCCGCTGTAGTAGAGGTAGTCGTTGGCGGCGGCGCCGAGTTCTTCCGGATTGCTCTGGATGCGCTGGGCCAGCTTCAGCGTGAGTTCGCCCCATTCCTTGGCCAGTGCGCCGAGCGGGCCGATATACGGACGCAGTGCCTCGTCCTGTGCATGCTGCTTGCAGAACGCACCAACCTCGCCGAGGAAATGCTGCAAGCCCACGCCTTTCAGCTGGAGGATCTTGCGGCCGAGCAGATCCGCCGCCTGGATGCCGGTGGTGCCTTCGTACAGCGTGATGATGCGGGCGTCGCGCACGAACTGCTCCACACCGTTCTCCACGATAAAGCCGTGGCCGCCGTAAATCTGCAACGCCTCCTTGGTGCATTCCTGCGCGAGTTCGGTTACCACGCCTTTGGCGATCGGAATCAGGAAGGCGAGCAGTTCGCTCGCTTTCTGCCGCGTGGCCTCATCGGTGCCGCGCGATTCGATATCGGTCTGCAATGCGGAGTACAGCAGCAGCGCGCGCGAACCTTCGACCAGGGCGCGCTGGGTGAGCAGCATGCGACGCACGTCCGGTTGCACCAGCAGATTGTCGGCCGGCTTGTCGGGAAATTTCGGACCGGACAGCGAACGCGATTGCAGGCGCTCGCGCGCATAGTTGAGGCTGTTTTGCAGCGCGCGCTCAGCGAGCGCGAGGCCCTGCACACCGACAGATAGGCGTGCAGCATTCATCATGGTGAACATTGCCGCCAGACCTTTGTGCGGCTGGCCGATCAGATAGCCTTCGGCCTCATCGAAGTTCATCACGCAGGTAGCCGAACCACGGATGCCCATCTTGTGTTCGATCGCACCCGGATAGGCGTTGTTGCGCTCGCCTGGCGTGCCATCGGCTTTCAGCTTGAACTTCGGCACGATGAACATGGAGATGCCGCGACTGCCGGCCGGTGCATCGGGCAGGCGTGCCAGCACCAGATGGATGATGTTGTCGGCCAGGTCGTGATCGCCGGCGCTGATGAAGATCTTGGTTCCGGTGATCTTGTAGCTGCCGTTGGCGCCCGGTTCGGCGCGAGTCTTGAGCAGGCCCAGATCCGAGCCGGCCTGCGGTTCGGTCAGGCACATGGTGCCGGTCCACTGACCGGCCACGATCGGCTTGAGGTAGCTGTGCTTCTGCTCCTCCGTGCCGTGCATTTCCAGCGCGTGGCAGGCGCCTTCGGAAAGCAGCGGATATAGACTCCAGGACAGGTTGCCGGACTGGAACATCTCGGTGGTGGTAATGCCCATGACCGCAGGCAACGCCTGGCCGCCGAACTCTTCGGCCATGGTCAGGCCGGCCCAGCCGCCTTCGGTGAACTGGCGGAACGCTTCCTTGAACCCCTTGGGCGTGGTGACGCTGCGGGTGGCCTTGTCGAAATGACAGCCTTCCTCGTCGCCCGGCGCATTGGTCGGCGCCAGCACTTGTTCGCTTAGTTTGCCGGCTTCTTCGAGCACGGCATCCAGCAGGTCGCGCGTGTGGCCTTCGCCGCCTTGCAACGTAGTGAGCACGGCTTCGGCACCGAGTAAATCAAAAAGTGCGAAGCGCTGATCGTCGAGCGGAGCCTTATAGAGCGTCATGGCTTAAGTCCTTCGTGTGGCGTGTACGGTGGTGCGGTCAGCGGTACGTATTGGCGATGCCGGGGACCGGCGAGAGAAAGTCGTTGTGGTCGAACGCGAAGTCGCGCGGATTCTTGTTGTCGGGGTGATCTTCAAGATTGGGTGTGCAATGCACGGTGCCGCGGATGTCATAGGCCAGCGAGCCGCTGCTGCCCTTTTTGGCGACTGCCTGCAGGGCCTGGCTCATCGGATCGGTGGGCAGCACGTCGATCTGCAGCACATCGCCCGCGAAGGAGGGGATGTCCAGGTCGAACGTGGCGTGCACGCGCACCGGGATGCCCTGCGCCACCTGCAACTGACCTTCGATCGACTGGTAATTCATGCCGGTGTAGCTGTTGTTCTGGATCCGCAAGGTGAGCTGCCAGGTGCCATCCGGCTGCACGTGCATCTGCTGGATGGTGATATTGGGCGGGAACACGCTTTGGCGCTGCGGCCCGCAGGCGACCAGCAGGCAAGCCAGTATCACAAGGGCCAATCCGTGGAGCAGTCGTTTCATGGAATCACCTCAAACGATTGTTTGAATATATATGAGGGAGGGCGGCGGGTGGAATGGGCTTTGGAAAGCCCAAACGTTTGAAACTCGTCCCCTATACGCGGTTCCCATCGTCATGCGAAGCAGGCATCATTGCTGGTTACGTCCCCTGAATCGTTGTCGCCCATGACCCGTCGCATCGTCGCTCGCCGCTCCCCCATCCATGGCAATGGTGTCTTCGCCGTCGCCCCGATCAAGAAGGGCGAAGAAATCATCGAGTACAAAGGCACCTTGATGACCCACGACGAAGCCGACGATATGTACGGCGACGGCGGCGAGACCGGGCACACCTTCCTGTTCACGCTCAACGACGACTACATCATCGACGCGAACCGCAAGGGCAACATTGCACGCTGGATCAACCACAGCTGCAATCCCAATTGCGAAGCCTTCGTCGAAGAAAACGAGAAGGGCAATTCGCGCAAGGATCGGGTGATCATCGAGGCCAAGCGCAACATCAAAGCTGGCGAAGAACTCACTTACGACTACGGCATCGTGCTTGAGGTCGCCCATACCGCGCGCCTGAAAAAGCTGTGGGTCTGCCTCTGCGGTTCGTCCAAGTGCACCGGCACGTTGCTGAAGCCTAAGGGCAAAGCCTAAGGGCTGAGTGCGACGAAAAGCTGGCGACGCCCGCTGCGGTGGGCTTCGTCGGGTTACTCATAATCGATGGCGATGACCTCGATCATGATGTCGCCCGCCGGCCGCTGCCAGCGCACTTCATCTCCCACGCGCGCACCGATCAGCGCGCTGGCCAGCGGCGATACATAACTCACCAGGCCATGCTCGGCGTCGGCTTCGTCCTCACCGACAATTTGCCAGCGTCGCTCTCCTTCGTTGCTCTCCACGGTGACCGTCGCGCCAAATGCAACGCGATCACGCGGCTGCTTGGAAAGATCCACTTCGATGGCACTGGCGACGCGTGCACTTAGTCGTCGCAGTTCGCGCTCCAGCGAGGCGAGTTCGCGCTGCTCTGCGAGCGCATCATCTTCGATGGCTTTCAGCGCATCGCGGCGTGCCTGCATGTTGACCAGTCGCTCGCGCAACATGGTCATACCCCGCGACGTCTCGTAATTGGGGTGATCGCTCAGCGGCATATCAGGCAATGCGTCATGAGCATCGCCATTATCATCTTTAACGAAGGCACGACTCATGCGGCCCTCCACAATCGTTAGGTTGGCGCCCGAAAACGTGTCGTCGAGAGCCAAATGGTTCATGCCACCGGGACGCTAGAGCCGCATCCACGACATGGGAAGGATGCCGGATGACTGCCATGTCGCCCGGCCGGTCGGTGAGTGATAGGGCAGGCGATGTCAGTCCTCTTCCAGCTTCGGCTTCCACGCTTCGCTCAGCTGTCGCTGCACGGGCGGTGGAACCGGTTCGTAATGGCTGAGATCGAGGCTGTAGCGACCTCGACCACCGGTCATGGCTTTCAGTTCGGTGGGGTAGTCGGTGAGTTCGGCCAACGGCGCCTGCGCCTTGATCACCAATTCGCCGCCGCGCCGTGCATCGGTGCCCATGATGCGCGCACGCTTGCCGGCCAGTCCGCCGGTAACGTCGCCCACGTTGAGTTCCGGAATCGACACTTCCACATTGACGATCGGCTCCAACACGATCGGTCGCGCCTTGGCGATGGCATCAAGAAATGCTTTCTTGCCGGCGCTGACGAAGGCGACTTCTTTCGAATCGACCGGATGGTATTTGCCGTCATACACGGTCACGCGTAGATCTTGCAGCGGGTAGCCCGCCACCGCCCCGTTCTCCATTGCCTGGCGTACGCCTTTTTCGATGGCGGGCAGAAACTGGCCGGGAATAACGCCGCCTTTTACCGCATCGATGAATTCGAAACCCGCGCCACGTTCAAGTGGATCCACGCGCAGGAATACTTCACCGAACTGGCCCGCACCGCCAGTTTGTTTCTTATGACGATGATGGCCTTCCGCGGAACCGGCGATGGTTTCGCGATAAGCGATGCGCGGCGGATGCGTGATCACCTCCACGCCGTAACGATCCTTCATGCGTTCCAGCATGATTTTCAGATGCAAATCGGAGAGGCCGCGTATCACGGTTTCGTTGAGTTCCTTGTGATGTTCCATGCGGAAGCAGGGGTCTTCCTCCGTCAATCGCGACAGCGCTTGCGAAAGTTTTTGTTCATGCCCTTTGTGCTTCGGTTCCAGCGCCAGGCCGAACATCGGCTGCGGGAAGTGCAGGGGTGCGAGATGGATGCTGTCTTCATCATGCGAGTCGTGTAGCACTGCATCGAAATGGATGTCTTCCACTTTCGCAACGGCGGCGATGTCACCCGGAATTGCCTGATCGACTTCCACGTGTGTCTTGCCGTTGAGTCGAAACAAGTGACCGACCTTGAACGCCTTGCGATTGTCGTCGATGAACAACTGGCTATCGCGCCGGATCGTGCCCTGCCACACGCGAAACACGCCCAGCTTGCCCACGAACGGATCGTTGATCACCTTGAATACGTCGGCAATCACATGCGAGTTTGGATCGGGATCGACGGCTATCTGCATGTGATCGGCATTGTGAAACGGCGGCGGATTGGCTTCGGCCGGATTCGGCAGCAGGCGATCGAAGATATCCAACAGTTCACTGACGCCTGCGCCGGTGCGCGCGCTGACGAAACAGATCGGCACCAAATGCCCCTCGCGCAGGCATTGCTCGAAGGCATCGTGCAATTGCTGCGGTGTCAGGGCTTCTTCGCCGGCATCGAGATAAGCGCCCATGGTGGCTTCGTTGATCTCCACAACCTGATCCAGAATTTGCTGATGCGCATCGGCCAGTGATGAAAAATCGGTCTTGCCATCGCGATGAAAAAAGCAGTCGAGTACGCGGCTGGCGTGTTCGGCGGGAAGATTCACCGGCAAACACTCGTTGCCGAATTCATCGCGCAACGCGTCGACCAATGCAGCGAGATTCACGCCTTCGGTGTCGATCTTATTGATCACCAATAAACGGGCGAGGCCGCGATCGCGTGCGTGCTCCATGATGCGGCGTGTGCCGTGTTCGATGCCGTTGGCCGCGTTGACCACCACGGCAACGGTCTCGACTGCGGCAAAGGCCGACAGCGTGCAGCCGCGAAAATCCGCATAACCGGCGGTGTCGATCACGTTGATGTGGCTATCGCCGCGGTCGATGCCGGCGATGCAGCTATCGATGGAATGCCCGCGCGCTTTCTCCTGCACGTCGGTGTCCGACTGCGTGGTGCCGCGCTCCACCGATCCGATCGTCTGGATGACGCCGCCGGCTTGCAGCAAGGCCTCGAACAACGTGGTCTTGCCGGCGCCGGCGTGACCGGCGAGCGCGATGTTGCGGATATTTTCCGTGTGGTAGGACACGATGCGACCCTCCTCTGCAGAAGGCGCGGGATCGTGCGGGCACAGACCTTTCGGCGCCGCACGAAGCCGCGCTTGGCGGCTGACGATGGCGGGCCGTCATGGTCGTCCTTCGCGTGCGGGACGCAGGGGCGGTCATGGCGGGAGGCGGCGCTAGGCCGCTTGTATAGACTTCTCTCATCGCACGGGATGGTCAAGCTGCAGTGCGAAGATCTCGCCCGTGTTAACGCGATGTGATCGGCGGTGCGACGGGATGGAACCGTAGGGCCTCCGAAAGGTCTGTGTGGCATCTATGTCTGGATAACGGTCACAAGCAGTGGCCGGCAACGCACCGAGGACGGCTTATCGAACGCCCCGACGAGGTCGAACACCACCGCTGGTTCTCCCCGTCTCCCGACAAGGATCGCGGACTAGCCCCGTTCGACGGACCCACTCGCGCCATGCTGCATCAGATGCGTTGGCGCAAAGCTCCGCGTGATCACCGCCGCCTGTGGGTGGCGTTGTCGATCGCGCTGGTTCTGCATGTTTTGTTCGTGCTCATCGCGTGGTACGAGATGAAGCCAAGCTTGCGGCGAGCTGAAATCATGCCGTCGCGGCCCGACACGGCCATACAAGTGCGTCTCATTTTTCATGCTTCGAGCAACGCGCAGGTCACGCCGCCATCTTTGACGCCGCCGCCCCCGCCGCCGCGACCCGCGCGCGAGCCGGTTTCGAAAAACGCGATGACGCTGCATATGCCCGGGCCGGCGCCGATCCCGACCTCGACACCACAGCCGGCACCGGCGAGTTCGACACATGCGGTGTTGTTCGATCGCAGCGGCCAGATCATTCTGCCGGCGAATGCGTCCAGTGCGCCGGCGCCGACTGCCGACTATGTGCAGCGCGGTCCGCAGGGCGATACGCAGATCATGCACGATCGCGATCCGGTTAAATACAAACCCACGGCGTTGGATCCATATTGGCGCAAAGACACCAATGCGATCGACGATGCTTTGAAGAAGGTGGTCGAAAAAACCACCGTGTCGAAAACCATCCAGTTGCCCAAAGGCATCCGCATTCATTGCGGCATTTCGCTTGCGGCGCTCGCGGGTGGCTGCGGCGGCGACCCGCCACCACCGCCACCTTCGAACGATGGCGACGAACGCCTGAACATGGCGCCTGCATCGCTGATAAAAGGTGCACCCAAACCCAAGACGCCCGATCTCGCCACTTGCATAGCCGATTACAAAGCCGACAAGCCGTTGCCTTACGGCTGCCCGGTGGATACGCCTGCGCGTGCGGTGGATGCTCAAAAGCAGGCCTCCGGGCCCAAACACTGAGGAAGATGTCCGGCGCTTTCGCGGATGAGCGGAGGCAACGCAGTCGTGATGTTGGGCGGACGTCAAGAAATTCCGCTTCGCCCGTTACACTGGCGTCATGCCGCCATCGCCGCCGGGGCCACCAGCCCAGCCCAAACCGATCGTCTTGATCAAATCGCCACGCGATGCGGCGACGTGGGCGATCGTCTATCGGCGCAGTATTCGCGACAGGCCGCGCGATCGTCTGATGAAAGTCGCCGGATTGCTCGGTGCGTTGCTGGTGCACCTGATCTTCCTGTTCGGCGCGATATTCGGCTCCCCCTACGAATTGCCGCCACCGCCACCGGAGCCGAAAGGCAATCCGCTACTGGTGCGCCTGATCCAAAACAAGCCGCAACCTCCGCCGCCACCGCCGGTGCGCGGCGTGCCGCCGAAGGAACATGGTCCGACCCATCGCGGCAATACGGCGCAGATAGTGCATGCCACACATGAAGCCTCGACGGCAGCGCCAGTAGCCGCCGCGCAGCAACCGCCCGTGCCCACGCAAGTGCAAACGCCGGTGGTCGCGCCGACCAAGCAGGCCGCCGCCGAAAAGCCGCATCCCGTTGCCGCACCTTTGCCGCCGATCACGCTGCCCAAGACGGCACCAGTAGACATCGCGCAACCCAAAGCGACGGGTCTCCCGCCGCCGGCACTATCGCTGCAGGCAATTCCCGCGCCGCAGCCGGTACCGCCACCCTTGCAGCCCGAACCCGTACGCAAGGCGCAGGCGGAAGGCACTCAACCTATGCCGCCGCTGCCGTCGCTCGCGCTTCCAACTACACCTGCGCAATCGGCGCCGCCCATCACGCCACCGCAGATGGCCGTGGAGAAACCTTCGCTTGCGCCCGTCGCGTTACCCAATGTGACGGCGGTGGCGCCGGCACCCACACCGACTGCGCCACCATCGCCGCCGGTACAACCGGTTCCGATACCGGCACAGGTCGCGCCCACGGTGAATCTGCAGCCTTCGGCAACCCCATTGGTCGTACCGAGCGTGCCGAATCCCGCGCAGCAAGTGCTTGCACCAGTGCTTCGCCCACAGGAAGCGCAGCTAGCGCCGGTGCCGGTAACGCCGACAGCTGCGCCGATACCGAATATCGCGCCTTCGGCACCCGCATTGACCGTCAGTGCTCCCAAGCTCACCGTACCGGCGGTGTCGTTGCAGCCGCAGTTGAGTCCAGCGCCATCGCCGACGCCTTCGACACCGCAGACCAAGGCGCCGGAATCGCCGAGCAGTGAAAAGGCGACAGCAGCGGCGTCGACACCTACGCCCAGTGCGCCCAGCACGTCGCCATCGAGCACGCCCCCCAATGAAGCTAATCCAAGCGTGAGCACAGCGCCGAATGCGACACCTGAAGGCAGCGAGACGGGCAATCCCGGGCAGCCCAATGGCGAGAATCAACCATCGCAAAACAATGGCAGCGAAAACGGCCAGCCTTCGCCGTCCACCGGTGCAGGCAGCACGGCAGCAGCGCAGGGTAGCGGCACGCCGGGCAGTCCGAACGGCACATACATCCAACTCCAGCCGCGCGGCGATACGGAAATCATGTCGCACAACATGAATGTGCCAAAGTATCGCCCGACGATGTTCGACAAATACTGGACGCCCAAGGGCGAGAGTTCGGTCGACACCGCGTTGCGTCACGCAGTTGAGAAGACCACGGTGTCGCACACGTTCAATTTGCCGCAAGGTGTGCGCATCAAGTGCACGGTGATGCCACTGCTGCCGTCGGCGTTGTTCGGTTGCCACAATCCGGATCCGCCTCCGGCACCGTTGCCACAGAAGATGTACGACCGCCTGAATCTGCCGTCGACCAATCCATCCATACCGAAGGCTCCAGCGGTCGCCGCCAGCAAGGCAGCGCCAGCCACGCCGATCACGCTGGACAACAGTGCCGAGTGTGCGGCGGCACGCGTCAGCGGCGGTCCGCTGCCGCCGAATTGCGCGTCATCGGCACCAGCAGTGACGCCTTTGCATCTGCCGGCATCTGCGTCGACGTCGTGGGTACCGGCGAGCGACCAATTTCATTGATCGCGGCAAGTTGATGGGTCAGCAGTGCTGGCGGAAAACTACGTTCGAACGCGCGATGCCGAACTCCCTTTCCGTGACGGAAAGGGAGTGGGTTCAAAGCAATCGCAACAGTTCTTTCATCAACGGTAATCGCCGCACGCGCACTGCGCTCACGCGAAACACCGCGTTGGCTAATGCGGGCGCCGCCGAAGGCATGGCCAGGAAGCTCGCACCAGTCGGATCGCCTTCGCCAGGCACGGTGATCACTTCGACTGTGCGAGGCAATTGCGCCATGTTGGCGAGCGGAT
>OUNK010002861.1_pt1 | contig 17632 bp, 14 predicted proteins | sample 1755341 | NCBI WGS metagenome assembly OUNK01 (sample SAMEA3914788, study PRJEB12502) | metagenome | biome: forest; material: soil | place: Canada | collected 2011-07-03 | depth 0.1 m | reverse complement strand
TGGTGGGGATGGGATTGCCGAAGACCAGTTTTAAAGGTTTATGGGAAAGATAGAAGTGGTGGGTGTGGATGGGGAGCAGGTCGTAGACGATGAACTGCAGGCTTACGCCGAGCCGATGCCAGTCGCGCAATTGCGGTTCGGCAGCGGCGATCGTGTCGATGGCCCAGTCGAGGCCGATAAAGGTGTCGCCGTTTGCGGCTTCGACGGCGTCTTCGGGCAACGACACATTATCGAGGCCGAGCAAGTCGAGTGCGTAGCGTCGCGCGTAATGGTAGCGACCGTTGGTAAAACGCACCGGCTCAATGCGGATGCCTGGTGGAGCCGACTTCAACCAATGTCCTAGGATGTTTCGCACCACGCGTTGAATGCCGGTGCGAATGTCTTTCTCGGCAATGCTGCTGACATCCACGAACCATCGATGCACTGTGCCCGGAACACGCGCAGCAACCATGGCGCCCGCGATCGCGGCGAGATCGTCATCACTCGGCTTGCCTTCGATGGTGCAGATATCGTCAAGCGCGGCGATTTCGCCGGCCAGCGGATGCGTGGTGTAGCAGCGCTCCACTTCTTGCGCGAGCGCGTGGCTTGTTCCTTGAGCCGGCAAAAGGGTGATGTCGGCTAGCGGCATCGCTGTTGTCAGGTTGCGGATGCACTCGGCTAGCTGTTCATCGGTGCACAGCATGCCGATGGCATTATCGAGGAGCGGGATCAGTTTCAGTTCTGTTGGCGCCGCATGAACAGCGCGCAGATCCTGCAAGGCGCGATAGCCGTTTCCTTTGTATGCAGCACGAAGTATGGCGTCGTCTGGAGACGCCGCTTCGACGTGATTTTCCGCCTGGATCAGCAAAACTCCCGGTTGCATCCGCATGACTTTTTCAAGCGAATGCGCTGTGGCGGCCGTGGTCACATAGAGGATGCGACCTGTGTCGGACGGGGCTAATGAGCGATCGTCATAGCCGTCAGGCATCGGGAAGATGTTTGCGCCGATCTCGTCTAGCCACGCAGGTGCAGTGGCTCCATGGGCCACCACGCAGGCAAGCGCTGATTGTGGCTGTCGTTGCGTGACGTTGCGCGAGGATGATGGACGGTCTACCAACGCATGCAGCGCGGTCGATGCTCGCTGTGCGACAGTATTCCAACTAAACCCCGCCGCGTGCTCGCGGCTGTATTGCCGCAGCTCAGTAGCGAACACCGGATTACCTAGCACCGCGACCATGCGTTCGCAGATGCTCTCGACGCGACGCGGGTCAAAGCACGCGTCGCGGCGGCCGACCACCTCCGGCAGGCTGGCGGCATCGCTGGCGATGACCGGTGCACCGCAGGCCATGGCTTCCAGCGGCGGCAGGCCGAAGCCTTCCAGCACGGAAGGAAATACGAATAGCGCGCACTCGGCATACAGGCGTACCAGATCGCTGTCCGACACGAAGCCGGTATAGATCACGCTGTCACCGGGCAGTTGCGCCTTCCGCAAGGCGGCGGTCAGCAACGTCATTTCTTCCTGGCTGGCCCGCCCGACGATCACCAGTTGATGTGCCGTGCGAAGTGCTTCAGGCAGCGCGGCAAAAGCATGGATTAGCGACGCAACATTTTTGCGGGCGTCGAAGCCGCCGTTGTAGAGGACGAAAGGGCGCGCGATGCCATAGCGCTTGCGAAGTTCTGCGCTTGCCAATGGATCGACGGGCGGTGGCGTGAAACTCGCGTCGACGGCACCGCCGATGTTGATCACGCGATTCGGCGAAAGGCCAAGGCGTTGGATCGCATCCTGACGCACCCACTCGGAAATCGCGAAAAGGCGGTCGCAGCGCCGCAGCATCTCAGCGCTCTGTTCATACCATTCGCGCACGCGCGGATGGCCGAGATAGGCGTCGGGGTCGTGCAGAGGGATCAAGTCGTACAGCGTGGCGACACTGGCCACGCCGGCCGGTGGAATCGCTGGCAGCACGGCGTCATCGTTGTAACCTTCGAACGGGCTGCTGTACCAGACAACATCGGCATGCTGATTTTCTATCGCATGCTGCATGACGCGAGCCGCGGCCTTGCGTAGCCATCCATTTCCACCTGGCTGGGCGCGAACGCCTTCGGGCACGTCAACCATGATGCGGCGTTCGGGCCGTGCATGATGGCCCAATGTGGCGATCAGCGAATCGGTGGGTGCATCGAACCGTGTGTTGAACAGGAGTCGGATGTCATGCTGCGACGCCGACTGTTCGAGAAACGCGCGGGTCAACGCCAGCGTGTAGCGGCCGATGCCGCGATGCCTGCTCTGACTCTGCGCGCCTTGAAGGTCCAGCAATATCTTCATCGGTGTACCCGATGGCGAAGCCGTGTATAGATTGCGCGGACATCTTCCGGCAGATCGGCGACATCCACGCGCCGCCATGCCGGGTGATTGCGTTCATCAAGCGCCGCGCGCAGGCGCATGTCGAGTAAGGGAATTCGATAGATGGCGTTGACGACCCTGCGTCGCAGTCCAGGGTGTTTCGCCAGGAAGCGTTTGGCCAGATGAAGCAGGCTTTTCATGGTTTGTTCTGCGCCGGGAGTGAAGCACGCGAGGGGTCGCTGCGCGTGTCTGCGGGTAACGCATTACGCAGTACCTGCAGCGCCACCTCGGGCGAAAAGTGTCGCTGGACATTGGCGATGCCTTCGTCGGACAGCCGCATCCACAAACCTTCGTCGCGATAGACGCGCCACACTGCCTCTGCAAAATCCGCGGCGGTGGCGGCTATCAAAGCGTCATTTCCGTCGACAAGATGCATGCCTTCGGCCGCGATCGGCGTGACGACGACAGGCAGCCCGTAACTCATCGCCATGTTGACCTTGCCCTTGACTCCAGCGCCGAAGCGCAGCGGCGCCACGGACACTTTGCAATGGTTCATGAGCGAACTTAGATCGTCGACGCGGCCGTAAATCTCGACGCCTGGTTGTGCCAGGGCGTGACGCGCCTCCGGTGTGATGTCCCCTGCGATATGCAGGCGCATGGAAGGATCGTGTTCGCGCAGCAGCGGCAGTATTTCTGCCACGAACCAGCGCATGGCATCTTCATTGGGCGGATGGCCGAAGCCGCCGACGAAGAGCAAATCGCGCCGCGCAGAGAAGGGCATGCTGCGACCGTGAATCTCATGGATGTTGCTGAGCAGCTCGACACGGCTATCGGGCAATTCCTTTCGCAGCATGTCCAGCTCGACCGGACTCACGACGAAGCTCAGGTCGCTAGCGCGAATCAATGCCAGCTCTTGTCGCCGCGAAGCAGTGGATTGCCGATGCATGCGACGGCTTCCGGAAATCTCCGCAGCCCGCTGCTCGCGCAGGAAGTGCAAGTCGACGGTATCGAAGATGCACATGGCCTTCGGTGCCAGGCGTCGAGCAGGGACAAGATACTGTGCGGCAACGGACAGCCGGCATAGCAGGACGGCGTCCAATGTCGTTCCGTGCTGGCGCAACCACGCCATGACGCTGCCTTGATGCAGATGGATGCCGTATGCGCGCAGCCGTGACACGTCTGCGGCTGCCACACGCCCATCATCGGACAGCAGATCCACGCGCCAGCCATCCTGCTGCAACAGCCGAAGCATCATGCATAGGCGCAACGAGCCGGAGTCGCGGGCAGGGTTCGGCACCATAGCGTCGACTACCAGGATGCGCCTGTGGTCATGCACATCGGAGGCGTTCTTTAGCTCGTCAGCATCATGAGCCGCCATCGTTGCGTCACCGCCATGGTCTTGCAGTCGAAGCTGCTCCATGGCGCGTCTGAACGTGCCTTTCCAGCCGCGCAGTGCAACACTGCCCCACGCGCGACGAACGAGTTGGTGCAGGCGTGCAAAACGCCAAGTTAGATCGAGGCTCACAGATTCTGGTAGTTCGGGCCGGAACCGCCTTCTGGCGTGACCCAGTTGATGATCTGATACGGATCTTTGATGTCGCACGTCTTGCAGTGCACGCAGTTTGCGGCATTGATCTGCAGGCGCTTGCCGGCGTCGTCTTGGACGATCTCATAGACATTGGCAGGACAGAAGCGGGTGCACGGGTTGCCGTATTCCTGGGCGCACTTTGTCACGCAGACGGATGTGTCCTCGACGTGGAGGTGGATAGGCTGATCCTCATCGTGTTCGGTGGCGGCGAAATAGACGCCCGCGAGACGATCGCGCGGCGGCAGCTCGCGTTGTACGTAGTCGCGCTTGGGTTCTTCTTGTTGGCCGAGTTTGTGCAGCGATGACCAGTCGGCCTTGTTCTTCAGCGTCCATGGCGATGCGCCGCCTACCAAGGTTTCCCACGCCGCGTTGAACATGCCGAACCACAAGCCCTTCTTGAAGCCGGGTTTGATGTTGCGCACTTTCTTCAGCTCGGCCATCACTTCCGAGCCGCGCAGCTTCGCATCGAAGCCAGCGGGGTTGAGTTCGTTGCCGACGAGATGTTCGGCGGCAAGCATGCCGCTGCGGATGGCCTGGTGCGTGCCTTTGATCTTGGGCACGTTGAGCAAACCGGCGGTATCGCCGATCAGCAGCGCGCCGGGCATTTCCACCTTGGGCAGCGATTGATAACCGCCCGTCACGATGGCACGCGCGCCTGCGGAAAGGATGCTGCCGCCTTCGAGCAGCGATTTGATCATGGGGTGATTCTTCCATTGCTGGAAGGCTTCCCACGGCTGGTAATTCGGATCGCTGTAATCGAGTCCGCTGACGTAGCCGAGCGCGATGCGATCCTTGTCCAGGTGATAGAGGAAGCTGCCGCCGTAGGTGTGGCTATCCGCCGGCCAGCCGAAGCTGTGCACGATCTTGCCGGGTGTCACTCGTCCCGCCGGCACCTGCCACAGCTCCTTGATGCCGATGGAGTAACCCTGCGGGTCGCTGTCCTTGTCTAGCTCGAAACGCTTGATCAGTTGCTTGGTAAGGCTGCCGCGCGCGCCTTCGGCCAGCACGGTGACCTTGGCCTTGATATCGATGCCCTGGGTATAGCCCGGTTTGTGCGAGCCGTCTTTGGCCACGCCCATGTCGCCGATACGTACGCCGGCGACCGAGCCGTCCTCGTTATAGATGGTGTCTGCGGCGGCGAAACCGGGGAACACGTCCACGCCGAGTGCTTCAGCCTGCGGCGCCAGCCACGCGCACAGCGCGCCCAGCGACACAATCACGTTGCCGTGATTCTTCATGCCCGGTGGCACCGGCAGTTTGCGTCCGCCGGTCTTATTGAGCAGCCAGAACTCGTCTTCGGTGGCCGGCACGCAGATCGGCGGCGGATTGTCGCGCCAGCCCGGGAGCAGGGCGTCCAGCGGTTGGGTCTCGATCACCGCGCCGGAAAGAATCTGGGCGCCGATGGTCGACGCCTTTTCGATCACGCACACGGTGACATCGGGCTTGAGCTGCTTCAGGCGGATCGCAAAGGACAGCCCCGCCGGCCCCGCGCCCACGACGATAACGTCGTATTCCATTGTTTCGCGATCGCTCATGGGGACTCCGTCATGTGGCTGTTGGCTGCAGGGCGTTGGGTGGCCGCGAGGTATTCTCGAGGCGGTTGGGACGGTATTCTCCGGGTTCGCCTACTGCGCGGCAAACATGGACCCGCTTGCGGCGGGTTTGCCGCAGGTGGTCATCTTTGCGCTGGATCTGTGCCGGAGTGCGCATGAATTCTGTACCACCGATTGCCGATCTTGATCTCCGCCGCGCCACACTGTGCCAGCTTCTGCATTGGTTGGCGGCTGGCAGGGTGCATCCGGAAGCACTGGCCGAGGTCTATCTCGACGCCATCGAACGCATCAATCCGCAACTCAACGCCTTTGTCGGCGTCAGCCCCCCTTTGCTGCGCGAGCAGGCGCGTATGGCCGAGCATCGCCGGCGCGATGGCGTTATCGGCCGGCTTGACGGTATTCCGATTGCGCTCAAAGACAATTTCGACGTCGCCGGATGGCCCACGCATGCCGGCTTGCCGGGACCGGGGCGTGCTGCCGAGCACGATGCTCACGTTGTCGGACGCCTGCGTGCGTCGGGTGCAGTGTTGCTTGGCAAGACCAATATGGATGAAGGCGCCCTGGGTGCCGTCACCGACAATCCGCATTTCGGCGCCACGCATAACCCGCATCGTCACGGTTACACCGCGGGTGGTTCATCGGGCGGCGCTGCGGCGGCCGTGGCGGCGGGATTGGCCGTCGCGGCGATTGGTTCGGACAGCCTCGGCTCGATTCGTATTCCCGCTAGTTATTGCGGTGTGTTCGCGCTGAAGCCGACGCAAGGCGAATTATCCACTCGTGGCATGATGCCAGCGGCACGCTGGCTGGATACCGTGGGCCTGCTGGCGCGCAGCGTGGACGATCTCACTGTGCTGCTGCAGGTGCTGGCGGGATACGACGCGGACGATCCGCGCTCGCGTCGTCGGCGCGTCGCGCTTGCGCCGCCGGACTGGGAGCCGGGCAAATTGCGTTGTGGCCTGCTGTCGAATCTGCCTGACCTCGGCGTGCAGCCAGCTGTCATCGACGTTTTCGAGGCGGCACTCGCGAAGCTCGATCGCGAACTCGGCCAGCGCCGCACAGTGGATTTCGAGGATTGGCATTTCGCTCGCGCCCGTCGCGCTGGCCTGCTGCTGATGGAGGCGGAAATGCTCGGCACATTCGCCACGCAGCTGGCCGATACCGAACATCCCGTGTCGCCGCGCTTCCGCGAGATGCTGGACTATGCGGCACGCAAGACCGCCGCCGACTACGCGAGCGCCGATCGCATGCTGGACGCCGCCGCGCTCAAGATGCGCCGTCTGTTCGCGCAAATCGATGTGCTGGTGACGCCGACCACGCCGCAGGGCGCTTTCCCGTTGGCCGGCCCAGTGCCCGATTCGCAGGCCGATCTCACCAGCTTCGCCAACCTGGCCGGCTGCCCGGCGGTGAGCATCCCGATGGGCACGCTGCCCGATGGCCTGCCGATCGGATTGCAGTTGGTGGGCGCGCGCGGCTCGGACTTGCGCTTGCTGGAGCTGGCCGAGGTCTGGGCGGCCACGCTCGATGCGGCGCCCGAATACCCCGTTCTGCTCTAATCGAGTCATCCGATGAACGGCTGACAACGTTTTGTTACGGTCAGCCCGGTAAAGTGCCCTAAAAACCTCCAGACCGCCCCCATGCCTGCCTATACGCAACAACTCACGTTTTTTCGCGAGTGGATCAAGCATCCGCTGCAAATGGCTTCGGTGTTGCCTTCCGGCCGGCCGCTGGCTCGCATGATGGTTTCCGCCATGCCTGCCGACGCTCGCTGCGTGATTGAGCTAGGTGGCGGCACAGGTGTGATTACCGAGGCGCTCATTCGCCATGGCGTCTCGCCTGCCCAGCTGTTGGTGCTGGAGATGAATGCCACGATGCACGCCATTCTGCGCCGGCGTTTTCCGCAGGCGCAGGTGTTGTGCGCCGATGCGCGGCACGTCAACGAGCTGGCGCAGCGTACCGGCGTGCTGGCTCCGGAAGGTGCCGACGCCATCCTCAGCAGCCTTGGCTTACTCAATATGCCGCCAGCGTTGCAGCACGACATCGTTTCTGCCGCTTTCGCGGTGTTGCGTCCGGGCGGTGTCTTCGTGCAGTACACCTACGGTTGGCGCAGTCCGCTGGACAAACAGGTGCAACAGCAGCTTGGGCTGCGTTGTACGCGAGTGGGGATGGTGTGGCGCAATCTTCCGCCGGCACAGGTGTACACCTATGTCCGCGACGATCGACGCGACAGCTAGTCTGGATTGGCAGCGACTGCCGCTGGCCGACGCGGATGTGCGTTGCGCTTGGTCATGGCTGGCTCACGATGAAGCCGACGCATTATTCGAGTGCCTGCTAAAAGAGATTCCCTGGGAACGACATCGCCTGCACATGTTCGGCCGCGAATTGGATGCGCCGCGACTGAGCTGCTGGATCGGCGATCCCGATGCCATCTACGTCTATTCGCGTAGCCGCTTCGAGCCGAGGCCATGGTCGCCATCGGTGCTCACCTTGCGGCAACGCGTGGAGCAGGCCTGCGGTGCGCGCTTCAATAGCGTGTTGGCGAATCTCTATCGCGATGGCGCCAATTCCATGGGGTGGCACAGCGACGATGAGCCCGAACTGGGACAACAGCCGGTGATCGCCTCGTTGAGCCTGGGCGCGACGCGTCGCTTCCGCCTGCGTCGCCGGTTGCCGCGAGGAACACGCGCTACGCCATCGGATACGCTGGATCTGCGGCTAACCCACGGCAGTTTGCTACGCATGGCAGGGGCGACGCAGCGCCTCTATCAGCATGATCTGCCCAAGAGCGCAGCCGTGAGCGCGCCGCGCATCAACCTCACCTTCCGCCTCATCCAGACGCCCGCATCACGCCGGCCATGACGCCGTGCAGCTTGGATTGATCCCGGGTGCTGGGGATAATGCCCGGTCCCTCACCCTTACTCTTTTACCTTTTGCAGGCCCCGCAATGACCGAGAAGACCGTACTCAACGCCACTCATCGCGCGCACGGCGCGCGCATGGTCGACTTCGGTGGCTGGGACATGCCGATCAATTACGGCTCGCAGATCGAAGAGCACCACGTGGTGCGGCGCGATGCCGGTATGTTCGACGTCTCGCACATGACGGTCGTCGACCTGCATGGCGCACGCACGCGTGACTTCCTTCGCCACTTGCTGGCCAACAGCGTCGACAAGTTGAAGGTGCAGGGCAAGGCACTGTATTCGTGCATGCTGAACGAGCAGGGCGGTGTGATCGACGATCTGATCGTCTACTTCCTCGGCGATGAATTTTTCCGCCTGGTCGTCAATGCTGCCACCCGCGCCAAAGATCTGGCGTGGATCGAGCAGCAGGCCAAGGCATTTGGTGTTGCAGTGCAAGAGCGTCCCGACTTCGCGATGATCGCCGTGCAAGGCCCGAATGCGCGCGCCAAGGTCATTGGCCTGCTGCACGAAGTCGATCGCGCCCGCATCGAGAAGCTCGGTCGCTTCGCCGCTGCTGCCGCGCAAGGCCCTCATGGCGCGCCGCTGTTTATTGCGCGCACCGGCTACACCGGTGAAGACGGTTTCGAGATCATCGTGCCGCAGGATCAAGCCATCACGCTGTGGAACGAGTTGGTGGCTGCCGGCGTCGCACCATGCGGTCTGGGTGCGCGCGACACGTTGCGCCTGGAAGCGGGCATGAATCTTTACGGCCAGGACATGGATGAAGACGTCTCGCCGTGGGAAGCCGGTCTCGCCTGGACCATCGCGTTGGACGAAGGCCGTGACTTCATCGGCCGCAAAGCGCTTGAGGCACAGAAGTCGACGGGTGTGCCGCGCACGATGGTCGGTCTGGTGCTGGACGACAAGGGCGTGCTTCGCCACGGCCAGAAAGTGTTGACCGACCGTGGCGATGGCGAGATTCTGTCCGGCAGCTTCGCGCCGACCTTGAACAAGGCCGTGGCATTCGCGCGCATTCCGTCCGGTGCGGAGGGTGATGTGCGTGTTGATATCCGCGGTCGCGAGGTGCCGGTGCGCGTGGTCAAGTTTCCGTTCGTGCGTGATGGCAAGCCCTGTGAAGGCATCTGACCGCCACGTTGCGAACAACATTCAAAGCAGACAGGTATTGAGCCGCTGCGGAAGCGGTTAGAATCGACGTCTCCACCCCCTGATCGAAACCTACGACGACTGGACCCGACCATGAGCGAGATTCCCGGCGATCTTAAATTCCTCAAGTCCCACGAGTGGGCCCGTGTCGAAGACAACGGCCTGATTCGCGTGGGCATCTCCGACCATGCCCAAGGCCAGCTCGGCGATCTGGTCTACGTCGAATTGCCCGAAGTGGGCAGCAGCGTGAAGGCTGGCACCGGCGCGGCGGTGGTCGAATCGGTCAAGGCCGCTTCGGACATCTATTCCCCGGTTTCCGGCGAAGTAGTCGAGGTCAACGACAACCTCAACGACAAGCCCGAGACGATCAACGAGGATGCCTACGGCGACGGCTGGATCTTCGTGGTCAAGGCCAGCGACCGCGCCGAGCTGGATGAATTGCTCGACGCCGACGCCTACGCAGAACTGATCGAGAACGAAGACAACTGATCACCTGATCGGGATGTTCTGGTAACGGCCGCCTAAGCGGCCGTTACCATTTTCACGGTGCATCGATGCCGTGGAAGTGTGTCGACGGTTGCGAATATCGTTATGCAAAACGCGTAGCGGACACTCGGATGGATGTCGCGATAGCGGTCGCCCGGTGCCTGCCTCGACATGTGTTCCGGGTGTGCGTCGAGGGTGTTCGGGGATGTTTCGGACCACTTCGGGCGTCTGTCGGACACATTTCAGTCTAAATCCGTTCATGCTCCGGATAGGCCCCTTCGGGGCGCCGAAACGACATGGCGCACCAAGCAGCAAACATGTTTGTGCAGTGATATTGCATGTATCAGCGCGCATGAGAAAAATTACATTTTTTAGCTTGTTTTTAGCTTTTTCTTTAAATGCGCAAAGCAAATTCTTTGGATGTTTAGACGGCTGCGGAAATTGATTTTTGCAAGCGACATGAGGTCTTCGAAGTGCGCGCTGCTGACAGGGCGCTGGGGCGAAGGGATTGATTTCATGACGAAAATCAATTGACAGTTGAAATATTCAGGAATAGCTTTCGCACCATATAACAGGGAACAGTACCAATGGTGGCATCGAAATTCATAAAGCCTTACGTCGAACACGGCGCAAAAGCCGACGCGGTGAGAAAGATCACCGTCTCGATTCCGATGCACGTATTGCGACTGCTTTCGGATTTACGCACCTACCGCCAGGTGAACAATTTAAGGCACGCCACGAACAGCGATTTGCTGGTTGAGGCGTTCCTGCACGCTTTTACTGGGCAACCACTGCCAACTGATGAGGAGCTGAGACGAACTATGGCCACTGCCAAGAAAACTGCTAGGAAATCGGCTAAGAAAGCCGCCAAGAAAACCACCCGTAAAGTAGCCGCCAAGAAGCGGCCGGTCGCCAAGAAGGCCACCGCTAAGAAGCGTACCGTTCGCAAGGCTGCTGCCAAGAAGCGGCCGGCTGCTGCCAAGAAGGCTGCTGCCAAGCGCGTTGGTGTAAAGAAGACCGCGAAGAAGGCAACGCGCAAGCGCACTGCCAAGAAAGCCGCGGCTGCCAAGGTGGTGAAGGCCACCAAGACCTCCAAAGCCAAGAAGTAAGCAAAACAACTAGCGTTCTATCGGAATTGTCTCCCTGCGGTGCCCAGCGCGGGGAGGTGCTTCGAAAGCGTTTCGTCCCGGCCTAATGCCGGGACGCTTCGTTTCCGGCCTCCGGAAACGAACATCAAGTACGAAACACACTCGCGAAAGGGTCAGATCGAGCCATGCTCTTTGATCTTTCAAAAAGCCGATATCCACGTCGATATTCATCAAGGCGTCACTCGTATCCCAGCTCAAGCTGCAAGCTAGGAATTTTTCGTACCCCTATCAACAATTTCCCGCGCCTGACGTGAAGCACCGCGCATTTGCCGTAACGCCACAATCGCGTTACCTTTCTCCCATCCGCGCCGCGGCGACTGAGGGCGCCGCTCCTGGATAACAGGGGGGAAGCGCGGGTATCTGATGCCACGTAGTTAGTGAGAGATCATGGATACCCGAAAAAGTCGTCAAGCGCGTTCGCATGCGCGCGGGGCTATCAAGCCCATTACCATTGCCATTCTCGCGATTGTTGCGGGACTCGCTGTCGCGTCCTGGATCTTCATCATCAAGCCTCATGAGGACATGGTGACTGGAGACGGGGGCGGCCATCCGTCCACGCCCGTCGCCCAGAGCCAGCAGGCCGCGCCACCGGTGAACGTCGAGGCGATGAGCCTTAACGAACTGCTTGCAGAAGCGCGCAAGGCAATGAACGAGCAACGCGTGCTCGCACCGGCCGGCAACAACGCTTTCGAGTTCTACCTGAAGGTGTTGCAGAAGCAGCCAGGTAACCAGACGGCGGCAGACGCCTTGCGCGAGACATTCCCGTTCGCGGCCAGCAACGTCGAGCAGGTCATCAATCAGCGCGACTTCAATGAGGCCGGCCGCGAGATCGATCTGCTGGCGAAAGTGGACCCGACCAACTACACGCTGACCATCCTGCGCTCCAAGCTCGATGCCCAGCGCAAGACGCTGGACGAAGAGCAGCAGAAGCAGCTCGACCAGCAGCACCAGCAAGATCTCGCCGCGCAGCAGAAAGCGACTGCCGACCAGGCGGCAGCTGCCAAGGCCGCTGCCGATAAGGTGGCTGCGGACAGGGCGGCGCAGGAACAGGCGGCCTTGGCTGCACAGCAGAAAGCCAAGCAGGAAGAAGAGGCCAAGGTCGCTAAGACCGCTGCCGTTAACCAGGGCGCTAGCGACAGCAATACGTCGGCAAGTGCAACGGGTGGCGAAACGCGTGACGCCATCCCGGTCTCGACTATTCGCCCGCGTTATCCCTCTACGGCGCTGCGCAATAATCAGGAGGGCTGGGTCAGCCTGCAGTACACCGTCAATGTGGATGGCAGCGTCAGCAATATCGAGGTGGTGAATGCCGAACCGCGGCACGTCTTCGACAGCGCGGCCGTCGACGCCATCCGTCGTGCCAAGTTCTCACCCGCCATGCGCGACGGCGCAGCCATCGCATCGCAGCAGCAGAAGCGGATCGAGTTCAAGCTCAGCAATTCGCAGTAATTACCTTCTGCGGAAGTCGTAAAACGAAAGAGGCGGGGCCGTCATGGCTCCGCCTCTTTCGTTTGGACATGCGTGACTGTGTTGATGCGCGTCAGTTGTGCTGGTTGTGGCGTTTGCGATGGGAGGGCTTCGCTGGCGCCTTGTTCGCAGGCGGATCGCTTTCCACGCCCGCCCAATCCACGTGAGGCAGGCCAAGCATGCTGTCGAACACCATCGGCATCAGGTCGGTGCCAATGGCGCCGGGTGAGTTCCACAGCGAGACCATGCCGATGCGGTACTTCGGAAAGAAGGCGATCATGGTGCGATAACCCTCCACTTCGCCCGCGTGGAAGATCATCGTCTCGCCGGCGTAGGTGAACACGCGCCAGCCCAGGCCGTAGCTGGCAGACGTCAGACGGGCGTGGCGCCATGGTGCGGCGTGTGTTTCGCTCGGCGTAGGAACGCCTGGCGCATGCAGGTAATCCAGCAGCTCTGGAGACAGCACATCTGGACGGCCGCCCATTTGCGCGATCAGCCAGAGCTCCATGTCATGCAGACTGGCGTTGACGCCCGCTGCCGGCGCCACGCGGTAATACGCTTCCTTGGGATCGAACGAGATCCAGCCGTGCGATCCGTTCGGGCGGTGCGGTCGCGCCCAGCTCTTGCTGCTTTCCAGTGCGTCGCGACCGTAGCTCGCGCTCGTCATGCCCAGCGGGAAGAAGATGCGCTTGTCCACCTGGTGATAGAAGAAGTCGCCAGTCTCGGCGTAGATCAGATCGCCGATAAGACTGAAGGCGACATTCTGGTAGCCGTAGCATTGACCGACATTGCAGGTGAGATTCACTTCGTCGAGTTTGCGCACCAGCTCTTCGTAGGGGACGTTGTCCTCCAGCATCTGGTCGTAGGTGTTGTGCGGCAGTCCCAGGCGCTGCCCTAGGATGTCTTTCACGGTGGCGGCGCTGGAGGCCTGCGCATCTTTGAGCTGGAAGAACGGCAGCACGTCGGTGAGCTTGGTGTCCCAACTGAAACGGCCGTCGTTGACCAGCAAGCCGGTGACGGCCGTTGCGAAGGCTTTCGACAGCGACGCTAGGCGGAACACGGTATCGGCAGTGATTGGTTCCTGCGTGGATGCATCCGCGTAGCCGATCTCGCGTTCGAGGACGACTTTATTGCCGACCACCACGGCCGTGGCCATGCCGGCGACTTCGTCACGCTGCGCTACGACATCCAGCCACTGTGAATAGGCGTCCAAGCTTGCCTTGATTCGCTCGGGAGGAATGCTAGTGGCGTTGAGATCCGTCGCATCGTGCTGCGCCGGATAAACGACCGGACTGGGCTGGCTGTTGGAGGGGGCGGCTTGTGTCGCCGATGCAGCGATCAGTGTGGCGATGACGCCGAGCACGCCGGCCATCAACTGGGGAAGCTTACGAAACTGCATGCTACTCCGCTTACTACGGGCGTGAGATCACGCCTTGCGTCATGGGGCTATGGGGGATCGTCCATGGGGGTTAGCACGTGATTGTCCTGCACTTCGGACGAGGCCACAACGCCGGGAGCCGATCTGGGCGTTCCCCTGAACCCTGGAGCCCGATTGGGCATTGACCGCCCTGGATCGCAAACGTTCCGGCTTTCGCCAGTCACGACAGCATCAGAGCGGCCGCCCGTTCAGCGATCATGATGGTGGGAGCATTGGTGTTGCCGGTAGGAAGCGTCGGCATGACTGAGGCATCGACAACGCGCAGGCCCGCCACACCACGCACGCGCAGCTCGCTATCCACCACTGCGTGCGCGTCCTGGCCCATGCGGCATGTGCCGACGGGGTGATAGATGGTCTCCGCCTTGCGTCGAATAAAGGCTTCCCATGCAGCGTCATCGCGCGGCTCCGATTCGGGGAAGACAGGTGCGCCGCGGTAAGGATCGAAAGCTGGTTGGGCGAGGATATCGCGCGAGAGCTTCGCCGCTTCGATCATGCGAGCGAGATCGTGGCCCTCCGGATCGCTCAGATAGCCGGCATGAATCGCGATGGGCTGTGCGGGATCGGCCGAGCGCAAACGCAATCGTCCACGGCTGCGCGGATGCAGATAGCACGCATGCAAGGTGTAGCCGATGCCGTCCAAGCGATGGCGGCCGTGATCATCGAGCAACGCCGGCACGAAATGAAACTGGATATCGCAGCGCGTATCCGTTGCCAATCGGCTGCGCACAAAGCCGCCCGATTCGGCCACATTGGAGGTGCCCGGACCATCGCGATGGCGCAGATAACGCCAGCCGGTCGCCAGCTCATTGAGGTGATCGTAGGTAACGTTCTGCGTGCTGCCGACCAGCGTGCAAATATCCAGATGATCTTGCAACCTTGCGCCGACACCTTGCGCATCGAACAGCGGTGTCACGCCGTGCGCACGCAGATGATCGGCCGGTCCAATACCCGACAACATCAAAACCTGCGGCGAATTGATCGCTCCCGCAGCCAGGATGATTTCGCCGGCGCGCACGCTTTCATGACCACGCGCATGACGCAGCTGCACGCCCACAGCACGCCCTTGCTCGATCAAAATGCGTTCGACCAGCGCATGCGTGCGCACATGAAGGTTGGGCCGCGTGCGAGCGGGACGAAGGAAGGCAACGGCTGCCGAGCATCGTGCACCATCGCGTTGCGTGACCTGATAGAAACCGAAGCCAGCTTGCTCCGGCCCGTTAAAGTCGTCACTGCGCCCGAATCCCGCGCTCACTCCCGCCTCGATGAGCGTGGCGGATAGCGGATTGTGGTAACGCAAATCCGACACGCTGAGCGCGCCGTCGGCCGCATGCAGCGCACTCGCGCCGCGCGTGTTGTTCTCGCTGCGCAAAAACCATGGCAGCACCTGCGACCAGGACCAGCGCGCATCGCCCGTCGCCGCCGCCCACGCATCGTAATCAGCGGGCACGCCACGTACGTAGCACATGGCATTGATCGAACTGGAGCCGCCCAGCGTCTTGCCGCGTGGCCACCACAGCCGGCGTTGTTGCAAGGAAGGCTCGGGTTCGGTTTCGTAGTTCCAGTTGAGACGCCGATTTTTTGCGAGGCGGGCGATCCCCGCCGGCATATGGATCAGCGGATGCCAATCGGAACTACCGGCTTCCAATAGCAGCACGCGTTTGCCAGGATGCGCACTCAGGCGATTGGCCAAGACGCATCCGGCCGAACCGCCACCAACGATCACGTAGTCGTAGTCCACGTCAGCTCCTAGCGAACCCAGGTCATGGGGACATGCTAGTCTTGCGCGGCCCCACGCTGGAAGCCACCAGTGAGCTTGCCAAAGCCCGACGCAGCACCCCATGACGCCACACCGATGACGTCGGCGTTCGCATTCTTTTTTTTGCTAACCGCGTATTACATCGTTCGACCTGTGCGCGACCAGCTTGGCGGCGCGGTTGGTTCGGCGCAGCTGCCGCTGTTTTACGCAACCACCTTTGTAGCCATGTTGTTGCTGACGCCAGTGTTTGGCGCGTTGGTGGCAAAGTTTCCTCGCAGGCGTTTGCTGGGCTGGGTGTATAGCTTCTTTATTGCGTGCCTGCTGGCATTCATTCCTGCATTCTTGGCGCAGGATCGCATTGGCGCGCGCGCGCTGGGCGTGGTGTTTTTCATTTGGGTGAGTGTGTTCAATTTGTTCGTCGTGGCGCTGTTCTGGAGCTTCATGGCGGACGTTTTCGATAGCCGGCGCGCACGCGAAGTGTTTCCACTTATTGCACTCGGTGGCATGGCGGGGGCGCTGTTCGGACCGAGCTTGACCAGTGCCTTGGTCGGCCTGATCGGCGTGGCCCCGCTACTGCTGGTTTCTGCCGTGATGCTGAGCGCGGCGCTGTTCTTGCTGCTGCGGATCTCCGCGCAACATGCTCACGAAGGCATGGGTGAGCGACCGATAGGCGGGTCCCTCTGGGCCGGCATACAAGCTCTCTGGTCGCAGCCATTCCTGCGTTACGTCGCGATCCTGATGCTGCTGGGCGATGGCGTTGGCACGCTTGGTTATGCTTTGGTGGCCGATTACGCCAAGGCACATCTTGCATCCGCGCCGCTGCGCACGGCGTTTTATGCGCACATCGATCTGGCGGTAAATCTGCTGGGTGCGTTTTTGCAGTTGACGTTATCGCGTTGGCTGCTGGTGCATCGCGGCGCCGTGTGGGCATTGGTGCTGCCGCAGTTGGTCAACGGGGCTCTTTTGCTGATGGTGATGATTGGCGGCCATGGGCAGCTGAGTGTGCTGGGCTACAGCGTGCCGTTGTTGGCGCTGCTGATGGTGGGCACGCGCGGTTTTATGTACGGCATGACCAAGCCGGCAAGCGATGCGCTTTACACGCGCGTGCCGCGTGAAACGCGCTACAAGGGCAAGAATTTCGTAGACACCGCCGTGTGGCGATTCGGTGATGTGGTGGTGACCAGCGCCATCAGCGGATTGGACAAGGTGGGTGTCGCTTTGGGCAGCATCGCGTTGATGGGTGCCGGTATTTCGAGCATTGCGATCTGGGTGGCACGCAGAGCGGCCACATCGCCCGACCTGGCGCCCGAGGGCAGTACCAGGTCGTCGCAAGACGTGGGCGCTGTCACACGCCCATAGACGACACGTTGTGATCAGCTGGTGATGTAGCGCTGCAGCTGATCGATCTGCTCGGCCTGCGCGCTGATCACTTCCTTGACCAGATCGCCGATCGAGATCACGCCCAATACGCGGGACCCATGCACCACCGGCAGATGGCGAATGCGGCTGTCGGTGCACAGGCGCATGCAGTCGAAGACATCCGTATCCGGCGTGACGGTGAGCGGTGGGCTGCTCATGATCTCGGAAACGGCGGTTTGCGCGGAGGAGCGACCCTGCAAGATCACTTTGCGCGCGTAGTCGCGTTCGGAAACGATGCCGACCAGTAGCTCACCGCGCATAACCAGCAGCGCGCCGACGCCTCGTTCCGCCATGTGCTTGATTGCTTCCAGTACGGGCGCTTCGGGTGCAACGGCGAAGATGTCGTTGCCCTTTGTATCCAGCAAGTGCTTGACCTGACGCATGCCAAACCTCCCCG
>OUNK010002523.1_pt2 | contig 17634 bp, 16 predicted proteins | sample 1755341 | NCBI WGS metagenome assembly OUNK01 (sample SAMEA3914788, study PRJEB12502) | metagenome | biome: forest; material: soil | place: Canada | collected 2011-07-03 | depth 0.1 m | reverse complement strand
CGCAGATAGACCGGCACGGCGCAGCGCGTGGCGTTGAGCGTAAAACGCGACGTGTTCGCGCGCCTTATCGCATCCTGCATCGTACGCAGCCATAGACGACGGGCGAACCCTCTGCCCTGATACCGCGTGCTGACGAAAAACTGCGTTAGATGACAATCGTCGCGCATCGCGGCAACACCCACCAACATGTCGCCCAGATAAGCCAGATGAAAGCGCTGGCCTTCGAGGATTTTTTCGCGCAACGCCTTTGCACTCAGACGCGACAGCAGCGCGCGCCCTATCTCAGGCGACTGATCGGGCAGAATCCACCGACGCGCAACGCGGCGAATCAGCAAGCCGACAACGCGTGCATCTTCTGGTTGCGCAAGTCGTATGCGGAATGTCGCCGAAAACATGGTCGCACTCACTTTATTCACTGCAGTTAGCCTGCCAAGAATGTGGGCAACAAAAAAGCCCCGCACAGGCGGGGCTTCGAAGAACTCGTCGCGACTGCTTAAACGTTGAACAGGAAGTGCAGCACATCGCCTTCTTTCACGATGTAATCCTTGCCTTCCTTACGCAAACGTCCAGCCGCGGCAGCACCCGATTCGCCCTTGTACTGGATGAAATCGTCGTAACCGATGGTCTCTGCGCGGATAAAACCTTTTTCGAAATCGGTGTGAATGACGCCGGCGGCTTGCGGTGCCGTGGAACCGGCCTTCACTGTCCAGGCGCGTACTTCTTTCACACCTGCCGTGAAATAAGTCTGCAAGCCGAGTAGCTTGTAGCCTGCGCGAATGACGCGATTGAGGCCGGGTTCTTCAAGACCATAGCTGGATAGCATTTCATCGCGATCAGCATCGTCGAGCTGGGACAACTCTTCTTCGATCGCGGCGCATACCGGCACCACTTCGGCACCCTCGGCCGCTGCGCGGGCGCGCACCGCATCGAGATGCGGGTTGTTTTCGAAGCCGTCTTCACGCACGTTGGCGATGTACATCAGCGGCTTGAGCGTCAGCAGGAAGAGATCGCGTACCAGCGCTTTTTCTTCGTCGTCCAAGCCAAGGCTGCGCGCCGAGCGGCCATCATTGAGGCCGGTAGCCAGCTTCTGCAGCACCGGCTTTTTCGCCAGCGCGTCTTTGTCGTTCGCCTTGGCAGCGCGCTCGGCGCGGTTCAGCGCTTTTTCCACGGAATCGAGGTCGGCAAGCGCCAATTCGGTGTCGATCGTTTCGATGTCCGCAATCGGATCGACCTTGCCTGCCACGTGCACGATGTCGCTGTGCTCGAAGCAACGCACGACATGTGCGATCGCATCGACTTCGCGAATGTGCGCGAGAAACTTATTGCCCAGACCCTCGCCCTTCGAGGCGCCGGCAACCAAGCCTGCGATATCGACAAACTCAACCGCCGTCGGAATGAGTTTCTGCGGCTTGACGATGTCGGCCAGCGCGTTGAGGCGCGGATCGGGCACCGGCACCACGCCTACGTTCGGCTCGATCGTGCAGAACGGAAAATTCGCCGCGGCAATGCCCGCCTTGGTCAAGGCGTTGAACAGGGTGGATTTGCCGACGTTAGGCAGGCCGACGATGCCGCATTTGATGCCCATGTTTTGAATCCGAAAATAAAAATCGTAGAGAAGGGGAATAGTAAAACCGGCGTCGAGCCGGTCAACGATTCTCTGCTGTATGGAGTTGCTGCATCGCCTTATCGAATTGGCCGTCGACTGCCAGCGGCAGCACGTCGAGCGCACGGGCGACACCGCCGAGCATGGCGTCCTCATCTTTCGCGGAAGGACGGCCCAGCACCCACGGCGTCACCTGATCGCGATGACCGGGATGACCGATGCCGATGCGCAAACGATGGAATTTGCTGTGCCCGAGATGGGCAATGATGTCGCGCAGACCGTTCTGGCCGCCATGACCGCCGTCGAACTTCAATCGCACCGTGCCGGCGTCCAGATCCAGGTCATCGTGCGCGACCAGGCATTCCTCTGGCTCGATCTTGTAATAGCGCAGCGCCGAGGCTACGGCGATGCCGCTTTTATTCATGAATGTTGCCGGCTTCAGCAGCCACACCGGCTCGCCGCCGATGCGCAGCTTGCACGTCTCACCATGCAGCTTGCCGTCGAAGCCGAAGCGCTCGCCCTGACTCGCTGCCAGGGCATCAACAAACCAGAACCCGGCGTTGTGCCGGGTTCTGAGGTATTCGGCACCGGGATTGCCCAGTCCGACAATGAGTCGCAAACCTGCCATAGGTGAGATGACCGCAAGACCGGCCCCTCACCCTACCCTCTCCCCATGGGGGAGAGGGGGAAGTCAGGTGCCGCAGCGGCTTACTTCTTGGCGTCCTTGGCCGGAGCTGCGTCGGCGGCCGGCTTGGCCTCGCCTTCACCCTCGGCAGCCGGGGCCGCATCGACTTCTTCCTGTACGTAGGCAGCAGTGACCACCGCCACATCGTGATCGGCGCCCAGATGCAGCGCAACGATTTCCACGTTGGCGGGCAGCTTGAGTTCCGACAGATGAACGATGTCGCCCGGCTTCAGGTCGGTCAGGTCGAGTTCGATGAACTCCGGCAGATCCTTCGGCAAGCAGGAGATTTCCACTTCCGTCAGGTTGTGCGAGATCACCACGCCAGCAGTCTTGCCAGCGGCCGACTTTTCCTGGCTCAGGAAGTGGATCGGCACGTTCACGCGAATCGCTTCGTTCTCGTTGATGCGCTGGAAGTCCATGTGCAGCATCTGCAGCTTGAACGGATGCTTCTGCCAGTCACGCACCAACACCTTCTGCACCTTGCCGTCGACGTTCAGGTCGAGCACCGAGGAGAAGAACCACTCGTGCTTGGCGGCGAGCAGGATGGTGTTGTGCTCGATCTGGATGCTCTCGGGGGCTTGGCCCGCACCGTATACAACTGCCGGCACGAAAGCCGAACGACGCAGGCGGCGGCTCGCACCTTTCCCCTCGTCCTTACGGCTCTGCGCCAGAATCTCATGAGTCTTAGCCATTTCAGTATTGCCTTAGTTTGGGAAGCCGCCTCACGGCAGCCAAGTTGACTCTCCCGCGACCAGAAGAGCCGGATTGCCCGCCAATGCGGGCGGAAAAGCGCTCAATCATAAAGGAAAATCCGGCCGAGGGCCTGAACGGGCCGGCCGGACTTGCCGATTTACCCCAGTCCCCGGGGTGATTAATCGATATACAGCGAGCTGACCGACTCGCCGAAGGCGATGCGGCGGATCGTTTCTGCCAGCAGCTCGGCCACTGAAAGCTGACGGATCTTGGTGCAGGCGATGGCGTCATCCCGCAACGGCAACGTGTTGGTAACCACCAGCTGATCCAGCTGGGAACCCTCGATATTGCGGATTGCCGCACCCGACAGCACCGGGTGCACGCAGTACGCCACCACCTTGCGGGCCCCGCGCTCCTTAAGGGCGGCAGCAGCCGCACACAGGGTGCCGGCGGTGTCGACGATGTCGTCCACCATCACGCAGGTCTTGCCGTCGACGTCGCCGATAATGTTCATCACCGTGGCCACATTGGCCTTGGGACGGCGTTTGTCGATGATGGCCAGATCCGCATCGTCCAGGCGCTTGGCGATGGCGCGGGCGCGGACCACTCCGCCCACGTCAGGGCTGACCACGATGAGATCGTCCATGCTGTGGTTACGCCAGATGTCCGCCAGCAGGATCGGCGAGGCATAGACATTGTCCACCGGCACGTCGAAAAAGCCCTGGATCTGGTCGGCATGCAGGTCGACGGTGAGCACGCGATCGACGCCGGCCTTACCGATCAGCTTGGCCACCAGCTTGGCCGTGATCGGCACGCGAGCAGAGCGTGGCCGGCGATCCTGGCGGGCGTAGCCGAAATACGGGATGACAGCGGTGACGCTGGCTGCAGAGGCACGCTTCAGCGCATCGACCAGGGTCAGCAGCTCGAACAGGTTTTCCGCACTCGGTGCGCCCGTGGGCTGCAGCACGAAGACTTCCTGCCGGCGCACGTTCTCTTCGATCTCGATCTGCACTTCGCCGTCGCTGAACTTGCCGACGAGAGCTTTGCCTAGCGGCACGCCCAGTCGATGGGCGACATCTTCGGCCAGGGCGCGGTGCGCGTTGCCGGTAAACAGCATCGGGCTGGACGTATCCACGTTTGTTTCCTCAGAAACCAGGCCATTGGGTTAGCTGAAAGTTGAAAAAGTGCTTTCCTGCACTTTTTCAACTCGCCTTGTTCGGCACATGTCCGAACAAGGCTCCACCGAATCAAGCACTCCGTGCTTGATTCGTGGCAGTCCATCCTTGGACTGCGCAAACAGGGGGCAATAGCCCCCTGTTCAATATGGCTGGGGCGGCAGGATTCGAACCTGCGCATGCGGGAATCAAAATCCCGTGCCTTAACCAGCTTGGCGACGCCCCAGTGTTGCTTAATTTGTAGTTTGCTTCCGATCAGCCGGCAGCGCCATGACGTGACAGCGCCCGATGCAAAGGCGACAGGCCTACGCCCTCAACCACCCAGGCCGTGAACGTCGCCGGACAGCGTCTGGCGATGGCCTCAGCCTGTTCGATCGTTCCCGTCTCGATGAAAACGCAACCACCGCTGCCCGAAAGCCGCGCGTGACCGTAACTTCCGAGCCAATCGAGCGCGGCGGCAACCCGCGGGTAGCGCGCGCGAACAATCGGCTCGAATGCGTTTTCCAGCGTTTCGCCGGAAGCAAAGGATGAAATTGTCGCCGCGGGCGCATTTCGTGTCAATTCAAAAGCCTGAAATAAAGCTGCGGTCGGCACCTGTTCGTGCGGGTCGAGCACCGCGTACCAACGCTTGGGCAAGGTTATCGGCTTGAGACGTTCGCCGATGCTGGTCGCCCATGCCGAGCGCCCGCGCACGAACACCGGCACATCCGCACCGAGCGTGCGACCAAGCTCGGCGAGTTCGTCGATACTCAAGCCGCAGTTCCAGAGGTAGTTCAACGCCACTAACGCCGTCGCCGCATCCGAACTCCCACCGCCGAGACCGCCACCCATCGGGATGCGTTTCTCGACTTCGATATCCACCCCGGCTTGAATCGCCACATGTGCGCGCAGCGATGTCGCTGCCTGCACAATCAGATCATTCTCCGCGGGAACACCGGGCACATCGGTCAAACGACGAATCTCGCCGTCTTCACGCACACGCAAGCGGATCTCATCGCCCCAATCGAGCAAGCGAAATACCGTCTGCAACTCGTGAAAACCATCCTCGCGCTGCCCGGTGATGCGTAGGAACAAATTGAGCTTGGCCGGCGCCGGCCACGCCGTCCAATCGCCCGCTTCCGGAGGCGACAACTTGCGCGACATGAACACGCGCAGCGCATCCGGAAATCCGTTTTCGCGATCGCGATCGCGCGCGTACTCGAACGCGCGATCGTATTTGTTGACGATCGAGAACCCATGCTTGGTGTAGAACGGCGCGTTCCATGGCACATCGGCCAGAGTACCGAGATCGACGCGCCGATATCCGGCCGCCCTCGCCCAATCGCAGGCATGCGCCAACAGCGCTGCGCCGATGCCACGCTGACTGTAAGCAGGCAGCACATCGATCTCGGCGATGCCGATCACATCGCCGCCGTGCTCCGTATCCAGCCACACGAAACCCACGGGATCGACGTTTTCATCATCCAGCGCCACCCACACGAGGCCGCGCTGGATCGCTTCCTCAAGCTGTTCCGGCGGAATCGATATGGCGGCGTAGAACGGCCATACCGGATGTTCGCGAAACATCTGCACGGCGGCACGTTCGATGGCGCAAATAGCGTCGACGTGCACCGTTGCGGCGCGTTCGATACGAAATGACATGGATGACTGCAAGGAATCGGCGGGTGCCGCAATGCCGACAAGCGTAATGCATGTGCGCGGCGAAAGGGTTACTGCATGCTCCAGGACTCTATGGCCAGCTTCACCTTATACGGTGGTTTATCGGCAAAAACCTTGGTCGGCAGCGGCGGCTGACGCGTCGTATCCCAGGCTGGATAACTGACCGCCCAACCATCCTGTTGCAGCAACGATGGCAGTTTGTCGTCACCAAAACTCAATTCCGCCGAGGCATCTTTCGCACGCACGCCCAACACCCATGCACGCAATTCGTCCAGCGGAACATTCCAACCCAATGCACGACGCATCAACACCTCAGCATCCGGACCACGCTGTGGACCACCGTCAAGCCCATCCAGCTCAGCGCCATCGGGGCCGCCAACCAGACGAAAACTCTTGCCCGTTATGGGTGCCCGCAGCGTGAACTCGTAATGATCGCCGTTCTGCGTCCAGGTAAAGCTTCCTGTGCCGTTGTCTTGGCCATTCGATACGAACAGCCGCCCCTGCAACGTCCAATGATTGGCGTCCGACAATTGCTGTTCGCGCACATCTTGCTGCGCCAACGATGCTGCATCGCCTTTGTTGCGCACGAGTTGTTGCGGCGCGCACGCAGCCAGCAGCAACGGCGCGAGCGCCGCAAGAATGCGAAAAGTAGATTTCATGGCTCGAGACGCTTCAAAGTTTGTTGCAGGCTGGCGTTATGGGGATCGATGCTGCGCACTTGATCGAAAATCTGCTGCGCCTGCTCGTGCTGCCCTTGCTTCCACAGCACTTCTCCCAGATGCACGCCGACATCGGCGTCTTTGCCCGATTGCCATGCAGCACGCAGCACCTGTGCCGCTTGATCGAGATGGCCGAGCCGATATTGCAGCCAACCCCACGAATCGGCGATCGAAGGATCATCCGGCTTGGCCGCACGCGCCGCAGAAATAAGCTTTTCCGCTTCCGGCAGATCGCGACCGGCGTCAGCCAGGGTGAAGCCGAGCGCATTGGTGGCGTCGATGTCGTCTGGCTTGATCTGCAGTAGACGGCGGAAGTCGGCGACCGCCAGATCGATCTTGCCGATCTCCGCGTAGGCCAATCCGCGTCCGTAGAGAAGGTCGGGGTCGTCCGGCACCACCTGCAACGCATGGCTGAACGCGTCGGTGGCTTCGGTATAGCGTTTTTCGCGCAGGTAGAGATCCGCATCGACCTCGTAAGCGCGACGCAGCTGCGCGGGTTGGTCCAGATAATCGGTTTGCATCTCCGCCAGCTGTTGGTGCGCTTCGGCGCTGCGCCCCAGCGATTGCAGCAGGATCGCGCTGCGCAGGTCAGCATCGAAGGCATGATCGTCGTCGTCGGGCACCTGGTCGTACCACTTCAATGCCTCTTCCTTGCGATCGAGCACCTCGGCCAGTTGGCCGAGCAGGTAAGCGCTGGCGCTGCGCACATCGGCGGGCGCGTGTGCCAACTGCTGATACACCTGATCGAGCCCCTTGTTGTCCTTCGCATTGGCGGCCAACGCGGCACGCATGGCGTAGGTCTGGGCGTTCTGCGGCCCTTTCTCCAGCAAATGCGACGCCTGGGCGTATTGGCCGCTCTGTCCAAGCAAGGATGCATAGGTCAGGCGCAGGCCTATGTTGCTGGGATCCTTCACTTGCGCCTGCCGCAACAGGTTGAGGCCACCGCTGCGGTCGCCGTTGTTGAGTTTCAGCTGGGCGGCCCAGGCGTAGGTCTCGGCGGTACCGAAACGCTTCAATGCCGCATCGGCCACTTGCTGGGCGTAGGCATGGCGACCGAGCTGCTCGCCCAGTTCACTCATTGCCAGCCATGCCTTGGGATCCGGCGGCAGACGATCGGGCGTAGCCAACGATTCCAGCAGATTCGAGGCGAGTGCGGCGTCGCGGCTGCCAATCAACACGCGTCCGAACAGGCGCCAGGCGTCCTTGTCGCCACTGGCCAGCAAGAGTGACAACTGGCGCTTGGCCTCGTCGGTCCGCCCCTGCTCTACCGCCAGCTCGGCACGCGCCTGCGCCAGTTGCGCCTTGGTTGCACCAAGCACCTGCCAGCGATCAATGGCGCGCTGGGCAGCAGCCGGGTCATGGATGGCGATGGCCAGCGCCGTGGCCTTGCCCGCCACTTCGGGATCGCTCGACAGGGTCATCGCGTTGCCGTAAGCCTGCGAGGCGCCCTTGAGATTGGAGCTGGACATCGCCAACTCACCTGCCATGAGCTGGGCCAGCAGATCGTGATCCAGGTCTGGCGTGGCGACGGTCAGACGTGCCAAGGGTTGCGGCGATGCCATCGGTGCGACACTTGTCCGATTGGGCAGCGCGGCGCATCCCGCCACGCTTAGCACGACCAACCCGCCAGCTACAAACTGCCGCACTTGCTTGAACTTGACCGTTCCGCTCAGCACACTATTCCTCCAAACTACCTGTCGGTTCCGGTCATACCGGCCACGCTTAGTCTACGCCGGCCCACGCCTACCGCCTCGAATCGCATCACGTCATGAAGCTCATCGCCCTCGGGCTCAACCATCTCACCGCGCCGGTCAGCCTGCGCGAGCAGGTGGCGTTTGACGAGGATGCCACCAACGCCGCACTGCGTGAGCTTGCGCACGAGCCCGGCGTCGACGAAGCGATGATCCTTTCCACCTGCAATCGCACCGAGCTTTACGTAAGCGTAACGGCAGGCGCGGAGAACGTGCCGCAGGAATGGTTGAATCGCCACCATCGTCTGACTCCGGGGAAGCTTGACGAGTTCCTCTATCGCCATGATGACGATGCAGCTGTGAGGCACATGTTTCGGGTCGCCACCGGCCTGGATTCGATGGTGCTCGGCGAGCCGCAGATTCTCGGCCAGGTGAAGGATGCCTATCAGCAGGCCCGCGAAGCCAATGCGCTGAAGACGCCGATGGATCGCCTGCTTCAACACACTTTCTCCGTAGCCAAGCGTGTGCGTACCGATACGCGTATCGGCGCCCACACGGTATCGGTGGCATTTACCGCCGTGCGCCTGGCCGAGCGCGTCTTTACCGATTTGCGGCAAGCCTGCGTGATGCTGATCGGCGCAGGCGACACGATCGAACTGGCCGTGCGACATCTGGCCGAAAAACAGGTGCGCCGCCTGATCGTCGCCAACCGCACATTGGAAAATGCACAGGAGCTTGCCAGCCGTCATGGCGGTTATGCCGTCGCGCTGCAGGATCTTTCGCAACATCTGGCCGAAGCCGACATCGTGATTTCCTCCACTGCCGCGCGACAACCTGTGTTGACTCGCGCGATGGTGGAAAAAGCGATCGCCGCGCGTCGCCGCAAACCGATGTTCATGGTCGATATCGCGGTGCCGCGCGATATCGAACCGTCCGTGGCAGAACTCGACGACGTATATCTCTACGGCATCGACGATCTTCGACAAGTGATCGACGACAACCGCCGCTCGCGCGAAAACGCAGCGCGCGAGGCGGATGCGATCATCGATCTGCAGGTCGAACGCTATATGGCCTGGCGTCGCGCGCTCACGGTAAAAAATCCCGCGGTGGATCTGCGCCTGCACGCAGAAACCTATCGCGACGAAGTGCTGGACAAAGCTCGCGCCATGCTCGCGCGCGGCAAATCGCCGGACGAAGCATTGGCTTATCTCGCCAACACCCTCACCAACAAATTGCTGCATCACCCCAGCGCGCGTCTGCGCGAAGCAACGCTCAGCGGCGATCATGATTTGCTGCACGCTGCGGGCCGCCTATACGGACTCGACGAAAAGCCGGAGGCGAGCGAGGAGTAGCGACGCCTATCGCTACGGGCCCTTTATCATGGGCTGCTGATCTTCCTCGCCACTCTCATAGCTGCTCTCGTCGATGACACCTTCTATCCGCCGCAAACTCGAAGCGCTTGCCGAACGCCATGAAGAAATCGGCTTGTTGCTCGGCCAAACCGAAGTGTTGGCCGACAACAGTCGTTTCCGCGAACTGTCGCGTGAATACGCGCAGCTCGAACCGGTCGCCGATGCGATGCGCGAGCAAGCACGCGTAGAGCATGAGCTCGTCGACGCGCGTGCCATGCTCGACGATCCGGAGCTTCGCGAGATGGCTGCGGACGACATCGCGCGTCTCGAATCACGGGTGGTCGAACTGGAAGGCGAACTGCAGCGGCTGCTGATCCCAAAAGATCCACGCGACGAAGCCAACCTATTCCTTGAAGTGCGCGCAGGGTCCGGCGGCGATGAAGCCGCGATCTTCGCCGGCGACCTCTTCCGCATGTACGCCCGCTATGCCGAGCGTCAGCGCTGGCAGGTCGAAGTGCTCAGCGAGAGTCAGGGTGAGCACGGCGGCTACAAAGAAATCGTCGCTCGCATCGAAGGCAAGGGCGCGTTCTCCCGCCTGAAATTCGAATCCGGTGCCCATTGCGTGAAGCGTGTGCCGGTCACCGAATCACAAGGCCGCGTCCACACCTCCACCGCCACCGTCGCGGTGCTGCCGGAGCTGGACGAGATCGAAGAGATCGAGATCTCCCCGGCCGACCTGAAAGTCGACACCTTCCGCGCCTCCGGCGCCGGCGGCCAGCACGTCAACAAGACCGATTCGGCCATCCGCATCACCCACCTGCCCAGCGGCATCGTGGTGGAATGCCAGGACGAGCGCAGCCAGCACAAGAACCGCGCTCGCGCCATGAGCCTGCTCAAAGCGCGCCTGCTGGACGAAGCACAATCCAAGCAAACCGCCGAACAGGCACAGTCACGGCGACTGCAGGTGGGCACCGGCGACCGCAGCCAGCGCATCCGCACCTATCGCTACAAGGACAACCTGGTTACCGATCACCGCATCGGGTTGGATCTGCACCGTCTACCGGAAATCATGCAGGGTGACCTGGACGACCTGCTCGGCGCGCTGGCCCGGGAACATCAAGTCGACGAATTGAAATCCCTGGCCGGCGGCTAAGAAACCCCCAAGGGACTGAGACGCGGCAAAATGAGAAACGAGTAGGAGCAGCGGGACCGCGCTACGCTTAGTCTCAGTGTCGCAGGGGATCACCTAGCCATTTCATTCCCATCGTCATCCGGTCAAGTCGGAGTGGCGGTGCCGGCGCGGTGATTTTCAGGGCACACCTACTCGCTTCTCACTCCTCTTCACTCGCTTCCGGCTCATGAACGACATCCTGCCCACCGACATCGCCGCAATCCTGGCCAAGCTCAATGAACTCCTGCAGCGCGGAGCGAGCGAGGAAGCGATCCAATACGCCGCGACGGCACGTCGGCAATTTCCGGTAGCCGCCGAACTGATTCGCCTGCACGGCGTGGCATTGCTGCAGACCGGGCGTCGCCGCGAAGCGCAGGTAGCGATGAACCGCGCAGCGGAACTGGCGCCCGGCAACATCGAATTGCAGTGCAACCTGGCCAGCCTTGCATTGGCCGATGGGAAGCCCGGCGCGGCAATCGAACGGCTACAAAAGGCGCTGGCCCGGTCTCCCGAGCATCCGGCGATCCTGCAAGCACTCGGCGCAGCCCATATGGTCAGTGGCCAGCACGCGCAGGCACGTGATGCGTTCGCACTGGCGGTAAAAAATTTGCCGGAACACCCGCTGATCCGTCTGAATCTAGCGGACGCAGAACTTGAACTTGGACGGCTGCCGGAAGCCGAACTGCAGGTGCGTGAAGCCCTGCAGCGCGCACCTTCCCTCGATGTCGCCCACGCGATGCTCGGCCACATGATGCATTTGCAGCGCCGCCCGAAGGAGGCGGCAACCTCGTTGTTGCAGGCTGGGAAGCTCGCGCCGAACAACGCCCAACATCTGTTCAAGGCAGCGTTGATGCTGGAAGATGCTGGCGATCTGATCGGTGCGAATGATGCCTTTACCGATGCGCTCTCACGCGCGCCCGATTCGCTGCCGATCATGGGGCAATTGCTATTCATCCGTCGCCGACTGTGCCGCTGGCAAGGTCTTGATGCGCTGAGCGAGCGCGTCGTCCAAGCCGTCCTGCAAGACGAAATCGGCGAGCACCCCTTTTCCTTCCTGGCCGAAGACGTCGACGCGGCCACTCAGTTGCACTGTGCCAAATCATATGCAGCGCTGGTCGAGCAACAGACCACTGCATTGCGCCAACAACTCGCCTTGCGCCACGCCATGCCCCTGCCGGACGCTCCGATTCGGGTAGGCATGCTCTCCGATGGATTCCACGAGAACGCGATCGGCCAGCACATCGTGGCCTTGATCGAGGCGCTCGCGGATAGCGATCTGGATATCCATCTCTTCGCCTCCACACCGGATGATGGCCGCGCTGTTCGTCGCCGACTTTCAGCTGCGGCTACGCTGCACGATGTCTCTGCACTCAATCGCCGCCAGCTCGCCACACTCATTCATGCCACGTCGATCGAGATTCTTTTCGACCTCAACGGTTACCGCAGTCGCGGCAACGCTGAGCTGATGGCGCTGCGCACCGCTCCCGTGCAAGTTAGCTGGCTCGGTTACACCGGCAGTTCCGGAGCGCCGTGGGTCGATTACCTGCTCACCGACGCCATGACGCTGCCAGCGGAATTGCGCGAACACGTCAGCGAGAAAGTCGTTCGTCTCCCCCGCTGCTCGCAACCGAGCGATCCAAGCCGTACTGTGTCCGAGCCACCCTCGCGAGAAGCATGCGGCCTGCCCGAGCACGGCGTGGTGTTTGCTTGCTTCAGCGAAACCTACGCTATCAATCCTGCGGTCTTCGCGCGCTGCATGCTGATCCTGCAACAGGTACGTGGCAGCGTGCTATGGCTACTCACCGGAGCCGCCGATACGGATGAGCGCTTGCGCCAGGCAGCGCATGCGCTCGATATCGCGCCCGAGCGCCTTGTGTTCATGCCAAGGCTGCTGTATCCCGATTACCTCGCGCGTTACGCGCATGTGGACTTGTATCTGGACACTCTTCCCACCAATGCACGCGCCACGGCGTCGGACGCGCTTTGGGCTGGCTGTCCTGTGCTTACCCGCACCGGCGACACCATCGCCGGGCGAACGGTGACCAGTCTTCTGCAGCAGCTCGGCCTGCCTGAATTGGTCACTGCAGACAACGTATCCTTCATCGGCATGGCCACTGCGCTAGGGAACGATCCCACAGCCCTGGCGACATTGCGTCAGCACCTCACACAGCAACGCACAAAGAATGCACTGTTCGACATACAAGGATTTGCGAAAGACTTCGTGCGTGCCGTACGTGCGATGAGCGCCCGCTACCGTATCGGCCGCCCGGCCACTGACGTCGACTTGTAGCCTTGGGAGATAGCCCTATGAGCAAGCAAGACAAGCAGTACAACAAACGCATGGAAGCGCTGCAGGTGGAGCTGGCCGGACTAAACCGCTGGCTGCAACGCAGCGGCAAACGCTTGGCGGTAATCTTCGAAGGCCGTGATGCGGCCGGCAAAGGCGGCACGATCAAACGCATCGCCGAAAGCATGGATACGCGTGGATATCGGGTCGCCGCCTTAGGCAAACCCAACGATGTCGAAGCAAAGCAATGGTATTTCCAACGTTATGTTCCGCACTTGCCGTCGGCCGGTGAATTGGTGCTGTTCGATCGCAGTTGGTACAACCGCGGTGTGATCGAGCCGCTGATGGGTTTCTGCACTCAAGAACAATACGAAGCGTTTCTCGCAACCGTACCCACCTTCGAGAAACTGCTGACGGATGACGGCATCATCCTGCTCAAATACTGGCTGACGGTGGATCAAAAAGAGCAGGAAAAACGCTTTGCCGATCGCGCCAACGATCCGCTCAAGCGCTGGAAGCTTTCACCTGTCGACCTGGCTTCGCGCACCAAATACGCTGAGCTCGGTCATCTGCGCAACATCATGATCGAGCGCACGCACACCGCCAACGCACCCTGGTTCCTGGTCGATTTCAACGACCAGAAACGCGGCCGCCTTAACCTGATCCAGCATTTGCTTGAACAGGTGCCGCGTCACGACACGCCCATGCCGGCCGTAAAACTCAAGCCACTAAAAGGCAAACCAAAGCGAGAGAAGGTCAGCGAGAAAGCGCTGTGGGTGCCCAATACCTTTAGCGACTGATGAGGCTCACGACACAATAAAGCCGTCAGTCATGTCGCCATCGTGGTCGCTGCGCGTGACATCGTCCACACGCGCAGAAGGCGGCCCCTGCCATAGCCAGTCTTCCATTGCGCTCAATGCTTCAGTGTTGCCACAGGCGACCACTTCCACCCGGCCATCCGACAGATTTCTCGCATAGCCGCGCAAGCCGAGCTTGAGCGCTTCCTGACGTGTGCTGGCGCGAAAGAAAACACCTTGCACCTTGCCGCTGATCAGGAACCGCGCGGCCGCCATGACATCAGTTGCCGATGGCAGCACTTAGCGAAGCGGACGTGACAGGCCCCATGAAATGCTTGGCGACCTTGCCATCCGGTGCGATCAACCATGTGGTGGGCAATCCTAACGGCTCATCGAAATCCTTGAGCGGCTTGTCCATCGTCACTTGCGCCACGGGGAAACCAACCGGATGTTTTTCCAGGAACGCGCGGATATCGGCTGGATCCGTGTCGTCGTAAGCGATGCCGATCGCGCGCACATTTGGGTGCGTAGCGACGAAATGCGATATATCCGGCAACTCTTTGACGCACGGCGCGCACCATGTCGCCCAGAAATTCACGATGACCCAGTGTCCGCGCTGCGATGCCAGGTCATACGGCTTGCCGTCCAACGTGGTCACCTTCAACGACGGTTGCGCCGGCATGGCGGCATAAACAGGCGCAGCCAGCACGCATGCGGCCAGCATCAGTGACGATAGCAACAACTTCATGATTCGGATTCCTGGATCTGGGGTACGGGGGTGGGGTTCATAGGATAAACCTTGTCCAGCCGGGTACCCAATGTTGCGTCGAGCGAACTGGCCAGTTTTGTCAGCAGCGAAAGCAGTTCCGGAGGCAGTTCGATACCGGCCGCGGCGACTTGTTCGGCCGGATTCAATGGCAACCGATAGCCGCTGTGACGGTAGACGCGCAACAGATCAGTGCTATCCAGGCTGCGCGTCATCACCCAACCACCCGTATCGCTGCGATGAATTAGATCGGCACGCTGCAAGTCATCGAAATAAGCAACAATCGACACGCTACGCAGGTACGGCTCTGCAGTTCGAATATCTGCAGATTCAACGGTGCGTCCCGCACGTTGCGCCTCGATAAAATGGCGCAGCACGACCAGCAGCCCGAGAAACTCCGAACCCTCCGGCATGGCATCGCTCGGCGCTTGATATTCGAACGCGGATACTGCGGCCGCCACCGATGCGCAAAGAATCACGATCACCCACGACAGATAGATCCACAACAGCAAGAGCGGAATGATCGCCAATGCGCCGTAGATCTGCTGATAGTTCTGCGCATTCCGCACGTAGTGGGTAAAGATCCACCGCGCCACTTCAAACAGCAACGCACCCAGCAATGCACCGATGGCCGTATGTTTTTTATTGACCCGGCGATTGGGAATGGTGGTGTACATCAGCCATAGCGTGAAGAACGTCACCACGAACGGCAGGGCCCTCAGTAACTCCTGGACGATGCCCAACTGCTCACTGGCATCGCGGAACATCGGCACCGCAGCCACATACGAGGTAACGGCGATCCCGCCGACCACCAATATCGGCCCCAAGGTCAACGCAGCCCAATAGAGCAACAGACGGGGCCCCCACGGCCGATGATGGCGCACTTGCCAGATGCGGTTGAGGCGATCCTCGATGCTATTCATCATCGACACGGCACTGAACAGCATCACCAGGATGCTTATGCCGGTGAGCTTGCGTGCATTGGAAGCGAAGTCGAGCAACGCCTTTTGCACCGTCTCGCCCGCTGCGGGCACGAAATTGCTGAAGACGAAATTGATCAGCGTATCGCGCGCGTCCTCGAACATCGGGAAGGCCGCGAACATGGCCAGCACGGCTACCGTCAGCGGCACCAACGAGACCAGCGTGGTGTAGGAAAGCGCACCGGCAGTCTCGAAACATTTGTCGTCGAGAAAGCGCTGCCAGAGAAAATGGCCAAAAGTCAGCGTGCGGTCGCGGTTTAAACGCAAATTCATAGACCTGGTCAATATCCCTGGGGTCACCCGTACACTACCCCATCCGATAGGAACGACCAAAGCGCATGAATGACATCCTGGTTCTCTACTACAGCCGCAGCGGCCACACGGCCCAAATGGCCCGTCTGATCGCCCGCGGCGTCGAGGAGATTCAAGGCATGCGCGCACGGTTGCGCCAAGTACCCCCGGTGGCACCCGTGACCGAAGTGGCCCAGCCGCCGGAGCCGGAGGAAGGTGCCCCTTACGTCACGCGGCAGGATTTGCATGAGTGCTGCGGACTGGCGCTGGGCAGCCCGACGCGCTTCGGCAACATGGCCGCACCGCTGAAGTATTTCCTCGATAGCACCGGCGCCGAGTGGGCCAGCGGTGCGCTGGTCGGCAAACCCGCCGCCGTTTTCACGGCCACCAGCACGATGCACGGCGGCCAGGAGTCGACGCTGCTGAGCATGGCGTTACCACTTCTGCATCACGGCATGCTGCTGCTGGGCCTTCCGTACACGGAACCGGCACTAAGCAGCACGCAAAGTGGCGGCACGCCGTATGGCGCCAGCCATGTCTCCGGCACCAAAGGCGATAACGGTATCAGCGAACACGAACGCGAACTCGCCCGTGCGCTCGGCAAACGACTGGCCGATACCGCTCGCAAGTTGGCGGCCAATCCATGAGTGCGCCACTTACCGTCACCGACCGCATCGGCGTTTTCGCATGGATCGCGCTGATCGCCTTGCAGCTCGCTTGGTATGCATGGCTGTTTCCGCCGCAGCAGTTGCCGGTATGGTTTGCGTTGGCCGTTACCGTGATTCCGCTACTGCTTCCCGCGATGGCCCTACGCTCGGTGCGGCGCGCGCTGTTGTGGGTGGGCATCCTCAGCTTGTTCTATTTCTGCCACGGCATCGCGGAAAGCTGGAGCTCGGCGCAGGAGCGCTGGCTGGCATTGCTTGAGGTGCTGCTTACCCTACTGCTGATCGGCACACTCGGCGCCGGCGTGAAGCGTAAGCCAGCGGCAAGCGTGCGTTAACCGAACACCACCATGCTTTGGCGGCTCAACGCGACGGGTTCGCCGCCCGGTCCCCACAGCATTACCTGCTGGCTGGTGTAGCCGTCCTCGGCAGCTTGAAGTTGCGCATCGATGCGCCAGCCGTTCAACGGCAAGCCTCGGCTATCGGCGAACAATTCCAGCATCCAGGTCAACGAACTGCCCGGTGCAGGTTGCGCCAGCATCGATAGTGCGACCGGTGGAATGAAATCGGCGAAGGCAATGACGTGGGTTTCGTCGGCCACGCCATCATCCTTGAGCGAAACTTCCACAACCTGCTCGGTTTTCGTGCTGCCCGAAAAAGGAATGTCGCCTTGCAGCCATCGAGCTTCAAAGTGCTGCGTGAATTGCGGCAAGAGCCCCGGCACATAGCGAAGCACACGAGGCGTGGCCATCGCTTGGACGGCCGGTTGTGACGGCAACACACGCAGCACCGAAGCGCGCGCGGCACCGAATACGCCAATGATCAGACAAATCGTCGCATCGCCGTCGATGAGACGCGCTTCTACTTGGGTGACGCTCTTGCCCTGACGCAACACTTTCGCGTCGATGCGCACAGGACCAGCGGGAACTGGCGCAATAAAAGTGACCTGCAGACCGCGCAACGGCACGTCCGCGGAAACCAGCGCGCGCATCGCTCGCAACGCCAGCGCCGCTTGCATGCCGCCGAAAGCGCTACGCCCCTGCAGCCAGTCCTCGCTGACTGTCGCCTGCCAACTGTCGCCGTGTCGGGTGACAGATTGCATC
>OUNK011149206.1_pt1 | contig 17792 bp, 16 predicted proteins | sample 1755341 | NCBI WGS metagenome assembly OUNK01 (sample SAMEA3914788, study PRJEB12502) | metagenome | biome: forest; material: soil | place: Canada | collected 2011-07-03 | depth 0.1 m | reverse complement strand
TCCGGCCTCGTCGTCACCCTCAGCGTCAAATCGGGACCCGCGACCATTTCCGGCACCAAGGTTACCGTCAACGGTGTCGGCACGGTCGTGCTCGCCGCCGACCAGGCGGGCAACGCCAACTTCAACGCCGCGCCCGAAATCACCACCAGCTTTACGGTCAATGCGGCCAAGCAGACTATCGCACCGTTCGCTGTCATCGCGGCCAAGACCGTCAGTTCGGCGCCGTTTACCATCACGCCGCCGAAGGCCAGTTCGGGTCTGCCAGTCACGGTCACCGTGCTTTCCGGGCCGGCTTCGATTTCCAGCGACATCGTCACGGTCAATGGCGCGGGCACGGTCGTCCTCGCCGCCAATCAGGCGGGCACCACGAACTTCGCCCCCGCCGCGCAGGTGACGACCAGCTTCGTGGTCAATGGCCTCGCGCAGACAATCACGGCCTTCCCGAAAATCACCACGCAGACCTTTGGTGAAGCGCCGTTCGCCATCACGCCGCCCACGGCCAGCTCCGGATTGACCGTAAGTGTGACCGTGAAATCAGGTCCCGCCACGATCTCCCGCGACACGGTTACGCTGACCGGCGCAGGCACGGTGGTGCTCGCCGCCGACCAGGGCGGCAACTCGGAGTTCAATCCAGCCAAGGAAGTGACCACCAGTTTTGCGGTCGCGAAAGCGGCGCAGACGGTCGCGGCCTTCAGTCCCGTTTCCTCGCAAACTTTTGGCACCGCGCCCTTCGCGATCACGCCGCCCGCTGCCAGCTCCGGCCTGACCGTGACGGTAACCGTGAAATCAGGCCCGGCCAAGATCACCAACGGCGTGGTGACGCTCGCGGGCGTCGGAACTGTCGTGCTTGAGGCAACGCAGGCAGGCAACGCGAACTTCAATGCGGCGACGGCGGTCACGACCAGCTTCACCGTCACCAAGGGCTCGCAGACCATTGCGGCTTTCGCCACGATACCCAGCAAGACCTTCGGCGAGCCGGCGTTCACCGTCGCCGCTCCCGCCGCAAGCTCCGGCCTGCCCGTGACGGTCACCGTGCTCTCCGGACCGGCCAAGCTTTTGCGGGGCGAACTGACTGTGACCGGCGTCGGAGCCGTGACGCTGGCGGCCAACCAGGCAGGCAACGCCGACTTTTCCGCCGCCACCCAGGTGACCACCAGCTTCACCGTGGATCAGGCCTCGCAAACCATCGCCGCGTTCAAGACCGTTCCGGCAAAGGTCTTTGGAGTAGCGCCCTTCGCCGTGGCCGCTCCGGCGGCAACATCGAAGCTGCCTGTAGTCGTTTCGGTTCTTTCCGGTCCCGCCACGTTTGCCAATGGCAAAGTGACCGTGACCGGCGTCGGCACCGTAGTCCTGGCGGCGAACCAAGCCGGCAACGCGGACTTCGACGCCGCGCCCGAAGTCACGACCAGCTTCACGGTCGGCAAGGCCTCCCAGACGATTGCGGCGTTCGCCAGGATAGCCGCCAAGACTTCCGCCAGCGCCCCATTTGCCATCACGCTACCCAAAGCCAGCTCCGGCCTGCCGGTGACGGTCACGGTGAAATCCGGTCCGGCGACGATCTCGGGCGTGACCGTGACGCTGACCGGCTCCGGCACCGTCGTCCTCGCCGCGGATCAGGCTGGCAATGATGACTTCAACGCCGCGCCCGAAGTCACGACGAGTCTCGTGGTCAGGTAGGCGCCCACTTTCCCGATCTGGGCGGACGGGACATCTGATGTTGTGGGCAATCAACCCGGATCTGCCCAGCGGCTCCCAGCAGGCATGACTGGGCCGAGATGTAAGACCTCAGAGGGTAGTTTGCGCTACCACTCCTCCTGGCGATCCGCAAACCGATCGCCGCGCCGAACGGCGCCCCTTCCAGCTAGCGTCGATTGCGCCGCAAACAGATCTGACCGTGCCCTGGAATCGGACAGCATGAAATGGATCGAACTTCTGGGCTCTAAAGTCGCTCCTTTACTTCGTTAGCGCATTCACAGCACAAATTTGACTTCGGCTCCCTATGGCGGGCGGAGACCTAGTCAAGCCAGAGGGCGTGCTCGACCGTGCGGCGAAAAAGCACAACGCCACTGTCGGCCAGGTGGCTCTGGCGTGGCTGCTTCATCGCTCGCCGGTCCAACTGCCTATTCCGGGCACCAGCTCGGTGAAGCATCTTGAGGAAAATACCGCGGCAGCATCTCTCAAGTTGAGCGAGGCGGAGTGGAAAGAGATCGAGGCGGCGGCCAAGTAGTTGGCTTATTCAACCTGGGGCACGCCGACGCCGAGCGCGGGCCAGTGGTACAAGGCCGTTGCACCGAGCGGCCCGGAACTGGCCCGGGTCGCAGCAGCTCTCCGATCCCCTCGTTGGTTCAAATACGTGCGATACGGCTATACGAATTGCCCCGGTTTCTGAACCTGGTGCAGATGCAATTCTTTGCGCCCTAACCGTTGAGCCGCGCCGTCCTTGATTGCTTTCGGACGAAGGCCACAAGCAACAACAACGCAGGAACAAGAAGGGCGAGCGTCCCCGGTTCGGGAGTCTCAACGAAGACCGTATTCGCGGGGAAGAGGATTTGATCGCCATCGGTGAACGATCCCTGAACCGCGTTACCGTTCGCATCCAGCGCATCGGCACTGACCAACTGGACCGTGTTGCTGAAATCCGCCACGCTGGTTTCGGTTTGGAGGGAGTTGGGGGGAGTATTGTTGGCTTCAGCGGTCAGCGAAAGCGTAAGGACGCCGCCGACCGTGCTGTTATCGCCTGAGGTGGTGAGGTCATTGGAAGGGACTGACAAGGTAAGCTCCTGGGCACCCACCGACGAATCCGTTATCACAACGCCATTGGAATCGATGTCTCCCCACGAGACGTTGAGGATGGCCTCGCTATTGCCAGAGAGCGAGCCGGTGATCAGGAAGTTCAAATGAAACACCTTCACTGTGTCCACTGCCGGAGCGGTGAAATTCAGATCGTCCGAAAAGGTGGCCTGGGCCTCCACCCCTTCCGTATTTCCGGGGAGCGCCTGGGCGAAGGCGTGCAAGTTCGGAAGCCGGGCGTTTATGCCATTACCGGTAGGGGTTGCAGTGACGGAGGCCGAGCCATTTCCGAAGAACATATCCTGCGTGTCCGGGTCCGTGAAGTTGGTCGCGGCAGTGTAGGTCCCACTATTTTGCTCCACGGACCCGGGCGATTCTCCATGGTTGAAACCGACGCCGGCTTCAGAAGAGGCATCCGGGTTGACCGCGCGCACTTGCAAAAGCGGCGAGAAAGACAACGCGCCTGCAAGAAGCAAGAGCCATCGCATCCGGGGTGCGCGTGTCCTTAACGAATGATGCGAGTGAGAAATGATCATATGGATTGGTTTCAACGGTTCGGCGGCCCCCATCTCGACTAGCAGATAACGAGCCTCTGTCGAGTCTTAATGAACGCCGTTCACTACGAGCAATCGTGATAGGTCGGCATGGTATGGGGGCGATAAGAACCCTTTCCATTACGGGCACGAGGAAAGCCGAATTCGCGTACTGGCCGGGCGTGAGGTCGATGCCGTTTCCCATTTTGATGCTTTGGCCGCACGCACCCATGCGCCGCAAGGGACCGAGAAGTGGATCAGTGCCCTACACCTGCGGGCAAGCGGCGATTGGCGCAGCGTTCACGTTGATGCAAGTGCACCTTAGTTGCTCTGGATCATTTGGGCGCAGGTACTCGCGGATGATCTCACCGATTTTCTCGTCGCAGCTCTTGTTGGTCTATTCATTTTCGGCTTAAGCCTCGGCCCCATAAATCATTCCCGGCCGCACGTGGATAATATTTTTGAAGCGATTGATCACGGAAAACTCGGAGAGGTGGACGGTGCTGCTCAAAGACCACCCTGAATTTCTTGGCACGCCCGGTATTTACAACGACACACATATCGCTGGCTGGAGGAAAATCATTAAGCCACATTTCTCACTTCGTTGCCAACACGCGGGGCGTCTGCACCAGCGCCGTCAAGTTTGAGACAGCGTCAATCGACGAAAAGCGAATAAGGGGTGAACACCCCATAGCGCCAGCACAGGTTTCCCAGTTTAGTGGTAACCATGAAAACCATTTAAAAAAACCTTATATGATCAATCCTAGCTCTCGCCTTCATCGCCGCTGGCACCGGTCGCACCTTGGCTTATGACCACGATAAAAGCGGAGCTCGCGTTTTTATCAACGTCTGAGCAAGCTTTTTGATTCCTTGACCGGGTGGTAGCTCCAGTTAAGTTGCTGTCCGGTTCTTGTCCACCCGGTTAAGCGCTAGTTTGGCTGGACGTGCAAACAAAGCGCATTTGAAGACCCCCAATGAATCGGACCAACAATGTAACCAGGTCTGGAACGGAAGCCCACGCGGGAGACGAACGTCCTATTTGCCTCGCTGGCTCCACTCTAGGACATAGGTGTCACGTCTGCGCGTTCTTTCACAATCCGGAGGAAGAATACCGTGTGCTGCTTCCGTTCATGAAGGACGCTCTTGAATGTGGGCAAAAGATTGTCCATACAGTCGATCCCAAGCGACGCAACGACTATCTCCAAAGACTGGCTGCGGAGGGAATCGACGTGGCAGCCCTTCGCGAAACAGGTCAGTTTGAACTGCGCGACTGGCATAATACCCATCTACGCGATGGTCAGTTCGATCAACACAAGACCCTCGACTTGTTTCAGGGTGTCGTGAGGGACTCCCGGGAACAAGGATTCTCGCGCATCCGGTTTGTCACTCACATGGAGTGGGCGGTTGAAAGCGGCTTAGGAGTGGATGACCTTCTTGAGTATGAAGCGAGAGCCAATGGCATCTGGGACGGTCAGGAGGGGCCGGTCAATCCGGTCATTTGCACGTACGATCTGACCAAATTTGGTGGAGACGTTGTCGTTGATATCATGCGAACTCACCCCATGATCATTATCGGAGGCATTCTGCAAGAAAACCCCTTCTATGTGCCGACCGGCATATTTTTAGAAGAACTGCGCCAGCGACGCGCCGTGCGCCTTAAATAGGTGAAAGACCGCTGCCATGATGAAAGCGGAAACCAAAGAGAAGATAGATGAGGTCAAGCACCTCAGGGCATGCGTCAACGACCTGGTCAGTGTTTTGGCATTGCCAGCGCTTTGGAGTGGCGGCGACAAGCTTAAAATTGTCTCGGCGCTCCTCGACGTCCTGCTGGCTATGCTACGACTCGACTTCGTCTATGCTGAGTTGAAAGACACAACGGGCGGCGATCCCATTGAGGCCGTCCGACACGCTCAATCTAAAAATCCGAGTGTGGAAGCCTTCGAAATCGCATCGGTTCTCCACGGCTGGCTGGCGAAAGAAAGACGGAATTTATCGCCCCTAATGAAGGACAAGACGGGCGACGTTTCGATGGTCCCATTGCGACTCGGGCTCCAGAATGAAATAGGCTGGATCGTTGTCGGCTCGCGACGCGCCGATTTTCCGAATGAGACGGAGAAGCTCCTTCTTAATGTTGCGGTGAACCAAGCAGCCATGGGTTTGCAAGACGCTCGGTTGCTGCAAGAACAAAGACGACTGGCAAAGGAACTCGACCTAAAGGTTGCAGAAAGAACCAAGGAGCTGCAAGAACTGAAGGACCAACTTCAGAGGGAAAACGTGGTTCTACGCGAACAAGTGGACGAGGCTTCCATGTTCGAGGAAATCGTTGGCAACGCCCATGCCTTACAGGCCGTACTCGCCCGTCTCTCTAAGGTCGCCCCGACCGACTCCACCGTTTTGATTACCGGTGAAACGGGAACGGGAAAGGAATTGATCGCCCGGGCCATCCATAAGCGGTCCGCTCGCGCCGGGCGTGCGTTTGTAAAGGTCAACTGCGCCGCTATTCCGACGGCGTTGATCGCTTCCGAATTGTTCGGACATGAGCGGGGGGCGTTTACAGGCGCGCTCCAACGGCGACTGGGCCGTTTTGAGCTAGCTCAAGGAGGAACCCTCTTTCTCGACGAGGTGGGCGAACTTCCGGCCGAGACCCAAATCGCACTTCTAAGGGTGCTACAGGAACGTGAGTTTGAGCGAGTTGGCGGAAGCCAGTCCATCAAAGCGGACGTAAGACTCATTGCGGCAACGAATCGCGACTTAAAGTCAACGGTCTCTCAGGGTTCGTTTCGAGGCGACCTATTTTACCGGCTCAACGTTTTTCCCATTGAGATGCCCTCACTTCGCATGCGAACGGACGACATTCCGCTCCTCACGGAATACTTCATTCAACGTTACGCGGATAAACTGGGAAAGAGAATAAAGAGCATCGACAAGAAAACCCTGCAACAGTTTCAAACCTACGGATGGCCAGGAAATATTCGCGAACTCCAGAATGTCATCGAGAGATCCTTGATTCTTTGCGACACGGAGATGTTCTCGGTCGATGAAAGTTGGCTGGCTCGCGATTCTCCAGATCGCGAGATTCGTGCAGAAGCTCTACCCCAAAAGCTGGTTGCCGATGAAAAGGCTCTGATTGAAGCTGCTTTGACGCAGGCTCGCGGGCGGGTCTCCGGGCCAGAAGGGGCTGCGATCAGGCTCGGAATTCCCGCGTCCACCTTGGAATCGAAAATTCGGACGCTGAAATTAAACAAGCATGCCTTCAAGGCGACGTAACGAGATCTAGCTTTGTCCTCTCGCGATCCATTCACGAATATAGGCGGGGCAGTTCTTTAGCACAGCGCCCCTATTTTCCCAGCACGCCAAAAAACTGACGACTTCCCGACTGACCAGATTAACTTCCATCAGATCAAGCACGATGCTCGCTCGCTCTGCGGTTAGAAGGCTCTCGATCTGTGGCAGGTCTTCCGTCTCGATTCGACCGATCAGGATAAAGACGATATCGCTGCCGTCACCGACTCTCTCGATCTTAAACATGGCGAAATGACTTCGCTAGACTCATGCCATTCTCAAAAAGGGATTGCTACGAAACTGGAAAGCCCGTCGTCAATGCGCTATACCACTCGGAAGGGGATTCTGCCGACGCCCCCAGTTCTACCTTTTAATCTCGAAAGCGCACCGCAAGCTTCGCGAATTCGCGGCGAATTCGCGAATAATCGCGAATTGGAAGCTCTCTACCCATGATTCGTTACGCTCTCCACGCTGGTAGCTCGTTCGATTACTGGTGAATATGTGCTTGGCACGCAATTAGCAGATCAGGCCTAAATGAACGGATTACTAAAGCTGGCCATCAACGCGCATGGAGGACTCGAACGATGGAACAAGGTGAAGGCCATCAAGGTCGCGGCAGCCATTACGGGGGGCATTTGGTACGTCAAAGGTAAGCCAGACTTTCTCAAGAGCGTGGTGCTGACAGCCGAAACGAGGAAAGAACACCTCACCGTCGATTTCTCCGGCCAGGACAAGCGGGCGATTTTCGAGCCGAACCGCATTGTGATCGAAAAGGTGGACGGAACGCACATCGAAGCCCGCGACAACCCGGTGAAGTCGTTTGAGGGGCAACAAAGAGAAACGCCATGGGACGACATTCACGTGGCCTACTTCGTGGGTGAGGCTTTATGGACGTATCTCAATACTCCGTTTCTCTATACCCATGAAGGGTTCGTCACCGAGGAGATCCCATCGATTCAGGTCGAGGGTGAAACTTGGAGACGTCTGAAGGTGACTTTTCCCGATAACGTGAAGAGCCATACACGAGAACAGATTTCCTGCTTCGGCCCTGATGGATTGTTGCGCCGCCACGACTACAGGGTCGATATCCTTGGCGGAGCCACCGGGCTCAATTACGCCTCCGAGTACCGCAACGTCGATGGCATCATCGTGCCGACCAAGCGCCGGGTCTATGCCTACGAGGGCGATTACCAACTCGTAAAGGAACCGCTTCTTGTCGCAATCGACATGGGCGAGATCACTCTCCTCTAAGAATCCGGTTGTACGGCTCGGGTTGCCATGAGGCGGCTTGCGCTATTTCAGCACAACGCAAGACCAATGGGTCCAATGTCCAAAGAATCACTTTTCACTCCCCTACAACTCGGGGCGATCAAGATTCCCAATCGGATCGTCATGGCACCCCTGACGAGAATGCGCGCCGGGGCAGACAACGTGCCCACCGCTCTCAATGCGAAGTATTATGCCCAGCGCGCCTCGGCGGGAGTCATTATCACGGAAGGGACGGCGATCAGTGCTGATGCCCATGGTTACCCAAGTGCTCCGGGAATTTACTCGAAAGAGCAGATTTCAGGCTGGCGTCTCGTTACCGACGCCGTGCACGCGAGAGGAGGTCGGATCATTATGCAGATCGCTCATAACGGGCGGAACTCCCACTCCTCGTTGAGACCCGATGGCTCCCTGCCGATTGCGCCCTCGGCAATTCCTCCGAATCTTCCCGCCCTCACAAAAAGCTTCCAACAGGTAAAATCTGAAATCCCTCGCCCGTTGGAAACCACTGAGATTTCGGACATCGTAGGTGCATTCCATCAGGCTGCTTCGAATGCGATAGAAGCGGGATTTGATGGAGTTGAGTTGCAGGGATCAAACAGCCACCTGATCGAACAATTTCTTGAGGATGGATCCAATACGCGGACTGACCTCTACGGCGGGTCGCAGGATAGAAGAGCCCGCTTTCTTCTGGAAATCGTCGAACAAGTCAGCGCTGCCATCGGCACTGATCGCCTCGGAGTACGCCTTTCGCCCTTCGGGCAGTATGGCGGCATCCATGACAGCAATCCCAAAGAGCTTTTCGGCTTTGTGATCAAAGAGCTGAGCAAGCGCCAAATCGCCTACCTGCACCTAATCGAGGCCCGTGGTTCAGAAATGGGTCTCACGGACGAACTGCACGAGAACGCGGTGGGCAATGCGGAACTATTCCGGTCCCTATTCAGCGGACCGCTACTTTCGGCGGCAGCTTACAATCCAGACAGTGCAGCCAAGGCCATCGAACAAAACCACGCGGACGCCATTGCCTTCGGACGACTTTTCATCGCCAATCCAGATCTAGTCGAACGAATCAGTGGAGATCATCCGCTGAACCGGCATGATCGCTCGACATTCTACGGTGGCGCTGAATATGGCTATACCGACTACAAGACTTTTGGAGAGGCCGCATGATCGCCGTTGAGCATGCGCATCAGGTGGCATCACGCGACAGGAGGGCATCTTCGTTCGCCAGCCAACTCGTGGGCGTATGGACGTTGGTGAGCTACACAAACGAAAAGCCAGGTTATGACAATGTGCATCCGTTCGGCCTTCAACCTGAGGGATTCCTCATCTATACGGCAGACGGCTTTATCTCCGCGCAGCTCATGAGGCCAGGTCGTTCGGCTTTTCGTTCGTCTGACTGGCATCATGGAACACCGGAAGAGTACCAGGAGTCAGGAAGTGGCTACATCGCTTATTGCGGGACATATGAAGTGGATGAGGACAAAGCTACGGTCACACATATCCCCTCCGTTTCGCTCCTGCCTAATCTGATTGATGGCCGTCAGTGCCGTTCGATTGAGTTGCACGAAGATCGGTTAACGTTATGTGCGAAGGGCGTTCCTGCCGCCACCAGCCGTTTAGAATGGAAGAGAGTCACTACGGACAGCAAGGCGACAGCCTAGCACGCTCCTCTGACGTCGCTTGCGGGCAGTGCACCCATCCCCATCAATTTTAGAATCTGTAATAGAAAAATAGAGGAAAGAAGTTTATGAACACCCAGCGCTTCCCCAAATTATTTGAAGCCTTCCAAATTGGTTCCATCCCCCGGCTCTCGCACCGGATCGTCATGGCCCCGCTAACCCGCATGCGTTCTGAGCAGCCGGGAGATATCCCTGGACCGCTCGCGCTTGAATATTACGCGCAGCGGGCATCTGAAGGCGGCCTGATCATCACCGAGGCGACCACCATTGCGATCACGGGACGCGGTTATCTCGGTGCACCGGGAATCTATTCCGACGAGCAGATTGTCGGTTGGAAACAAATCACGGACGCTATTCACGCCAAGGGCGGCGTGATTCTCTTGCAGCTTTGGCACGTCGGGCGTTCTTCCCATGTGGACATGACCGGAGGGGAAATGCCTATTGGGCCATCCGTAACGCCCTACGAACATCAAGCCTATACCCAAAACGGATGGGTTCCGGTCTCCCCCAATCGGGCTCTCGGAATTGAAGAAATTCCGGGAATCATCGAGGCTTATCGCCAAGGCGCGCAACGTGCACAATTGGCGGGTTTTGATGGAGTAGAAGTTCACGGCGCGAATGGCTACCTGCTGGACCAATTCCTTCAGGATGGCAGCAACAAGCGTACGGATGCCTATGGTGGTTTAATCGAAAATCGAGCCCGGCTTTTATTGGAAGTGACCAGCGCCGCTATCTCGGTGTGGGGCAAGGACCGGGTTGGTGTGCGCCTCGGGCCGAATTCCATTTTCAATGGAATCTCGGACAGCAATCCCGACGTCACCTTCGGTTATACTGCTGAGGAACTGAGGAAGCTAGGCATTGCCTACCTTCATTTGATCGAGCCGCGTATCGACGGAAACGTTGCCATTAAGGAGGGTATGCCTCCCGTTGCCGCAGCGCAGATGAAGAAGATCTTCAACGGAACTGTCATGGCTGCTGGCGGATTCGAGGCCGACACGGCTGAAGAGATCATTGAAAAAGGCGATGCTGATCTGGTCGCTTTTGGACGCCACTTCATTTCCAATCCCGACCTGCCACGACGCATTCGCGAGGGATTGCCCCTCAATCCGCATGACCGTGCGACTTTTTATGGCGGGGATGCTCATGGCTACACCGACTATCCCTTTTACCAAGCAAAATAATATTATGATCACGAAACCAAGGATTCTTATCACAGGCGCAACCGGTCAAGTCGGCGCGGGCGTCATTCCGCAGTTAAAGGCTGATCCGACAGTTGAAGTCGTTGCGGCGGCTCGCTCGCCGGAAAAAGCCAAGTCTTTGGGAGTTCCAGTCGTTTATCTCGATCTCGACAAGCCTGAGACAATGCCGCCTGCCTTGGAAGGTGTAGACCGCGCGTTCCTGGTTACCGGCTACACCATCGACATGATGCGCCAGAGCAAAGATTTCCTGAATGCCGCCAAGCGAGCCGGGGTAAGGCATGTCGTTCACCTGGGAGCCTGCGGCGATAACGATACGCGAATCTCCCATTACGGTTGGCATCAATTCATCGAACGCTATGTCGAGTGGTGCGGTTTTACCTTCACTCACCTGCGCCCGGAAATTTTCATGCAAAACATGCTGGGATACGGCGGCGAGAGCTATGTTAAGAGGGGCGTCATCCGCCATTACATCGGCAAAGCCCGGCTGAGTTGGGTGGATATTGAGGACGTGTCCGATGTTGCAGCCGCGAGCCTGCTCCATCCCGAAAGGCATCAAGGTCAGACTTATCGCATGGGGTATGAAGTCGCAACTTACGATGACATCGCCAACATCTTCGCGAAAGTCATCGGGCAGCCTTTCTCCTACGAGGCCCGTCCGCCGGAGGAATTCTACCGCAACGTCCTCGCCGCCGGCGCGGAGCCGGCCTACATGAAGTGTGTATTCGACAGTTATTCCGACTTCACTGCCGGACGGGGCGAGAAAGTCGATGAGGTCTTCGAGAACCTGCCCGCCATCCTTGGTAAGAAGCCAAGGACCTTGGCGGAATTCGCGGCGAAGCACGCTGACAAGTTCCGTTACTGATGACCATGAGCGCCCATCAAATCAGAGTTGGAATTGTGGGCGTCGGTAACTGGGGCCGATATGGTCATATCCCGGTACTTCAATTTCTGCCCAACTTCGAAATAGTCGCCGTCAGCAGCAGGCGGAAGGAACAAGCAGAGGAACTCGCGAAGAAGTTCAATATTGCCAACGCCTTCACAGATGCGAACGAACTGATTAATCATTCTGACGTTGATCTCGTTATCGTCCTTCCTCCCGCACCTCAGCACGCCAGCTTTGTCCGCACAGCCATCGCCGCTGGAAAAGATGTCTACTGCGAATGGCCCTTAACGCCGACCATTGCTGACACTGAAGATCTGCTTGCTCGAGCCGAAGCCGCCGGGGTGCGTCATGTGGTGGGATTGCAACGCCGCCTGGGGCCCAGCGCCCGCTACCTTCGTGATTTGCTGGCTCAAGGCTACGTCGGAAAAGTTCGGTCAGTCCGAATGCACGTCAGTATGAATTACTTTCAGGGTCGCCGATCAACCGACTTGGCCTGGACTGTCCCCGCGAAAAACTTCTCCCACATTCTGTCTATCTACGGAGGCCACTTCCTCGACATGCTGTTCAAGGTTGTCGGACAGCCCGAGACCCTTTCCGCCGCGGTAAAGAGTCAGTTCGAGTCGATAACTCTGGCTGAAACCGGAGAAACCTTTCCGAACGAAACGCCTGATCAGGTCGTCGTCATCGGCACGCTTGAAGCTGGTGCGGTGTTCTCCATTCAGATTGAAGGCGGTAAACGCAACAACTCCGGTCTCCAAATTGATATTACCGGCATGGAGGGGGACTTGAAGATTTCAAATCCTCTCTCCTTTGGAAATTTCGAGGACAACAAGATCGAGGGTTCCCAGGGAGACAATCAGCCGCTTGCCGTCCTGCCGATTCCGTCTTCCTACACGGACCTTCCGGCTTCCACTCTCGATGCCAGCGTCCTCGATCTCGCGTATCTTTATTCGGCTTATGCCAAGGACCGTGAACGGGGAACTCATGATGCGCCCACATTCTCGGACGCCGTCAAACTGCATAAGCTTCTGAATTTAATTTCCGAGTCATCCGATACGGGCACGCGAAAAAGCGTGAAATCTTGAATGTAATTCTTTTTTCCACCACCGAACCGAAATCCTTAAATAACCCTCCATCCATGCCCACAAATCACGGTTACGCAGCTACTGATGCTAAAGGCACCTTGAAACCTTTCGAATTCGACCTTGGTGAACTTGGTCCGGAAGAAGTCGAAATCAAAGTCAGCCATTGCGGTGTTTGCCACTCCGACCTGTCCATGCTCGATAACGAGTGGGGCATGTCCAAATATCCATTTGTTCCCGGCCATGAAGCAGTGGGCACCGTCGTCGCCATGGGGCACGAAGCCAAAGGCCTCGAAATCGGTCAGCGTGTCGGTATTGGCTGGTCAGCCTATAGTTGTCTCTCCTGTCACGAGTGCCTTTCCGGCGACCACAACCTCTGCGCCCATAACCAAGGTACCATTGTCGGACGTTACGGCGGTTTTGCCGATCGTCTCCGCGCCCAGTGGACTTGGGTTCGGCCTCTGCCCGATGCTCTCGATCCGGCCAAGACGGGCCCACTGCTTTGCGGCGGAATCACCGTCTTTGCTCCGTTCCTTCTGCACAAGATTCCTTCCACGGCACGTGTCGGCGTGATCGGCATCGGCGGCCTTGGCCACATGGCGTTGCAGTTCGCGAACAAGTGGGGCTGCGAAGTTCATGCCTTCACCACCAGCGACAACAAGGAGGTCGAGGCTAAAAAGTTGGGCGCGCATTACGTTCACAACACGAAGCGCGACGGCGCTTTGGCAAAGTTAGCCGGCAGCCTTGACCTCATTATTTCCACCATCAACGCCCCGCTGGATATTCCTGGCGTGCTCGGTGCCCTTGCGCCTAACGGTCGGCTCCATGTCGTTGGGGCGATTCTCGAGCCCATGCCGATCCCGGCGTTTGGGCTTATCTCAGGACAGAAGTCAGTCTCCGGCTCACCGACCGGCAGCCCGTCGGCCATTAGCACCATGCTCGAATTCAGTGCGCGTCATTCGGTTGCGCCCGTCACGGAAACCTTTCCCATGTCGAAAGTGAACGAAGCACTGGAGCACTTGCGTTCCGGCAAAGCTCGCTATCGCATCGTCCTCGTCAATGATCACTCCTAAGCCATCCGCGCTATCGGAAAGACAGAAACTCACCACGCAGCTTACCCTAAAGAAACCAAACAAACATGACCGACTCCATTAGCACGAAACCCTCCATTGTCCTCATCCACGGCGCATTCGCCGATGCTTCAGGCTGGCAAAAAATCATTCTCGCCTTGGAGGAAAAGGGCTTCCCCGTCACGGCCGTTCAGGTTCCGCTCAAGTCGCTGGCTGATGATGTCGCGACAACAGTTCGCGCCCTTCAATCGCAAAAGGGAGATGTTGTCCTCGTGGGGCATTCCTACGGAGGGGCTGTCATTACGGGAGCTACGAGCGCGAATGTGAAGGCTCTCGTCTATGTATCTGCCTTTGCGCCCGATCAAGGCGAAGCTCTCGGCCCATTGATCGAATCCCAGGCACCTTCCTCCCTGACTCCGGCCATTGTTCCGGATTCTGCGGGATTCCTTTATATCGACCGGACCAAGTTTCGTTCCGTGTTCGCTGCCGATGTCTCCGACAGCGAAGCCGCCGTCATGGCTGCGACCCAAAAGCCCATTTCCGGTGCCATCTTCGGTGAACCCAGCGGGCCTGCGGCCTGGAAGACCGTTCCTTCCTGGTACATCGTTGCCAAGCAGGATCACGCCATTAATCCTGATCTGGAACGCTTCTTCGCCAAGCGGATGAAGGCAAAGACTACGGAGTTGGATTCGAGCCACGTCCCTTTCATCTCTCAACCGGCCGAAGTTGTTAAGATTATTGAAGACGCTGCCGGATCGCTTAATAAGTGAATCAAATAGGGTTGATCCCAGCAGCCGTAAGGATGTTGGGGTCGATTTTCGCGAAGGAGAACCTTAAACGGTGGGTTTTCGTCCGTCAAATTTTGACCGTCGAACGGGCAAACTTTTTGGATCCGTTGGACGAAGCGCCCACTGAAAGGATTGATGATGGACTCTCCTCTATTCATGCCTCTGGATATCGGCACGATCCGGCTTCGACATCGGGTCGTGATGGCACCGCTGACGCGCATGCGCTCGGAACAACCAGGCGATGTCTCCGGCGACTTAATGGCCGAATATCTCCTCAAGCATCCTGGCGAAGGCCGCCCCCGGCAGAGCGCTTCCGAATCTTTCTGGCCTCCCCGTGTTGTGTACGATTGGGCGAGGATACCTGCTGGCGAGATTTATCCGTTGAGCGCGGAATTTTCCCGCGATCCTGCCCGCCAACGTCTCTGGACGGGATTCTTTAAGCGTCTTGGCCTGAAAGACGTTGAACCTTCTTTTGAAATTGTGACCCAGCAAATCGCAGCCTTGGTCCAAGCGCCTGCTCAAGCGGCCAGTCAAAACGCGAATCTCTCTCGGAAATGGTCTCCAAATGGCCCTTGGCAGTAATCGCCAACTCTCCTTGTCTATTCTCAATGGAACGCCGGATGTAGGCTCGAAAGCCACCAGCATTCGAAGGCAATTGCCAAGATAATCGATGCCGCGATAAAGCGCCAAGGCGATAGGGCTACCGCGCCTCGCTTGTGGTAATCATCGGCAACGAGCAATCCGAAAAGTATTAATCCTCCCACGATCTTCCACGTCCAAAGCCACCAGGCAATCGTCCGGCCGTGAAGTATTCGACAAAATCGCCAAGCCCAAAAAAGATAAACGCCAGACTAAGCCGAACTGGATTCCGGCCTTCCGGGTTTTGGAGGTAAGAGCTTTGACCAAACAGTAGACGCCTAGCGTTTCCCAGAATGGCCGATTCCAAGTTCCACTCGTATGCTTTTTGATAATCCTGGGGAACACCCTTCCCCATATAGTAGTCAACCGATATCTCCAATTCGGCCTGCGGATCGCCCCTCTGCGCGTTAGCCAATAGGGTCGTAAAATCGGAAACCGAGTTTGACGGCATTGCCGGATTCGGCACCGAGGTGGTCGGAGTAGGATTGACGAGTGTTCCAGGTAGGGAAGGGTTCTTTATAGGCCTGACAGTAGACCCAGATGCATCGCTGGTCGGTATTGGTGCGCTAGTCGGAGCGATAGAACTGCTGACGCTAGGCCCATTCGTAGAGCCAAGCGGAGCAGCAATCGCGGCTATAGCGACGGATGCGCTTTTTATGAAAATCATGCAAAAAATGCAAATTACGAATTTCATTCCAGAACCGGTATTCCGAAGGATGACAATTTTTCTCACTTGCTGTCGAGCGATGAAACGGGCAATTCGTTGCTCGGTTCACACCGGACGTTGAAGATTCATCAACGAGTCGAACGTCAGCGCCGTTTCGCCGCGCACAGCCCATCCATCAGCAGTCGCCACACGTCATCAAAGGCCGCATCAATCCCCGGATCGCTCCACTCCGAGACATGGTTATATTGTCGGGCCGTGGCCATTAACAATCGTGTTTAGGAGGTGCCTCCTCGCAAAATCGAGCATTCGACGACAGTCCGACCACTTTCCCCTAACCCCAACCTCACAAAACCATGTCAAACTCAGCAAAAGACCTGTCCAAAGAGCCTCCGCGCACTCCCCGAGCCTGCATTGGCGAATACATATTGGCTGCCCGGATGATTGACAAAGGCAGAGCGAGCTTAAACGGCTCCCTCAGCGCTTATCATTTCAAAAGTTAGCGATCATCTCATGCCGGCAGTCTGGAGGCTTCGCCTTGGGACTCAATTGTCCGAGTCTGCCGACCGGTTCCTGAGAACGATTTTCTCGGGAGTAGAATTTGAGGGTCACCGCGCGCGCAAAATGAGACCTTCGACAATCAGAGTCAAAGCCTCCTTCAAGCTCTGTTCTACGTTTATCGGAACGGGGCTTTTAGGATGGTGCTCCGTCATTTCAGAAAGGCCCACGAGAAGACCCCATCCGTAGCGAATTATCTTGCGCCCGTCTCCGGGACGAAGGCCCGGAATGCGTTGGGTAATGATCGCATCTGTCCGGATCATAAATGGTTCTACTCTCTTCACGAATTTTTGATGTTCGGCTGCGGAGTCTTTGTCCGAAAGACTCTTGAGCAACTGAGACAGACGCCGCGTGGTCGTGCTGTTCATGAGGCAATCCTGAACAATGCGGGCCGCCTGCTTGGCGGTCACCGGCTCGGGAAGCTTGCTAAATCTCGTGCCCATATCAATCGCGAAAGTTTCAACGGCATCTCCCAATAGCTCGAGAAGAAGCGCGCTCTTGCTTTTGTAATAAAGGTAGACGGTTCCCTTCGCGAGGCCGACTCTCCGCGCCACTAAATTGATGGTAAAATCCTCGACCGAGGTCACGAGGGAGAGTTCGTCTGCCGCGGCACGGAGAATCATGAGCCGCCGCTCGTCCTTTTGTTCCGGATGGTCTGCCCGTTTGTAATTTTTGCATCGCGTATTTTTCCGAGCCATCCCTTGAAACTAAGAGTGTTTGAGCGGGGAGTCGATTGAAAAAGAATGCGACTGACTATGGGTCAGTAGTAACTTGACTAAGTACGGGTTCCCCTCGTACTATCGACCTAATGAATGATAGTCATTTTGATCGCCGTTATCAAACGCACACAACCCAAGGTTCCCTTACTTCCGGGAAAATCAACGGGTTCCGCAATTTTCGCCCCAGCATGTTTTCATGGTCGGTCTTCGTATTGACGACGGGAGTCGCCGCTTTGAGCGGATGCTCCGTCGGCCCCGATTATCACGCGCCGGAGGTTCCCCAGCCTGTCGGCTACAAGGAAGGCGGCCCCGCCTGGAAGGAAGGTCTGCCCTCCGATGCCATCTCCAAGCGCGACTGGTACGCCGTATTCCACGACCCCAAGCTGAATCAACTCGAAGAAGAAGCCCAAAGTGCGAATCAAAATCTCCGCGCCGCAGTGGCCCGGGTGAGTGAGGCCCGGGCGGTTTCCCGGCAAGCGGAAGCCGATTTCTTTCCATCACTTGGCTTTCAGGCCAACGGGGACCGCCAGCGGACGTCCCCAAACAACGGACAACTCGATGCCGAGGCGGGCGGCGTGACGATTCCCGGGGGCGGAAGCTTTCTAAAGCCGTTCACGTTTAACTCTGCGACGGTGGT
>OUNK010186192.1_pt1 | contig 17845 bp, 10 predicted proteins | sample 1755341 | NCBI WGS metagenome assembly OUNK01 (sample SAMEA3914788, study PRJEB12502) | metagenome | biome: forest; material: soil | place: Canada | collected 2011-07-03 | depth 0.1 m | reverse complement strand
ACTTTGTTGCCAAGCTCGTCGGCGTGAATGCCGAAGGATTCGAGCAGGCGCTGCTGGAACGCATCGCGCGACGGATCGTCGTCCTCGCGCCGGAACGCCTGGGCCAGTTCGTCGGCGTGAAGATCGCGGCTCGCGGCCAGTTCAAGCAGGTGATCGCGTCCGCCTCGGATCAGTTCGGCCATTTGTTCGTGGCTCGCGCGCGTCTCGGCAAGAAGCACGTCCAGCTCCTGGTCGCGCTGGTCGTCGCCGCGTGCATGCTCTTCGGCAAGTCGCGACAGCGTTTCGCCGAAGCGGCGCAGCAACTCGCGTCCATCGGCGGGACTGGTGCGGAAAGCATCGACGCCTTCGTCATACCAACGCGCCAGCACATGCTGTGCACTGTCGACAGCTGCGATGATATGGATGTTGATATCGTGCTGCTGACCGATGCGATCGAGGCGACCGATGCGTTGTTCAAGCAGATCGGGATCGAGCGGCAGATCCCACAACACAAGACGATGCGCGAACTGGAAGTTGCGTCCCTCGGAACCGATCTCCGAACAGATCAACAGCCGCGCACCATCAGCCTGCGCGAAATAGGCCGCATTGCGATCGCGCTGCACGATGCCTAAGCCTTCGTGGAAGCGCGCGATACCTGCGCCCGTGCGCGTGCGCAACGCTTCTTCCAGCGCCAGCACCTTGGCCTGACTGCGACAGATCAGCAGGAATTTGTCTTGCGGGTGACGCTCCAATAGCGCAACGAGCGTGTCGATGCGTGGATCATTGCTGTAATCCAACTCAAGCGTGGGCGCGGGTTGCTGGATATCGGCGTGGAATTCGGCGAGCAGTGACTGGCGCGTGTTGTCATCCAGACGATCGGCTTGGATGAGTTCCCATTCCGGCGCGCGCTTGGGAAAACCACCTATACCGGCGCGCCGATTGCGGAACATCGAGCGGCCGGTGCCGTGTCGATCGATCAGCGCAGCTAGCAATTCGCGGCTGTGCTCCGGTTTGCTGGTATCGGCAAGGGCGGCCAGCAGCGATGCATCGCCGTCGAATGCCTTGTGCATCTGCTGCAACTCGGTGTCGTCGAGCGGCTTTCGTTCCAGCAGTTTGTCCGCGATATGCGAGAGCGACTGGAAATGCTCGGATTCGGTGAGATACGTATCGAGGTGGTGATAACGCTGCGGATCGAGCAGGCGCAAGCGCGCGAAATGTCCGCTGCGTCCCAACTGTTCGGGTGTGGCGGTGAGCAGGATCACGCCAGGCGTGACGGCTGCGAGCTGCTCGACGAGGGTATAGCGCGGGCTGGCGGCTTCCGGTGTCCAGGACAGATGGTGTGCTTCATCCACCACCAACATGTCCCAACGGGTATCCAGCAACTGCGCCGCGCGTTTGGGGTTGTGTTCGAGAAAACTGAAATCGGCGATCACCAGCTGTTCGTCATCGAACGGGTTGTGACCGCTATCGGATTGTTCCACCGCTTCGCAGCGTTCTTCATCGTAAATGGCGAAGCTGAGGTTGAAACGTCGCAGCAGCTCGACAAACCACTGGTACACCAAAGTGTCCGGCAGCAGCACCAGCACGCGCGATGCGCGGCCGGTGGCGATCTGCCGCGCGATAATCATGCCAGCCTCGATGGTCTTGCCCAGACCCACTTCGTCGGCCAGCAGCACGCGCGGCGGATGCCGAGACGCGGCGATGCCCGCCACACGCAGCTGATGAGGGACCAGCCCGATGCGCGCCGCCCCAAGACCCCAGCTAGGCGATCGCCGTGCATCAGCCCGCCGTTTAAGGCCCTCCAGGCGCAACTCGAAATGATGAACAGGATCGGTGCGACCGCCGATCAGCCGATCATCGGCCTGGCTGACGCTTTGTTCATCGTCCAGCTGCCCTTCGTGCAGCTCGCGGCCTTCGCCGCGGTAGACCAGCAGACCTTCACGTTCCTCGATACGCTCGACTAGAAAAGCGACGCCTTTACCGGCTACGCGCTGCCCGGCACGGAATTCGGCGCGGACCAGAGGGGCGGAGTCCACGGCATAGGGCCGCAGCACGCCTGACTTGGCAAATAACACCTGCACACCGCGCCCTTCGACGCGAAGCACGGTGCCCAAGCCAAGCTCGGGCTCGGCGGTGGAGATCCAGCGTTGACCGGGTACGAACATCATGCAGCCGTATTACGTAGGGGCTGTCGATTATCCGCGCAACGGTCCTTGCTGGCTACGTCCCGTTGAGTTTCGCCAATTTACCAGCAGTTGACTCCTCCACCCGACGTTGTTCCATGGGCTGTCTGCACGCCTAGGTTGGTGAGCGAATACTGCCCGCACACATCGTTGCTTTGAGAACCTACTGGCGTAGCAGTTGCTGTGTAGGCCGTCGCGGTGGTAGCGGCACCAGCAGGCGCCGTAATCGTGACTTGGTAATAGTCTTCGTTAGTGTTGTTAGGCACCTGTATGGCGTTGCCCGCGATAGTGGCATAGCCAAGGCTATCCAATTGCGTGGTGTAGGCGTTGTTGGTGGAATAGAACGTTTCTTCGCGCCGTGCCAAGTCGAGCAGCGCCGACTTGGCGGCCGATTCGCGCGATTGCATGATGTACTTTTGATAAGCGGGTAGCGCAATGGCAGCGAGAATCGCAACGATAGCCACCACAATCATCAATTCGATCAGCGAGAAGCCAATGTGATGACGCCATGTCGCACGCACTGAGTGATGATGAATATGTGCTTTGTCGAATGTCTTAGCCATTGCTGTTTCACCTTAGTCTTAATGCAGTTGCAGCCATGTCAGTCGCTTGCCGGTTGATCCGCCCGGAGGGCTGATCTGATTGACTATGCCGGTACCTGAAACGGTCTGGTTGACCAAATAGGGTTTGCCGTTCGCCGTCACCACCGACGGGCTACCCACCGCATTGAGCGCGATGCCGCTGATGGAGCCGCTGATTGCATTGCCGGTTGTATCGGCAAAGAACGAGTTGGTGAAGCCACCGCCTGTGGCAGGATTCAAGGCCATGGTCCAGCCGGCGGCCGTCGTCACCGAGCAGGTCAGCGGCGAGTTGTTCGCCGGAATCGTCGTATTCACGATAAAGGCGCCTTCGGACTCGATCGGGCTATAGATCACCTGCTCGGTCTGGTTGGTGCCACCCACCCAGGGTACGCCAGCGAAACCGGGCATGCTCAGATACCAGCCGTAGGTGGTGCCGGCTACCGAAACGGTAGCGCCGCTCGAATTCACGGTGGTGCAGGTCATGCCAACCAGGCACACAGTGTTTTCGCTAATCGTCCGATAGCCCAAAATGGACGTAGAGCCAGATGCGGTCGTGGTGCTGGTGACGGTCTGTTGCTGCAAGGTGCTTTGCGTAATTGGCGAGGATGCCGTGGGGATATTGGAAGATCCAGTGGCCAGCCCTGCGTAGCTGGAGCCAGGCGTGCCCGTTACACCCATGTTCCAGTCCCAGATTCCGTAGAGCGTTTGCGGTCCGGCTGAATAGACGGCGGCGGCAGTCACCGACTGCGGCGTGTTGGAGCCGGTGCCAAATTCCACCAGTACATAAGGCGTGGTAGAGCCTGCGCTTGGTTCCACCGTCGCGACCACAACGAGCTGGGTCGTAATCGGCTGCGGACTAATGACTGTATAGGTGGTCGTGCTACCACTGGTTGTGCTGGTTGTGCCGTATCCATAGGTGGATTGTTCCGACACGGGTACCGGTGCCAGGGTGGTGATTGTCGGCGACGAAGTGGTGGTGGTCGTGGTACCACCGGTGGTTGTCGTTGTGGTGGTGTATACCGTCTTGATCGGCGGAGTGGTGAACAACGGGGTGGGTGAGCCGTTGCCGAAGGTGGACACAGCCCAGTTGGCAGCGTTGTTGCTCGTCAGGTCAAAACGCCATACGTTGCCGAAGGCATCGCCCGCGTAGACGTAATCGGTGATGTGATCACCGTCGAGATCGACCGACGAGATATAGCCAATACCGTCAGGGTTGTCCGTACTGCCCACGCCCGTGTCGAGGAAATAGACATTGGAAGGCGAACCGTTGGACGTGATCGTCATGACATAGATGCCAGCATGACCGGTGACGCTATTGAGGCCGTTGCCGAAGATGATGGCCCACAAACCGTTATGTAAGCGGCGGATCTGCGGTGTGCCGACAGTCTGCCCCAGGTCATAACCACACGAGGCATTGTTGGCGCACACCAGCGTGGTGGCAACCGAGGTGGATGCTGGCGTGGTCTTGGTAGCAGGGGTGGTGGTCACGGCTGTGCTCCACTCGCCAATAGGTCCGGATACCGTGCCGGTGCCCCAGGTAGTAGTGCCAAGGTCGGTGATTTCCAGAGCGAAAATAGCGTTGCCGCCGGTGCCCAGGCCACTCACCAACCACGTGTGCCAGGCATTGCCGTAGAACAGATCGCCAGTACCTGGCGTGGCATCCACATAATAGTTGTGCGCATAGTTCACCGAGGAGTAATCCAGCGTTGACGTAGTGGCGTTGTGGATCGTCGCCAGTACAGCTCCCGGCATGTAGGCAACCAACTCTTTGCCATCGTTCGCGGAGCCGTTCGTACAGGCGCCATTAGTCCCGTTGCATGCGTACGTGCCATCGGCGTTGTAGTAGCCCGATTCAAAGCCGTGCATGAAGCCATCGTTTGCACCCACATAAACCACGTTGACGCGCGAGGCTTCGTTGGTAGCGAACGTTCCATAGGTAGGGGCACCCGTTGCGTTCTCCGGTATGGTCGCCGACTGGTAAAGCAGGTCTGACCATGTATTCGGATAAGGCGACGAAGGTGCTCCCACCCAAGTAGGACTGGAGTCGATGATGTCGCCTAGCACGCTGTTACGGGCGCGGAAATCGTCATATGACCCTGCTGAGTTCACAACAGACGAACCCGACGACGCGACCTCGTTGGTGCGATCGCCACTCAGATAGTTGACGCGATCCTGTGCCACCTGGCCAGCATTCGCGACGCTGTCGTTGGCGCCCAACCATGCCTGTTCGTTCGTGGTCAAGCGGCCCCAGCTGAAGGGGGCAGCGCCCGCGCTGCTGGCATTGTCGTTAGGGCCGCCGGTCCAGGTAACCATGTTGCGGTTACCTGGACCTTGTGGGTTGATAGTTGGGTTGTTTTGCATGACGGCGCAGCTACCGCCAGTCAAGACACAAGAGGCATCCCAGTTTGCAAAAGTGGCAATCTGTACCGTACCCGAGCTGTTGACGACCAGATTCAGCGAATCCAGCTCGCCCCACCAGTTGTTCGGATGGTAGTAAGCCAGGTACACCTGCGTGCCGGTTTGCACCTCGCCCGTTTGCTGCACGTTGATGCCGGCCGAACTGGCAGACACGTTCGCCGGCGTAGCCTGGAAGCAGGTGATCTCGTGAACGTTTTCGCTACCACCGGTAGAGCCGCCGAAGCCAAACAGGAAATTCGCTGGCATGGCGCCATTGCTCGAGGCAATGCTTTGCGAGGTCAATACCGGTACGTAATTGCCACCGTTGTAGCTGTACCACAGGCTTAGCAGGCCGGTCTGTGTAATTTGCAGCTTGTAGGCAATGGGGGTGGCGGTAGCACGTGACGTTGCTGCTTCGTTGGCGATGGGCGTGGTGCTGGGCAGATTCACATACGCGTTGGCAATGGCGGCGTAGTCGGGAATCGTGACGGGTGTGGACGTGGTGACATTGACCGGCACCGTAGCCACGGTGACGGGGTAATAGTTCCCGCTCTTTTCCGTAAACGGGACGCCATTGCCCGTGTAGTTGTCATTGTTGGATGCTGTGGTCGAGGCCAACGTGCTGCCAGCAGCCGTATAGGTGTAATTGGTGGTGGTAACTGTCGTGCTGGTTTTGCAGGTATAGGTAACGCCTCCAGACTTGACGGTCTGAGTGCCTGTCGTTGTTGAGGACGTCGGTTGACTGGGGGTCTGCTGATACAGCGTTTTCCCCGCACTAAGCGTATGGAGCGTTCCAGTCGCCGGACCTGCGCCACCCGTAGTCGAGGTCGCGGTCTGAGCGTTGGTGCAAACCGCGACATTTGTCGCGTTGTTAGGATTAGACGCGGTGAAGGTATAGGTCGTCGTAACCAATGAGCTGTAGCTGTTGTTGCTCAGGTAGGTATACGTATATCCATTTTCGACGGTGGTCGTGCTCTGGCTGTACGAACCGCCATTCTCGCAGACGGTCTGCACGTCGCTGTCAGTGGCATTGGGGTTATAGGTGAGCAGCGTAGTGAGGTTGACGTTGCCATAACCGCGCAAGCCAATGCGTTGCGGCTGATATTCCTGTCCATTGCCGCCATTGCTGGAGCTGGCCGGTGCGCCGGTGGCCGTGTTGTCACCGGTATAACCGCTTTCATAAGCACCGTTGAGGAAGTTGCCGAACTCATCCATGCCCAGGCCGAGATACGCGCCCACCATACCGCTGTGGGGTGTATTGGTATTCGAGCAGCTGTAACCCAGACTGCCGCCGAACGCGCCAATTGAAGGGGCATAGGTAACCGTGCCACCGTTGTTGCTGGACGCCACCTTGGAGGCATCCAGCAGATAGAAGCCGATACCATCCGCACCGTCACCCGCCGTACCGCCGCGGTTGCCACTGTAGGCATAGGTGGTGAAAGTGACCTGGATGCCTTCACTCGACGAAAAGGGCGTGTTCGAAATAATTGCGCCGTTCTGGTTGCCATAGCAGGTGCCGCTGGAGCCACCGGCGCATCCGTTGGTCAGGCGCAGTGCACCGCTACCCACGGGGTCCACGTTGCCGCTCAACCCAGCTTGAGTTTGACTGCCGTAATAGGTAAGTCCTTTGCAGGCGGGAACGGTGCCGCTGCCGTTGCCGGCCGTCAGACAGGCGCCGTTGGACGGGATCCAATCAATGCTGGCCGATACACCGGTAAAACTGTCCTGCACCACGTTACCGGTTTGCGCGTGCGCCGTGGGCAACCATGCGGTAAGACCGATGAGTGCAAGCCAGCTTGCGAAGACCCGTATGGTTTTCATGTTATTCGCGCTCCGTATTTTCATGGTCCGCAAGACAGGCACACCGTGCCGGACGTCAATTGATAGGTGCTCTGCACCACCGACACCGCATTGGGTGTGCTGCCATAGCTCAGCGCGGTTATCTGATAGACCTGGCCAATGCCACCCGGTGCGAGGCCAAGGTATTGAAGGTAGTACTGCGGATTGGCGTAATACGTGTTGTTGCCGCTAGTCGCGGACACCGTAATGGCTGGCTCCATGCTGGTGTACGTCGCGTAGGAACTCAGTGTCGTGATACCGGTCGACGTGAGGTTCGGGATGCTGTACGCGTTCGAGCAGATCGTGGGTGCGTTTGCAGTCAACACACCGGCACAGCTCACAGTGGTCGGTAGACTCGCCGAGTCATGCAGTAGCAAGTATTCGGCATATTGCAGCGTGCTTTGGGCGAGTTGGAAGGCACGTCCTTTCTCCTTGGTGTTGGAGGCGACGTTTTCCTGCACAGTAAAGTTGTGATACATGCTGACGGCCAACAGCGTCATCACGATCAGCATCAGCAGGCTCGCGATCAGCACAAAACCGCCTTCTTTAGGTGAGCCGATTTTAGTTTTGCTATGCATGAGGATTCTCTTGAGCATCACTGTGAGGCGATCACTTTGCCGTCTGCGTCAACGCTATGATTCGGCTGACTATAGGTAGCGTCGGTGTCGACGTTTGACCCGGTATACCGGGTTCGCCATACAACGGATTAACAAAGGTGAGCCGCACGTTGACCGATTGGACATTGCCCCACATGGCGTCGGCAGTCACCTGATCGGCGGTCAGGTATTCGGTGACCGAACTGTTTGCTTGCGTGGTTGAGATGCCGTAGTACACCACGAAGCTCTGCACACCTGTCACGATCGTTTCTGCTTTCGGGTTGTTGTTGACCGAGCAGGTTAGGGTGGTACCGGTGAGCGTGAAGGTATTGGTGACCAGGGTTGGATAGGCATCGCTTTGGCCTAGGCAATCAAGCGTATTGCCCGCTTTGGGGTCGGGCATGAAGCGCACTTCCAGCGTGTCGTTATTTGGGGTCGTGGTCGAATGTATGCCAAAAACCGATTGTCCCGCGACGGTGAATGGAGCGGCGACCGGAAAGACGTTGCTCTGTTGATAGAGCGGGTTGGGCGGATTGGTGCCATAGTTCATAGATACCGGATAGTAGCCAGCCGATTCCACCGTGTTGCCCAGGATGATTAGTGCCATGCGCTGGTTGTCTTGCACCTGCGCCATCTGGTTTTGTGTCTTGAAGGTCGTGCGTGTCTGGAACCACACGGCGAACAGACCGGCAAGCAGAAAGGTGCCGATGAGAAGCGCAATCATCAGCGAAATCAGGCTCAAGCCGCGTTGTTTACGGAGATGGATATTCATGGCTCGATCTGGTTGACCAGTGTGTAGGACATGTTTGTCGTCGCTGCAGAGGCCTTGTTGGCGGTGCCGCTGTTGATGGCTGCTGCTGAGTTCTCCGTCCACGTGATCGTGATACTGCAACCATACGGGGCGCTTGCCGTGCAGGCGATTTGTGCGTTGGCGGTGGGCACCTGGGTCAGCAACTGTGCCGCCCATTGATTCACGTCATAGCCTGCCAAGTCGGAGGCTTGGCAAACGTTATTGCATTGCGTACCTGAAGTATTAGTAGGTGGGGTGCCAGTGAAAACTAGATTTGGGGCAGTAGGTGTACCGCCGGCCCCGGCAGAGACGGTGAAATTAGGCGTGTTGTTGCCCCAATAAACAGGGTTCGCATTCATGGCGTCGGCCAGGCTTCGCGCCTGGATCACTACCATAGACTCCAATTGCGAACCGTGCGTACTCGATAGCGCAGAAGCTTGCATGGCGGCCAGGCCGAGCACGCCGATGGAAAGAATAACCAGCGCAACCAGCACTTCCAGCAGGGTGAAACCACGCATGCGATGCGATGAAAGATCAATCATGGACAATTCCCCTGCGTCTGGGGCTGGGTCTGTTCGGAATACACGCTGATGTTTCCCCCCTCCGACAGAACCACACAGCGACGCCACGTCAGGTTGTTGGTGGCGTCGTGCAGGGTCAGCGTGCCGGTGTTGCTATCGCTGGTGTCGGTGGTACTGCCGAAGCTGTTTGTGCCACCCATGCGATTGAAGACGATGGAAGTCAGCGGCACGGTGGTGGAAGACGACACTAGCGTATCGGTGTTAGTAAAGGGGCCGTGGACGCGTAGGAGCGAGTCGCCGTTGGCGCCGTTATAAATTCCGCTGCCAGTGGTATCGATAAAGCTGATCCAGCCGGTGTTCCACTCAGTGCTGCCGCTACAGGTGGGGGCAGCGGTATTAGTGGGTGTCGCCGATGGGCAGATGGTCACCCACAGACCTTGCTTGACCGCCGCGGAGCGTGCCAATTCGATGTCGGTGGCCAGATCGTTGATCTCGCCCGCCATCCGGTTCTGGGTCATCAGGCCTTTGTAGGACGGGATCGCGAAAACCGCAATGATGGCCATGATGGCAATCACCACCATCAATTCGACGATAGTGAAACCATCTGCCGGCTTGCGACGCCTGCATACCGTATTCATGCATTAACCCCGTCTGGCACCTGAGTTGATGTGCCAATCGCCTGCCGGACAGGTCCGGCGCCCCTGACTCCCTCTGCTGCGTAGGGGTCCGTAAGAACGGAACCCAGGCATGGGATGATTATCTTGTAGGCGGAGTCTGGTTTGAACGACCGTCTGTCGGCAGAAGGGCGCCGTTCGTCGTTGAAACGTTGATGGGGATCAACAAATTGGCCGGCTCAGACGCCCGCCCACATCCGCAGCAGGTTGTGATAGCACCCGCCAAGCCGTACACGCGCGGCTTCATCTGCATTGGTAGCAGTGAGCCTCTGGATGGCATTGTCCAGATCAAACAGTAGCGTGCGCTGCCCATCGTCGCGCACCATGCTTTGCACCCAGAAGAAACAAGCCAAACGAGTACCGCGCGTGACAGGGTTGACGCGATGCAGGCTGCTGGCGGGATACAGGATCATGTCGCCCGCAGCGAGCTTTACGGTTTGCGTGCCGTAGGTGTCTTCGATCAGCAGTTCACCGCCGTCATAACTATCTGGTGATGCAAGGAAGAGGGTGGCGGAGAGGTCGGTGCGGATTTTCTGGCCGGTGCCAGGTAGCAGCCTCACCGATCCGTCGACGTGGCTGCCGAAGTGCATGCCGCCCTGATAGCGATTGAACATGGGCGGATAGATGCGGTTGGGCAACGCCGCGCTAATGAACAGTGGATGCCGTTCCAGTGCGGCGAGCACCACGTTTCCCAGTTCGATCGCCAAGGCGGAGCCCTCGGCGATCTGCTGGTTCTGTTTGACGTGTATGCCTTGGTGGCCTGCGGTGACACGTCCATCCACCCATGGCGCGTTGTCGGCGTCGAGTTGCCGATGGAAATGCGCCAGCTGTTCGCTGTTGAGTAGAGCGGGTACGTGCACCAGCATTTAGCTGTTCTCCATCAGAACTTGTATGTGAACGTCACCATTTCCGTGCGACCGAGGGCAGGCACTGATCGTCCGCCGTCCGACTGGATCAACGCATCGAAATAATGCTTGTCGGTCAGGTTGGTGACGTTGAGACGAATGTCATAACGTGGCTGATGGTACGCCAGGGTGGCATCCCAGCGTGTATAGCCGCCGACGCTGACCAGGTCGGTATTGGCGGCATAGCGTTGCGACATGTAGGTCGGGCCGCCGCCAGCTTCCCAATGTTCGGCAAAGGTGTAGGTTGTCCACGTGGTGAAGGTGTTGCGCGGCGTGTTGGCTGGTACGTTGCCTTGCGTGCCGTCCACGGCTTTGACGATCCTGCCGTCCATGTAGCTGTAGCCGGAAAAGATTTGCCAGTTCTTCGTGATGTGGCCGGTGGCGCCCAATTCGGCACCACGCACGCGAATGTTTCCGTCCAGCGTGTATTCGCCGGAAGAAGTTTCGCTACGTGCGTTGGTTTGTTCCAGGTTGTACAGCGCGGAGTTGATCGACAGCATGTCGTCCAGCAGGTTCCACTTGCCGCCGATTTCGTACGAGCGATTCTTCTCCGGTGCCAGGTCCTGCGTTCCGTTGGTGAGCGTAAGTTGCTCCAGCGAAGGATCGAACGAGGTGCCGTAGGACACGTAGTACGATTGCTTTTCGCTAGGTTGGTAGATCACGCCACCGCGTACGCTTGTGAAGTACACCGTCTGCTGCGCATAGGCGGGCAGGGACACGGTGTTGCTGATGTGCGCATCGAACTCGTCGCGACGCACGCCGCCCACTACCATCCATTGATCGTTGAGTCGGATCGTGTCGTTGGCATAGACCGCAGCCGTTTTACCGACGGATTGCGCGTAGTTGCCGACCGTGGTGGTGACGTTGGATGGCGTCGATTCCTGCACCGGATCCAACAACGAGAGCAGCGGCAATCCGTTGCGCGTGTAGCTCTGGTTGTTATACGTCTCTCGCGCTAGCTCCACGCCAGTAATCAACGTGTGCTGCAGACTGCCGGTGTCGAACTTGGTGACTAGGTCGGTCTGGCTGTCGAGCACCTTGTCATGAATCACACGGTCATGGCTGGCCAACTGCACGTAGAGATCCTGCAGCGGCAGATCGGTGGGATTGCCCAGCGTTTTGTTGAGCGTCACGCCACCGGCGGTCACGACGCTATTGGCAGCGGTCTCGCGTGCATTAGTGGTGTAGTCGCTGTATTGCAACTGCGAGCGCAGGCTTACGTTGTCCGAGAACGTGTGCTCAAGGCGTGCACTGAATTCGTTGACGCTTTGATTGGTGCGGTCGTCGGTGAGCCCATACCAGTTTTTGAAGCTTACGTCGGCGGGGCGACCGTTGATGGGCGGCAGGCCATAGTCGGGCATGTCGTGATTGCGCTGGATCAGCGCGGACAGCGTGATTTCCGTAGGCGTGCCGATGCCAAAACGCACGGATGGCGCGATGCCCGAATCCTGGTTCTTCAGTACGTCGCGGGTGGAATGCATGTCCTGTCCGTAGACGTTCACACGTACCGCTGCGGTGTCCGACAACGGCTGGTTGAAATCCGCCGTCGTGCGATAACGATCGCTGGTGCCTGCGCTTGCGGTTACTTCGCCAAACGCCTTCAGTTCCGGCTCCTTCGTGACCTGGTTGATCACGCCGCCGGTGGAGCCACGGCCGAACAGCATGGAGGAGGGGCCCTTCAGCACTTCGATCGCGTCCAGATCGAAAGTGTCGCGATAGTACTGGCCTGGATCGCGGAAACCGTCCAGATAAATATCAGTGCGTGCGGTGAAGCCACGCAGGTTGATGTTGTTGCCGATCTGGCCGCCTTCCGCACCGCCGATGGTGATGCCCGGCACGTTGCGCAGCGCGTCTTGCAGTGACGTCGCGCCCTGGGCCTCCATCAGATCACGATTCACGACCACTACCGTCTGCGGAATGTCGCGCAGCGAGGTTGGCACCTTGGCGCCCACGGTAGACGTATCGGTGTCGTAGTCGTTGCCTACTACGCTGCCCGTCACATGCACCGAGCCCAGCGTTTTCGGCTTATTCGGGTTCTGTTGCGTGTTGGAGGTGTCGTTGGAGGTGGGTGGCGTCGTCTGCGCGTGCGTCGCCGCGGGAAGCGCGAGGGCGAGCAGCAGGGCGGTTTGCAAGGGGGAAGCGCGGAAATTAGCGGGCATAGTTGGGAAGTCGGTGAGTTGAAAGGGACTCGAACAAAGTGGTTGGCTCGCTTGGGCCGGTCGTTGGAGTTGCCCTCCACGACCTGCCGCAATCCCGCTGGCTACCCCATCAATGATCCAGTAAATGCGAATCGTTTTTATTATCACACGCTGTTATGAAGTTGTGAAGCGGTGGATGGTGAGATAGGTCGCACTCGTCGTCGTTGCCTTCGCCGGGGCCGCGGGCAGTTGTTGGAGAGGGCTGAAAAAGAAAAAGCCCCGCATTCGCATGCGGGGCCTTTGCTGGTCGAACCGAGGCAAATCTGGCCGCGGCAGGTAGGGCGACTTACCAGATCTTCACTTGCTTATCGCCGGAGCGGACCATCGGATCGGCCGGCTTGCACTGGAACGCATCGGAGAAAGCCGTCATGTTCGACGGCGCACCGATGGCGCGCAGCGAAGCGGGGGCGTGCGGATCGATGTTCAGACGCAGCAATGCCTGCTTCTCACGCGTGCTGTTGCGCCATACACGCGCCCAGCTCAGGAAGTAGCGCTGATCCTGGGTGTAGCCGTCGATCTTCTGCTGTGCTTCGTCCGGATTCTTCTTCAGTGCGTTTTGCAGCGCGTCGTAGGCCACGTTGAGGCCGCCCAGATCGGCGATGTTCTCGCCCAGGGTCAGCTGGCCGTTCACGTGCACATCCGGCTTGTCCTTGAGCGGTGCGTACTGGTTGAACTGGTCGACCAGCTTGGCTGTGCGTGCCTTGAACTGCGTCTTGTCCTGCGCCGTCCACCAATCGGCCTTGTTGCCGTCGCCATCGAATTGGCTGCCCTGGTCGTCGAAGCCGTGACTGGATTCGTGACCGATCACCGCGCCGATGCCGCCGTAGTTGATCGCGTCGTCACCGTTGGCATAGAAGAACGGCGGCTGCAGGATCGCGGCCGGGAAGTTGATCGTGTTGGTGCTCGGGTCGTAGTAGGCGTTGACCGTCTGCGGGGTCATGCCCCACTCGGTGCGGTCGGTCGGCTTGCCGATGTGGCCAATGTCGTAGTCGTAGTTGAACTTGGCGGCGGCCATCACGTTGCCGTAGTAGTCGCCCTGCTTGATATCGAGGCCGTCCCAGCTGCGCCAATGATCGGGATAGCCGATCTTGGGCAGGAACTTGTTCCACTTATCGAGGGCTTTCTGCTTGGTGGTGTCGCTCATCCAGTCGGAATTCTGGATGTGCTCTTTGAGCGCCTCGCGCACATTGGTGACGAGTTCTTCTGCACGCTGCTTGGCTTCGGGTGTGAATTCCTTGGCGACGTACAACTGGCCGAGTGCTTCGCCCATCGACGAGTTGACGGTATCCAGTACGCGCTTCCACTGCGGCTTCTGTTCCGGCTGGCCGGAGAGGGTCTTGCCGTAGAAGTCGAAACGGTTGTCCTGGAAGGCGGTGCTGAGGAACGGTGCCGCATCGTCGATAGCGTGGAAGCGCAGGTAAGCCTGCCACTGCGACACGGGCGCCTTGGCCAGCAGCTTGTCGAACTCGGCAAAGAACTTCGGCTGCGACAGCGAGAAGCCCTTGTCGATGGTCAAGCCCTGGGCGGAGAAGAATTTCTCCCAGTTGAAATGCGGAGTGACCTTGTCGGCCTGCGGCACGCTCACGAAATGGTATTCGTTGTCCAGATCGCGCAATTGCGTGGGCGACAGCGACGACTTGGCCAATTCGGTTTCGAAGGCCAGCACGTCATCGGCCTGCTTCTTCGCATCGGCGTCCGACACGCCAGTGAGAACGAGCGATTTGGCGACGTACGCCTTATAAGCTTCGCGCAGATCAGCCTGCTTCGGATCGGTGTAGTAATCGGGCGTGGGCAAGCCCAAGCCGGACTGATTGGCGAAGCCGATCTGGACCTTGGCGTCCTTGAAGTCGGCGCCAGAGCCGAAGTTGAACACCTGCTGGTCACCCTGGGCAAAGCTGTCGTCGATGAATGCGGCGACGTCGGCCGGGCTCTTCAGCGCTGCGATCTTGTCCAGCTTCGGCTTGATCGGATCGAAGCCCGCCTTGTTGACGGCGTCCTGATCCATACCGGCCTGGTACAGCCAGCCGATCTTCTGCTCGATCGAGCCCGACTTGGCTTGCGCGGCGTTCTTGGCGGCGGCGTCGACGATGTCGTGCTGCGTGTTCAGGCTTTGCTCGGCGAGCTGGTTGAAGGCGCCCCAGCTGGTGTGATCCGACGGAATCGGGTTTGCGGTGATCCACTTGGCATTGACGAAGCCGTTGAAGTCCTGACAAGCGTTGACGCTGCTATCAAGCTCGCTCACGTCAAAGATGTTGACTGGCTTGGCTGCGCTGGCCGTGGTTGCCGCGGGGGCAGGGGCGCTGGCGGACTTGGCCGGGGCCGGCGCTGGCGCGGACTCTTCCTGCTTGCCGCAGGCGGCCAGGGCCAGGGTGACGCTCGCGGCGAGCAGCAGCGGCTTCAAATGCTTATATGTCATGGATATCCCTCTACATGGTGTCAATAAATCGCCCGCAGGCGTTGGCGGTCGTGCTGGCCGTTCCTGTGGACTCTCCCCGCTGTCCGGCCATGGCCCTCCACGCTAGGTCAAAGGTCATGGGCGCCACAGTGTCAAAGGTCAGGGGTGGTGTAGGCGGCCAAAACGCTCGTTTGTGCGCCAGTGCCTAAATGTCGACGAAGGCGGCGGTCGGCGCATGGCTGTTATGACGGTGTCATCCCCGCTGCCGCACAGAACTGCACAGTCAGTACCTCTTTAGAACTCATGGTTGAAAGCACATCGGGGATGCGTGCGCATTCCGCCAGAAAGCGCTCGAATCAAAACGAAAAGTGAGGCTGAGTCCCGGCGATGTGTGCGGGGGCGTCCGGCTGTCCCGGAACCTTCATATCCAAATGGTTCAATTCGGAGCATGCCAAGGGCTGCGCCATCAGTGCGGCCTCTGGCCTGTTGTAAGGGGGAATCCGTAGAAATGGGTGCTGTACCAACCCTGTGTCGTCGTACCCACTCCAGGAGTTTTCACATGTCCAGTCTTCGTATGTTCCGCAAGACAATCTTGCCTGCGTCGATCGCCTTGATGGGATTCACGCTCGCCTATGCGCAGGTCGATCCGAGCTCGAATCAGAACGTCGATTTCTCTGCGCATTCTTCGTGGCATGGCGGTGGCCGCTCGCCTCAAGATCAGCTCCCCACGGCGACGCCGATCAAGCATCTCGTGGTGATCTTCGATGAAAACCGCTCGTTCGATCATTACTTTGGCACCTATCCGGTGGCGGCGAATCCCCCGGGCGAACCCGCGTTCAAGGCCAAGCCCTTCACGCCCCAGGTTGACGGTCTCTCGCCGGCACTGCTGAACGAGAATCCGAACAAGCTCAATCCCATCAACGGCGTCAATGCGGTGAACCCGTTCCGCCTTGATCGCACCCAGGCCAACACCGAGGGCCAGAACCACAGCTACACGCCGGAGCAGCTCGCGTACGACAACGGCGCCTCCGACCGTTTCCCCGCCTTCACGGGTAACAACACGGTGACCACCACCGGCGCGTTTGGCACGCATGGTCTTGTGATGGGTTACTTCGACGGTAACACCGTGACGGCGATGTGGAATTACGCGCAGCACTTCGCCATGGACGATAACGCTTACACCGACACCTACGGTCCTTCGACACCCGGCGCGATTGCCGTGGTATCGGGCACGAACAATGGCGCCAAGGTGGTCCTCGGTTCGGCCTCGACCATCCCCGACACTCAGGGCGGCCTGACCCTGATCGGCGATACCGATCCGGCCTTTGACTCGTGCTCCTCGACCAGCAGCACGGTGTCGATGACGTCGAAGAACATCGGCGACCTGCTCAATGCCCACCACATCACCTGGGGCGGTTTCATGGGCGGCTTCGACCTGACGGCCGTGAACGAAAACGGCACCACCGGTTGCAAGCGCAGTACCTTCTCGAGCGTGCTGGATGCCACCGAGACCGACTACACGCCGCACCACAACTGGTTCCAGTATTACGCCACCACCTCGAACCCGGCGCACACGCGTCCCAGCTCGACGTCTGAGGTTGGCTATACCGACGAAAAGGACAGCACCTCCACGCCCGTTCACCACGAATACGACGTGAACGATTTCTTCAACGCCGTATCGGCCGGCAACTATCCCTCGGTCAGCTATATCAAGCCGCCCGCGGTGGACGATGCGCATCCGGGTAACTCCGATCCGCTGGATGAGCAATCGTTCGTAGTGAAGGTGATCAACTTCCTGCAGAAGCAGCCCGATTGGGACAGCACCGCTGTCATCATCACCTACGATGACTCGGATGGCTGGTACGACCATCGCTATGCCTCGCCCACCACCTCGTCCTTTGATTCCACCACGCCGCAAGGAACGGTTATCGGTGCCGATCAGCTCAATGCTCCAGGCGTCTGCAATGCACGTGGCGCCAAGCCGGGTGTGGGTGTGAACGGTGGCACCGTCAACGGCCGCTGCGGCCCCGGTACGCGTACGCCGTTCCTGGTGATCTCGCCTTATGCGCGCACCAACTATGTCGATGGCACGCAAATCACGCAGGCTTCGGTGGTGCGCTTCATCGAGGACAACTGGCTGCATGGCGAGCGCATCGGCCAAGGTTCGGGCGATGCCACCACGGGCAGCATCATGGGCATGTTCGACTTCAATCGTCGCGGCTTCGACCTGGCGCCGCCGTTGTTCCTTGATCCGAACCAGGGCACGCCGATCATCGACAAACGTTACCCTTGGCATTCCTGATCGCAGGCTTGGCTTCGGATCTTTTTCTGATCTCGGCCTAGCACATAGCGAATGAAGCCTATCGCTGCTCCGCGATATATCGCGGAGCAGCGATGTTTTCCAGGCCGCATCGCATTCCATCACGCTATTGCCTTGGACATGCCTTTGACTTCGGATTCCCCGACATCACGCACGCACGTGCAGCGTAAGCAGTTTCGTCTGTTCAAAATCCTGCTTGGCGTGGCTTGCGCGTGCAACTGCGTCACGAGCTACGCGTTTCTCAACCAAGCCGCGAAGCCGCAAAGCGACGCTGCTGACAACAGCGGCATCAATCCGCATCCGATCCATTTGAAATTGCCGCAGGCGAGCCCACTGAGCGCGGTTGCGCAGCTCGGTAAATCGCTGTTCTTCGATCCGATGCTGTCGGGCTCCAGACGGCAGTCGTGTTCGTCTTGCCATAGCCCCGCATACGGCTACAACCCGCCCAACGCACTGACCGTGCAAAA
>OUNK010000535.1_pt2 | contig 17889 bp, 19 predicted proteins | sample 1755341 | NCBI WGS metagenome assembly OUNK01 (sample SAMEA3914788, study PRJEB12502) | metagenome | biome: forest; material: soil | place: Canada | collected 2011-07-03 | depth 0.1 m | reverse complement strand
ATGGTGTTGAACGGCAACGAGATCGGCGGTGGTTCGATCCGTATCCATCGTCCGGACATGCAAAGCGCGGTGTTCGATCTGCTCGGCATCAGCGCGGAAGAAGCGGAAATGAAGTTCGGCTTCCTGCTCAAGGCGCTGAAGTTCGGCGCGCCGCCGCACGGTGGCTTGGCTTTCGGCATCGATCGCATTGCCGCGTTGATGGCCGGCACCGAGTCGATCCGCGATGTGATCCCGTTCCCCAAGACCACCAGCGCACAGGATCTGATGACCGACGCGCCCTCGATGGTGGGCGCCGCGCAGTTGAAGGAATTGCACGTGGCGGTCGCCGTCACGGAAAACGGGAAAGGCTGAGCGCATCCATGCCATGCCGGATCGTCCGGCGTGGCATGCGAGCTGCCTGACATATGACCGAACACATCATCCTGTTGCACGGCTTGTGGATGCGCGGTTTCGCGCTGGGCTTGCTGCATCGACGCCTGATGGAGGACGGTTTCCGCGTCCATCGCTTCGACTACATGAGCGTGGCGGCGACACAGCAGCACATTTTGGCGCGCTTGCGTGCGGGCATGATCGATTGCGCGCCCCAACCCGTGCACCTGGTCGGCCACAGTTTGGGCGGCTTGCTGGCTTTGCGCGCCTGTCTGGCGTCGGAGGGTCTTCCCCCGGGACGCGTCGTGTGCCTCGGCTCGCCGCTCAAGGGCAGCGCGGCCGCGCGCGCCTTTGCGAGCTGGGGACGCGGCGGCGAGGTGCTGCTTGGGCACAATCGCGAGCTGTTGGAGCAGGGCTTCGAGGCCTGGAATGGATCGCGTGAGGTGGGTATGGTGGCTGGCCGCATGCCGATCGGCCTCGGCGCCATGCTCAGCCATATTGCCGGGGAGCACGATGGCACGGTGGCGGTGGAGGAGACCCGTCTGCCTGGCCTTACCGGCCATTGCGTGGTCGAGACCAGCCACACGGGCTTGCTACTCTCGGCTGAGGTGGCGCGACTTACCACTCAATTTCTGCGCGAAGGCCGGTTCGGCCAGGCGCACTCGGTACAGCCGGCCGACCTCGGTTGAGGTAAACCGCTTGCCGAGCTATCCCCGGGGATGAAGTAAAATCGCCGGCTTGTCATTTGATCCAGTCAGGAATCGTCATGGGTAGAGGCCCGTCCATCGAAGGTCGCAAGAACGCCGAAGACGCCAAGCGCGCCAAGGTGTTTACCAAGCTGATCCGTGAAATCACCGTCGCCACGCGTGCAGGGGTGGCTGACCCTGCGCTCAACCCGCGCTTGCGCGCGGCCGTGGACAAGGCGCTCACCGCCAATATGTCCAAGGACACCATCGAGCGCGCGATCAAGCGTGGCTCCGGCGCCGACGGCGGCGCGAAGATGGAAGAGCTGCGTTATGAAGGCTACGGTCCGGCCGGCATCGCACTGATCATCGAATGCTTCACCGACAACCCCACGCGCACCGTGGCGGATGTGCGCCACGCGCTGACCAAGCACGGCGGCAACCTCGGCACCAGCGGCTCGGTGGCGTTCCAGTTCACGCGTTGTGGCGAGCTGGTGTTTGCCACCGGCGGCGATGAGGCCGCGGAGGAAAAAGTGCTGGAAGCGGCACTCGAAGCCGGCGCCGATGACGTGGTCAACGAAAACGGCGAGAGCACGGTTTTGTGCTCACCGGAAAGTTTCGAGTCGGTGCAGCAGGCACTGATCGATGCCGGTTTGAGCGCACAGCATGCCGGTATCGTGATGCGGCCGAACACACGCACCGCGGTGACGGGTGACGCATTGGAAACGCTCACCGACTTGCTCGAAAAACTCGATGCGCTCGATGATGTGAGCGAGGTCTACCACAACGCCGTGTTGCCGATCGAAGCCGCCGGATAAGTGGCCGCTCACTTCACAGCAGCTTTCTCGCGATGATCCGCATCATTGGCATCGACCCAGGCAGTCAGCGCACCGGCATCGGCATCGTCGATGTCGATGCGGCTGGCAAACTGTCACATGTTTTTCATGAGGCCCTGGTCGTTGGCGGCGAGGACAGCTTTCCGCTGCGCCTGAAACGTATTTTTGATGGCATCAGTGACATCATCGCGGCGCATCGTCCGGTCGAGTGCGGTATCGAGCGCGTGTTCATGGCGCGCAATGCCGATTCGGCGCTTAAACTCGGGCAGGCGAGAGGCGCCGCGATCTGCGCGGTGGTCAATCGGGGGATCGCAGTGCACGAATACGCAGCAACCGAAGTGAAAAAGTCCGTCGTCGGTGGCGGTCGCAGCGACAAGACCCAGGTGCAGCACATGATCGGCATCTTGCTCGGCCTCAAAGGCCCCATACAGGCCGACGCGGCCGATGCGCTGGCGATTGCGGTGACGCATGCACATACGCGTTCCAGCCTCGAGCGTGTCGGCATTCCGCGCACGGCCTGGAGGCGTCGCCGATGATCGGTCGACTTAGAGGCATCCTCGTTTCCAAGCAGCCGCCGTGGTTGTTGGTGGAAGTTGGTGGCGTCGGCTACGAGCTGGAAGCGCCGATGTCCACCATCTACGACCTGCCCGCCACGGGTAAGGAAGTGGTGCTGCTCACGCATTACGCGGTCAAGGAAGACAGCGTGGCGCTGTACGGTTTCCTGCACGAATCCGAGCGCACCTTGTTTCGCAATCTGCAGAAAGTGAGCGGCATCGGCGCGAAGATTTCGCTGGCCGTGCTGTCTGGCGTCTCGACGCAGGATTTCGCCCGCCTCGTGCAAGCTGGCGATGTAGTGGCGTTGACCAAGATTCCAGGCATCGGCAAGAAGACGGCCGAACGCATCGTGGTGGAATTGCGCGATCGCGTGGACGGTCTCGGTGCGAGCGTGCCGGGCCTGTCGTCGACATCTGGTGCGCCGCTCGATCCCGCTGGCGAAGCCACGGTGGCGCTACAGCAACTCGGCTATAAGCCGGCCGAAGTTACCCGATTGGTGCAAAAAGTCGCCGCGCAGGGCGATAGCGCCGAAACCATTATCCGCAAGGCGCTGCGCGCCGCTCTCGGGAGTTAATTCGTGGGTCACGATATTCATCAAGGAATGAGCGAGGCCGAGACCAAGCGTCGCTTGGCCACGCTAGCTTTGGGTGCCATCGGCGTCGTCTACGGCGATATCGGCACCAGTCCGCTCTATACATTGCAGACAGCGCTAAGCCATGACGGCATGCGGCCCACGGCCGAAAGCATTTACGGTGTGCTGTCGCTGATCTTCTGGGCGCAAATCTTCGTGGTGTCGCTGAAGTACGTCGTGTTCATCATGCGTGCCGACAACAAGGGCGAAGGCGGCATCATGGCGCTGATGGCGCTGGCCCTGCGCACCGTGCGCGACAAACCGAAAACGCGCTGGCTGCTGGCGATTATCGGCATCTTTGGCGCCTCGCTGTTCTACGGCGATGGCGTGATCACTCCGGCCATTTCGGTGCTTTCCGCCGTCGAAGGCGTGAAGGTGGCCGCGCCAGGGCTGGCTCACTGGGTGGTGCCGGTGACGGCCGTGATCCTGTTTTTCCTGTTCGCGTTGCAACGGCACGGCACGGAGCGGGTGGGGCGCTTGTTTGGTCCCGTGATGGTGATCTGGTTTATCACCATCTCGGTGCTGGGCGGCAGAATGATTCTGCAAAATCCGCATATTTTGACGGCCATCAATCCCTACTACGGCGTGCGCTTTTTCATCAACCACGGCGTGCAGGGATTCATCGCGCTGGGTAGCGTGGTGCTGGCGTTGACCGGTGCGGAAGCCCTCTATGCCGACATGGGCCATTTCGGCAAGCGACCGATCCGGCTTGCCTGGTTCAATTTCGTGCTGCCTGCGCTGATCCTCAATTATTTCGGCCAGGGTGCATTGCTGCTTGCGCACCCCGATGCCATCGATAACCCGTTCTTCAAAACGGTACCGCCCGTGTTGCTGTATCCGATGATCGCGTTGGCGACAGCGGCAACGGTGATTGCCTCGCAAGCGGTGATTTCCGGCGCGTTCTCGATGACGCGCGAGGCGATGTCGCTGGGTTACTCGATGCGTATGCCCGTGGTGCATACGTCGCGCGAGATGTCCGGTCAGATCTTCGTGCCGTGGGTCAACAGCTTCCTGCTGGTGATGGTGCTGGTCGCGGTGATCGGTTTCCGCAGCTCCGACAGCCTGAGTGCGGCCTACGGCATCGCGGTAACCGGAACGATGACCATCACTACCGTGTTGGCGCTATTCGTTGCGCGCAACCAATGGGGTTGGAGTTTGCCGGTGGTGCTGATCGCAGGTGCGTTCTTCCTGATCATCGACATCTCGTTCTTCAGCGCCAATCTGATCAAGGTCGAATACGGCGGCTGGTTCCCGCTGGTGCTGGGCCTGGCTGTGTTCATCGTGATGACCACCTGGCGTCGCGGCCGCGAGCTGGTGGTGCGCGAAATCAAACAGGGTGGCTTGGCGCTGGCGCCCTTCATCGAAAACATCATCGAACATCCGCCGCTGCGTGTGCCGGGCACGGCGGCTTTTCTTACCGCCAACCAGAACGCCGTGCCGCATGCGTTGTTGCACAACCTCAAGCACAACAAAGTGCTGCACGAGCGCAACGTCATGCTGACCGTGGAAGTTCTCGAGACGCCGGTGGCGGATGCCGACGAGCGCATCCATCTCACGCGGATGGACGGCGATTTCTATGGCTTGGAATTGCGCTTCGGCTTCGCGGAAGATCCAAATATCCCGTTGGCTTTGTCCAAATGCGCACGCAGCGGTTTGCCGTTCGACTTGATGGACACCACGTTCTTCCTCTCGCGCGAGAACGTCGTTGCCGACGAGCGTCGCCCGGGCATGGCGCTGTGGCGCGATCGTTTGTTCGCTTTCATGTCGCGTAATGCACTGCCGGCGACTGCCTTCTTTCAGATTCCCAGCAATCGCTTGATCGAGCTGGGAACCCAGGTGGAGATCTGATCGGGACAGGCGGCTCGCTGCCGTCGTCCCACTCCGTCATAATCGCGCCATGACCGAGCATCGCATCATCACTTCAGCCGCCCAGCTCGATGACGAGGCGCTTGAGGCGTCTATCCGTCCGAAACGGTTGAGCGAGTACCTCGGCCAGCAAGCGGTGCGCGAGCAGCTGTCGATCTATATCGAAGCGGCGAAGAAGCGCGGCGGGGCGCTCGACCACGTGCTGATCTTCGGGCCACCGGGCTTGGGTAAAACCACGCTGAGCCATGTGATCGCCAACGAGTTGGGCGTCAATGTGCGCTCCACCTCCGGTCCGGTGCTGGAGCGCGCCGGCGACTTGGCGGCGCTGCTGACCAATCTGGAAGCGCACGATGTGCTGTTCGTCGATGAGATCCATCGTCTTTCGCCGGTGGTCGAGGAAGTGCTCTATCCGGCGATGGAAGACTTCCAGATCGACATCATGATCGGCGAGGGACCGGCGGCGCGGTCGATCAAGCTCGATCTGCCGCCCTTCACGCTGATCGGGGCGACCACGCGTGCCGGATTGCTCACTGCGCCGTTGCGTGATCGCTTCGGCATCGTGCAGCGGCTGGAATTCTATTCGCCGGAAGAACTGACGGCGATCGTGCGCCGCTCGGCACGCATCATGGGCATACCGTGCGAACTCGACGGTGCGCAGGAGATCGCGCGCCGTTCGCGTGGTACGCCGCGTATCGCCAACCGATTGTTGCGCCGTGTGCGCGATTACGCGGAGGTACGTGCGGACGGCCACATCACGCGCGATGCCGCGCAGGCCGCGATGAGCATGCTCAAGGTCGATGCCGAAGGCTTCGATGAGCTGGATCGGCGTCTTTTGACCGTCATCATCGAAAACTTCGATGGTGGTCCGGTTGGTGTCGAGTCATTGGCCGCGGCGCTCAGCGAGGATCGTGGCACGCTGGAAGATGTGGTCGAGCCCTATCTGATCCAGCAAGGTTTCCTGGTGCGCACCGCGCGCGGCCGCATGGCCAGCGCGAAGGGTTGGCGTCATCTGGGGCTCACGCCACCGCCGCGTCAACCGCAGGCGGCCGATTTGTTCGGCACGGACGATCAGGATGTCTGAGACGACCGGCAACATTTTCAGCTGGCCGGTTCGCGTCTACTGGGAAGACACCGATGCCGGCGGGGTGGTGTACCACGCCAGCTACCTGCGCTTCCTGGAACGTGCCCGCACCGAATGGCTACGTGGCCTGGGCGTGGACCAGTTGGCCTTCAAACAGGCCACCGGCCTGGCCTTCATGGTGCACCGGATGGAGATCGACTTCCTCCGGCCCGCCCTGCTGGACGATGAACTGACGGTAACGGTGGAAGTCAAAGTACGGCGTTCAGCCAGTATCCTGTTCACCCAGACGATCAGCAGGGCAGACGGGACTCGACTCATCGAGGCTCAGGTGCGCGCGGCGTGCGTAGACCTCCAACGCATGCGACCCGCACCGATTCCAGCCGGCCTGATCCGGGATTGACCCCGGTCCCTAGCCAAAGCTTTTACATATCAATGTGGTGGAGAACCCCCAAGCCATGAACAGTGGATTGAACATTTTCAAGCTGCTCGCAGATGCGAGCTTGCCTGTGCAGCTGGTGATGGCGGTGCTGCTGCTGTTCTCCTTCATGTCCTGGGTGATCATCATCCGCAAATACACGCAGCTGAAAGCTGCGATGGAGAACGCCGAGTCCTTCGAGGAGCGCTTCTGGTCCGGTGCGGATCTGGCGCAGCTGTTCCGCGAAGTCAGCAACAACGGCGGCGACAACGGCGGCATGGAGAACATCTTCGAATCCGGCTTCCGCGAATTCGTGCGCCAGCGCCAGCGCCGCACGCCTGATATGCGCACGGTGATCGAAGGTTCCGAGCGCGCCATGCGCGTGACGGGCACCAAGGAAATCGGTGCGTTGGAGCGCAACCTGGAATTCCTCGCCAACGTCGGTTCGATCAGCCCTTACGTGGGCTTGTTCGGCACGGTGTGGGGCATCATGGGTGCGTTCCAGGGCCTGGGCGAAATGAAGGATGTGACGATCGCAGTCGTCGCACCGCACATCTCTGAAGCACTGATCGCCACCGCCATGGGTCTGTTCGCCGCTATCCCCGCGGTGTGGGCCTACAACCGCTACGCCAATCGGGTCGAGCGTGTCGCTTCGCGTTATGAGGTGTTCCAAGAGGAATTCTCCTCCGTGCTGCAACGGCAGATCCAGATCGACGACAACACCTGAGCGAGGGTGCGGCCATGCGTAGTTCCGCGCGCCACAAGCGCTTAAAACTGAAGTCCGAGATCAACGTCGTTCCCTACATCGACGTGATGCTGGTGTTGTTGATCATCTTCATGGTCACCGCGCCGATGCTCAACGCTAACGTCGACGTGAACCTGCCACAAGCCAACGCCAAGTCGCTGCAGGACAAGAAAGACCCGGTGATCGTCTCGGTCGATAACGAAGGTCACATGTACCTGACGTTGGGCACCGAGAAGAAAGAGCCGATCGATGCCGATGCCTTGAAGGTGAAGGTGGGGGCGTTCGTGCAGCAGAACCCGGATGTCAGCGTGCTGGTCGCGGGCGATCGCGACGGCAAGTACGACGGCGTCTACCAGGTGCTGGCTTTGTTGCAACAGGCCGGCGTGGCCAAGGTCGGTTTGATGAGTGCGCCGGAGACAGGCAGCCCGAATGGACGACCGTAACGCCAAGGGCACCCCTATTGCGGTGGTGCTCTCCGCCGTCCTGCATCTAGGTATTGTCGCCTTCCTCTTTCTGGCGATGCTTTCGTGCACGGATTACGACCGGTTTTTGAGTGCGCTGCATCTGCCGAACCCGATCTCGTGCACGCCGCCACCGCTGCAGCTCAAAGGGCCGGTGATCGAAGCCACGTTGATTGGTGACACCGGCGCGCCGCCGCCCAAGTCGGTGAAGGTGAAGCCTGTGCCGAACACGGTGCCGCCACCGCCATCGGTCCCACCGCCGCCACCGCCGCCGCAAGAACAGCCCAAGCCACCGAGCCAGTTGCCGCCGCCGCCCGAGCATCCGGATACGGTGGATCAGGAGCGCGTGGTGCAAGATGCGGCGCAAAAGGCCGAAGACGCGAAGAAAATACAGGAAGAAAAGGAACGCCAGCGTCAGGCTGAGCTCGATGCCCAGGCGGCCAAGAAGAAGGCCGAGCAGGAGAAGGTGGATGAGCTGTTCAAGCAGATGGACGCCGCTTCAGCCCAGACACAAAAACTGGACACCAAGGCCAAGCAGGCCAAACAGCAGCTTGCCGACCTGAAAAACGCAAAGGACGACGGTCAGCCTGACCTGCCGAATGCGGCCCAGCGCCAGACGGGTAACAATTCCGCCAACAGCGACCTGATGTCCCAGTACGCAGCGGCTATTCAGAACGCCGTCACACAGAATTGGACTCGGCCGGATAACATGCCGAGCGTTCCTTGCACGGTTCAGATCGTGCAGTTGCCTGGCGGCAACGTGATGAGCGCGAAAGTCGTCGGGAATTGCCCCTATGACGACGCCGGTCGGCGATCTGTCGAAAATGCCGTGCTGCGCGCGCAGCCGCTGCCCTACAAAGGCTTCGAAAGCGTGTTCCAGCGTGAAATCAATTTCACTTTCACCCCGCAGTGAGCCAGCCCATGCGCAGATCCTACCGATCACTCCTTCCCCTTATCCTGTTGTTGATCGCAGGCTTGGTCGCGGGCCCCGCCGCGGCGCAATCGTTGAATGTGCAGATTGTCGGTGGTTTGAAAACCGCAACGCCTGTTGCGGTCGTGCCGTTCGCGCAGCAAGGCGGCTCGCCGCTGCCGACCGATGTGGCCGACGTCATCCGCAACGATCTCAACCGCTGCGGCAAATTTCGCTCGCTGGCGGTGAGTGAGATCGTCGAGCAGCCCAGCCAGGGGTCGGACATCAAGTTCGCCACCTGGCGCCTGCTCAAGCAGGACTACCTGATCATTGGCCGCATCAAGGATGCCGGCAATGGCATGGTGTCGGTCGAATACGAATTGTGGGACGTCAACCGCCAGCAGCGCCTGCTCGGCAGCGCCATGCCGCCTGCTTCGGTGAGCGACCTACGCAGCGTGGCGCACCAGATCGCCGATGCCATCTTCCAGCAGATCACCACCATCCCGGGTGCCTTCTGGACTCGCATCGCCTACATCACGGCGGTCGGCACCGGCAACAACATGAGCTATTCGCTGATCGTGGCCGATTCGGACGGCTACAACCCGCAGGTGGTCGCACGCTCGCACGAAGCACTGCTGTCGCCGAAGTGGTCGCCGGACGGTAGCCGCATTGCCTATGTGTCGTTCGAGAGCGGTAACTCGGCTATCTACATCCAGAACATATCCACCGGGGCCCGTCAGCTGATCTCCGGTCGCGCCCGAGGCATCAACAGCGCACCGGCCTGGTCGCCCGATGGCACCAAGCTGGCCCTGTCGCTTTCCTATTCGGGCAATCCCGAGATCTACGTGATGGATCTGGCGTCCCGCCAGGAAACACGTATCACTCGCAGTTTGGCGATCAATACCGAACCGGTGTGGTCGCCGGATGGTCAGAACATCTACTTCACGTCTGACCGCTCGGGTCGTCCGCAGATCTACAGCGTATCTGCCGGCGGCGGCACGCCGGTGCGCGTCAGCTTCCAGGGTCAGCAGAATCTGGATGCGGCCATCAGCTACGACAGCAAGCAGATTGCCATGGTGCAGGCCACCGGGAACGTGTATCGTATTGCCATCGTGGACCAAAGCCTCGGCGGGCAGGTGCGTTACATCTCGCCCGGTCCGATTGACGAATCACCAAGCTTTGCACCAAACGCCAGCATGCTGATCTATGCCGCCACCGATGGAGCCCGCGACGTGCTATATGCCGTGTCGGACGATGGCATGGTCAGGCAGCGTCTGGTTCTAGCCAATGGCGACGTCCGCCAGCCGGCTTGGGGACCTTATCGTAAAAATTGAATTCCATCCGGGCGCCTCCCTCGGGATGCGCCTTGGATGACCTGAGGAGGGGCTCGGAACGCTTCACGGTGTTCCGGCGACCAGGGTTGTGGCGCTTTGCCATGCCCCGTTTAGTGGCCTCTGCAGTACAATGCGTGGCCGTAAGTTGAAGATGTAAGAAAAATAAAGACAACAGCCGGACCACCGGCGATCACTGTCCCGTAACCGCAATCGTCATTGACTGTCGGAAATCAAACCCGTTTGAAGGAACGTCACCATGAATAAGACCGTTCGTATCGCTCTGGTCGCCCTGCTTTGCGTTGGCGCGGCCGCTTGTAGCAAGAAGCAGGAAGTCAAGCCGCAGCCGGCTCAGCAAGAAGAGCAGCCCACCACCCAGCCTGCTCAGGGCACCGGCAAGTACGGCCCTGGCGACCTCGACACCGACGCTTGCCTGCGTCAGCGCGTCGTTTACTTCGATTTCGACAAAGACGAAGTGAAGCCGGAGTTCCAGCAGATCATGCAGTGCCATGCCAAGTACCTGCAGGATCGTCCGACCTCGCAGATCCGTCTGGAAGGCAACACCGACGAGCGCGGTACGCGTGAATACAACCTCGGCCTCGGCGAGCGCCGTGGCAATGCCGTGTCCAGCGCCCTGCAGGCCAACGGTGGTTCGGCCAGTCAGATCAGCGTGATCAGCTACGGCAAAGAAAAGCCGGTCTGCCGCGAGCACAACGAGGATTGCTGGAGCAAGAATCGTCGCGTCGAGATCGTCTACACGGCTGAGTAATGTCGTTTTCGCTGGCTAATCGCTTCACGGCCAGTATCAGCATGGCGGGCGCCTTGGCGTCCGCCATGCTGTTTATGGCCCCTGCACACGCTCAGGACTCCCCGATGAGCCTGTCCGACCGTGTCGCTCGCCTTGAGCAACAGCAACAGAACCAAGGCCAGACCCGCGTCGATCAGCTCAATCAACTGCAGCAGATGCAATCGCAAATGCAGCAGATGCAGGGTCAGATCGAAGAATTGCAGCATCAGCTGCAGCAACTGCAAGACCAGAGCAAGGCCCAGTACACGGACCTGGATAGCCGGGTCGGGCGCCTGGAAAAGGGCGGTAACGCCAATCCTGGTCCCGCCGCTGCCGGCACCACGCCGGCCCCCGCGAACGCTGCTTCTGCGACTGCCAATGCGACAACCGCCGCGCCACCCACCGCGCCGTCGGGTCCCGCCGAATCGGCGGCCGACAAGGCTGCGGCGCTTCCCGCGTACAACACCGCTTTCAAATCCCTGCGGGCGGGCGATTACGTATCGTCGTCGCGTGGATTCCGTGAATTCATCCAGAAATACCCGAACGATGCGCTCACTTCGAACGCGTTCTACTGGCTGGGCGAGTCGTACTACGCCACGACCAATTACCAGGTCGCCGTGGAAGCGTTCAAACATCTGTTGAGCCAGTACCCGCAAAGCGACAAGGCGCCGGACGCATTGCTCAAGCTCGGCTACAGCCAGTTGCAGATGAAGCAAACAGATGCCGGCACCGCAACGCTGAAATCGGTGCTGGCCAAGTACCCCAATTCCAATGCGGCCAAGCTGGCGCGGGAACGACTGAGTCGGCTGTCACAGCAGCCGGCCCACTGAGGTCATCGCGGTGAGCGGCAGTGACACAAGCGTGGAAATGACCACGGCGGCTTCGTCTGCGGCTGAGCGTTTGCGCCTCACCGAGATCTTCCACTCGATCCAGGGCGAGGCCGATGCGATCGGCTGGCGCACGGTATTCGTGCGCCTCACGGGTTGCCCGCTGCGCTGCGTGTGGTGCGATACCGAATACTCCTTTTACGGCGGCAACTGGCGCGATATCGACGACATCCTTGCCGAAGTCGCTTCGCATGGCGCGCGGCACGTTTGCGTCACGGGCGGCGAGCCGTTGGCGCAAAAGCGCTGCCTGTTATTGCTGCAGAAGTTATGCGATGCCGGCTATGAGGTTTCGCTGGAAACATCCGGCGCGATCAACGTATCTACGGTGGATCCGCGCGTGCGCAAAGTGATGGACCTGAAGGCGCCCGACTCCGGCGAGAGCAAGCGCAATCTCTGGTCCAATCTGGATCACCTGTTGCCGCACGACCAGGTGAAAATCGTCATCGCCAGTCGCGCGGATTACGAATGGGCGCGTGATGCCGTAGCCGAACACGATATCGATCAGCGCTGCATGGTGCTGTTTTCGCCGGTGCATGGTGCGGTTGAACCGCGTGCGCTGGCGGAGTGGATCATCGAAGACAAATTGCCGGTGCGCTTCCAACTGCAGCTGCACAAGCTACTTTGGCACGACGCGCCGGGCCATTGATTGCCTTAGCCCATACTCCTCATTGTTTGCTTTCTTCCTAGCTCTTCTATACATGCAAAGAAGAAGGAGAAAATCTGCGCGTCGGCCTGTGTCGCCGATAGCGTTTTCCGGCCGGTGACCGGCTGCATCAGCACGTTGGAATACATCTATGTCAGGACCCACTCCCCGCAAGGCCGTCATCCTCGTATCCGGAGGCATGGACTCGGCCGTTACGCTCGCCATCGCCCGCCAGCAGGGTTATCAGATTCACGCTCTGAGCGTGGCCTACGGACAGCGCCATAGCTCCGAGCTGGAGGCCGCCGCACGCGTCGCGCACATGCTGGGCGCCGTCGAGCACAAGACCGTGCATGTCGACTTACGCAGCATCGGCGGCTCGGCCCTCACCGCTGATATCGATGTCCCCGAGGAGGGTGGCGAGGGCATCCCTGTGACCTACGTGCCTGCGCGCAACACCATCATGCTGTCGATTGCGCTGGGCTGGGCTGAAGTGCTCGGTTCCACGGATATTTGGTGCGGCGTGAACGCGGTGGACTACTCCGGCTACCCGGATTGCCGCCCTGCGTTCATCGAAGCGTTCGAGCGTCTCGCCAACGTTGCCACCAAGGCAGGCGTGGAAGGCGCGGGCATCCGCATCCACGCGCCACTGATGGCCATGAGCAAGGCCGATATCGCACGCGAAGGCCAGCGCCTGGGCATCGACTTTGCCGCCACCGTCAGTTGCTACCAGGCCGATGCCGAGGGTCGGGCTTGCGGCCATTGTGACGCCTGCCGTTTGCGCGCACAGGGTTTTCGCGAGGCCGGACTGCCTGATCCGACCCGATATGTCTGATTCGCTTGTGTCGAGGGCGGCAAGGCAATAAAATTGTCGACTAACTTTTTTTCGGGTCGTTAGCTCAGTCGGTAGAGCAGTAGACTTTTAATCTATTGGTCCCGAGTTCGAATCTCGGACGACCCACCAATTCGAAACCCGCATGGCACAAGGCCATGCGGGTTTTTTGTTGTCAGCTCACGCCATTGGCGTGTAGACAAATTCCAAGCGCAAGCCGCTGGGTTCGCGCACCATGCAGTGAATGCGTGGTCCGGAACCGACTCGCTCCGGCGCGAATTCCACCACTACGCCCGGCCACTGCGATACGCGCGCATAAAGCGTATCAAGCGTCGCCAGGTCGGGGACTTTCAGCGCAACGTGATGTAGCCCCACATTCTTTCGGCGATCGAAAGCTGCGTAGCCGTCGGACTTGTCGGCCTGCCATAACGTCAGTCGACTATGTCCGTCGGCAACGAACACTGCCGGATACGCCGGGTTCTCGCCAGCCACTTTCCAGCCCAGGCAATCGACGAAGAAGCGGCGAGTGAGTTCCAAGTCGCTCACCGTGAGTCCAAGGTGGTCGATACCCAACGTTAGAGCGTTCTGTTCCTGCATGATTGGCGTTCCTGGCGACATGAAAACTGGCGAGATAGGCGCGAGAAAGCCCCGATCTCTAGTGCTGGCACAGGCTAGGGCAAGTCGCCGTCGAAGCGAATAGACTCTGCCCGGAAGACGCTCTTTCGCTTTGCGGAAGAGTGATTGTCGAAACGCGGCTATTCACGGGTCAATCGAACTGCCGTACTACGGCCGCGTGCAGCTTCACCGGCAATGTCATGTCTCATCGCTGCCTGTCTTCCGTAACCAAGAACGTTCCGAGGTGAACGTGAGGAGTGCCCACCGATGAATACGAACCAAGTCAGGCCGCGTCCCATCCTGCTGCTTCTGCTGCTGCCATTCCTGGGATTGCTGGACGTGTCCTTGTACAACGCCGCAGAGCCCACGTTATTCGGCTTTCCTTTTTTCTATTGGTATCAGCTGCTGTGGGTGCCCATTACGGTGCTCTTGATCTGGGTGGTCTACCGGAGGACTCCCCATGACGACTAAACCCGACTATGTGGCGATCGGCATCTTCGTCGCGTTCTTTTTGCTCGTTACCGTTATGGGTTTCTGGGCATCGCGGTGGAAGCAATCGTCCCAAACGATGAGTCTGGACGAATGGGGCCTTGGCGGGCGCCGATTCGGTACGTGGATCACTTGGTTTCTGGTCGGCGGCGATTTCTATACCGCGTACACCATCATTGCGGTGCCAGCGTTGGTGTACGCAGTCGGCGCGTACGGATTTTTCGCGCTGCCGTACACCATCATCGTGTATCCGTTTGTCTTCGCAGTGATGCCAGTGCTTTGGAGAATCGCCAAGCAACACGGTTATGTGACCGCGGCGGACGTGGTGTATGGGCGTTACGGTTCACGTCTGTTGGAACTTGCCGTTGCGCTAACGGCCGTGGTCGCGACGATGCCGTACATCGCATTGCAATTGGTCGGCATGGCTTCCGTGCTGGTCGCATTGGGCCTACAAGGCGAAATTCCGCTGATCATCGCGTTCGTGGTGTTGGCCGTTTATACGTATTCGTCCGGTATTCGCGCGCCGGCACTGATCGCTTTCGTCAAGGACGTGATGATCTACATCGCCGTTATCGCCGCCGTGGCAGTGATACCGAGCAAGCTTGGCGGTTACGGCGCGGTCTTTGCAGCAGCCGAAGAGGCCTTCAAGGCCAAAGGCACGGGCGGCATTTTGCTCAAGCCCGATCAGTTCTTGCCGTATGCCTCGTTGGCACTTGGTTCGGCGCTAGCGGCTTTCATGTATCCACATACGCTGACCGGTGTGTTTGCGAGCAAAAGCGCTGACACGATCCGACGCAACGCCATGCTCCTGCCGGCATATACGTTGCTACTCGGTTTGCTCGCGCTGTTGGGTTACATGGGGCACGCTGCGCATCTGCAGCTTACGAGCAATAACGACGTGGTGCCGGTGTTATTCAAAACGCTGTTTCCGAGTTGGTTTGCGGGTTTCGCGTTTGCCGCGATCGGAATCGGTGCGCTGGTACCTGCCGCGGTCATGAGCATCGGTGCCGCGAATGTGTTCACGCGTAATTTCTGGAAGGCTTACGTCAATCCTGCGGTGAGCCAGGAAGGGGAGGCGCGGGTCGCTAAGATCGCATCACTGGTCGTAAAAATAGGCGCGTTGCTCGCCATCCTTTATCTGCCCACGCATTTCGCGCTCGATTTGCAGTTGCTGGGTGGCATGTGGATCCTGCAGACGCTGCCAGCGGTGGTATTCGGTTTATTCCTGCAAAGCCTGCGAGCTTCGTCGCTTCTGGCCGGCTGGCTCGCCGGCTTGGTAGGCGGAACGTGGTTCATCTGGTCCGACGGGCTGAAACCGATTCACCATCTCACGATCGGTAGCAATGGTTTGTCGCTCTATACGGGTTTATTGGCGCTGATCATTAATTTGGTGGTGGTAGGCATCGTGCATTTCGCCACCAGTCTTCGCGCGAATCGCTAGCCTGTATCGGGCTAGCGGTGGACGCACAGATGAAGGCGATATCTGACGGGCAGTGGAGTCTCATGTCCCCTATCGCCTTTTGAGCCAGAGGCCGCGGCATCTGACTAAAGGAGACGATGCGGTGCTTGCCGGAATGGGTTTGCAGTTCGCTGTGCATCGTCTTTCCCTCGTCACTCGTGAACGACAAGATCCTTGGTCAAGCGGATATCGGCGCTGGATGCGCCGATCTGCACTTGATAGCTTCCTGAGTCCACAGCGTAGGCATGATGCACGTCGTCGTAATACTTAAGGTCGACACGCGGCGAGATATCGAAAGAGATGCTTCGCTCCTCGCCCGGTTGCAAGCTCACACGCTGGAAGCCGCGCAATTCCTTGTTCACGCGCGAGTGCGGCACATGCATCGGTTGCAGATAGAGCTGGACGACTTCATCGCCGGCTCGTTCACCGGTGTTCTTCACTTTCAGCGTAATAGTTACGTGGCCTTTGGCGCTCACCGTATCTCGATCAAGCCGAAGATTCGAATACGTGAAATGCGTGTATGAGAGCCCATAGCCGAATGGATAGAGCGGCTCACCTTTGAAATAGCGATAGGTGCGTCCTTGCATGTTGTAGTCGTCGAATGGTGGAAGTTTTTCGTCGGCCTTGTAGAAGGTAACGGGCAGACGCCCTGCAGGATTGATGCTGCCGAACAGCACATCCGCGACAGCATTGCCGCCGCGTTGGCCGGGATACCAGGCCAGCAGGATAGCCGGCACATGTCGCTGGGCCCAATCGATGGCCAGTGCCGAGCCGGTGGTCAGCACTAATACGACGGGTTTGCCAGTTGCGTTCAATGCTTCTAATAATTTTTCCTGCGTAGCCGGCAGGTGCAGGTCGGTGCGATCGCCGCCGGCAAAACCGGGGTAATTGACCTTCATCTCTTCGCCTTCCAGATCGCTGGTCAGTCCGCCCACGAAGATCACCACGTCCGCGTGATGCGCAGCGTCGAGTGCTTGTTCGAAAGGTGGTTTGGCACCAGGCAGATGCCAGCTCAAACGTACATCGTCGTTTTGCGCGCCTTTGGTGTATTCCAGACGAAGCTTGTATGTCTTGCCTGCTTCAAGATCGACAGAGGCGGTTTTGCCTTGCAACGTCGAATTCGTGTTCCATGCATCCATCACCAAACGGTTATCTATATATAGGCGGAATCCGTTGCTGGCGGCGGCGTTCAATTCATAGCGCCCGGATACCGGTGGCAACAGCTGGCCGCTCCATCGCACGCTGAAGTTATTAGTGCTCAGCGCTTTTTCCGCGAGGACCTCGCCACGGGCGACGAGATCATCGGTCGGCGTGCTGTGATCCCAATGAAAGCCGATGGTCGGATCGATGCGCGTCAGAACCGGCGGCGCCGTAAAATCGCTGCCACGAAAATATTCACCCTTAAGGCCGTGCTCGGTGGCGCTTTCCGCAGGACGTAGATACGTCGATTCGATGAGATCACCGGAGCCGGCGCCACTGAAGCCTTCCACCAGTTCAGCGCCATGCACATAGGTGACCTGTGCGTTCGGTACAGCCTCGCGGATGCCCTGCAAGATCGTTACGGGCGCAGCCGGCGTGCCGTTGTAGTTGCCCAGCAGTGCTGCGACGTCGTCAGCGGTGGGGCCAATCACCGCGATGCGCTGCACATGGCGCGATAGCGGAAGAACACCGTTGTTTTTCAGCAACACGATCGATTCTTGTGCGACACGGCGCGCCAGCGCATCGTGCTGCGGCGACTGGTTGACGGAGTAGGGAATCTGCGCCCAGCGCACACGCTCTGGCGGATCGAACATGCCGAGCCGGAAGCGTGTAAACATCAATCGCTTGACCGAGGTGTCGATGTCCGCTTCGCTGATGAGGCCATCGTGTACAGCTGCGGTCAACGCTGCGTACGTGGTACCGCAGTTGAGATCATCGCCATTCTTGACGCCAAGTGCGGCTGCTTCTTCGGCGGTCTGCACGGTCTTGTGACGCAGGTAGATGTCTTCGATCGCGTCGCAGTCGGAGACGACGTAGCCGTTGAATCCCCAATCCTTGCGCAGGATGTCCTGCAGCAGTGTTTTGCTAGCGGCGGCCGGTTCGCCATTGATGCGGTTGTAGGCACCCATGACGGCATCGACCTTGGCTTCCTGCACGAGTGCTTGGAAGGCGGGCAGATAGGTCTCGTACAGATCGCGTTCGCTGGGATGCACGTCGAAAGAATGGCGTTCCGACTCTGGGCCGCTATGCACGGCAAAATGCTTGGCGGTGGCATCGAGCTTGCGATAGGTCGGATCGTCGCCTTGCATGCCGCGCAC
>OUNK010002526.1_pt2 | contig 17892 bp, 14 predicted proteins | sample 1755341 | NCBI WGS metagenome assembly OUNK01 (sample SAMEA3914788, study PRJEB12502) | metagenome | biome: forest; material: soil | place: Canada | collected 2011-07-03 | depth 0.1 m | reverse complement strand
TGCGGGCGAACCGGCTTGATCCGAAGCTGCTTTACGTGACGCCAAGGCAAGCCGCGCTGTGGCGCGAGGTTTCGCTCAAGCACTCGCCGATTCATACCAATCCCGAGTTCTCGCGCATTTATCGCCATGCTTACGACCGCATCGTGGAGCGGGTGCGAGGGAAAAAAGTTCATCTTGTGGGACTGGGGCCTGGCACCGGGTGGAAGGAGGCGGAGCTGGCCGCGAGGCTGCGATCGCACGGCTGTGAGGTTGAGTTCACCGCGATTGATGCGAGCCGGGATTTAGTTGAGGAGTCGGCGAAGCGGGTGGTCACGACGGGCGCCGGGGATGGGCGACATTTGGTTTGTGACTTGGCAGAGCTGGATTTCATCAAGGATTGGCTCGATGCGAAGGATCGGGAGTCTCCGCGGCTGTTCACTTTTTTTGGACTCGTGCCGAACCTAGAGCCGCAATTTGTCACGCAGCTCTTCAGCAAACTTCTCCGGTCAGACGATGCGCTTCTGGTCAGCGTGCATCTCGCGCCTGTCGACGAGGGGCTGGATCTCGAGGCAGCGATGAAACGAGTGCTGCCCCAGTACGACAACCCGGAGACATTGGCGTGGCTGCGCACGACGATGGATTATTGGAAGCTGGGGGACTTCATGGAGGAGCCGAAGATTGTCGCAGGCGAGCGGAAGGATCTTCCGTGTATTGGCGGGATCGCGCCATGGAAGTCGCACGAAGCTTACTTGAAGTTCGCGCCTGATGCCGGCGAGTTCGCCGATGTTTCGTTTTCGCTGTTTTTCAGCCTGCGGTACACGCCTGCGCTGTTTGAGGAGTTGCTTCGTCAGGCTGGTGTCCGCGGCGAAAGGCTCGCGATGACGACGTGCCGCGAGGAGGCGATCTGGGAAATTCGGCGCGCCGATGGCGTTGGTTAATTTCCGGAGGCCATCGCAGCTTGGCGCTTTTGCTCGAGGGCCAGGACTTGATCATCGCTCAACGCGCCCTGCCTGGCGTCGAAACCAAAACTTTTCTGCACAGTGGCGGGCAGCAAATTGAGCGGGATCTGCGTGATGCCGTCCGCATAGTTGACGACAATGTTGTCGGCACTGACCTTCATTAACTGGCAATTCGTATAGACTTTTCCGTCGAGCGCGGTGATCGTGCCGAGTTTGGTGGTGAAGGTTGGTCCCGTCGATGAAGACGACGCCGTGGTCGAGGTGGAGGAGGGCAGCGAGGTGGGCGTCACCGCAGGGGCAGCGGCGGCTGCGGCTTTCGCGACCTGCAATTGATGGGCGAGGTCAGTCGCTTTCGACTGCGCATCGGCCAGGTTCAATGTGAGCTGCGCGACGTGGTCCGCGGATTTTTGCGCGTCGTTCATCGAGTCTTGCAGTTTCGTCTTCAGGTCGGTGAGCTGAAGCTCATCGACGGTGACTTGGCCGTGCAGGGTCTGATATTCATAGAACCCGCCGCCGCCCATCAACAAAATGACCAGCAATAGAAACCAATTCATGTACGCCTCCTTTTTTCTCGTTTAACTATGATCACCACAACACAGCAAAAGTTACGCCCATCTAAGAAAAGTAACGTTCGCAAGCGAACTTGATCTGATCGCAGGAAGGCAGCACCCTATTTCAGTGTCATCCATGTCACAGAATTCAGCCGCCACATGTGTTACGTCGAAGTGGCCTGAAGTGTGGGTCGGGCCGGTGCGGGTGCATGACATTCGCCGTATCGAGATTATTGATGTTTTGGCGGAGGATGCGCCGGAGCCGCGCTTGATCGCCAACCTTAACGCGCATGCACTGAACCTGGCGTACAAGGATATGGAATTCCGGGGTATTCTTAATGGCGCGTATGTGTGCTTTTGCGATGGCTTCGGTATCAAGTTGCTGGCGGCAATTTTTCGGCGCGGGACGATTCGTGATCGGACGACGATGCCGGGTTTCGTCGAGGAGGTGGCGGAGCGGTTGCATGGCGAAGGCAAGCGGATGTTCCTGCTGGGGGATGAGCCGGGTGTGGCGGACGCGTACGCGCGCAAACTCGAGGCGCGGTGGCCGGGCATCGTCGCGGGCACGCACCATGGATTTATTTTGCGGGATCCCGTTGCTGAGGGCGAGGCGTTGCGGCGCCTGCGCGAGGCGCGGCCGGCGGTGGTGTGTGTGGGTATGGGCATGCCGCTGCAGGAAAAATGGATCGTGAAGCATATGCAGGATTTACCGCCGGCGCGGTACATGCCAGTGGGCGCGCATTTCGCGTGGTCGACGCAGAGCCGGAAACGCGGGCCGCGTTGGGCGACAGACAACGGGCTCGAGTGGTTTTTCCGGCTGATGTATGAGCCGCATCGCGTGTGGCGGCGCTATCTGATCGGGTTGCCGGAGGTGGCGGCGCGGACGGCGTTGTTTTATTTGCGCGGCGGGAAAGCAACATGAGGCGCGTCTTGATTTATGCACAGGTGCCACCGCCACTGCATGGGCAGAGCGTGATGGTGCAGTTGCTGGTGGATGGACTACGCGAGACGGGGCAGGTGGATTTGACCGCGGCGCCGATCGATAAGCACACCGCGCCGATCGGATACGTGCATATCAATCCACAGTTGTCGCATGACTTGGGCGACATCGGGCGCTGGCGGCCGAGGAAGATTCTGAGCGTCTTTAAATTTGTCTTCGCGGCGATACGGGCGCGGTTCCGATATGGGCTGGATACGTTTTATTTCGTACCGGCGCCACCGAAGCGGGTGGCGCTTTATCGCGACTGGGCGGTGCTGCTGTTGTGCCGGCCCTTTTTTCGCAAGCTGGTGCTGCACTGGCATTGCGTCGGGCAGCGGGATTTTTTTGCGACGAAACTTACGGGACTGGAACGCTGGCTGGGGCATCTCTGCTATGATCGCGCGGCGCTGTCGATTGCGCTGTCGAAGTATTCCGAGGATGAGGCGGGGATGTTCTGGCCGAAGAAATCAGTGGTGGTGCCGAATGGGATTCCGGATCCGTGCCCGGAGTTTGAGGCGGAGGTTTGGCCGGAGCGGCAGAAACGCGCGGAGTTGCGTGCTGTGAAGACAGAAGCGTTGGCCGTGCCACCGTTTTCCTATGAAGTGCTTTTCATGGCGGGCCGGATGACGTCCAAGGGACTTTTTGACGCGATGGATGTGGTGAATCGTGCAAACCTTCAGATGGATCGTGGTGGATCGCTTCGACGCTTCCGGCTGACAGTGGCGGGGCCGTTTGAAGGCGACGAGCAGACGCGTTTTGATACGATGGCGAAGAAGGTCGATGCATCGCGGTTGTCGGGTGCGGCAGTATCGCTTTGTGTTTACGTCGGCTGGGCGGATGATGCAAAGAAGCGGGAGCTTTATCGTGCGGCGGATTGTTTTATTTTTCCGACGACGTATCCGTCGGAGAGCTTCGGACTGGTGCTGGCCGAGGCGATGGCGCATGGTTGTGCGGTGATTACGACGCGCTGGCAGGCGGTGCCGGAGGTCCTGTCGGCGGGCGACCCCAACGTGGTGGAACCGCACGATATCGAGGGCATGGCGGCGGCGTTGCTGCGTTGCGCGGCGGCGCCGGCAAGCCGGGACTTGCGGGAGCGTTTCGTGACGAATTTTACGAGCGAGCGTTTCGTGGGGAACATGGTGCAGGCTTTGAGTGAGGTATGAGCGAGACGAAGCCGATCACGATTTCGGTGGTGACACCGAGCTATAAGCAGCCGGAATGGCTGAAGCTTTGCGCGGCCTCGGTGGCCGACCGCGGGGTGGGCAAGGGCGATGTCTTCATCGGCATCACCGCCAGCGGCACGGCGCCCTTTGTGCGCGGGGCGCTGGAGGAGGCGCGCAAGCGCGGGGCGGTGCCTTTTCTTCTTACCTGCAATCCCCATCATCCGCCGGTGAAGGGGGTGAAATCGATCGTCCTGGCGACGGGGCCGGAGCTGATCACGGGCTCGACCCGGCTGAAGGCGGGGACGGCGACGAAGCTGGCGCTGAATCTCCTCAGCTCGATCGGCATGATCCGGAGCGGACGGGTGAAGGACAATCTGATGATCAACGTCCAGGCGACCAACGCGAAGCTGCGGGACCGGGCCAAGCGGTTGGTGATGACGCTGGCCGAGGTGGGCGAGGCTGAGGCGGTGAAGCGGTTGGAGAAGAGCGGCTGGGACGTGGCGCGGGCGGTGGGGAAGTGACCGGCCTCAGTCGAGCTCGCCCTCGTCTTCCTTGACGCGGGCGGCGACCGCGCCGTCGCTGGGATCGGCGGCAGCGGCGGGAGTCGCACCGCTGCCCAGGTGGCGGGCGACGAAGCGGGAGAGGGAGGGGCCGATCAGGAGGACGATCATGAAGCGGACGGTCTGCAGGGCGATGACGAAGGGGACGTCGACCTTGCTGGAGGCGGCGATGATCGCCGCCGAGTCCATCCCGCCGGGACTGGTGGCGAGGTAGGCGGTGAGGGGGTCGATGCCGACGGCCTTCACCAGGACGAGGGCCAAGCCGCCGCAGAGGAGCATGAGGACGAGGATGGAGAGGACGATCTGGGGGAGGACGCGGAGGGCGTGCAGGAGGATCTCCCGGGTGAACCCCATGCCGATGCTCCAGCCGAGGAAGGTGTAGCTGGCCGCCAGCAGCCAGTAGGGGAGCTCGATCTCGATCCAGCCGGCGCCGTGCAGGATCGCTCCCGCGAACATCGGCACCAGCAGGGCTCCCGCCGGAATCCGCGAGAGGAGGCCGAGGATGCCCCCCACCACGCCGAGGGCGACGGTCTCGCCGAGCGGCAGGGCATGGAGGGGAGGGAACCAGAGGGGATGGGGGGCCGAGGCCCCATGGGCGTGAAGGACGAAGCGGGCGATGAGGGAGGCCGCGCAGACGACGAGGATGACGCGGAGATATTGCATGAAGGCGACGAGGCGGGCGTCGGCCCCGAAGGCCTTCGCCATCAGCATCATCACGGAGGCGGCGCCGGGGGAGAGGCCCCAGATGGCGGTGGTGCCGGGGAGGATGCCGAGCCGGCCCAACCCCCACCCCAGCAGGCTGCTGGCGACGACGACGGAGAGGACGACGGCGAGGAAGAGGGGCCAGTCCTTCATAAAGGTCCCGACGATGACCGGCGTGATGACGCGGGCGATCATGCAGCCGAGCACCGCCTGAGCTCCGTAATGGAGGAAGCGGGGGACGTGGAGGGCGCCGCCGTTGGTTCCCACCACGATCGCCGCGATCATCGCGCCGAGCAATAGGGCGGCGGGCAGGCCCGTCAGCTTGAGCAGGCCGGTGAGGAGGGCGGAGGCGGCCAGGAGGACGCCCCACTGGGCGGGGCGCGGCAATCCCTCGAGGAGGGGGGTCTTTAGTTGAGGGTCGGCTCGCATAACGAAATGGATAGTTGAGGATAAGCTCAACTAAGTCAAGGGCTGGGAATGACGGAAAGGAGGCTCGGGTTGGGGACGCGGGGGCGGCAGGCCTTGGAAGCGCTACTCGTCCTCGAATTCCTCGGGGAGGGCCTGGGAGAGGTCTTCCTCGTTGGGGACGTCGAGGTTCGCCTCGATGGGGCGGTTTTCCAGGCGCTCGAAGAAGGCGGCGACGACGTCGGCCAGCTTTTGGCCGATGCCGGGGACGGCGGCGATCTCGGAGACGGGGGCCTTTTTCAGCCGGTCGATCGAGCCGAAGGCGACCAGCAGGGCCTTCTTGCGGCTGGCGCTGATGCCGGGGCAATCGTCGAGCAGGCTCTCGGTCATGCGGCGCTTGAGGAGGAGCTGGTGGTAGCCGTTGGCGAAGCGGTGGGCCTCGTCGCGGATGCGCTGGAGGAGGCGGAGGGCGCCGGTCGATTTGTCGAGGAGCAGCGGCTCGGAGATGCCGGGGCGGAAGATCTCCTCGTTCTCCTTGGCCAGGCCGATCAGGGGGATGTTCTTGAGGCCGAGCATCTGCAGCTCGGTCCAGGCGGAGCTGACCTGGCCCTTGCCGCCGTCGACGATGATCAGGTTCGGCTTGCGGATGTTCTCCCGCAGGACGCGCCCGTAGCGGCGGCGGATGACCTCGGCCATGCTGGCGAAGTCGTCCTGCCCCTCGAAGCTCATGATCCGGTAGCGGCGGTAGAGGGAGCGGTCGGGCTTGCCCTCGCGGAAGCAGACCATCGAGGCGACCTTGTGGGTGGTGGAGATGTTGGAGATGTCGAAGCACTCCATCAGGTGGGGCGGCTCGGCCAGCTCGAGGACGGTGCCGAGCGCGGTCATGTCCTCGACGGGGCGGACGGTGGAGGTGTCGAAGGGGCGGATGAAGCGCTTCATCGGCTTGGTGGTGGTGCGGAGGTCGTCGACCAGGTCGCGCAGCTGGGCCGCCTTCTCGAAGTCCATCCGCTCGGCGGCCTGGCGCATCTGTTCCTCGATCTTGGAGAGCATCTCGGACGATTGGCCCTCGAGGAAGTCGCAGGCCTGGTGGACGAGGGCGAGGTAGCCGGCGCGGGTGATCTTGTTGACGCAGGGGGCGGAGCAGTTGCGGATGATGTGGTCGAGGCAATGGCGGTAATCGGCCTCGCCGGGGACGGCGGGGGAGCAGGTGCGGAGCTTGAAGTTGCGCTTGATCAGGTTGAGCGAGGTGCGGAGCGAGCCGGAGTGGGCGAAGGGGCCGAAGTAGCGGCAGCCGTCCCCGTCCTTACGGGCGCGGGTGAGCTGGAAGCGGGGGAAGGGGTCGCCCAGGTTGATCTTCACCAGGAGGAAGCGCTTGTCGTCGCGGAAGCTGACGTTGTAGCGGGGGCGGTATTCCTTGATCAGCTTGCCCTCCAGCAGGAGGGCTTCCGGCTCCGATTTGACGACGTGGAATTCGAGATCGCAGATGGCGTCGACCAGGGCGCGGGTCTTGCGGTCGGCGAGCTGGCGGCGGGAGGGGTGGAAGTATTGGCCGACCCGCTTGAAGAGGTCGCGGGCCTTGCCGACGTAGATCACCCGGTTGAGCCGGTCCTTGAAGAGGTAGACGCCGGGCCGGTGGGGCAGCTCGCGGACCTTGGTTTCGAGGGGAGGGGCCTCAGGCATGGGAAACTTTGCAACCGAAGCGGAGAGGGATCACCTCTTAATTTAGGCTCAAACCGCTCCGAAAGAAAGCCCTCATTGTCGATCTCCTTCCCGGTGGGCAAGGGATGGGGGGAGGGACCCCACGCGCCGGCCCTGTCCCGGGCCGGCGACGCTGTCAACGCGGCATCAATGCCTTCTAGGCCCGCCGTGGCCCGCATGCCCTCCGGCGAAGCGGCGTCCGAAATGCCCGTGATAGTGCCCGGCGTGATCGGGCACGAAGTAGTCGTTGCCCCCGCCGAACAGCCCGCTGCCGATGCCCGCGCCCAGCCCTTGGGCGAAGCCCCCCAGCACCTGGCCGAAGAACGCCGTCACTCCGCCGCCGCTATGCCGCTCCTGGCCGGCCTCCGCGTCGGCCTGCTCCTGCTGGTTGATCCGCTTCGCCAGCTCGGCCATCGCCTTTTGCTGCTGGCCGTCGATCGAGGCGATCTCGGCCTCGGTGCGGATGCGGTAGAACTGCTGGCTTTCGTTGGGCGAGAGCCGACTTTCGAGCAGGCGATTGAAGAGGGCCGGCTCCGGCCCGCTGAAGACCCAGCCCTGATCGGTCTTGCGGACCTCGCGGATTTTCCAGATGAAGGTGACCGACTCCCCTTCGTTCACCAGCAGGATCTTGTCGTCCAGATTGTAGCCCAGGCCGGGAGGGAGATCGGCGGCGTAGGTCAGCGAGGCGGCCAGACCCTGGTCGTCCGCGGGGACATCGGTGATCGGCGCCACTTCCAGCGCGTAGAGCGGGGAATCGACCCGCAGCGCCACCCGGTAGCTGGCGGTGACGCTATCGGCCATCTTCTCGATCCCGACCAGCTGGAGCTTCTTGATCGAGACCCATTCCGGCAATTGCTCCTTCAAGGTGGCGATCGCGCCGGCCTCGGGCGGGGCGGAGAAGAAACGGTCGAAGAAGGCGAGCGAGGGGTTGGCCCGTTCGGCCATCCGGTCGTAGAAATCGAGGCCGAGCGGCTGCTGGCCTTCCTGCGGGGGCGCCTCGGTGCCGTATTTCTTCACCACCGCGTCGGAGACCCATTGGTTCATCTCCTTCCAGGCGGCGAAGTCCTGGTCCCCCATGACCGATTCGTCGATCTTATAGGAAGAAGAACCGGCGGCCAGCCAGGCCGATCCGGCGAGGCCGAGGACCACGACCGCCGCGACGGCGAGAAAAACGGGTCGGCGAAAGAAATCGGACGACGGTTTGGGAGAATGTGTTTTGGGGGCGGAACTGCCCTCCGACACCGGCTGCAATTGACTTCCGGATTCGCTCATAAACCCCACCCCTTCCTTTAAGCTTTTTTCGAATCCCCCCCTCGATTCAGGCGCCAAACGCGAATCGGGTTGGACTCGAATTGCAGCCGATCATACAGATCCGACCCGATGCGGCAATTGCCTTTTGGGTTTGCAAATCCCTCCGGCGGGATTCTGGCCTATCGTCTCGCCAAGCCCTCTTCCGCGATACGATGCTTCAATGGGCGAAGGAGGCCTTCGGCGAGGAGGATGGCCCAGAAGAAGGCAACCAAGGCGGAAGCCACCTTTTCTCCGATCTTGGCAGGTTCACAGTTGAGAAACCCCATCGTCACAACCACTCCCAGAACAAAGGCCAAAACCGACGTGCCGTAAATCGCCACGATCCAATGGGAAAGGAACCGCTCGAGCTTCGCATGGGGAATGGCCAGGGCTGCCTGCCCTCGGGACGAGAGCGCAGCCCGCAGCAACTTCACCGTGCCGCCGAGTCCATAGGCCCCGATCAAGACCCCGATGGGGGCAAACCATACCATCGCGGTTTCGCCCGGGTGGAGGAGGCTGTCCAAGTGGCCGCCATTGTACAGGAAAGCCAAAACCACCCAGAAGAGATAGATTCCCGAGCCAAAAAGAGTCTTAAAAAGGCGCACGATAATTCCCCCGATATTGCGATGAACCGAGCCCGGTCTCCCACCGAGCAACGCTATTATGCTTGGCAGGAATGGAAGGGTACCTCAAGGACTATAAGCGGGCAACCGACCCTGCTGGAGCGGTCGAAACCCCGGCAGACCCTGTCAGGGCCTCTTTTGCTTTGCCAAGGAATTGCTCCGTGTCTTTATTTGAACCCATGCGCTTTTCAGGGTGATGGCTGAAATTCCAACCATTCGTCTCCAGCGGGGACTGCTGACTCCATTCGAGTCGACCGACGCGCCTCTGGTCGAAAAGTATGCGGGCGATCCCGAGGTGGCCGCGATGACGAAGAACATTCCGCATCCTTATCCCTCGGGAGGGAGCGTGGGATGGATCGAATCCCATGCGGCGCTGTTTCTGGCCGGGACGAATGTGGTCTTCGCCATCCGGAAGCCGGATGGGAGTTTGATCGGCTGCATCAATATCCGAACCGTGGCGGAACATCGCCGGGGCGACCTGGGCTATTGGATCGGAAAGCCGTTTTGGAATCAGGGGCACGCCACGGAGGCCGTCCAAGCCGTCCTCGCCCATGCCTTTAAAGCCTTGGGGCTGAATAAAGTGTACGCCCAGCACTTGGCCTTCAATCCTGCTTCAGGGCGCGTCATGCAGAAAAACGGAATGGTGCGCGAGGGCATGCAGCGGGAGCATTACTTCAAAGGGGGAAAGTTCGTCGATGTGGTCGAGTATTCGATCCTGAAATCCGAATACGACCGAAGGCGGGCCTGCCCGGACCGCTAATCGAATCCCTCGATGGGAGGGCGCATTCGCGCGAATAGTTCCATCGCCTCGTATTCGACCATGCCCAGCGCGTTGAAGGTATTCGCCGCCGCCCGGGTTCTCTCTTCGGCGCGTTGCCAGAACTGGCGTCCGTCGTCGCCCAGGAACATGGCTTGATCCTTCTGGGTCTCATGTTGAAAGATGGCCCGGCGCTTGTGGAGAACCTCGCCGGGGCTGATTGGCACGGCCATCTCCACCTCGTGAATTTCCCATTCCTTCCAGGCGCCGCGATAGAGCCACACGGTGCAGTCCTTCAGCCACCCGGCCCCATGGAGCCGGCGCAAGACATCCTCGATCGCATGAAGGCAGAGCCGATGGGTCCCATGCGGGTCATTCAGGTCGCCTGCGGCATAAATCTGATGGGGACGGACCGTTTCCAGCAATGCGCGAACGCATTCAATATCGTTGGTGGAAAGAGGAGAACGACGGCCATGGCCTGCGTCATAGAAGGGCATGTCCAAAAAATGGAGCCGTTCCTCGGGAATGCCGCAGACATTTGCGGCTTGGATCGCTTCCAGGCGGCGGATGAATCCTTTGAAAGGCCGGATTTCACGGGAAGAAAGTTCCGGTGGCTTCCGATCGCCCCGCGAGCGGGCCAGGTTCTCGCCGAAGAGACAGAATTTTTGCAGGGTGCGGTCGGAAACGGCATTGCTGCCGGAGACCTGGTAGGCGACGTGCACCTCATGGCGCTGCTGTGCCAGCCGGATCAGGGTGCCACCCATCGAGATGACATCGTCGTCAGGATGCGGAGAGAAGACGAGAATGCGACGCGGGCCCGACTCATGAGGCCTCCCGGCGGGCCAGCCGGTGATGGTTGCCTGGAGCGCTCGAAATACCTTGAGATTGATGTCATAGGCTGACCCATGGATCCCGAGCAGTTCCTGGAGCCCCTGTTCGTTGTAATCGAAATCGGTCAGCTTGAGCAACGGCTTGCCGGTCACTTCCGCCAGCCAGGTCACGGCGCGCCGCACCATGGCGTCATTCCACGCCAGTCCTAGATCGGCCAGGGGGCCCGTCAACCAGGGTCTCCGGATGCGGGTGAGGTGAGCCGCCGCCTCGGGATCGAGGATGACAAGCGCATTCTCGTGCTGTTGGAGGAAGGAGGCGGGAACATCGGAGTGGGGCTCGCCCTCGAAGGCGTGGCGTACGATCTCCGCCTTGTGCTCCCCGAAAGCGAGGAGGATGACGCGACGCGCGTCGAGAATCGTCGCGATTCCCATGGTGAGCGCTTGGACCGGGACCTCCTCGGGATTGGGGAAATAAGACGCATTGTCCTGCCGCGTCAGGTGATCGAGGGTGATGATGCGGGTGCGGCTGCGCAAGGTGGAGGCCGGCTCATTGAACCCGATGTGTCCGGTGCGCCCGATGCCGAGGATTTGAATATCGAGGCCGCCGGCGTCACGAATCGCCTGCTCGTAGGCTTGGCATGACTCGGCCACTTTCTCGCGGGCTGCCATCCCGTCGGGGAGGTGGATGTTTTCCGGCCGGATATCGATATGGGCAAAGAGCTGTTCCCGCATGAAGCTGTGGTAACTCTCGGGCGCCCCGGGGCCCAGGCCGTAGTATTCATCGAGGTTGAACGTCACCACATTCCGAAAGCTCAGAGCCTCCTCGCGGTGAAGCCGGACCAGCTCCCGATAAATGCCCACCGGCGTCGATCCGGTGGCAAGTCCCAAAACGGCGGGACGTCCGGCGATCTGCTTCTCACGGATCAGGGTGGCGATCTCCCGGGCCACCCTGTATTCCGCTGCGACGGCATCGCGCTCCACCCGGATGGGGAGCCTTTCGAAGCGGTTGTTCGGGATCTCTGGAGACGCTGCGGAAGAAGGAGGTGAAACGGGAAGGGGAAGGGCGGTATCCATGGGCTTGGGCGCGGCGAGGAACTTTCATTCCTCGAGTTTGAAGATGGCCTCCATGGCGCGGCTGGTATTGGCGATCAGAACTTCGGGGCAATGCTTGTAGAAAGGAATCGGAGGGATCATCTCCGCCGCCACCCAGCCATCATAACCAGTGGCGCGGATCGCCCGCATTACCGCCGGCCAGTTCACATCCCCGGAGAGGAGATCGCAGAATCCGTCGGCGGTGCCGACGTTGCGGCGGTAGTCTTTGAAATGGATGCGGCGGATGCGGCGGTCCAGGATGGCGATCCAGTCTTCCGGGTAACCGGTTGCCAAGGCGTTTCCGACATCGAAATAAGCTCCCACCCGTTCATGTTGGAATGAATCGATAAAGGCCCGCATCTCCAGCGGGCTGAGGAGGAATTTGTTCCAGACGTTCTCCACGCCGATATGGACGCCGAGCTTTTCCGCCAGCGGCAATGCGCCCAGGATCAACTGGCGCGCCTGCCGCCAGGCCTGTTCGTAGGGCACTTGTTCGCAGCCCGGAATGAAATCGACCCCGACGGAGGCCGGGACCACCAGAATGGTGTCGATACCCAGCTCGTGGGCGCATTCCAATTGGCGTTCCAGGATATGAGCCGCCTTCCTCCGCTGGACGGGGTCTGCGCTGGCGGCATTCGCCCCCCAGTAGAGGCCGGTCACCAGGCCGCTCAATTCCACGCCTTCGGTGTCGGCCAGAATGCGTACGGCCCGCAGATCGGCGGGAGTGCTTTCCAGGGTGACGGGGCCATCGTCGCTCAGATCGATTTCGAATCCGGAAAATCCCGCCGTGCGGGCAAGACGCATTTTTTCCCGAAGGGTGCGGTGGCCGGAAAAAGACCAGGTACTGATTGATTTTTGCATGATGGAAATTCCTTAGAGGGCGATGGTTCGTCCCGTTTCGGCCGACTCCAATTCGGCCAGCACGGTGCGGACGGAGCGTGCCGCTTGGTCGCCGGTGGCGATCCGAGGCATTTCTCCTCTCCGCAAACAGGCGATGAAATAGGCCAATTCGTTGTAATAACCTCCCAGGGAGGAAATATTCCCGGCGCCGCCTATCGATGATCCGGCTTTGGGCGCGAGGAAGGGCAGGGGGGCCGGCGGATGATCGCCAATCGTGGCCCGCAGGGTGGGAGTGGCGTTGGAGTCGTATTCCACCGCTCCGTTCTCGAAGACTGCCTGAAACGCCATCTGGAATCCCCAACCTCCCGGGTAATTCCATCCCCCCTCCGCATGCACGGCAATCCCGTCGAAATGGTAGTGGGTGAAGACGTGGGACCAGCCGGTCGCCTCCTTGGTTCCGAACGTGGTCACGAAGTGAGGGTTGCCGAGCAGATGGTGAACGAAGTCGGTATCGTGGATATGGAGATCGAGCAGGGCACCCAGTGAGCGCTTTGGATCCATCAGCCAATTTCCCGCGCTGGCGGTGGGGCGTCCCGAACGCCGTGTCAGATTCAGGCTGAGGAGTCGGCCGGCGCGATTCGCGCGCACGAATTCGACCAAGGCTTGGTACTCGGGCCAGAAACGGATGCATTGTCCCACTTGAAGGGAGACTCCTTTCAGCGTGGCCGCCGCGGCGATCTCGTCGGCGTCTTTAACGGTCAGGGCGAGAGGCTTTTCACAAAAGACGGCTTTTCCCGCGGCGATCGCCTCAAGCGCCGCCGCCGGGTGCAGGTCGGTCGGAAGGCAGATGTCCACCATATCGGCGGGAACGGATCGCAAGGCTTCCGCCAAGGTGGCATGGGTCGGGACGGCCAGATGGAGTTTCGCCGCCTGCTGGCGCGCCCGAGCGAGATCGAAATCGACAATCGCAACGATCCTTGCGCCTGGGATGAGGGCGTAGGATTGCGCATGCATTCCCCCCATGAACCCGAGACCGACGAGAATAATGCGGATTTCCATACGATTGAGCATGGAGATCCCGGCAAAAAAGCCTATGGCGCCGCCGATTTAGGTTTTTGCATTTCCGATGAACTGATATTTTGATCGGAGTGCCGTCTTCTCCCGAATATCGCGAGACTCTCGCCCGGCTTCGACGGCTGCGCCTGCCACGGGATTACTTTTCCGAGGCGCGCAGCGGTCCCGACCTGTGGCCGGAGAGGATTCTCTGTTTCACCAGAAAGGGGCGCTCCGAGATCGAGGTCGAGCCGCTGGCGCGCCACCATCACCATCGCTACGTCTTGATCGTTCCTTGGATCGGAAAGGGGGACATTCACGTGGAGGAGAAGCGCTTTCTCCTCTTTCCCGGGCACGCCCTGCTGATCCTCCCCTTTCAATTCCACTACCGGCTATGCATTCAAAGCGATCCGATTCTTTGGCAGTTCATTACCTTTGAGTTGCGTTCTCCGGCTCCTTTCGAGCCGATGCGTTCCGATCCGCTCCGACGATTGGAAGCCGGCACCTCTGCCGCCCTTTCCTCCTTCGTTCGATCATGGACCGATACCGTGCCGCGCGAGGGGGAGCCGGCGTCTTGGCTCAGTCTTGTTCTGAGCAGGCTGCGGCAGGCGCCGCTATCGGTTCGGAGCGGCGGCGGAACCCGGGCGCCCGTCGTCTCGAGGGTTTCCCTGGTTGCGCGCATCAATCGGGAATTCCTGCCTCGGGTTCAGGAGATTTCCGGGCTCAAGGACTTGGCGAGGCGGATGGGAATATCGGAAAGCCATCTGCGCGCCTCCTTCCGACAGGAAACCGGGATTAGCCTCGGCCGGCATGTGCGGCGGCTCCGTCTGCAAAAAGCAATGGGATTGCTGGCTCAATCGGAACTCTCCATCACGCAGATTGCCGAGCGATGCGGCTTCGACACGGTCTTCACCTTTAGCCGTTCCTTCAGCCACTTTGCAGGCGTTTCCGCCAGGGAGTATCGAAAGCGCTATCTTCGATAGCCCCTCCGGCGCGGTCCACCGGAATTCGTGAACAGGCCCTAGCGCAGCACGATGGCCAGCTTCTGCCCGGCGCTGAGAAGTAGCTCGGGAGTAAAGCGGACGGTCAGCCGGCCGTCCTCCAGCGAGGACTGGGCCGGGACCGGCTTGCCATCGACCGTCACGGAGGGGGTGCCGCCGCCCGGGCGGGAGCCGGGCAGGAGGGTGAGGGTGGCGAGGCTGAATCCGCCATAGCGCAGGTCGAGGAGGCCGGAGAACGCGTCGGAGGTCCGTTTCTGGCTGAAGCTGCCCCATCCCCCGGCGACGGTGAAGGCGGCCCGGAAGTCGTCCGGATTCACCCGGGGCGCGAAGCCGAGGGCGCCGTGGGGACCATCGTAAGTGAAGCCTTCGGCGGCGGTGAAGACGCCGTAGCTCGACATGGCGCGGCTGTAGTGGCTGCCGCATTCGAGCTCGTTCCAGGGGTTGCGCTTGGCGCCGTCGTAGCGCTGGTCGATGGTCCGCTCCTCGGCCAGCGCCTTGTCGACCGTTCCCTCCCACATCAGGAGAGATGCCAGGAGATGCTCGGATCCGGTCCAGCATTCGTTGAAGTAGGAGGCGCAGAAGGTATTTCCCTTGCCCAGGGCGGCGTCCTGGCTGCCACGGGGAAAAGTGCACATGAGGACGCCGCCATCGCCGGCGACCGCATACCAGCGGCCTCCGGCAAAGGCCTTCCGATAGGGCCCGACATCGGTGGTGAAGTTGTATTTCCAGATCGAGTCGAGGGCGGTCGCCGCCTTGGCGGGATCGACGACGGCGCCGAGGCCGACTTGGTAGGCCCAGCTTTGGCCCATGAGCTGGTCGATCTCGCAGCCGTCGTAGGAACCGGGGGACTCGGGATGGGCGGGATCGGGTTCCTCGATGAAATATTCCCCGTTGAAGAGATGGGTCTCCACGTAGGAGCGGCCCTTGTCGGCGATAGCGCGAAGCTGCCTGGCATAGTCGGCATCGCTCATCTCGTCGGCCATCTCGGCGGTGGCCCGGAGGGCGGATTGGTAGTAGAGGCTGAGCCAGGTGATCTTCCCATACCATGCCGAGTCGAGGGTGTTGTGCTGGGCTCCCTGGAGAATCCCATCGTGTTCGGGGTCGTTGGTGTCGATCAGGTAATCGGTCGCCTTTTTGATCGAGGCGTAATTCCGCCGGAGAAAGGAATCGTCGGGGGACATGCGATGGGCCAGGTAAGCCCGGAAGATGATGCCGGCCTGGCCATCGACCGGCGGGGTCCGATCGTACTCGCCGCGCATGGCGACGCCGCCCTGGGGATTCATCCCCAGACCGGGGACGAAATCGACCTGCTGGCGCAATCTCTTTTCCAGGTCCGGGAAAAGGAATCCGAGGGCCTGCTGGTAGCCCCAGACATGGGTGCAGGTGCCGGGACAGCTATAGCGCCCTTCGTAGGCGTAGAATCGCCCGTCGGCGAGGAGGTAGGCGGTGCTGGTGGCGAGAGTCGAGACGCTGGAGAACGTCCGGTCGAGAAACCAGTAAGGAAGGGTCGAATCATACCAGGTGTCTCTCCAGAGGCGGGTCGCCGAGGCCAGACGGTCGAATTCGGAGGCGAGGTGGGCCACGACGTCCTGGGCCGACTTGAAACGCGCGCCGTATTGGCGGCCGGTGGGGGTTTGCAGGCTGAATTTGAGGGGGTTGGGGAAGTACCAGGCGACGACGAAGGTCACGGTGGCCTTTTCGCCGGGAAGGAGCGTGAGCTTGCGCCGGAGGGCGCCGACCAGGGAGGGATGCTCGTCAGCCTCGGAGGTCTGCGCCGCGTCGGCCGCCGCAGCCTCCAAGGCGGTGTTTCCGGAAGATCCCTTGGAGGCATCGAGACCGGCAGCGCCCTGGCTGGAGGAGGCATCGCCCAGGAGTGCCAGGGCCATGCCGCCGTCATCGGGGCGCCCCGCCAAGTCGAAGGGCTTGTCGGCGAAAACAAGATCGCTGACCAGGATATGGCCCCAGCCACCGGTTCCGGCATCGACGATCTGGAACTGCGCCGTCTTGCCGGCCAAGTCGCGGACATTCCAATAGCCGGGAGTGAGGGTCTCGCTGTTGCGGCCGGAAATGGAACGAACCACGGCGCCATCCACCAGGAGGTTGAGGCGCTCCGCTTTGGAATTTCCGCCGCCGACCAGGAAGGTGATATAGGGGCGATCGATGACGAAGGGTTTGCTGGTCAGGGTTCCGGTGGCGGTGTCGCTGTTGTCGAGATAACTATCGACCAGATAGGACCCGACGGCTCCCTGCACGGGCAGGCCGTGGGTGAACTCGCCAACCTTGGCGGGACGGGAACCGAAAGCCCGCCCGCCGGCGGTCCATTGAGCGTAGGTGCCGCTCGCGAAATCATCGAAAACCTGGGGCGGACGGACGTTGTCGGTCGACTGGCTGGCGGAGCAAGCGAGGACGGTCTGATTCGGCGCCCTAATAATAGCGTTGCGAAGCTGGACCCTCACGTCATGGCGGGATTCCCTGGCGACGGCGTTTTCGAGCCAGCCGGCGAGGGTGCAATCGACCGGCTGGGAAGAGGTGTTGGTCAAGGTGTAGCTCAGCACGGTGGCCGGATAGGAGGAATCCTCGACGTTTCCCGGCACGAAAGGGGAGAAGGCCTCGAGGCGGACTCGGACGGGGCAGGCCGGGTCGGCGTAATCGACGGTGCCGATGGGATATTCGCCCCTGAACCGAATGTCGGCAAAGCCGCTCTTGTCGAGAACGCGGGTATCGATCCTGCCGCCGGAGACGGTGCGGAGGACGAAGCCCTGGTCGAGGACATATTGGCTGCTGTCGGCGGGGTCGCCGGGGTGATGGGGCGTGAGGTAGGCCAACCCTTGCTCCACGGGTTCGGGGGTGGCCCGGGTGTTGAAAATATCCCAGTCCCAGAGTTTCCCATCGCCGGCCAGATAAAGCTCTCCGGCGCCCATCCCGCCGACGGGCATGCCCAGAAAGGCGAAGTCGGCGCTGTTCTCCTTGGTGTAGACCCGGGGCTCGCCCCGGTCCGCCAAGGTTTTGACCCAGGCCGGGTCGAGATTCTTCAAGACCGGGGTCTTGCCGTCCGAACTCGGGGTGAGGCGCTTCAGCGCCGCGTCGGAGCCGTCGTTCGGCGATTCGATCGTCACCGCGGCAGGACCGGACAGATCGCCCGCCGGGGACGGCATCGGCAGGCAGATCGCAAAGAGGAAGAGGAGGGGGGACGCTTTCATAAAGGAGATATTGAGCAGCCGTCAGGAGGGGCCGGCGGCGTTCTGCGGGGTGATCAACCGGCTGGAAATCGTGTAGACTTTTTCGGGAACGAAGCTCGGGTCGCGCAGGATCTTGGTTCCGATTTCGACCGCCTGGTCGACGCCCAGCGGGTAGACGCAGGTGGCGGCGAGAATGCCCTCCCGCACCTTGCCGATCCCGCCCGCCTCGCC
>OUNK010000038.1_pt1 | contig 17976 bp, 17 predicted proteins | sample 1755341 | NCBI WGS metagenome assembly OUNK01 (sample SAMEA3914788, study PRJEB12502) | metagenome | biome: forest; material: soil | place: Canada | collected 2011-07-03 | depth 0.1 m | reverse complement strand
TACAAGAACTTCGATCCGCGCGCCAAGATCATTCGCGAGATGTGCCACAAGGTGCTCGCCGAACTGGGTGTCAACGATCCGCTGCTCGACGTGGCGATGAAGCTGGAAGAAGCTGCGTTGAAGGACGATTACTTCGTCGAGCGCAAGCTGTACCCGAACGTCGACTTCTACTCCGGCATCATCTACAAGGCGCTGGGCATTCCGACGGAAATGTTCACCGTGATGTTCGCCATCGCGCGTACCGCCGGTTGGATCGCGCATTGGATCGAACAGCACGAAACACCAGGTTCGCGCATTGGCCGTCCGCGTCAGTTGTACGTGGGTTCGGACACGCGCAATTACGTGGGTATCGATAAGCGCTGATCGACAGTGTTCAGCATAAAAAACGCCCGGCCAGTGCCGGGCGTTTTGTTTTGCGTGGGTGCAACAGCGAATGCGTTAGCGCAAGGCAGCCGATAATTTGCGTTCGAATTCGTCCTGCTCGTTATCTTCTTCCGCGAGCATGATCTCCACCGATGCCAGCGAAGCGCGTCGCATCGGCTTTTCGTCGATACGATCCAGTGGTGCTTGTCGCAGCGCATTGTGCGGAAGCACGGTCAGGTCGAACGAGAGATTGTCGGCAGCGAATAGCAGCACCGGATACTCGACTTGTTCGTCACGGCTAATGCGCAGACGCCGGGTCTGCATTTCGAACGGCACGCCGTGCTCGCGCAAGTAGATGCCAATCGCTTCCGGATCGTCGCTGAATACGTGCAGGCAAACGGCGGAATGCGAGTCGGCGGTGCCATCCAGTACGGTACCGACCAGACGTGGTTCGAAGCGCTGCAGGAATCGCATCGCTTCGACGGCGGCTTCGCGTCTTGCTCTCAGTAGTTGCGGTTGGCTGTCGGCTTGAAACAGCCGCTGGTGTTCGCGCAGCGCTTGCTCGATCTCGTGATTGCGAGGAAGCGCTTGTTCGTCAAGCACGCCCAATCGTTCGGCGGCTTTGCGTTTGGCGTGGTGGAAGTCGCGGATACCGTGTTCGCTCATCAGCCGCGCCGCTTCCTGGGCGACGCGAAGCCGGTTGCGCTGCACACGGTCGTGTGCGTGGATGCGATGGTGCTCGCCTCGTGCCATGCCCCGGCCCTCTTTCACAGCTTCGAGGGCAAGACTACCGGAAAATCAGAAAATGTCGTTAGCCTGCTGCTGATCCTGGTTTTGCTGCTGTTGCTGCAAGGCCTGGTTATGCAGGCGGTCGATATCTTCGACCTTGAAGATTTCCGACATGGCGTCCGGATCCCCGCTCTCAGTGGGCAGGCCGCTTTCACGGTTGATTTGCACGGTGCTGATGCCGGGCGGCATTGGGATGGTTTTTTCCGGCGCACCCTTGAGCGCATCGCCCATGTAGTCGACCCAGATAGGCAGTGCCGCCTTGGCGCCAAATTCACCCTTACCCAGCGAGCTGAAATCATCGAAGCCTACCCACACGGCCGTCGACAAGTCGCCGTTGAAGCCTACGAACCAGGCGTCGCGATGGTCGTTGGTGGAGCCGGTCTTGCCGGCCAGGTCCGGGCGATTGAGCACTTTTGCCGCATAGCCCGTGCCCATCGGCGAATTGATGACGTCTTTCATCAGCGACGTGACGAGGAAGTCGTTGCGGATATCGATCACATGCGGAGCCAGCACCGGTGCGGCTGCGCCATTGTGCGCATCGGCAGGTAACGTGGTTTCGCCGGCCAGGGCGACACTGGCGGCCGGTGCGGGTGCGCCGGACGAGTTCGCCGACACGCCATTCGTCAGCATGTCGGCAGGCGGCGGAGCGGGGGGCGTGTTCTGCAGCAAGCGTGCCTGGCAGTCGGCGCAAGCGCGTGCCGGATTGGCGACATAGACGGGCTTGCCATCGCGGTCGTCGATCTCGCTGACGAAATAGGGTGTGACCAGATAGCCGCCGTTTGCGAACACGGCGTAACCACGCGCCATGCTCAGTGGCGACACGGATGCCGTACCGAGTGCCATCGACAAGTTGTTCGGCAACGCGTCGAGCGGAAAGCCGAAGCGGGTGACGTAGTCGCGCGTGTAATGCACGCCGATGGCGTCGAGCAGGCGCACAGAGACCAGGTTCTTGGACTCGATCAGCGCTTCGCGCAGGCGTATGGGGCCGGCGAATTTGCCATCGTCGTTGCTGGGCGTCCACAGACCATTGGGCTGGGACGGATCGGGCAACGCCAAGGGTGCGTCATTGATGATCGAGGCCGCGGTAAAGCCGCGCTCAAACGCCGCCGAGTAGATGAAAGGCTTGAAGCTCGAGCCCGGCTGGCGTGCTGCCATCACTGCGCGGTTGAACTTGCTGCGCTGGAAATTGAAGCCGCCGACCAACGATTGAATGGCACCGTCTTCGGGGTTGAGTGATACCAGCGCGGCCTGTGCCTTGGGTATCTGGGTGAGCTGCCAGTTGCCCTTGTCGTCGCGGATCACGCGGATGATGTCGCCAGGCTTGAGCACTGCGTCCACGGCTTTGGGCGCTGCGCCGACCCGGGTGTCATTGATGTACGGGTGCGCCCAATCCATCGCGGCGAGGGCAAGCTTCACGGTCTGATGATCGGCCAAGTAAACCGATGCTTCTGTCGCGGATGAGGCGACAACGAGACCGGGGATGAGGCCTGCCACATCGTTGTAGCTGGATAGCAGGTTGCTGTAGTCCTGCTCACTGGAGCCCGGAGCAAGCTCCTGATGAGCCTCCGGTCCACGCCAGCCGTGGCGGTGGTCGTAAATAGATAACCCATCTCGCAAGGCCGCTACCGCTGCCAGCTGACGCGTGCTGACTAGCGTGGTCTTGACGACGTACCCTTCGGTAAGGGCGTCGTTACCCAGCCTATCCAGCGCCTGCAGGCGAGTCATTTCGGCGAGATAGGGTGCGTCCACCTGGATCGGCTGCTCGTGCGGCGTCGCATCGTCCGGCGCCTTGATGGCTTCGTCGTATTGGGGCTGGCTGATGTATTTGTGCTCAAGCATCTGCCCGAGCACCCAGTTGCGTCGGGCAATCAAGCGCTGGGTGTTGGTGAGCGGATTGACCGCCGAAGGCAGCTGGAAGGTAGATGCCAGGGCAGCGCACTGCGCCACTGTGAGCTGATCCAGCCGCTTGCCGTAGTAGTACTCGGCGGCGGCGGCCACGCCATAGGAGCGATGGCCCAGGAACATCTTGTTGAGGTAGAGCTCCAGGATCTGGTCCTTGGTGAGCTCATTCTCGATGCGCAGGGCGATGAACATCTCGATCAATTTGCGCGAATACAGCTTTTCCGGGCTGAGGAAGAAGTTGCGTGCAACCTGCTGAGTGATAGTCGAGCCACCCTGGGTCTTATTACCGCCGGAAGCCAGCACGTGGAAGCCCGCACGGGTCACGCCGCGCCAGTCGACGCCGGGATGGCGATAGAAGTCGGCATCCTCGGCTGACAGGACAGCGTGTTTGACCATGTCCGGCACCTGGTCGATTGAAACCGGAATGCGGCGGGTTTCCCCAAAGCTAGCAATCAGCTTGCCGTCGGCGGTCAAAACCCGCAACGGCACCTGCATGTGGTAATCCTTAAGCACCGCCACCGAGGGGAGTCGGGGGGCGACCAGCCAATAGGCCACCCCGGCGGCTGCGGCGATCAGCAGGAGTCCGCTGAAGCCCAGGATGAGGAACCAGCGCAGGAGGCCTTTAAGAATTCGCGTCATGTGGGTGTAGCGAGACCTGAGTCAAAACAGGTCAGAGTATAGATGTAGCAGTATGGGCAACATGAGCAGCGGATTAGCAAAACCTTAATCGCGGCACCCGGCGGGTTGGTCCAAATGTGCAGGCCATCACGTCAAAAGTCTCGAAGAAGATCGCGTAGACCGTTGCTATTGCGTTAATTTTTGGATCTAATGGCCCGGCAATCCTGCCAGTTACTGGTGGGGCGCCAGGGGTCAAGGGGGAATCAACGTGGGGCTCTTCACACCCAAGAAGCCGCCGCTAGTCGGTGTCGACATCAGTTCGACTGCCGTCAAGTTGCTGCAGCTCAGCCAGACCGGTGGCCGTTATCGCGTGGAACACTACGCGATCGAGCCGCTGCCCCCTAACGCCGTCGTCGAGAAAAATATCGTCGAGGTCGAAGCCGTCGGTGAAGCAGTTCGCCGCGCGCTGGCGCGTTCGGGCACGAAGATCAAGCACGCCGCAGCGGCGGTGGCCGGATCGGCGGTGATCACCCGTATCGTGCCGATGGCCGCCGAACTTTCCGACGAAGATCTGGAAGGCCAGATCCAGGTCGAAGCCAATCAGTACATCCCGTACCCGATCGATGAAGTCAGCCTCGATTTCGAGGTGCTCGGCCCGGTGCGCGACAACCCTGAAATGAATAACGTGCTGCTCGCCGCATCGCGCACGGAAAACGTGGATATGCGTGTGGCCGCGTTGGATCTCGGCGGCCTCACCGCACAGGTGATCGACGTCGAAGCGTTCGCGCTCGAGAATGCCTTCACCCTGATTGCCGATCAGCTGAATGTCGGTCGGGAGGCGCTGGTGGCGGTGGTCGATATCGGCGCCACGATGACCACGCTGTCGGTGCTGAAGAACCAGCGCACCATCTATTCGCGCGAACAGGTCTTCGGCGGCAAGCAGCTGACAGATGAAATCATGCGCCGCTACGGCCTTTCCTATGAGGAAGCCGGCCGTGCCAAGCGCAAGGGCGGCCTGCCGGAGTCCTACGAGACAGAAGCGCTGCAGCCGTTCAAGGAATCGCTGGTGCAGCAGATCAGCCGTCTGCTGCAGTTCTTCTACGCCGGCAGTGAGTTCAGCAAGGTCGATCAGGTGGTGCTGGCTGGCGGTTGCGCGTCGATCGACGGCATCAGCTCGATGCTCGAAGAGCAGCTCGGCCTGCCTTGCGTCGTGGCCAACCCGCTGGCGCGCATGTCGCTTTCCAGTCGGGTCCAGGCGCAATCGCTGACCCAGGATGCGCCTGCGCTGATGATCGCGGTCGGACTCGCCATGAGGAGTTTCGACTGATGGCACACATCAACCTACTTCCTTGGCGTGCCGAACGCCGCAAAGTACGTCAGCGCGAGTTCTTCATGCAGTTGGGCGCTGCCGCGTTGGTCGCCGTAGGGTTCATCCTGTTCTGGTGGTTGTGGATGGACATGCGCATCGACAACCAGAACCAGCGCAACGCCTACCTGCAGGATCAGATCAAGCAAGTGGACGCACGGCTCACCAAGATCAACGACCTGGAAAACGTTCGCTCGCAGCTGTTGGCACGCAAGCAGATCATCGAGCAGCTGCAGGCCAATCGTTCGCAGATGGTGCACTTGTTCGACGAACTGGTGAAGACGATTCCGACTAGTGCGCGCCTGACCTCGATCAAACAGAACGGCGATCAGATGGTGCTTGGCGGCGTTGCGCAGTCGAATGCCAGCGTCGCCGATTACATGCGCAACATCGAGGGTTCGCCTTGGATGGGGCAGACCGATTTAAGCAAAACTGAGAACAGCCATGATGCTTCACGGATGCCATATAGCTTCGGATTGACCGTTGCCCTGCAGCGTCCGAAACAGGACGCTGGCGCTGCGCAGCAGGGTTCGGCTACCCCGGCTGCATCGAGCAGTAGCGGCTCCGCGGTGACGCCGATGTCCACGACTGTTCCGACCAAGCCCGTTGTTGCAACGTCCCCTGCCGCTGCGCAAGCTCCAGCACCATCCACTGCCGCGCCAGTCAAGGGAGGGGCCAAGTGATGAAACTCCTCGATGATCTGCGCAGTCTGGATCGCAACAACATTGGTGGCTGGCCGAAATCGGTCAAGACATTTTTCACGGTGTTGTTGTTTGTCGTGATCGCATTTCTTGGCTGGTATCTCGTTATCAACGACCAGCAAAGCACCTTGGAGAATCTGGCTGGCAAGGAAGCACAGCTGAAGAGCGAGTTCTCCGAAAAGCAGGCCAAGTCAGTCAATCTAGAAGCGTTGCAGCAGCAGTTGGACGAGATGAAAGACATGCTGAGGCAGCTGCTGCGTCAGTTGCCCAGCAAGACGGAAATGCCGGAGCTGCTGGTTGATGTATCGCAGACAGCCTTGTCCGCGGGTCTGCAGCAGGAGCTGTTCCAGCCAGGCACCGAGGTGCCGAAAGATTTCTACGCGGAAAAGCCGATCCAGCTGAAGATGATCGGTACGTATCATCAGTTCGGAACATTTATTAGCGGGGTCGCATCACTGCCGCGCGTGGTGATTCTCACGATGCACGACGTTTCCCTGACGCCGCTCAATCCTCCCGCCAAGGGTGCCGAACCCAATCCGAACCAGTTGTTGGTGCTCCAAGGTACGGTAAAGACCTATCGCTACCTCGACGACTCCGAAACCGGTGACACGGCCGGCAAGGCGAAAAGCAAGAAGGCGGGGGGGCGGAAATGAAGATCATGACTGCCAATAAGCCTACCCGGCTGACCAAGCTGCTCCTGCTGGCTGGCGTCGCCTTGGTCATTAGTGGATGCCAGGGTCAGTCAGACCTCCGCGAATGGGTCGCACAGGAAAAAGCCAAGCGCGGTGCGCCAATTCCGCCGCTGCCGGTGATCAAGACATTCGAGACATTCACCTACACCGATCAGGACAAGCGCGATCCGTTTAGCGCGAGCCCGGACGAGCTGAATGAGAACAACGGCCCTCGTCCGGATGAAGGTCGTGCCAGGCAGCCGCTCGAAGCCTACTCGCTGGATAGCTTGAAGATGGTCGGCACGATCGGCAATGGCGCCACCATGGAGGCCTTGATCAAGGATCCGGGCGGCGTGATTCACCGTGTGCACGCGAACGAATACATGGGCCAGAACTACGGTCGCATCACCGCCATCAGCGGCGACAAGGTCGATCTGGTCGAATTGGTTTCCAACGGCAATGGTGGCTGGATGGAACGTCCAGCCAGCGTCGCGCTCGGCGCGAAATAGGAATACAGGGGCTGATGCAATGACCAATCCAATCAAACCAGTCCGGAGCCGTGCCATGCACCTGGCGAGCCGTTGCCTGATGACCATCATGGTGCTGGGTGCCGCGGCATGGGCGAACGCCGCCGCCGCGACCAGCACATTGCAAAACATCACCTACAAAACCCTGCCGGGTGGGCGCGTCGAGCTGCGCATGAACTTCGACAGCAGCCAGGTTCCTGAGCCGCGCCTCTTCACCACGGACAATCCGCCTCGCATTGCGGTCGATTTTCCGGATACCGCGAACGACGCGGCGCGACACCAGGATATCGGCGTTGGTACGACCACGGGCGTTTCGGCGGTCTCGGCCGGCGGGCGAACCCGCGTCGTGATCGAGCTGATGCAGGCTTCGAGCTATAAGTCGCATGTCGAAGGCAACAGCCTGGTCCTGGTGGTCAACAACGGCACCCAGGCACAGCCAGTAACCACGGCAGCCACGATCGATCCGTCCAAGGCGTTGCCTTCGGCGATGAATGGGCCGGGGATTGTCAATATCGACTTTCAGCGCGGCACCAATGGTTCCGGCCGCGTATTGGTCAACTTCAACGGTTCGGGCGCAAACGCCAACTTGCACCGCACTAGCGACAATGTTGCGGTGGATATCGACAACGCGCAGCTGCCGGCCAGTCAGGCTCAGCGTCTGAATGTGATGGACTTCGCCACGCCCGTGCAGTCGATCACGCCGCATACCACGCCTAGTGGCGTGCATCTGGATATTGCTTTCAGCGGCGATGTCGATACCTCGTCGTACCAGACAGCGGACCAATACGTGGTCGAAGTGACGCCCAAGAAGCATGACGCGAAGGCCGACAAATTGGGTGCCGGCGCGCAACCTGTCTATACGGGAAATCGCGTGACCTTCAACTTCCAGGATATTCCGGTGCGCTCTGCACTGCAGTTGCTGGCGGATGTGTCGGGCCTGAACCTGGTTGCCTCGGATACGGTTGGCGGTAGCGTTACTCTACGACTGGTTAATGTTCCGTGGGACCAGGCACTGGATGTGATTCTGCGTGCGAAGGACTTGGACAAGCGTCGCGATGGAAATGTGATCTGGATTGCGCCGCAGAAGGAATTGGCTGACTACGAACAAAGTTTGGCCGATGCGCGCTCCAAGGCGGAGGACACAGCGCCGCTGGTCACAACTTACGTGCCGATCAGCTATGGCAAAGCTCAAGATATTGCCAAGCTACTTACGACTGGCAGCATGCAGAGTATCAGCGGCGGCTCTGGTACCGCGTCTCAACATCGTGGATTCCTATCCACTCGGGGCAGCGTGACGTTCGATCTGCGTACCAATACCTTGTTGATCAACGACACGGCTGAGAAGACGGCAGAGTTGCGTGGAATCATTGCCCAGCTCGATCGTCCTGTTCAGCAGGTGTTGATCGAATCCCGCATCGTGATTGCAACGGATGACTTCGAGCGCGATCTGGGTGTTCAATGGGGTGTGAGCGCTAATCGCTCGAACCCCAGCGGTCAGGTCATTCAGGTTGGTAGTTCGATCGGCGGTGAGCAAGGCAATAACGGTGGCGTCAGCACCCCCACCAATCCGGCTACACTTGGCTCGGGTGGGCTGGCCGTAGATTTGCCCGCCACCCCAACAACCGGTACGGCCTCGTCGCTCGCCGCTGCGATCCTTGGCAAGAACTATGCGCTGGATCTCGAACTTTCAGCTGCCCAGCTTGAAGGCCGCAGCGAAGTGGTTTCCAGCCCGCGTGTGATCACCGCCAACCAGCAGGAAGCGGACATCCGCCAAGGCCAGGAAATCGGTTACGTGACCTATCAGAACAGTTCCGGCGGTGGCGGATTGAGCGGTACGGCTACCGTGGCCTTCAAGGATGCGGTACTCGAACTGAAAGTGACACCTACCATCACTGCGGACAACCGCGTCTACTTGGCGATCAACGTGAATAAGGACTCCCTAGACCACTACATCACGGTTCCGGGCAGCGGCCAGGTTCCCGTTATCGATACACGCTCGCTAAATACTTCGGTGCTCGTGGACAACGGCCAGACCGTGGTGCTCGGCGGCATCTACGAAGTCAACAAGACCGACTCGATTTCCAAAGTACCGGGGTTGGGCGATATTCCTGGCTTGGGCGTGCTCTTCCGCAATACGCAACGCATCAACGACAAGGATGAACTGCTGATCTTCGTCACGCCGCGCATCCTGAGCGACAGCCTGCAGTAAACGCATGCTGACAACGAAATAGAGACGAAAAGGGGCGGCCAAGTTGTCGCCCCTTTCTCGTTAAGGCGACGGCGACCCGTCAAACTTTCCCGCCCGGCCGCTGTCTGTACCCGCAAGTAGCAGTACAGGATTTTCGGATGGATATGCCCCAAGCCCCCGTACCCGGGCACTTGCAACAAGCGTTTTTCCGCCTGCGCGACGACCTTCAGCGCCATATCATCGGCCAGCCGCGCCTGATCGATTGCCTGTTGATCGCCTTGCTGGCCGACGGCCACCTGCTGGTTGAGGGCGCTCCCGGCTTGGCCAAGACCACCGCCGTGAAGGCGCTAGCCGGGCGCATCGAAGCCGATTTCCATCGGGTGCAATTTACGCCGGATCTTTTGCCGGCCGACCTCACCGGTACCGATATCTTCCGCCCCCAGTCCGGTAGTTTCGAATTCGAGCGCGGCCCGCTGTTTCACAACATCGTGCTGGCCGACGAGATCAACCGTGCGCCGGCGAAAGTGCAATCAGCGCTGCTTGAGGCGATGGCTGAGCGGCAGATCACCGTCGGACGCAGCACCTGGCGTCTGCCTGAGTTGTTCATGGTGATGGCCACGCAGAACCCGATCGAACAGGAAGGTACGTTCGCGTTGCCCGAGGCCCAGCTCGACCGTTTCGTCATGCATGTAACGATCGGTTATCCCGATGCTGCATCCGAGTTGGCGATCCTGCGGTTGGCCCGCGAACAAGCCAGCAAACCCACGCATCAGCCAACCGCGAGTGAAGCCATCGTGACACAGGGCGATGTGTTCGCCGCCCGCGAGGCCGTGCTGAACGTGCACATGGCGCCTGCGTTGGAGCAGTATCTGACGCAGCTAGTACTTGCCACACGTGATGCAGGGCGCTACGGCCCTGAGCTGAAACGCTGGATCGCATGGGGTGCCAGCCCACGTGCCACCATCGCGCTCGATCGCTGCGCGCGTGCGCATGCTTGGCTGAGTGGTCGCGAGTTTGCGTTGCCGGAAGATGTCCACACCATCGTCTACGAAGTGTTGCGTCATCGCGTGCTGCTCAGTTATGAGGCCGAAGCCGAAGGCGTACGTAGCGAACAGGTCATCCATCGCCTGCTGGATCTCGTACCGCTGCCGTGAATACGGATGCCTCGCTACATACGGACGGCGATGGGCGCGTCAACGTCTCGCTGGCGGAATTGATCGCTTTGCGTAGTCGTGTGGCGCATCTGCGATTGCCGCCACAGGATAGCCGCGCGACGCGCGTCGGCACGCAAACCAGCCGCCTTTACGGACGTGGCATGGATTACGCCGAATCCCGAGCCTATCAGGCGGGCGATGATGTACGGCGCATGGATTGGAGGCTGACGGCACGCAGCGGGCGGTTGCACACCAAGCTCTTTCAGGAAGAGCGCGAAGGGCAGCTGATGATACTGTTGGATCAGCACGCCAGCATGCGTTTCGGAACGCGCGCGCGCTTCAAGTCCGTACAAGCTGCGCGCGCCGCATCGCTGGCGGCTTGGTACGCGGTGAAGGCTGGAGAGCGCGTGGGACTCATGGTTTTCGGTGGGCATACCCATCTGCAGCGTCCTCGTGCAGGCGCGCGCGGTGCACTGGACGTATGCGGTGCGTTGGCCAGGTACGACGCGGAACCGTCCGATCGACAGGAACCACTTTCGCAAGCCCTGCAACATGTCATCAGGCTTCAACAAAGTGCCAATCGTGTATTGCTCATCAGCGACGGGCAAAGCACCGACGAAGCGGCGCGCAACCGCATGCTCGAGATGATGCGCCATACGGCACTGCGCATTTTGGTTGTTGCCGATGTGCTTGAACTGCAACTGCCTCCGTCGGGGCATTACCCCATCGAACATGATGGACAGCGGCACCATCTGGCATTGCAATCCACTCATCAGCGCGAGGCGTTCCAGCAACACCTGGGATCAGGGCAGGCTCGTCTTGCCGCGATGGCGCAATCCTTAGGCATTCCCTGTCGCGTTATCGATACTGTGGTCGATCCGCTGGAGGCAACGTCAGCCTTGTTGCGCGATGCTGGGGGGCGCCGATGAGCAGGCAACTCCCGCAAGCGCCGGGTGACCTCGCATTACGAGACATCCATCTTCCGCCCGCACCGCCCTGGTGGCCGCCTGCACCAGGATGGTGGGTACTATTGGGTGTACTTTGCGTCGCGTCGATAGCGGCCTATCTGATTTATCTTCGAGCCCGTCGCGAACGCATCTGGCGAGAACAGATTCTTGCCGAAATTCCGTCACTGGCAGCGCGTCATCCTCACGATGACATCGCGTATGCCGCATCGTTACACCAGCTTCTTCGGCGAGCTGCGCGCCGCTATGCCATCGATGCGCATCAAGTTCAGGGCGATCGTTGGCGACAAGTGTTGGCACAAGTACCGGTCGATACGATAACGGTCGATACGCTGATGATGTTGGAAGCACGCATGTATCGGCCACATGCCGAATTCGACCGCGTGGTCATGCAGTCCGCCGTGTATCGATGGCTGCAATCAGCTTTACGGCATGCGAAGCGGATCGACAAGGAGCCAAGGCATGCCTGAATTCGCATGGCCTTGGGTATTCGTAGCGCTGCCATTGCCGTGGCTGCTCTGGCGTGTGCTGAAACCGGCTGCTCCCGGCCGCGCGCTCCGACTGCCACATGTCGGCTTGTCATGGGGTGCTGTTGGCCGAGTGCCAACGCGCGGCGCGACGTCATGGCTATTGAGCCTCGGTTGGCTATGCCTACTCGTCGCAGCCGCGCGACCGCAAACCTTGGGGCCGCCACAGGCGCAACAGCATAGCGGCCGGGCGATGATGTTGGCTGTCGATCTCTCAGGCAGCATGCAGACGCCCGATATGCAATTGGGCGGCCAGCAGCTCAGTCGTTTTGGCGCAGTTGAAGCCATTGCAAGCGATTTCATTTCACGCCGCAGCGGCGACGAGCTTGGGCTGATTTTGTTTGCTACGCATGCATACTTGGTCACGCCACTTACTTATGACCTCAACGCGGTGCGTGCTCAGCTACAGAGCGCTGCCGTTGGACTGCCAGGTACCGAAACCGCTATTGGCGATGCCATTGCCGTGGCTGTCAGGCGACTGGCGGCGTTACCCGAACAGGCGCGCGTGGTGGTCTTGCTCACCGACGGTGTGAATAATTCCGGCAGCATCTCGCCACAAGACGCCACGCGCGCAGCGAAGGCGGCAGGTGTGCGCATCTACACCATCGGCATTGGCGCCACCCGCATGACGGTTCCCGGATTGTTCGGCGACAGTGTCATCAACCCATCGGCTGATCTAGACGCGAACATGCTTACCTACATGGCGCATGAGACCGGTGGACAGTTTTATCGTGCCACCGACGGGAACCAGTTGGCCGACGCCTATCGTGCGATCGACGCACTAGAGCCGATGCCTCAACAAGGCCCGAGTCTTCGCTTGAGGCATGAGTGGTTCCGGGTTCCGCTTGCAGCAGCAGTTTTGTTTCTGCTGCTTGGCATGCTTTGGCCGCGATTGCGGGTAGTGCAGGCATGAACGAAGCCCTGCACCAGTTTCACTTTCTGCAACCCTGGTGGTTGCTAGGGTTGTTGGCGCTTCCACTGCTGCTGGCGCTGGCACTGCGTAGCAATGCTGCGCAACGCGAACTCAGTCGGCTTGCCGATGCTGAGCTTTTGCCGCATCTGTTGAGCGGTGGCACGCGTGATAGGCGCTGGCCATCTGTCATGTTTGCGATTGGCTGGACACTTTGCATGCTGGCATTGTCCGGGCCCACCTGGAGTCGTATCGCGGAACCTTTGTATGCGGATCGCGCGGTGCAGGTCGTCGCGGTGTCGCTATCTCAGCACATGCTGGCGCGTGATGTGCCTCCGAGCCGTATCGAACGCGCGCGTTACAAAGCGCATGATCTTCTCAACGCGAATGGGGATGGATTGAATGCACTGATCGGTTATGCGGGCCAATCATTCGTGGTGGCGCCGTTGACCAGCGACGCACACAGCTTGGACGATCTGCTCGATGCCATGGCTCCGGACACCATGCCCGTCGATGGCGACAATGCCGCGCAAGCTATCGAGCAAGGTGTTCAACTGGTGCATAACGCCAAGGCAGGTAGCGGATCGCTGGTGCTAATCACCGATGATGCCGACTCCGCAGCACAAACCGCTGCGCGCCATGCGCTTGCATCCGGAGTGCATGTGTCCGTGCTCGGCATCGGTACGGAGCAGGGCGCACCCGTGCCGCAAGGAGATGGCAGTTTTTTGCACGACGAGCAGGGCAACATCGTCGTAGCACGTCGCAATGATGGGAACTTGCGCGCATTGACCCAGGCGGGTGGCGGTCTTTACGCAGTAATGAGTGAAGATGGCAGCGATACGAGTGCGCTCCATGGCGAACTTCAACCGACCCAGCATACGTCGGTTGTCGATGGACAGCGCGGTGACGTATGGCAGGATGAGGGCCCATGGTTGCTCTTGCCGTTGTTGCTTGTCGTTGCCATGACGTTTCGTCGCGGGTGGATATTGCTTCTACCACTGGCGCTCATGCCGCTGTGGCCAAGCGCCGCGCATGCTTCCGGCTGGCGGGATTGGTGGCAGCGCCCCGACCAGCAAGCATTCCATGCCTTGCAACAAGGCGATGCCGCCAAGGCACAGCAATTGGCGAAGGATCCGGCCTGGCGTGGCGCCGCCGCCTATCGTGCGAAGGACTACGCTGCAGCAGCGCAGGCGCTCGAACAAGCCAAAGGCGTCGATGCCCAATACAATTTGGGCAATGCGCTAGCCAAGCTCGGCCGTTATCCCGACGCGATCAAGGCTTACGATCGTGCGTTGCAGGCTGACCCGCACAACGACGATGCGCGCGCAAATCGCAAGGCAGTCGAAGACGCCATGCGCAAGCCGCCGCAGGATTCGTCATCGCAGCAGCAACAGAAATCGGGCGGCGGCCAAGGTAGCCAGAATAAGCAGAACAGCCAGAACGGCAGTTCGGGGCAGTCGTCCGGGCAGAATCAGGATACTCAGAATCAGGGCCAGCAAGGCGGCCAGTCCGGACAGCAGCAAGACAGCGACGCATCTCGCAGCCAACACCAAAGCGACCGCGACCAGAATGCCCAGCCGCAAAATAACGGAAGCGGGTCGCAAGACGCGCAATCACGCGACAATCAGCAACGCAACGATTCGCAGCAAGACGCAGGCAATCAACATGCACAAGGCGCACCGGATCAAACGCCGTCACCTACATCGGCCAGCGCACAGCAGCAAGTAGCCAAGGCACAGCAGGGTCTGCAGCAACAAATGAATCAAGCACTGGCAGGCGCGCCGAAAAAGGATGCACAGGCACCGCAGAGTCACGAGTTGGGCGCGGTGGAAAGCGATGATCCGCTGGCGAAACTTCCCAACGATGTTCGGCGCGATCTGCAGCGAGTGCCGGATGATCCGGGTGCGCTGTTGCGCCGGAAGTTCGCGCTGGAGTATCGGGAGCGCATGGGTGCGCAATCGGGTGATGGAGATCAACCATGATGTATCGCTGGCTTTTGCTGCTATGCCTGCTGCTGCCGCTGAGTGCGATGGCCAACGGTGTGCAAGCAACGCTAGATCGCAGCGAAGCGCACCTAGGCGAAACCGTAACGCTCAACGTGCGCATTGATGGCATCACAAACGTGAACACGCCGGATCTCAGTGCGCTGGATAACGATTTCGAAGTGCTTGGCACGTCGGCTAATAGCACGCTGAGCATCGACAACGGCCGGCCTACGGCGCAGATGATCATCGGCATCGCATTGCGACCCAAGCATGTCGGTGATTTGCAGATACCTGCGTTGACTGTTGCAGGAAGCCAGACGGCACCTCTGACCTTGCATGTCATTGCGCCTGACCATTCGGCGAGCAACGGCAATGGCAGTGACAAAGATGTTTTCGTGGAGACGACGGCTGAGCCATCTCGCGTCTATGTCGGACAGCAGTCGCTCTACACCGTGCGTTTGCTTTTTGACGTCAATCTCAACAGCGGTACGCTGCCCAATCCTCAGGCAGACGGCGCGGATTTGCGCCAGCTTGGCGGCGATCTCAATTACGAATCGGAGCGCAACGGTCATCGCTATCACGTGGTGGAGCGGCACTATGCGCTGACGCCTCGTCATGCCGGCTCGTTGACCATTCCATCGATCGAATTCCAAGGCGAGGCCGCCGACGCGGGCAACCCCAACGATCCGAGGGGTTTGCTGGGTCAAGGAGGCTTGTTCGGCAACACCACGCCGGTCACCGCCGACTCGACGCCAGTGACCATCGATGTGCAAGCGGCGCCGGCGAACTGGGGCGGCACGACATGGCTACCCGCGCGCACACTCGCGCTCGGGCTGGAAGGCGTGCCCTCCGACGACAAGATCCATATCGGACAGCCGATCAACCTGCACATGAGTGTTCTAGCCACGGGTCTGGGCGCCGATGCGTTGCCCGAGCCCAGCTTGCCGGCGATCGATGGCGCGACGGTGTATCCGGATCAATCCGTCGATACCACGCATGATGATGGACAGTGGTTGATCGGTCGTCGCGAACGAAGCTTTGCGATTTTTCCGCAGCACGCGGGTACGTTGACCATCCCGGCGGTCACCTTGACCTGGTTCGATGTGCAAAGCGGGCAGAAGCAAGTCGCTACCATTCCAGCGCGCACATTGACGGTATTGCCGGCTGCCAATGGTGCGTCGGCCGCACCCTCGTCGACCACTCAGTCTGCTGCGGCGTTGGTCTCGCCAGCGGCGGCTAGCAGTGTCGCAGCAAATACAAAGGCGGACGCGCTGCCTTCGACAACACTGTCGACATCGTGGCGCTGGATCGCTATCGCCAGCATTGGTCTGTGGTTGCTCAGCGCAGTCGCTTTCTGGTGGTTCCGCAAGCGCAAACCTGCAGACAAGCCTTCCCCCAGTTCCGTTTCGACAGAGTCTGTGCGAGTCCTGCGCAAGGCGTTTATGGACGTTGCACGCGGTCGCGATCCTGCAACACAGGCGCATCATCTGCTGGCGTGGGCACGTGCTGAGCGGCCGGGATTGCAGAATCTAGGTCAGCTGTCGGCGATACTGGCTTCGGATGCTCAGCGGACTGCGATCGAACATTTGCAGCGGCAACAGTATGCGGGTGCGTCGACGGGCAACGCTCTCGATCTGGCTGCTACGTTCGCGCAAGGGTTTGTCTGGCGCAGCGACAATGAGCACGATAGTGATTCGCCGCTGCCACCGCTCTATCCCTTCAAGCTGGATTGAGCGCGCGCCGCCAGATCGCCGTCATCCGATCATCGAAGCAGCAAAGCTGCACATCCAACTTGGGATGTGAGGCCAGTACGTCGCGTAATGCGGAGATCGCCACAGTTGCCGCTTGATCCGGTGGATAGCCGTAGACCCCGCAGCTGATCGCAGGAAACGCGATGCTATGGAGCTTATTTTCAATCGCCAAACCGATGCACGCGCGATAACAACGTCCCAGCAATTCGGCTTCGCCAGCGTGGCCGCCGTGCCATACCGGGCCCACGGTGTGAATCACAAAACGTGCCGGCAACCCAAAACCTGGCGTCATTCGCGCTTCGCCGGTGGGGCAGCGCGCGCCGGGCGAAACCTCGGGCAAAGCGCGGCAAGCGGCCAACAGCGCGGGGCCGGCGGCACGATGGATGGCTCCATCCACCCCGCTGCCGCCCAGCAATCCAGGGTTGGCGGCGTTGACGATGGCATCCAGGGCTAGCCGGGTAATGTCGGCAGTGACGAGAGTCATGGGCATAAGTTCGGCTCGTTTCGGCTTATGCTTGGCGTATGTGACACCCAGAGTGCTACACATCATGCCAAAAACGGAAGATATTTCCTTCGGTTACCTGCTCAACGACGTCACGCTGCTATTTCGCAAGCATTTCGATCGACGTGCGGTGAAATTCGGGTTGACGCGTGCTCAGTGGCGCGCCACCAAAATGTTGTATCGCCGCGAGGGCCTGCGGCAGACGGAGTTGGCGGAATTCCTCGAGATGGAGCCGATCGCGGTCGGTCGCGTGATCGATCGTCTGCAAGCGGCAGGATTTGTCGAGCGTCGCCCGGATCCCAAGGATCGCCGCGCCTGGCGTTTGTACACCACGGCCCAGGCCAGCGACGTGGTCGATGACATGGAGCGCATCGCGTACGAACTGCGCCGCGAGTGCACGGTAGGGATCACCTATGAAGAAATGTCCCAGGTGATGGACGTCATGACTCGCTTGAAAGAGAACCTGCAGGCGCTCGATACCGAAACGCCGCTCGCAGGCAGCGAAGACCATGCGCAGGATCCAACCTAGTGGGCAAAAAGAAAGGCGGCCGATAAGCCGCCTTTCTTTCAGAGCTTTGTAATCAATCGTTCCAACTCAGTCGCTGGCACCATCGCCGGCGAATGCGCCAGGTGCCGAACCAAAATCGCCATCCGCCTGCGCAGCCATGTAAGTGAACACGGCATACACCGCCACGTTCTGTGCGAGCTGTTGCGGATCGATCTTGTCCAGCGTGTCGTTGGCGGTGTGGTGCCAATCGAAGTAGTAGGTTGCATCCTGATCCAGCGTCAATGCGGCCATGCCTTTCAGATGCATCTGCGAGAGATCAGAGCCACCGCCGCCCGGGCGCTTGGCATCGTAGGCAACGCCGATCGGTTCGAGCACCTTGGCAATCTGCTCGATGGCGCCGCGTGCTTGCGGTTTGACGCTGGCGCTCATCTTCCAGACTGGTGCCGCACCCAGGTCCGATTCCGAACCAAGCTGGAATTTGGCCACCTCGGCAGCATGCTTCTCCGCGTACGCGCGACCGCCCCACAAGCCCATTTCTTCATTGGCGAA
>OUNK011150630.1_pt1 | contig 18139 bp, 14 predicted proteins | sample 1755341 | NCBI WGS metagenome assembly OUNK01 (sample SAMEA3914788, study PRJEB12502) | metagenome | biome: forest; material: soil | place: Canada | collected 2011-07-03 | depth 0.1 m | reverse complement strand
CTGGGGGACGTCGATCCGCAGCGGCTCGGCGACGAGAAGATGAAACTGCTGGCCGATTGGGTCGAGCATACCGGCGGCGGCCTGATCTTCCACGCCGGCCCCAAGTTCAATCCCTCCTCCTATCACGGCACCCCGCTCGAGCCGCTCTTTCCCATCGAATTGCGGGACGACAACACCCCCGGCCAGCCCTATCCGGCGCCGGTTCAACTCAAGCTCAGCCCCTCCGGCGAAATTTCCCCCCTCTTGATCCTCTCGGACAACGCCCAGGAAAACGACGCCATCTGGAACGATTTCCCCGGCGTGAACTGGACCGCCCACGTCGACCGGGCCCGTCCCTCCGCGCAGGCCCTGCTGGTCGATCCCACCTCGGACCGGGCCACCCGCGACGGGCCGATGCCGGTGATCGCCCTGCAGAATTACGGCAGCGGGCAGTGTCTCTTCATCGGCCTGCAGGAGACCTACCGCTGGCGCTCCCACCAGGGCGAAAAATATTACACGCAGATCTGGGGGCAGATGATCCAGAACCTGAGCGCGCAGAGCGGCGATTCCGGCAGCGGCGCGGTCCGGCTGAAATCGGATCGTACCCACTACCAGGTCGGCGACCGGATCGTCATCTCCGGCACCGTCTTGGGCGCCGATCTCAAGCCCCTCGGCCTGCCCGCCATCGACGGGTCCTTCGCCATCCAGTCCGGCCCCTCCGAGAGCGGCGCCGCCCCCTCTTCTCCGATTGCGCCGATCCCCTTGAAGCTTGTGGCGGTGGCCGATCATCCCGACGAGTATCGCGGCGAGACTCTCGCCAAGGTGGCGGGTACCTACCGCTTCACGGTGCCGCAGGACCCCTCCGCGGCGGTCGGCTTCGACGTCAAGGATCTCAACGTGGAACAAGCGCAGACCGCCATGGACGCGAAGCTGCTCCAGGAGATGGCCGCCGCCGGTGGAGGTCGCTTCCTGCGGGAGGAAGATCTCAACCAATTGCCCGATCTCATTTCCAACGGAGCCGATCCCGATCCGACTTTCCAGAAGGTCGATCTGATTTTTTCACCCTGGATGCTGGCGCTGATGATCGCGCTGGCGGTTGCCGAGTGGGCGCTGCGGCGCGCTTCCAAGCTCAAGTGATGAAAACCAAACCGCTTCCTCCCCGCCAGGCGGCCAAGTCTCCACGCCGCCTGCTGTCGGCTTCCTCCCCCCGTCTCTCGCCCGTGCCCCTGCCGGAGCCGTTCCGGAGACAGCTGGCCGGTCTGATGCGGCGGCATCTTCTCTTCACGATGGGAATGGAGTTCGCCTGGATGGGAGCCGCTCTCGGCTTGCTTTGGCTGGCGCAGGGACTTTTGGATTGGTCCCTGGATCTATCGCGCGGGGTGAGGGCGATCTTTCTGCTGCTCGATCTGGCGGCGCTGGGAGGGATGCTCTGGCGGCGGGTCGTGCCGGCCTATCGCCGCCGCCTCGATCTCGAAGGCGCAGCCCTCCTGGTACAGAAGACCTGGCCGCAGGTGCAGGGAGCCTTCATCGCCGGCGTCCAGTTGGCGGGAGGACGCGGCACCGCCGGCAGCTCCCCGAAATTGATCGCGGCCCTCCTGGAGCGGGTCGCCCTCGAGGCGGCGCGGCTCGATTTCCGCCGCGCCTTTTCCATTCGGCCCTGCCTACGGGTCCTGCTGGTGGCGCTGGCGCTTTGGACCGGCCTCGGGGCGATTCTCTGGCTGGCTCCCGCCACTGGCCGGGCCCTCCTGGGCCGGCTCGTTCTCATCCCGATGCCCTTGCCCACCCGCACCGTGGTGACTCCGATCAGCCGGGACCTGACGATAGCCATCGGCGCCGATGCCGTTCTGGAGGCCCGGGCGACCGGCGTCATTCCTACCCACGGACGGGTCGCCGTCACCTACGGATTGCGGGAAGTGCAGGAGCTGGCCCCGCTGCCCCAGGCGGACCGGTCCGGGGTTTTTTCCCTGACGCTACATAACGTGCAGCGGCCCTTCAGCTACCGGTTTTTTCTCAACGACGGCCAAGGGGAATCCTACACCGTGCGGACCCTGATCGCCCCCGCCGTCGCCTCCCTGGCCTGCAGGCAGATCTATCCCGCCTACACCCATCTGCCTCCCCAGGAGCGCGCTCCCAGCGATCTTTCCCTGCTGGAGGGCAGCACCCTGCACCTGCATCTGCAGGCGAATCTTCCCCTCAGCCACGCGGCCATCGTCTACCAGGGAATCCCCGGGGGATTGGAGATGAGCCTCGGCCTGACGGACAATCACCAGGCGGAGGCCGATATCCCGATTCCGACCGGCGGCCTCACCGGATTTTCCATCCACCTGCAAAGCCAGGAGGGCCAGGCCTCCCTCAACGACACGGTCTACCCCGTCACCGTGGCGGCGGACGCGCCTCCGGTCATCCAGATCCTCGAGCCGAAGAAGGAGGACGTCAGCGTCACCCTCCACGCGGCTCCCCAAATTTCCTTCCAGGTCTCCGACGACTTCGGGTTGACCAAGGTGGAGATTTGCTACGAGATCGGCGCTCCCGCCGCTCCCGGCCAGGAATTGCCCCAAGCCCAGGCCCAGAAGCCGATTCCCTTCGATCTTTCCAAGCTGAAGCTCGCACCGGGAGTGCCGGCGACTTTGACCTACACCTGGAACATCGCGGCGCAAACCCCGGCCTGGCAGGAAGGCGATCTCGTCACCTACTGGATCGAGGCGGTCGACAACAATAACGCCACCGGCCCCGGGGTCTCCGATTCCAACAAGCAGCATTTCGAAATCGTCTCCCCCGAAGTCAAGCAGGCGCAGACCCTGCAGGAACTCGACCAGGTCGAAATTTCCATCGGAAAATTGCTTCAGGATCAACGGCAGGCCAGCAAACAAGTGGAGCAGGACATCGATAAAAAACCCGCCGCCTCCGGAACGCCGGCTACCCCTTAGGAGCATGCGAACGGAAGCGTTGAAACGACCATCGGACCAAACCATGAAAACAACCCAAACCGAGCGAACCACCTCTCTCCTTGCGGGATGGATGGCCATCGCCTGCCTCGGCATCGGCAGCCTCTTCTCCTGCCATGGCCAGGCACAGACCCCGGCCAATCCCCCCGGCACCGCCTCATCCGAGGCCAGCCAGCAGGAGATCCGCGCCTCCGCCACCCAGATCCAACAACAGATCGAGCAGATCAATTCCGAGCTCCGGCAAAATGGGGTGGGAGGGGAAGAAATCTCCGCCATCGATGCGGCGCTGCAAAAACTCGGCCATATCACCGGCGCCGACATGGAGAACGTCATCGCCGCCCTGCACGGCGCGGGTGCGGCCAGCGATTCCTCGGCGCGCCGTGACGGATTGGTCACCGCCTATCAAGGCCAGCAAGGCATCATCTCGGAAATATCGGCCCTGACCTCCGAACTGCAGCTGAAGCAGACCCAGGACCAACTGCGCTTGTCGATCCGGGAAACCCTACGGCGTCAATTGGCCAACCTGCGATTGACCTCCGATCTGGCCGGGGAGGGGAAGGCCTTGGACGCGCTCGGCCCGGACGATAAAAGCCGGCACGAGATCGCCGCCTCCAACCAGGCCGGGATCGCCTCCGATGTCCCCACCCTCCTGGCGACGCTGGACAAGCTGATCGCGCAGACCTCCGACAAGGACGCCGGGGCCGCCCTCAAGGCCATGGTTCAGGACGCCTCCGGTGGCGGCCTCCAGCCCCTGGCCGCCGATGCCGCCCAGACCACTTTGGCCGCCGCCTGGGCGCAAGCCGTGCAGGATCAAAAAAAGCTGGCCGATCTCTTCCTCGATCTGGCCGATCGCCTCTCCCCCCCACAGGACGTGCCCGCCGCCTTGCAGAGCGCGAAAAGCGATCTCGCCAAGATGGTCGAGCAGCAGCAGAACCTGGCGCAAACCCCCCAGGCCAACACCGCCGAAAACCAAGCGGCGGTGCAGGACCAGGCGGCCCTGGCAGCCCGCAACCTGCAATCGGTCAACGCTCAGGCAGCCCAGCAGTTGCAACAGGCCCAGCAAGCCATGGAACAAAGCCGCCAGGCCCTGGCCCAGAATCAGAACAACCTCCAATCCCAGGCCGACGCGGCCAAGAATCAGCAACAGGCCTTGGCCGCCCTCCAGCAGGCGCAAAAAACCGTCGATCAACAAATCGAGGCTCATGCCCAGGCCCAAGCCGCCACCCCCCAGCAGCGGCTCGATCAGCTCAACCAAGTCGCGGCGGCCCTCCAACAAGCCCAGGCCGAACAGCAGCGGATGGCGCAGAATTCCTCCCCCGAACAGGCCGCCCAGTTGGCCCAGCAACTCGCCGCCCTCCAGCAGCAGGCGCTGCCCGTCTCGCCGGAAGCGGGCCAGGCCCTCGGCCAGGCGGCGGTCAACGCCGCGCAACAAAAGGATAACTCCCCCGCCGCCCAAGCTGCCGCCGCGCAGGTTCAGCAGCAACTGGCCCAGGCGCAGCAGGCGGTCCAGCGGCAGCTCGCCCAGGCCGCTCCCACCGCCGCCGCTGCCCGGCAATTGGCCCAGGCGCAACAGGCGCTGCAAGCCGTCGCGCAGCAAGTCTCCCAGGCCCAGGCCTCGATGCAGAATGCCGCCAGCCTTCCCCAAGCCGTCAATCAGCTCCTCGCCGCCCAACAAGCCCTGCAAGCCGCCCAGTCCGCCGCTCCCCAATCGACCGCAGGAGGGCCCCAGCCTTTGCAAGCCGCCGCCAAGGCGATGCAGGAAGCCATGCTGCAGGCGGCCCAGGGAAAACAGCAGGAAGCGCAGAACGGGGCGCAGAAAGCCCAGCAGGCGCTCGCCTCCGCCCAGAGCGCCCTCAGCGAGGCCCAGAAGGAACTCGATCCTCTGGCGAATCAAAATCCCGGCGGTTCCCCCGCCGCCAATCAGGCGGGCGGCAACGGCAACGCTCCGATCGCCGACAGCGGCTGGAACGCGCCGGTCTCGGCCAACGTCTCCGGCAATCTCACTCCCCACGACCGGGCGGCCATCGTCCAGATCCAGGCCGAAAAGGCGCCCGCCGAATATCAGCCGATGATCAGCCAATATTATAAAAACTTGGCCGAGGGAATCAGTCCCTAGCCGCCCAGCCCATGCCCGCTTCCCCTCGCATCCCGACCTTCCCCTTGCCGAAAGGCGGAAGAGTTTTCCCTGCCGCCTTTCTCCTGATGGTTCTCGCCGGCTTGGCCTGCCGCCAGGCCAACGCGGCGGACCCGCATGCGGCGGAGACCTCCGCCTTCGGTTCCGAAACCGAGAGCGGCTCGGCCCTGATGGGAATCTTCTACGACTTGAAGCAGACCCAGCAACAGGTCCCCACCGGCGTCGACGTCAACAGTTACGGCGCCATCCTCGACAGCTTCGTGGTACGCGGATTCGATGAGATGGTGATGAACCAGTATTACCGGTCGACCAAGCCGATGTACACCACCCAGATCTACATTCCGATGATGGCCGCCTCGGCGGCTCCCCGGGCCTTCGGGATGGGAGAATACGTCAAGGGCACCCGCTGGGTCATTCACTACAAAGGACAGGTCGTCCCGCCGACGGACGGGACCTATCGCTTCTGCGGTTTCGCCGACGACGTCATCGTCGTCATGGTCGACGGCAAGGTCGACCTCGAGGCCGGCCTCTTCAACCACACCTTCCTCTTCAAGGCGGCGAAATGGCAGAGTACCGAGCCTCCCGGCATCAAGATGGTCGACGGCAGGATGACGATGGGAGATTGGTTCGCCGCCACCCCCTCCAAGCCGATCGACCTCGACATCCTCATCGGGGAGCGTCCCGGCGGAATCTTCGGAGCCATCCTCACCATCCAAAAGCAGGGTGAAACCTATCCCATCGCCCCACCCACCGACAAAGACCCCGGCGGCGTCATCCTGCCCCTCTTCCAGGTGGCGCCCTATAGCGGTACGCTGAAGGCGCCCGGCGGATGCCAATTGGCCCCCGCTCCCCCTCCCTGGAAATGCCTCCAATAGGGGAAAGTCAGCCCGCCTTCCCGCGCAAAGACCGGAACAGCGCCGCCTCCGCCCGATCATAGGGCTCCCCGTCGGGATGAAAGAGATCGTGATGCCACGGCTGCGGCGGCGCAGGGTAAAGCTTCTCCGCCGAATCCCACGGATAAAGCGTCTGCGTCTTCCCCCAGACCGCGCCCCAGTTATAGGCGGCGATCTTCTCCTCCTGAAAATAGGGGAGAATGGCTTCCAGCGTGCTGCCCATCGAGCGGGCCAGATACTCCGTGCAGAGCAGGGGCCGCCCCCATTCCTGCAGCTTCCGGCAACGCGGCTCGACGACGTCCAATCCATCGTAGCAGTGGAAGGAAAGCAGATCGGAGGCCTCCAACTGGAATTTGGGCAACTCCCCCATCTCCTCCCAATCGGAGGGCTGCCAGATCCCCGAGGTGAGCGGCTGGCTGGGCCGGGCCGCGCGCACCCACTGGAAAGCCCGCCGCAGCAGCGGCAGCACCAGTTCCGCCTTTTCCGGCGAGGTCATCCGGTCCGCCTCATCGACGACCGTTCCCACATTCGCCGGTTCATTCCAGACGTCCCAGATCTGCACCCGCGCGTCGTCACGGAAATGCGAGACCACTCCGTGGACGTAATCCTCCAGCCGGCTCCATTCCCCGGGATTCCGCAGCACCTTCAATCCGGGCGCTTGCAGCCATTGGCTGTTGTGCACCCCGGGGAGGGGAGCAGGTTGCCGGCCCGGCTTGGGATAAGGCTGCCAGCAGCTATCGAAGAGGACGAACATGATGCCGATGCCCCGGCGCTCCGCGATCTCGAGGAACCGCTCGACGCGGTGTAGAAAGCCGGCGGAATCGCCGACCCAGAGCAGATCGTGCAGGAAGACCCGCAGGCTGTTCATCCCCAGCCCCTCCAGCCAGCCGAGTTCCCGGTCGATCCGTTCGGGATCGAAGCTCTCCGACTGCCACATCTCCAGCTGATTGATCGCCGAACTGGGAACGAAATTGCAGCCCGTCAGCCACGGGCGTCGATGATACCACTCCCAGGCCCGGGCCGGTTCCCATCGTTCCGCCATCTCTTCCCGCGTCTCTGAATTTGCCATATTCGTATTTTCAACTGATTCTCTTCCCCTCTAGAGTGAAAAGGAATGGGCGAAACCCACCTCTTACTTCGTGAAATCCACCAGGTCGGGGCGGGCACCCGCGAGCGGCTCCTCTTTCAAGCCCTCTGTCCCACCTTCCCCGCCGACCGCATCTGGCTGGCGGGCCTCTCCCGGGCCACCCGGGATTTCCGCTTCGTCCGCCATCATCCCCGCATGGCGCAGCTCCTGGTCTGCTTTCGCGGCACCGGCCGCGTCTGGGTGGAGGACGCCTGGCAACCGTGCGGCCCCGGACGGGCCTACCTCACTCCCGTCGGGCAATTCCACGCCTACCAGGCCGGTCCCCGTTGGGAGGTCGGCTGGATCATCTACGAGCCCGAGGCCGCCTTCCCCGCGCTGGCCGCTCCCCGTCTCCTCGAGGTCGATCCTCTCCCGCTCGAGCGGATCTTGGAGGGAATGTGCCAGGAAGCCGCCGGCGTCGCCGATCCCGCCTTCCTCGAACGCTGGGGAGGCCTTCTCCATCGCCATGTCCAGCGGTTGGCCTCGGCGGAGCGGCCTTCCCGCCTCGGAAACCTTTGGCGGGAGGTCCAGGCCAGGCCCGCGGCGGCCTGGACCCTGCCCGGACTGGCCCGCCGGGCCGGGATGGGGCCCGAGCAATTGCGCCGGGTCTGCCGGATCGAGACCGGGCGCAGTCCCATGCAGCATCTCACCCATCTGCGGATGGAGGCCGCCGCCTCCCTCCTGGCCCGCGAGCGGAAGATAGAGGAGATCGCCTCCCTCGTCGGCTACGCCAACGCCTTCGCCTTCTCCACCGCCTTCAGGCGCCATCTCGGCCAGCCCCCCTCCCGCTTCCGGGGGACCGCCCGGGGCACGGAATGAGCTAGCCGCTCAGGCGTGTTGAAAATGGGTCAGGACGACGAGCACGATCACCGCCCCCAGCACGGAGAGAATCAAGCCGGGCGGATGATAGGGCGCTCCCGGGGCGGGCTTGCGAAAGAGGTGCCCGATGAAACCGCCCACCACCGAGCCGAGAATGCCGACCAAGGAGGTCATCATGAATCCCATTTGATCCGCGCCGGGATGAATGGCGCGGGCAATCAGTCCAACGACGAAGCCGACAATGATGTACCAAATAATGTGAAACATCAGGGAGACTACACCGGAAACCGGCAGCCGCAAACGAGGTCCCGCCTTTGCGCTTTGCAGAAACAACCAGAGTTGATTTTGCGAAATGCCGGTTTGCTTCGGGCGCGGAACGCGTCGAACGGGTGGCGATAAATTTTCTTCCGAGGAGAATGGGACCGATAAAACAAACGTGGCATGACGCCTGCGCGGCTGGAATCGCCGTCATCCACACTCGCCTTGTCACCCTGATCAAACCCATCCCATGCCCCATCCAGAACCGCAGAGGACTATCGGCCAGCCCATCCAACGCATCGAGGGGGATCGGCATCAGCCGGTTATTCTCCGGCTTTACGGCTCCATGCTGCGCCAGCCCCCCACGCGCATCTACCGTCCTTCCCCGATCAAATGGCGCTAGCGCCAAATTCACCTTCCACCCCATCCCTCCTTATGATCACTCAAGCCAAGCCGACCGGACAAATGCAGCTCGTTCTGGATGAATACCTCAAGACGGGTCCTCTTCCCATCGAGGAGTTGACCTTCGAGATCGCCCGCTTGATCCCGCTCCCCGATCGGGCCGCAGTCGCCGTCTACGGCCACCATTTCGCCAAGAAAGCGCTGGTCCCCTTTCCCCTGCCGGTGGGAGATATCGAGCATCGCATCCTCCCCGGTGCCGATGGCGCCGATATCCTCGCCCGCGTCTACACCCCCAAGGGCGATGCGCCCGCGAACGGCTGGCCGATCCTCCTCTATTTCCACGGGGGCGGCTTCGTCCTGGCCAATTTGGATACGTACGATTCCTCATGCCGCGCGCTTTGCGACGGCGCCAATGCCGTGGTCGTCTCGGTTCATTACCGCCAGGCGCCCGAGTATCCCTGGCCTGCGGCTCCGGAGGACGCCTTCGCCGCCTATCAATGGCTCCTGGCGAACGCGGCGGAAATTCAAGGGGATGCCACCCGCATCGCCGTCGGCGGCGAAAGCGCCGGCGGCAACCTTGCGGCCGTCGTCGCGCAGATGGCCCGGGACAAGACCATCGCCCCGCCCCTCCACCAGCTTCTGGTTTACCCGGTGACCGATATGGTCAACGGGCCGGTCAGCGAATCGGCCCTGGAGAACGCCGATGCCAAGCCCCTCAACCGGGCGATGCTCTCCTGGTTCTACGACTACTACATTCCCGAGGCCGGAGACCGCACCCATCCTTACGCTTCGCCCAGCTATGCGGCCACCCTGATCGGCCTCCCCCCGGCCACCGTGATCCTCTCGCAGATCGATCCCCTGCGCAGCGAGGGCGAGGCCTACGCCGCCCAGCTCGAAGCCGCCGGGGTCCCCGTCACGCTGAAGATCTACGAGGGCGTCACCCACGAATTCTTCGGCTTGGCCGGCTTGGTCAATGAAGCCACCGAGGCCGTCGCCCTGGCGGTGAAGAATCTCCGGTCGGCCTTCAAGGAAGGCCGCTAGCACCGGAAACTTCCCCATGTCCCTCCTCCCTTCACAGTTCGATACCATCGCCGGTTCCTTGAGGGGCAAGGTCGCCCTGGTCACCGGGGCCGGTTCCGGAATCGGCAAGGCGACCGCCAAGCTCTTCGCCCACGCCGGAGCCCGCATTGCCGTCCTGGAACGGACGGAAAAAGACCTGAAGAAGACCGTCGATGAAATCACCTCGAGCGGCGGGGAGGCCCGCGCCTATCTCGCCGATATCTCCGAGGCCGCCCTTCTGGAGACAACCGTCTCCTCGATCGGAAGCGAATTCGGAAAGATCGATATCGTGATCGCCAACGCCGGCATCAACGGCATCCAGGCTCCCCTTGAGAAAATCACCGTCGAAGAGTGGGACCAAACCCTCGATATCAACCTGCGCGGCACCTTTCTGACCCTCAAATACGCCGCTCCCTTCTTGAAGAAGCACGGAGGGGCCGTCGTCGTGATCTCCTCCGTGAACGGAAACCGCCTCTTCAGCAACACCGGCTCGACCGCCTACTCCTGCTCCAAGGCGGCCGAGGTGGCCCTGGTCAAAATGCTCGCCATCGAATTCGCCCCCCATCGGGTGCGGATCAACGCCATCTGCCCCGGCTCGATCAAGACCCATATCCACGACAGCACCGTGAAGCGCGATCTCGAATCGGTCGAGGTCCCCATCGAATATCCCAAGGGAAGCATCCCGCTGAAGGACGGCCAGCCGGGCTCCGCCGAGGAAGTCGCCGAACTGGCCTGGTTCCTGGTCTCCAGATATTCCAGCCACATCACCGGCACGGAAGTCTACATCGATGGCGGTCAATCCCTCGTCGAGGGGTGATGGCACTTCCAGGGAAAAAGCTCCCCAGGAAGCTAAGCAAAGAACCTAAATGCGTTCTTTCCCAAGAAATCGGGCCTCGTCCCATGGCGCCCGGGCAATTCTCGTCTATACTGTTTCATGGCTAAAAAAGTTACCTCATTAAAAGAAGTCTTCGTCGATCAGCTCAAAGACCTCTACAGCGCCGAGACCCAGATCACCAAGGCCCTGCCCAAGCTGGCCAAGGCCGCCACCGCCCCCGATCTGAAGAAAGGCTTCCTCGATCACCTGGAACAGACCAAGGGACACGTCGAGCGGATCAAGGCGATCTGCGCCGAGCTCGACGAGAAGCCGACCGGCAAGAAATGCGCCGCCACCGCCGGCTTGGTCGAGGAGGGAGCGGAAGCCATCGCAGAGAACGCCTCCCCCGAGGCCAAGGACGTCATGCTGATCGCCGCCGCCCAGCGGGTGGAGCATTACGAGATCGCCGCCTACACCAGCGCCATCAGCCTGGCCAAGGTCCTCGGCCTGAACTCGGCCCTCAAAACCCTCTCCATGACGCTGAGCGAGGAAGTCGCCACCGACGCCAAGCTCGCCAAGGCCAACGGCCCCGCGCTCGCCAAGGTCGGCACCGAAGAGGAATAATCATCGCGTCATAGTTGGCCGTTTGGTCGTTCTACCCGACACAAACGGCCTGCTTCATCCAGGCTGCGGGCGTGCAGTAGCCCCATCCCGTTCTCCCTGAACCATTCCGGCTTGTAGGCGGAATTTGCGATCGGAAGTGCCATTGGGACGGGAATTCTCGCGGGCGGCACGATCACTGGCATCGAACTGGCCGCAGTGACCCTGGAGCCTGTCGCCTCGAGTCTCTTTCCGGCCACGAAGAACTGAGTGCCCGGCAAAACGGCGACGTAGTTCAGGAGAGGGGCAGCCTCCTCTTCGTCGATTACGACGCCCAGGTGCAGGACAATTACCTCGCCCAGAGCATCACCGGCGGGTTCAAGATCTTGTTCTGACGCCGCTCAAATTCTTCTACCTGCTGGTGCTTCCGGCGTTTCGGCTACCCCCGCCCAGGGGGCTGAGGGGAGAACTCCTCGGATAAGCCTTTTTATTTCGAGCCTATATTTTAGCTTTTTGGTGTGGGTTGTAATACGTAGGCCATGAAGACGCCCGTATCTATTTCCGCCTCCAGAAAACAGAAGCGTTCTCCCTCGGCCTTGCGGACGGGAGAGATGGACCGGATTTACCGGCTCTGGGACGAGCTCGATGCCTCCCCGGCGGGAGAGATGGATAAGGCCTTGCTCCATCTGATGCGGTTCCTCTTGGAATGGACCGGCGCCCAGAATGTACAATGGTTCGCGGTGGTCCGGGTCACCCAGGGCGCGGCGGCGAAGAGCGATCCGATGCGCGGCTGGCGTTTGCGAGCCCATCACCTCCTGGTCCCGCATGGGGAAGATTACCGCAGACTCATCGCCTGGCTCTTCGAGCGGGGCAAGTCCTTCGACGACGATCTCCACATCGGAATGACACCACCCGGGCCATGGTGGAGGGAGCGGGAAGGTTCCAGATCCATCGGCTGCGGGACGGCTGGGTCGATTTCGATCTCTTCCGCCGGAGCGAGCACTTTCATTACCATTACGAGAAACAGGGAATCACCGATCGAATCTGGGTCTCCTTCCCCCTGAACGCCGATGCCGAATCGATGTTCCTGATCGATCGCCGCCGCGGCCGGTTTTCCGACCGGGACACCCTGGTTGCGCGGACGGTTCTTCGGGGCATTCGCGGATTCCATCGCCGCCTCTTTCTCGATCGCGGCCTCCTCATGGGGGAGGTCCCGCTCACGCCCCTGCAACGGCGGATCGTGCGGGGACTCCTCTCCGGCATATCGGAAAAGGAGATCGCCGCGGCGACGGGGCAGAAGCCTGCGACCATGCACAGCTACGTCACCTCGCTCTACACCCGCTTCGGCGTCAAGAGCCGCCCCGCCCTGATGGCGCTCTGGCTCGGCCAATCCTAGAGCATCTACTGCTCGGTCGGAGTGAAGTAACGCTTGTCCAACTGGTCGATGAAGTCGGTCTCGGAGACGGTGAGCAGGGCGCTGTTCAACTCCTGGCGCAACTTGCTGTTGAGCTGGAGGCCGAACCCGTATTTTTGCTTGTCGAAGAGGTGCCCGACGAGATGGAGCTCGTTGGAGGGATGCTCCGCCAGGTAATACATCATGATCGGGGAGTCGTAGATCACCGCCTTGACCTTGTCCTTTTCCAGCGCGGCGACGGCGTCGTCCAGGGTGGCGCATTCGACGACGTTCAGGTGCATCCCCTGCAGGAAATGGTCGGCGGAGGTTCCCTGGAGAGTGGCGACGGGGGCGCCATGGAGATCGCTGGGGCCGTTGATGTCGCTGCTCAGGGTGTCGACCGTCATGACGGTGGTCGCCGTGGCCGTCATATACGCGATGGTGGCGATGCCGACCAGAGCCCAGAGAGTGCCGATGAACCGTCCGGTGAGGCCCCTCGGGTCCTTGTTCATGCAATAGCCGCCGAGGAGGACGCTGGTGCTCCACCAGATCGACTCGATCATCCCGTCGGAATAGTTCTTGGGGAAGTCCTCGTGGTTGTGATGGCGCTCCACGAACCAGAGGATGTGGGAGACCACGATGACGCCGATGCAAACGGTGAGCAGGACCAGGAGGACCGCCGGCGTGAAGAGGCGCTTGATCAGGGTGAGGGGATTCGGGGAGCCGCCGCCCTTGACCAGGAGGTCGAGGCCGGAGTCGTAGAAGGGATGGGAGAAGTCGATGATCTTGTCGCGCTCGGCGGTGATGGAGAGGGCGGCCACCGCGACATCGGCCTGTTTCGAGGTGAGGGCATTGACCATGGCGGGAACGGTGCCGACGTCCTTGAATTCGAAATCGGTCCAGCCCGCCGTCCGCGCCACTTCGTTCCAGAGATCGATGCTGTAGCCGCTGAAATGGCCGTTTTCCTCCATGACGAAGGGAGGGACCGGCTTCACCGCCACCACGATGTGCTCGGCCTGCAGGCGTCCCGCAAAGACCGTTATCAGAAGGAGCGCCGGCAGGACGATCCGATGCAGCATTGCCTTGGCGAGCGCGACCGGGAGGAGGGAATGGGAATGATTCATGATGAGAGGAGGATGTCCCCTGCTATATAATGAGCCGCGGGAAGTCAACGAGAACGGGATGAAAGCCCTCTCTTTGGGTATAAACACTTTTGAATGGACTCATGCCTTAGGTGCAAACGCTGGAGGAAATAGTTCGCTGCCTCAAAAAAAAGCTGCTTCTAAGATGTCGTGGTAAACCAACCAGAAAGGAAGAATAACATCGTGAAGCATCAAATCATCGGAACCAGCATGCCCGCGCTCGAGATCGTGCTCGATCCGAATGAAAGCGTCGTCGCCGTGTCGGGGGAGCTCTCCTGGATGACGGAGAGCATTACTCTTTCCACGGTCGTCCAGCATGGAGGCGGGGGATTCTTCGGGGCCATCAAGCGGATCGCCGGAGGCGGCTCCCTCTTCGTGACCCGCTACAAGGCGGAAGGGGCGCCCGGCACGGTCGCCTTTGCCGCCAAGGTTCCCGGCCACATCGTCCCGGTCACCGTCTCGCCTTCGGAGACCTATCTGGTGCACCGGAGCGGCTTCCTCTGCGGCACGCCGGAGGTCGAGCTCACCATCGGGTTCCAGCAGTCGCTGGGCGCCGGAATCTTCGGCGGGGACGGTTTCATCCTGCAGAAACTCGCGGGCCAGGGCCAGGCCTGGATCGAGGTGGGCGGGGAGATCGTGCCCTATGACCTGGCCGAAGGGCAGACCCTGCGCGTCCATCCCGGCCATGTCGCCATGTTCCAGAGCAGCGTGAACTTCAAGATCGTCACCATCAAGGGAATCAGCAACGCCCTCTTCGGCGGGGACGGCCTCTTCTTCGCTGCCCTGACCGGCCCGGGCCGCGTCTGGCTGCAGACCTTGACCGTGCCGAACATGGCCCACGCCATCGCTCCCTACCTGCCGAAGCAGGAGAAGTGACCGACCCGGCGGTGTTCCGCCACGAAGGAGCGGGGAATCAGGTCCCAACCCTGGCCCCGCTACTTCTTTCTCACTCTTCGCATCAGGGCGCCTAGGAGCAGGCGCCCGCCTTGGATTCCAAGGATTGGATTAGCTCGACGACCCGGGGCAGATCGGTGCCTTTGTGAAAGATCTGCAGCGCTCCCAGAGCGGCGGCGCGTTCGGCATCCTTGGGATTCTTGGAGCCGGTAAAAAAGGCCGCCGAGAGGCCTCGCAGCTCTTCTCGGCTATTGATCCACTCCAGAACCTCGAAGCCGTTCTTCAGCGGCATCTTGATGTCCAATATCACCAGATGGGGGCGGGGAAAGGAAGGGTCTCCCAGGGAAAGACTGAGATAGTCGATGATCTGTTGGCCGTTTTTGAAGCATCTCACCCGGTTCTGGATGCCTTTATGGGTCAATTGTTGATTGAGGAGAAAGGCGTCGTCGTCGTCATCTTCTCCCAAAAGAACGAAAAAGCGTTTTTCAAGGTGCATGGCGATTTATCGGAATGAGTAGTCTATTGGTATAATTAAGAGTAATTATACTCATAAAAAGCCTAGACCAAAATCGGCCCTCCGCAACTCGGGGGGACTCATTGCACGAAATAAGGCCGCTTTCCCTGGATATTTCCGAGGAAAGCGGGGAGACGGCACCCTTGCCGGATCGATGAAGACCCGGCAAGGGACGATGGCGACGGAATGAATCCGCCTTCGGGAGAGGGACTCGACTGAGGACCGCTTAGACCGGAACGGGCGGCACCTTCCAGATATCCCGGGCGTATTCGCGGATCGTCCGGTCGCTGGAGAACTTGCCGACCCGCGCCGTGTTCAGGATCGCCATCTTCGCCCAGCGGGCCTTGTCCCGGTAAACGGCATCGACGGTGGCCTGGCAGGCCGCATAGGAGGCGAAGTCGGCCAGGACGAGATAGGGATCGCCACCTTCCAGCAGGCTGTGACGGAGAGGGCTGAGGACGCCGTGGGGCTCGTTGGGGGTGAAGTTGTTCGACCCGATCCAATCGACCAAGGTGCGGATTTCCTCGTTGCTATTGTAATAGTCCCAGGGTCGGTAGCCCTTGTGGACCAGGGCCTTCACCTCGTCGACGGTCATGCCGAAGATGAAGATGTTCTCCTTGCCCACTTCCTCGAGGATTTCGACGTTGGCGCCGTCGAGGGTGCCGATGGTGAGAGAGCCGTTGAGCGCCAGCTTCATGTTGCCGGTGCCGGAGGCCTCCTTGCCCGCCGTCGAGATCTGCTCGGAGAGATCGGAGGCGGGGATGATCCGGGAGGCCAGCGAGACCCGGTAATTCGGCAGGAAGGCGACCTTCAGCTTCCCCTGGATGCGGGGATCGTTGTTGATCTTCTCGCCGACGGCGTTGATCGCCTTGATGATCGTCTTGGCCAGGTCGTAGCCGGGAGCCGCCTTGGCCGCGAAGATAAAGACCCGGTGGATGGGCAGTTCCGGATTCTGCAGGAGACGCCGGTAGAGCGCGAGGATGTGGAGGAGGTTGAGGTGCTGCCGCTTGTACTCGTGCAGCCGCTTGATCTGGACGTCGAAGAGGGCGTCCGGGGAGACTTCGACGCCGCATTGCGCCTTGATGATCTCCGCCAGCTCCGCCTTGTTTTCCCGCTTCACTTCCATGAAGCGTTGCTGGAAATCGGAGTCGTCGGCCAGCGGCTCCAGCTGCCGCAACTGATCGAGATCCTTGATCCAGCCGTCGCCGATCTTGTCGCTGATCAGCCGGGAGAGGCGGGGATTGGAGGCCTGCAGCCAGCGGCGGGGGGTGATGCCGTTGGTCTTGTTGTTGAAGCGGGTGGGGAAGAGCGCGTTGAAGTTGGGGAAGAGATCGTGCTTGAGCAGCTCGGAATGGAGCGCCGCCACGCCGTTGACCGAGTGGCTGCCGATGACGGCGAGGTTCGCCATGCGGATCATCTGCACGTTGCCCTCCTCGATGAGCGACATGACCTGCTTTTTGTGCGCGTCGCCGGGGTACTTGGCCTCAACCGTATCGAGGAAGCGCTTGTTGATCTCGAAGATAAGCTGCACGTGGCGCGGTAGGACTTTCTGAAAGAGCGGCACGCTCCATTTCTCCAGCGCCTCAGGCAACAACGTGTGGTTGGTGTAGGCGAAGGTGCGCGTGACGATGTCCCAAGCCGCGTCCCACGCGATCTCGTGCTCGTCATGCAGGATGCGCATGAGCTCGACCACGGCGACGGCCGGGTGCGTATCATTGAGCTGCATCGCGACCTTGCTGGGGAGATCGGTGATGGGCGCACCGGAACGCGTGAAGCGGCGAATGATGTCGCGGATGGAGCAGGCGACGAAGAAATACTGCTGGATGAGGCGCAGCTCCTTGCCGGCCTCGGTCTTGTCGTTCGGGTAAAGAACCTTTGAGACCGTCTCGCTCTGCGTCTTGGCGGCGAGCGCCTCGCTGTAGCCACCGCGATTGAAGGCCTCGAGGTTGATCTTCTCCGACGGCCGCGATTCCCAGAGGCGCAGGAAGTTCACCGTGTTGGTGCCGTAGCCGGGGATAGGAATGTCGTAGGGCACGCCGATGATCTTGGTCGTGTTCACCCAACGCGGCACGTAGTTGCCCTTGTCGTCGAAGACATTTTCCACGTGGCCATAGAGCTGGATGGCCTGTGTGAATTCGGGCCGCACGATTTCCCACGGCGTGCCGAAGCGCATCCAGTCGTCGGGCAACTCGATCTGGTGGCCCTTGCTGAACTCCTGGCGGAAGAGGCCGAACTCGTAGTGGATGCCGTAGCCGACAGCGGGATAATCCAGTGTCGCAAGCGAATCGAGGAAGCAGGCGGCCAGACGTCCGAGACCGCCGTTGCCAAGACCCATGTCGTACTCCTCACCGCGCAATTCCTCCATGTCGAGGCCGAGCTCACTAAGAGCCTGCGCGGTCTGGTCAAAGATGCCCGCGTTGTAAAGGCTGTTGGAGTACAACCTGCCCATGAGGAACTCGAGCGACAGGTAGTAAACGCGCCGCACGTCCTGCTGATTGTGCACGGCCTGCGTCGCGAGCATGCGCTCCACAATGCGCTCCTGCACCGCCTTGGCCGTGGCCAGCCACCAGTCGCGCTTCGTCGCCGATTGCGGATCGTGCGCGAGGTGGAACTTCAACTGATGAAGGATGTCCTTCTTCATCGATTCAACCGAATTGTCAAAGTAGCTGGTGAATTTGGGATTGGTAGTCATGTGGCGTGGGCGGAGTGAGGGATTAACCGACAATTGGCCGGTGAACGAAGTGAGTCGAGCTTAAGTTGGAGACGAAACGCAAACGTTGGCAAACAGCAGGAAGCCTGCCAGCAGGCCCCGTCCTTGAAGCGGGGCACGGCTCGCAAAACTCCTTGGTTCATCAAGGTCTTCGGCATGAACGAAAAAGACTTGAACCCATCCCGCACCTTCGATAGCTTGACCTCCTTCCAACATGCGGGTGTAACTCAGTTGGTAGAGTGCAACCTTGCCAAGGTTGATGTCGCGAGTTCGAGTCTCGTCACCCGCTCCCCTTCCCGAAGGGGCTCACCTCTCATAACTGAGAGGAGTTGTGCCACCAAGGGATCATCTGGTGCCAAAAACTGCCAGATTCTTGGCAGTAAGCTGGCACCAAAGCGTAGCTCTGTCGAGCCGATATGCGTGGAACTGCTTCCCTCGCCGCGACAAAGCTCCAAAG
>OUNK010007155.1_pt1 | contig 18201 bp, 8 predicted proteins | sample 1755341 | NCBI WGS metagenome assembly OUNK01 (sample SAMEA3914788, study PRJEB12502) | metagenome | biome: forest; material: soil | place: Canada | collected 2011-07-03 | depth 0.1 m | reverse complement strand
GAGTTCTATCAGGATCCGCAGGACCCAACCGCGAAGAAGACCATCGTCGGGGTCGATTTCAATTACCCGGTCGATACTGCTCAGTTTGAAAAGCGCATTGCACTGACATTGGCGGGTAGGGGCGACAGCTCCAGCACGCCGCTGAAATACAGCGTCACGTACGACCAATACAAACTGCACGCTTGGATCCACTCGCAACCGCTCGATCTGCCGCGGGACGATGGTGCGGTGACGGTGAAAATCGACAGCGGCGTGCGCAGCACGCGCGGCGGCGATGGAACGAATGCCGAGCTGGATACCAACGTGCGCGTTCCGGGCCTCTATAGCCTCGCGGTGCAGGACATCAGTCCGACGCTGGTCGACAATGATAAATACGAACCCGAACAAGTACTCGTCATCAATGTCAGCGGCGCGGTACGCGATAGCGAACTGGCCGGGCTGATTCATGCGTGGGTCCTACCGGCGCAAAAGCCCGGCACGGATAATCCGCAGGATAGTCTCTACGATTGGAGTGCCAGCGAGGTCGGCAACGATACGCTGCGCAAATCGCAGCAACTGCCACTGGAAGTGGTTCCCACCGAAAACGACTACCAGCCGCTGCAGAGTTTCAAGTTCCACGCCGATCCAGGCCAGCGGATCTATGTGCGCGTCGACAAAGGCCTGAAATCATTCGGCGGCTACGTGCTTGGTCAACCGGTAACCGAGGTGGTTACCGTGCCGGATTACCCCAAGCTGCTGCATTTCATGGCCGATGGATCGCTGCTTTCGCTCAGTGGCAGCAAGCGTATATCTGTTGTTTCGCGCAACATGCCCGGCATGCGTTTGCAGATCGGTCGTGTGCTGCCGGATCAGCTGCAGCATCTGGTTAGCCTGAACCAGGGCGACTATAGCCATCCGCAACTGATGGAAGGTTTTGGCGAAGAACACATCGTCGAGCGCTATGAAATCAAGCGGGCGTTCCCAACAGGCGATCCCGCGCACGCGCATTACGAAGGTGTCGATCTAAGCCAATATTTGCAGAGCGGCAAACGCGGTGTCTTCCTGCTCCATCTTTATGATTTCGATCCTGCGGCGGCAAAAAAGCAGGCTGATGACGCCGCAAAGGCCAAAGCCATCGCGCAGCAAGGTATTGCACCACCGCCGACTGGCGCACAACCGGATGCCGATACGTCCAATGACGATGCTGGCGCCGACACGGATGCCAATGAGGCAGCCGAAGATAGCCGCCTGATTGTGGTTACCGATCTAGGCATGCTGGTCAAGCGTGCGCTCGATGGCAGCCAGGATGTGTTCGTGCAGTCAATTCACACTGGCCAACCTGTTGCAGGCGCAAGCGTGTCGGTCTTGGCCGTCAATGGCCAAACACTCTTCACTCAATCCACTGGCGCGGATGGCACGGTGCATTTCCCCACTTTCAAGGGACTTGATCGCGAGAAACGTCCTGCGCTCTACATCGTCAGCAAGGGCGACGATCTTTCATTCCTGCCCATCGGCGGCAATGATCGCCAGCTCGACTTCTCTCGCTTCGATATCGGTGGTGAAGGCAGCGCCGTCAATCCAGGCACGCTTTCCGGCTATCTGTTCTCTGATCGCGGCATTTACCGGCCGGGTGACGACATCCATATCGGCCTGATCGTCAGGGCCGCAAGTTGGACACGCGATGTCGCGGGCATTCCGCTTGAGGCTGACATCGTCGATCCACGCGGCGTCACTGTGAAACAGGTGCCGCTAAAGATGGACGATTCCGGTTTCGGCGAGCTTGCCTACACGCCCTCCGAAACGGCGCCTACCGGCACATGGACGGTGAATCTTTACATCGTGCGCGATGGCAAGGCGGACACGCAGATCGGCAATACGACCGTGCAGGTGAAGGAGTTCCTGCCCGATCGCATGAAGGTCGAGGCGAAGCTATCCAGCCAGGTGCCTGAAGGATGGGTCAAGCCTGATAACCTCAAGGGCCTGGTCGATGCGCAGAACCTGTTCGGAACGCCTGCGGCCGATCGCCGCGTCGAAGCCTCGTTAACGCTGCGTCCCGCGTGGCCGGCGTTCCACAGCTGGCCCGACTATCACTTCTACGATACGCGTCGTGCCAAAGACGGTTACGACGAAGCCTTGCAAGACGGTAAAACTGACGACAAAGGCCACGCCGAATTCGACCTGGATCTGAAGAAATACGCCGATGCCACATATCAGCTGTATTTCCTCGTCAAGGCGCATGAAGCCGATGGCGGACGTAGCGTCGCCGCTGCTGCGCAGACCTTGGTTTCCAGCAACGATTGGCTGGTGGGTTATCGAAGCGACGACAACCTTGATTACGTCGATCGCAACGCCGTGCGCAAAGTGCGCCTCGTAGCGATCGATCCGCAGGCGAAGTCGATCAAGCTCGACGGTCTGAAGGCTCAGTTGATCGAGCGCCGTTATGTTTCAGTGCTGACCAAGCAGGATTCGGGGGTCTACAAATACGAGTCCCGGCTCAAGGAGATTCCGGTCAACGAGCAGCCACTGCTCATTCCTGCCGGCGGCCTCGATTACGCATTGCCCACGGATAAACCCGGCAATTACGCATTGGTGATCCTGCGTGGCAGCGATCGCATCGAGGTCAACCGCGTGACTTACTCGGTAGCAGGCGCTGCCAATTTGTCGCGCTCGTTGGATCGCAACGCCGAACTCCAGTTGAGTTTGGAGAAATCCGACTACAACCCGGGCGATACGGTCAATATCTCGATCCATGCGCCCTATACGGGCAGTGGCTTGATCACCATCGAGCGCGACAAGGTCTACGCGCATGCATGGTTCCATGCCGATACCACAAGCTCGGTGCAACAGATCACCTTGCCCAAGGATTTCGAGGGTAATGGCTACATCAGCGTGCAATTCGTTCGCGATCCGTCGTCGGATGAAATCTTCATGAGTCCGCTGAGCTATGGCGTAGTGCCTTTCTCGGTGAATCTGGATGCGCGTCGTGATCATGTAACTGTCGACGCCCCCGGTTTGGTTAAGCCCGGTGAGACAGTCACGTTCAAGTTGCATGCGGATCATCCAACCAAAGCCGTCGTGTTCGCCGTCGATGAGGGCATCTTGCAGGTGGCCCGTTACAAGCTCGGCGACCCGCTTGCGTTCTTCTTCCGCAAAAAGATGCTGGAAGTGCAAACCTCGCAAATCCTTGACCTGATTCTTCCGGATTTCGAGAAACTCATGGCATCTGCCGCGGCACCCGGTGGCGATGCAGATGCGGCGCTTAGTCGCCAACTCAATCCGTTCAAACGCAAGCGCGATAAGCCGGTGGTGTTCTGGTCGGGCATTGTCGATGTCGATGGAGACAAGGATTTCACCTATACGGTGCCCGATTACTTCAACGGCAAGCTGCGCGTGATGGCGGTGGCCGTATCGCCCGATCGTGTAGGTACTTATGAGGGTGCAACGACGGTGCGCGGCGATTTCGTCCTATCACCGAATGTGCCGACGACGTTGGCTCCCGGTGACGAGGTGGACGTCAGCGTGGGTGTTGCTAACAACCTCACCGGGTTGGGCGGTAAACAAGTGCCGGTCGCGGTGACCTTGAAAACCGGACCGCAATTGCAGGTCGTTGGTGCGGCGACGCAGGATGTGAGCCTTGGTGAAATGCGCGAAGGCGTCGTGAAATTCCACCTCAAGGCAACCGAAGAACTTGGTTCGGGCCATTTGGCATTTACGGCCGCCTACGCTGGCAAGTCGGCCAGCCAGGCGGTGGATATCTCGGTGCGCCCGGCGTCGGCGTATCGCACCCAGGTCGACGTAGGGCAGGTCGCTACGCGTAGCCAGATCGAGATGCCGTCTTTGCGACCGATGTTCGACGCCTACGCGTCGCGCGATGCCGCCATCTCACCGTTGCCGGTCGTGCTGGCACAAGGCATCACCAGTTATCTGGTCAACTACCAAAACTACTGCAGCGAGCAGGTCGTGAGCATGGCAATGCCGCGCCTTATCGTAGCCAAGTGGCCGCAGGTGCCGGTGTTTGCGCACGCCTTGCAGCCGGCATTCGGCGAACAAGGAGATCAGAAGATCAGCAGCGCCGAAGCCGTGTCGAAGTTGTTGGACGTACTGCATGCACGTCAAAACAGCGAGGGTGGTTTCGGACTGTGGGCAGCCACGCCCGATTCGGAGCCTTTTGTCTCGGATTACGCAATGAATTTCCTGCTTGAAGCACGCGATCGCGGCACGCCCGTTCCGCAGGACATGCTCGATGCCGGCAACAAGTACCTGCAACAACTTGCCAGCAACGATGGCATGGACTCGATGGACAAGCTGCGTCAGCGTGCGTATGCGGCCTATCTGCTGACGCGTCAGGGCAACGTCACGACCAACGCCTTGGCATCGATCCAGAAACGCTTGCAGGACGCTTATCCCAACGACTGGAAGAACGACCTCGCAGCAGCGTGGCTCGCCGCCTCCTACAAATTGCTGAAGCAGGACGACGAAGCCAATCGTTTAATGGCGGGGCCGGAGAAGGCGTTGGTGCGTTCGCAAGCGAACGAGAATTTCATCTACGGCTATTACTACGATCCTCTCGTCCGCGACGCCAGCGTGCTGTATCTGCTTGCCAAGCACTTCCCGGATCGGGCCAAGGCATTGCCGCCACGGGTATTTGAAAACATCTCTTGGCCCTTGTCACACGGCGACTACAACACGCTTTCATCGTCCATGACGATCCTTGCGTTGGACAGCTATGCCAGCCAAACCGCTACCGAGCTGGACAAGCTGGGCATCCAGGAAGTGCATGCCGATGGCAGCGTAAAGTCGATCGCGAGCATTCAAGGTGATCTATTGCAGGCTGGATCTTGGGATGCGTCGGCCACCAAGTTGCGCTTCATCAACCAGAGCGCGCTACCTGCCTGGCATGTAGCAAGCCAGGGCGGTTACGACCGCACGCAACCGGCGACGGCGATCAAGAACGGGATCGAGGTCGTGCGCGATTACACCGATGCGCAAGGCAAACCGATCGACAGCATTACCGTGGGCGAAGAGATCGACGTCCATGTCAGGATTCGCGCAACCGGTGACGATGGCGTCGGCAATGTTTCGGTGGTCGATTTGCTGCCGGGCGGTTTTGAACCGGTGATCGAGCCGCCACCGGTCGTGACGGACCAGCAAGGCGCCGACAACTCGAATGGTGGCAACGACGATACGACCAACGCCGGTAACGACAATCAGGCCGCTGCGCCAGCCTGGCGTTCGCCAATCGGTTTGTCGCAGTCGACATGGCAGTTGGACTACGCCGATATCCGCGAGGATCGCGTGGTGATCTATGGCACGGCCACATCGGATGTACATGAGTTCGTCTATCGCATCCGGGCGACTAACGCCGGTAAGTTCGCCGTGCCGCCAGCGTATGCCGAGTCGATGTACGACCATGCGATACAGGCCCGTTCACCCGGTGGCACCACGTTAACGGTCGTAGACAAGCCCTGAGCATGCGCGATGCCCTCTCATTCGAGTGAGAGGGCATCGCCTTATCGATATGCCACGTTCGATCCACACGTTGTTGAAACCATTTGCGCGCTGGATCGTGCGTTGGCAGAACTGGCTTGTTGCTGCGGTCATCGTGATCGCAGTGCTTGTAGGCTGCAGGCTCTGGCCACACCCGTCTTTGCGCGGCTGGCTACCATCGTCCACAGCCGTTTACGACGACAAGGCTCGATTGCTGCGACTGACCTTGGCCAGCGATCAGCAGTACCGTTTGTGGGTTCCCCTGCAGGATATTTCACCGCAGTTGGTCGATGGTGTCTTGCTGCACGAAGATCGCTGGTACCGCTGGCATCCCGGCTTCAATCCCTACGGATTGTTACGCGGTGCGTGGGTGACGTATGTGCGGCACGGTTCGCCTCAAGGCGGTTCGACCATCACCATGCAATTGGCAAGATTGCTATGGGGGCTCAACACGCGCACGCCCATGGGGAAACTTCGGCAGATAACGCGTGCGCTGCAACTCGAGCTGTTCTATTCCAAACATCAGATTCTAGAGGCGTACCTCAATGACGCACCTTACGGCGCCAACGTGCAGGGCGTCGGTACGGCCAGTCTTGTGTATTTCGGCAAGCCGGCCAGTCAGCTCACCTTGCCCGAAGCGTTGACGTTAGCGGTTATCCCGCAAGATCCCTCGCGCCGCTTGCTGGCGGGGCAGGGCGCGAATGATGCGCTTATCAGCAATGGCCTGTCCGATGCCCGCAATCGCTTGTATCGCGAATGGATCCAGACGCATCCGCACGATGCATCGCTAAGACCACTTTTTGTACTGCCGTTGACGCTCAAGCCACTCAGTCATATGCCTTTTGAGGCACCGCATGCCGTAGAACAAGTGCTGGCCAGTCAGCAGATGAACGGTGATGAGCGGGGTGGCGTGTTGCCCACGACTATCGACCTCGATCTGCAGCACAGTTTGGAACGACAGGTTGCGTTGTACGTCAAGCGCAATGCCTCTCGCGGTATTCGCAATGCGTCAGCCATCCTGATCGATACGCGCGATATGGGCATCAAAGCGATGATCGGTTCGGCCGATTATCGCGATGCGTCCATCCAGGGACAGGTGAATGGCACGCTTGCCAAGCGGTCTCCGGGATCCACGTTGAAACCTTTCATTTACGCATTGGGTTTCGATCAGGGTGTGCTGCAGCCGCAGACGGTATTGCGAGATGTGCCAACTGCTTTCGGACCCTACACACCGGAAAACTTCGACGGAAACTTTCTTGGCCCGATCACCGCCACGCAGGCTTTGATTCGCAGCCGAAACATTCCGGCGGTATGGGTGGCATCGCAACTCCATCAACCCAGCCTCTACGATTTCCTGCAGCAGGCCGGCATCAGCCGCTTGGCCAGCGAACAGCATTACGGGCTGTCGTTGGTGCTGGGTGGTGGCGAAGTCAGCATGCAGGAGCTTGCTGGCCTTTATGCAATGCTCGCCAACCAGGGTGTTTTGCGGCCGTTGCGCCTGAACGCTGCAGATCCTCACGTCGAAGGCACGCGTTTGTTGAGCGATGAAGCCAGCTTCATGGTGATGGATATCCTGCGGCAGAATCCACGGCCGGATGACGCCGTGGGCATGCAGCCCATGCGCATGCCGGTGTACTGGAAAACCGGTACCTCATGGGCCTTCCGCGATGCCTGGACAGCGGGCAGCTTTGGGCCTTACGTGTTGGTGGTATGGGTCGGTAATTTCGACGGCAACGGCAATCCGGCATTCGTTGGCGTCGATGCGGCCGCACCGTTGTTCTTCCAGATCATCGATGCGTTGCGTGCCGAACATGTGCCGATGGAGGAGCCGATTCGACATATGCCGGCCAATCTAAAGCGCGTGCAGATATGTTTGGCTAGCGGCAATCTGCCCACGGAATGGTGTCCGCAGAAAGGTATGACATGGTTTATCCCCGGCAAGTCGCCCATTCGCGTCGACGATATTTACCGGCCGGTGGTGATGGACGACGCCACCGGCAACGCTGCATGTCCGCCGTTTGATGGCAAGCGCACGCATGTGGAAGTGTTCGAGTTTTGGCCTTCGGACCTGCAACGCGTGTTCGAGCAGGCGGGCATGCCGCGACGTCGCCCTCCAACAAACCCAGCGTGCAATAGCACTGAACGCATCGATGGGATGCCGCCACGCGTCACCTCGCCATTGCGCGGGAGTACCTACACGCTACGTCTGAAGCAGCTGAGCGAGGAGCGCATACCCTTCACCGCAACCAGCGACGCGGACGTGCATGCCCTGTATTGGTTCGTCGACGATGCCTATGTCGGCCGCAGCGCGCCGGGGGAGTTGCTTTATTGGCAGCCACGTGGCGCCGGTCAGTACACTATTCGTGTGGTCGACGACCACGGCCGCGCTGACCAACGGTTGATGGATGTGACGTTGGTTGAATGACCCGTATTGCCGATCCGCGTTATGCTCGGGCGCCGAGCCGCCCCGGGTTATACGCTCCAAGGCATGAAGCAATCACCGATCCCATCGTTTTACCGCGCCACGGCTACGCCGTACGAACGCCATGCGCCGTTGCAGGGGCGGCAAGAGGCGCGGGTGGCGATCATCGGCGGGGGCTTTGCGGGCCTGAATACGGCCCTCGGGCTGGCTGAGCGTGGCGTGCGCGATGTAGTTGTGCTGGAGCGCGAGCAGATCGGTTTTGGCGCATCGGGCCGAAATGGCGGATTCGTATTCGGCGGGTATTCGCTGGGCGAAGAAGCATTGCGCAGTCAGCTGGGTGAGCAGCGTGCGCAAGATATTTTCAAGCTGACCACGGAAGCGGTCCAGCGCATACGCGAACGTGTTGCCCGTTACGACATTCCCTGTGATGCGGTGGATCAGGGCGTGATATGGGCCAACTGGTTTCGTGATCCGGGTGTGCTGCGCAAACGTCAGCGATTGCTAGCCGACCACTACGGCGTCCACTGGGACTGGCTGCCGCAGGAAGAGCTGCGCGAGCTCGTTCGCAGCGAGCGCTATTACGACGGTCTTTATGAGCGCAACGCGCTGCATTTGCATCCGCTGAATTACGCCATCGGGCTTGCGTCGGCTGCGGTGGAGCAGGGTGTGCGCATTCATGAAGACAGCGATGTCTGGCGCTTGCGTCGGGAAAACCGTCATTGGCTGATAAGCACGCCGCAAGGCGAGTTGCAGGCCGAGCATGTGGTGCTTGCCTGCGGCGGCTATCTGGCTGGCCTGCGTCGACAGATCGATCGCGCCATCCTGCCGATCGCCACGTATGTGATGGTGACCGAGCCGCTCGGCGAACGACTCGATGATTGTCTGCAAACACGTGCGGCTGTCTACGACACACGCTTTGCTTTCGACTATTACCGCGCATTGCCTGACAAACGACTTTTGTGGGGCGGCCGGATCTCCATCCGCAATCGCTCGCCGTCCGCTGTGCAGCAGTTGCTGACACGGGACATGCTGCGAGTCTTCCCAGCTTTGAGAGGTGCGAGCATTGACTATGCTTGGTCGGGGCTGATGAGTTATGCGCGCCACCAGATGCCTCAGATCGGCAGCGACGGTGAAGGTCTGTGGTGGGCACAGGCATTTGGTGGCCACGGGCTGGCACCGACCTGCGCAGCGGGTGAGCTGCTGGCTGCGGCTATCGCCGAGGGCGATACGAGCTGGAAGCAATTTGCCGACTACGGCCTGGCGAGTACCTTCAAGCCGTTTGGCTTTGTGGGCGCGCAGGCCAACTACTGGTGGCAGGAATTCAACGATTGGTTCAAGACGAGTCTGGAAGGATGAGCGAACAAACGACGGCTGTTGAAGAAATCAGCTGGGCCGATTTCGAAAAGGTCTTGATCGTCGCCGGTACGGTGACGCGCGTGGAACCTTTTCCCGAAGCACGCAAGCCTGCCTGGAAGGTGTGGGTGGATTTCGGCCCATACGGCGAGCGCAAGACCAGTGCGCAGATCGCTGCCTTGTACACGCCGGAATCCTTGATCGGCCGACAAATCGTCGGGGTGATCAATTTCCCCGAGAAACAGATCGGCCCCTTTCGCTCGCAGTTCCTGCTGACGGGATTTCACACCGAGCAAGGCGTTGTCATTACCGCGATCGAGCGTCCGGTGCCGAATGGCGCGCGACTCGCTTGAAATAAAAATGACGCTGCGGGCTTAAGCGCGCTCCCGATCCAGCCATACGCCGAGCCCCTGCGCATTGAGTTCGATATCCATGCCCAACCAATGCAGCAATGCATCGCGATCGCCTCGCCAGCCGTGTTCGGCGGTACGAGCCGCGTAAAGTTCGGTCAACTCCTTCGTCAGCTGAGCATGACGATCAGGCAATTCGGCGCAATGCAGCGCGACGGCGACCATCGCATCGATCATCTCGTGCAGCTTGATTGCCAGGTGTTCGACCTGTTCGACACGACCGTAGTGGGTGAGATACATCGCCTCCGGCTTTAGTGCGAGCAGTCGATTGATCGAGGCGTGCAGTGCATCCGGATCGAATTGCACCGGCGTCGTCGTGGGCAGGATGAAAGGCCCTTTGTCGGTATCGAATTCGCGATAGGAGAGGCCGAACGTATCGCCGGTGAAGCACACATTGGCATGCTGGTCATAGACGGCCAAATGATGCTTGGCGTGGCCGGGTGTATCCATGCAGCGCAGGGTGCGGCCATGCAGATCCACGATATGGCCCTCTGGAGCTTCCACGATGCGTTCTCGCGGTACGGGGCGAAGTCGTCCATAGGCTTGCATCATCACGGCTTCGCCATACACCGCCATGGCGCCTTCCCAGAGCTGCGAAGGGTCGATCATGTGTCGTGCGCCGCGTGGGTGTACAACCAGTTGCGCATTCGGTAAATGCGCCATCAGCTCGCCAGCGCCGCCGGCGTGATCGAGGTGAACATGGGTGAGTATCAGCCAGTCGATCTGCGCGGCATCGAGCGCAGCTTCGCCAAGCGCTTCGAGCAGGCGAGGGACAGAATGGTTAGTGCCGCAATCGATGAAAGCACCGTGCCCGTCATGAACGACGAGGTAAGCCGCATCAAACCGTGGCCGTACGAACCCGGTATCGATGGTGTGAATGCCTTGGGAAATCATGGTTTGCTCGTTCATCGATGAGGCATTTGCTGAAGGGTGGTTGCTAGTGGCCTGGGCGCGTGACGATAAGAGCGCGTCCTTCTGCCGCTCATTTTGAGACTAGTCCGATATTTATGAGCTAAGGCGACTCTTACGATTCCCAGGCACGTATTTACCCATCCCACGATGGTTGTCCCCAGGCCGACGAGACATCGGGGGATTTCCGATGCAAGAGGGCGGCATTCATTCCGCCGATTGGCTCTTTTCCCTTACCCCATGTCATGGCGGGGAGCCAAGTGTCTAGAATGTACCGGAATCGATGTTCCTGTCTGTATTCCGCAGAATTTCTCTTTGCCATGCACCGCGTTGCATGCCCTTAAAGAATCATCGGACTGACGAGATAACGATGTCTGAGCCTGTTTACCACGACACCCTTACAGGCCAGCAGGACATTACCGCGCTGGAACATCATCAGCAGCGACTGCTGTACGGTGGCGGTGCCATCCTGTCGTTGATCATCCTGTTGATCCTGTTGGCATCAATTCTGCTAAGCATCAACGACTATAAATCCGATCAAGCAGACGATTTCCGTAGTGCCAAACTGGCCATCGATTCGGCATTTATCCAGCGCGACGCGGGCTACGCGCGCACCCTGAACATGATCGAATATGCCTGGCACAGCAAAGCATCCGTGCTGATGACCAAGGGCGAAGCGGAGCTGCCGGGGTTCGTTGCCCATGACAAGCAGGCCATCATCCAGGCCAGCCCCGAAGCCATGCCATGGCTGGTCCTAGGTAGCAGTGTCGATGCGTGGCCACAAGAGAAGATGGAGCTGTATCTCGGCCTTGCCCATGAGCTATCGGTTATCAGTGGCACCACGATCATTGGGCGAGACAGCGAGCCGGGTGCCACGGGTTATTTCTATGATCCGAGCGAGGTACTTTTTGCGTTCGGGAGCGGGCTGGACGTCGCCAAATTGCGCGCCTCCGCAGGGCAGTCCGATAGAGCCGCCCTTTTTGCGAAACTCGCCGCGCCAAATATCGATTTCAACGATCTTCAAGCGCTTAAGCAGCTGCGGCGGGGCAACCCGACGCTACCGGTCTATGGAACGGGTCTGCCCCAGGTGCTTTCTGCGCCAGGGAAGAATCCCTCGACGGGCGAGCCCTCCATCGTCGGGTCCATGGTTGCGATGGATGGGGACACGCCGATCGGCGCTTTTGTGGTCTACGAGCCGGTCGAGCGCTTCATCGGCCAATTACGCGAGGTCGCACGGAACGACCTGACCGTCGTGACGGAGAATGGACAGGTCGTATTTGGTAGCGGGTCGACCGCAGATAGCGCAGAGACCGCAGCGGCGTTCCATCCCTTGCTGGCCCTGCAGCCGCTGGGTGGAGGCATCGCTCAATACCGAAAAGGCGGCCGGTTTTTCATCGCTGAGCGCATAGTCGGCAGCGATTGGACATTGGTACGCGCCTACGATTGGTCGGATATTCTCCGCCAAGAACGCGTCCCGATGATGGTCGCAATCATCCTGGCCTCGTTACTGCTGGCCACTCTCTGGTTGCTGTTGATTCGGCAGGATCGGAGCGTATTCGCGCCCGCGTTGGCGCGTGCGAAACGGGTGTACCAGAGCGAAGTGCTCAATCGCACGATGATCGAGACTTCTCCGGTCGGGTTATGCGTGATAGCAGCGGACAACACCGAACCGCTGCTCCAAAATGATCTCGTCCGTGGCTACGCCGTCGATACTCCCGATCCGGGCACGTCGTTCTATCGACAATTGCTGCAAGGCTACGCCGATGCGACGCAATTGCTGAATGGCCGCCCCGAGGCGCGTGAATTTGGGTTTGCGCTGGCCGATCAACAGGGGCAGCGCCTGCGGCATTTGCTGGTTGCCGCCATGCCCATCGTCTATCAGGATCGTGAAGCGCTGTTTTGCGTGCTACGTGATGTGACGTCGCGTATCGAATTGGAAGAGAACCTGCGCCAGGCTAGGCACGATTCCGAACTGGCGAAGATGGCGGCGGAGTCTGCCAGTCGTGCAAAATCCTCGTTCGTCGCGACCATGAGTCATGAGATCCGCACGCCGCTCAACGGCATTCTTGGCCATCTGGAACTACTTGGTCGCTCGCAACTGGAGCCCTCGCAGCGCGAGCGCTTGGATCGCATCCGGCTGTCGGCAGACACGTTGCTCGCCATCATCAGCGACGTGCTGGATTTTTCGCGCATCGAAGCGGGTCAGCTGGATATTGACCCTGTGCCTTTCGAGCTCAGATCACTGATCGAGCAAACTGCATTGCTCTATGCGCCCGCGGCGCAGCGCAAAGGTCTCAAACTGTATTTCGCAATCGAGCCGGCGCTGGCCCGCGGCTATGTCGCCGATGCACATCGTATTCGGCAGGTTCTCAATAACCTTGTCAGCAATGCCGTCAAATTTACCGAATCGGGCCGCATTGTGCTGCGAGTGAGCCGCACATCGGAAGCTGGCGAGGAGGCGACATGGCTGCGCTTCGAGATCATCGATTCCGGGATTGGCATGACCGAGCCGCAGCTGCAACAAGTTTTCCAACCATTCTCGCAGGCAGACGCAAGTATTTCGCGGCGCTTCGGCGGGAGCGGGTTGGGTTTGACGCTGTGCCATCAGATCGCTGAGTTGATGGGTGGCAGGATCGAGGCACGCAGTACTCCGGGCGTCGGCAGTGTCTTTACGTTCGAATTGCCTGTTGTTGCGGATACGACGGTTCAAGCTTCCGCCCCCGAGTCGTTGGCCAAATGCAGGATTGGGCTCCTATCGGCCGCTGCTGAATGGCGTGTGGAGATCGCCGCGTTGCTTGCATCGTGGAAAACGGATGTGGTGGTTGCGGCCCAGCCAGCGGAGCTGGATGCCGATTGGGTGAAGCATGCCGATGCCCTGATTATTTTTGGGGCAGAGCGCGCATGGTCCGATGAAGATGAGGCGACCGTGATCGCGCGCGCTAAACGTGTGATAAGGGCAACGATAGATGGCCCCTTGTTCCCCGAACTGCGCGATGGAGTCATCTATATTTCGTGTTATTCCAGTGTGGCTCTGCAGTCGACAGTTCTTGACATTGAGCCTGTCCACGACAAACGCATCGAAGAAATCCCATCGCCACAACAAGAAGTTCGTCAGGCGCCGCAAAAAGGTAACGTGCTGCTTGTCGATGACAATCCTGTCAATCGCGAGCTGATCCAACAGCAACTCGAAACGTTGGGCTACACCGTCGACACCGCCGAGGACGGAGAGGTGGCCTCACGGCTATGGCGTGACGATCGCTACGATATTGTGCTGACCGATATCAATATGCCAAACATGAATGGCTACGAATTGACGCGTTGGTTGCGTGCACGCGGCGTTACGTTGCCCATCCTCGCTGTCACGGCCACCGCGCTTGCCAGCGAGAAGGCAACCTGCAAGCAGGCCGGTATCGATGACCTGTTGCTCAAGCCGCTTTCGCTCGAGCGCCTTGATGAGGCCATGTCGCGCCATCTTGCCCTTGCGACTCCACCGCAGGCTCCGCCGATGAAAGTGGCTTGGGCCAGCAAGTACCCCGAAAAGGTACGTCGTGTCTTTGTCGAGTCAGGAACCCGCGATCTGGATGCCATTCTCGAGGCGAAGCGTGCACACGATGAGGATAGCCTTCTCGCACGCATTCATTCTCTGAAAGGCGCATTACTGATGCTCGGTGAAAAAGACGTGGCCGAGCAGTGCGCCATGTTGGAAAAAACGATCGCTGCCGAGGGAGTCGATGGGGCTTCGGATCGTTTGGAGCAGTTCGAGTCGACCATGCGAGAGCTGCTGCAGCGCTACGCCGAAGCGGGATGAAATGCATGGCGACATGCACGCCGCGGCAGCCACGGCGGCGGATGACGATCCCAAGCGGGCATCGTCAACGTGATGATCGAGGGGAGGGCACTGAGGGCACACCTTCCGCATATACCCACGGCGGAGGATCGGAAGGCTGTCGATAAGATACAGGCATATATGGCCTATAGCTGCGCAACCGTCAGGCATTGGGCAGAATTCGGTTGAGCGGGGCGGCCGGGGCGAGATAAGCTTGCCGGGCATGTCATCCTCCCTTTCCACGCAAACCTTTTTCGCCTCGCGCTGCATGCGTGCCATGGCGCTGTTTGCTTGGTTGTTGCTGACGGTGTCCTTGCCAGCAACGTCAATGGGAGGCACCGGTGGCATGAGCCAAGATAGTCAGGGCGCTGAAATGGCCTCGATGATGCATGACGGCGTGAATCACGGGGCACCGACCAGCCTGCACCATGCCGGCGATTGCTGCGGCAATCCTTCTCATGCGGCCTGCCAATGCGACGCCATGTGCGGAAGCGTATTGCTTCCTGTCGTATCCGCTTTGTCTGGATCCGCGATGCTCGCGGACGCCTATGCGCCACTGCGTGGCATCGACGCACCCACGCTCGATCCGATCCCTCCGTTGCGACCACCCGCGGCCTGAACTCTACGGTGGATGTGTAAGCCTGCTTTTGTGCTTGCGTGATTGCGCGCAACGGCAGGTCTTCTCGCTTCGCATGGAGTAAGCCCCATGAACACGTTTCAACCGTTGCCTGCGGCCGATGCGTCGCGGCGGCGTTTCGTCCAGGGTCTGGCGCTTGGTAGTGCCGCCGCGGCATTCGGTTTGCTGCGGCCACGCTCCGCCTGGGCTATGAAGGGCGCGGCCGAGCCGGCTACGCTGACCGGCACCGATTTCGCGCTGGAAATTGACCAGACAGTCGTCAACTACACCGGTAAACCGCGCATTGCTACGACTGTCAACGGTAGCGTGCCTGGTCCCGTGCTGCACTGGAGAGAAGGTAGCCACGTTCGGTTGAGCGTGACCAATCGATTGCATGTGCCAACGTCGATCCATTGGCACGGCATCATTCTTCCGTTTGACATGGATGGTGTGCCCGGCATCAGTTTCGATGGCATCGCGCCTGGCGAAACCTTTATCTATCAGTTCCCGGTTCGGCAGTCGGGCACCTATTGGTATCACGCACACTTGGGTTATCAGGAGCAGACCGGTTTATGCGGCGCGGTGATCATCGAGCCGGCACATGCCGACCGTATCGCCTGCGATCGCGACTACGTGGTGATGCTCAACGATTGGACTGACGACAACCCGGCGACCATATACGATCGGTTGAAAAAGCAAAGCGACTATTACAACGTTGCTCAGCCGACTATGGCCGACCTGATACGTGACACTCGCAAAATCGGATTGAGTGAAGCGTTGGCGACACGCCGGATGTGGAATGCCATGCGCATGAATCCGACCGATCTCAGCGACGTGTCGGCGTATGCGTATACCTATTTGTTGAATGGCAATACGCCAGCCGGCAATTGGACGGGCCTTTTCAGGCCGGGCGAAAAGATCAGGCTGCGATTCATCAACGCCTCCGCCATGACCATTTTCGACGTGCGCATACCAGGCCTGAAAATGACCGTCGTGAGTGCAGACGGCCAAGAAGTGGAGCCCGTCGATATCGATGAGTTTCGTATCGCTAGCGCCGAAACATACGATGTCCTCGTCGAGCCCCAAGATGATCGCGCTTATACGGTGTTTGCCCAATCGATCGACCGCAGCGGATATGCACGCGGAACGCTTGCGCCACGCTACGGTATGCAGGCCGATGTCCCCGCAGTCGATGCGCGCGTCTGGCTAGGCATGCAGGACATGGGCTCCATGTCATCGCAGCATGCCGAGCAGGACACCATGGCCGACATGGGCGATATGCAAGGCATGCCGGGGATGGACGGGCCGCATATGCCGATGAAAGCGCCCGAGGCTGCTGCTCAAGCTCAGGCGAAATCGGGTGCGGGCGTTGATATGCATATCGCACATCCACGTACCAATCTGGATGACCCGGGTATCGGTCTACGTGATAACGGGCGGCGCGTACTCACTTATGCCGACCTGCGCACAATCGGTGGCCCCATAGATACGCGTGAGCCGGAGAGGGAGATCACCTTGCATCTCACGGGCAACATGGAGCGTTACATGTGGTCGTTCGACGGCGTGAAGTTCTCCGACGCCGATCCGATCCGCTTCCACGCCGGCGAGCGCCTTCGTATCGTACTGATCAACGACACGATGATGAACCACCCGATTCACCTGCACGGCATGTGGAGCGAGCTGGAAGACACCGATGGAAAATTTCAGGTTCGCAAGCACACGATCAACGTGCAGCCAGGACAGCGGATCAGCTACGCAGTCGCTGCGGACAATCCCGGAAGCTGGGCGTACCACTGCCACATGCTTTTCCATATGGAGGCGGGCATGTTTCGCGAGGTGGTGGTGGCATGAACAGATGCGCACTTCCACTTGGCTCATGGTGTTTCATTTCGATGTTCTGCTTGGCGTTGCCTTTAGTCGCCGGCGCGCAAAGCACATCCATGCCGATGCCCAGCATGACATCCATGCAATCGCCACCGGCTGCGTCGATGCAAAACATGGATATGAACGATAACGCCTCGCATGGCATGTTGCTGATCGATCAGCTTGAGTACGCCAACGGTTACAACGGTAACGGGCCTATGTGGGAAGCCCAAGGTTGGTACGGCAATGACAACGACAAATTGTGGTTGCGTAGCGAAGGAGAGGGCAGTCAGGGGCGGATCGATGAAGGTGATATCGAGGCTCTATGGAACCGTCTATTTTCCGCATTCTGGAGCACGCAGCTCGGCATTCGGCATGATCTCGGCACAGGGCCGCACCACGACTGGGCGGCATTCGGCATACAAGGCTTGGCGCCTTATTGGGTCGATCTGGAAGCTACCGCCTACGCGAGCGGTTCAGGCCGTCTTGCTGCGCGGATGCGTGCCGAATACACGCTGCGTTTCACTCAGCGTTGGCTGCTTCAACCTGAATTCGAAGTCAATCTCTACGATAAGGACGATCCTGCGCAACGCATAGGAGATGGAATCTCGAATGCGCAGCTTGGCCTTCGTCTTCGTTACGAAATCAGCAGGCAATTCGCGCCGTATGTCGGACTGGTGTGGACGCGTCGTTTCGGCGCAACGGCCAGTTTTGCCCGTGAAGATCGAATTCCCGTTTTTGACCGTCAATTTGTAGTCGGCCTTCGTGTCTGGCTATAACAAAGGAACGTAGATGAAAAATCGCATTGACTATCGCACCAGTCTTGCTGCTGGCATTGTCGTCCTGGCAGCGCTGGCTTTCGCCTATGCTTGGTCCGGCTTGTACAACATCGGTGCCGACGCGCCGCACTCGCCGCTCACCTATCGGTTTCTGACCATGGTGCGCGAGCAATCTGTTCGGCGATACGCGAAAGACGTCACGGTTCCGAATCTGGAAGATCCGGCGTTGGTCCTGAAAGGCGCAGGGCAGTACGCGGCCATGTGCACGGGCTGTCACTTAGCCCCTGGCATGCAGGACTCCGAGCTCCGTGCCGGCTTGTATCCGCAGCCGCCAAATCTATCGCATGATCCGGTCGATCCACGCGCTGCGTTCTGGATCATCAAGCACGGTATCAAGATGAGTGCGATGCCTGCTTGGGGTACGACTCACGATGACATGACGATCTGGAGCATGGTCGCTTTTCTGCAAAAGCTTCCTGCCATGACTCCCACGCAATACAAGGACATCGTCGCCAAGGCACCGCCCGACGACGATATGGATATGAGCGGCATGCATG
>OUNK010002521.1_pt2 | contig 18272 bp, 14 predicted proteins | sample 1755341 | NCBI WGS metagenome assembly OUNK01 (sample SAMEA3914788, study PRJEB12502) | metagenome | biome: forest; material: soil | place: Canada | collected 2011-07-03 | depth 0.1 m | reverse complement strand
CTTCATGAAAGAGCTCGTCGAGCTTGTCGTGCGCAAGCACGATGGTTCGCTCAAGGCCGAGCACGGTACCGGTCTCAACATGGCGCCTTTCGTGGAATCGGAATGGGGTGCAAAGGCCACCGCCATGATGTGGCGAATCAAGGAGCTTGCCGATCCTGAAGGCATTCTGGGTCCGAACGTGATCCTGACGCGCAATGCAAAACTTCACCTGGAGAATTTGAAATCGGTGCCGTTGATCGAAAACGTCACCGATTCCGTGCAATGCATCGAGTGCGGATTTTGCGAACCGGTTTGTCCCAGCCGCAACGTCACCATGACACCAAGACAGCGGATTGTGACCCGGCGTGAAATGGCCCGCCAATCGCCCGGATCACCGATGCTCGCCCAGCTGCAGGAGGAGTATCAGTACGACGGCATCGAGACCTGCGCCGGCGATGGTACATGCGCCATTCCCTGCCCGATCGGCATCAACACCGGTGCATTGATCCGCGAATTCCGTGCGAAGGAGACCACGTCGGCGGCCGATAACATCGCGCTGCGACTCGCCAAGAACTGGAGCACGGTCGAGACGCTGGCCCGAGGCAGCCTGTCCGCCACGCATGCTTTCTACACGCTATTCGGATACAAGCCGCTGAAGGCCCTGACGGGCGTTGCGCGAGCAGTCGCGAGTCCCGATTTGATACCCAGTGTGCCCGGCCCTATGCCCCGCGCAGCGCGGGCTCCATCATCGACGCAAAAGAACGGTGCCGCAGCCGTCTACTTTCCCGCCTGCATCAATCGGATGTTTGGCCGCGATCCGGATGGCCCGGCTTCGCCATCCTTGCCGGAGGCGTTCGTCACACTGTCCGAACGTGCCGGAAAGCCGTTGTGGATTCCGCCCGATGTCTTCGGTCTATGTTGCTCCACGCCTTGGAAGTCGAAAGGCTATCCCAAAGGCCACGAATTCATGGCCAAATCCATCGCCGACGCCATGTTGCGTTGGAGCGACGGCGGCAAGCTCCCGATCGTCGTCGACGCTGCATCGTGCACGCTCGCGCTCAGTCAGGATATTGCTTCCATACTCGACGCCGAGACCAGGGCCAAGTACGAGAAACTGACCATCATCGACTCGATTGCGTGGTGTCGCGACCTGCTTCCGATGTTAACGATCCGGAGGAAACTCGGGCGAGTCGCCGTGCATCCAACGTGCTCCATCACGCATCTGGAATTGGCTAAGACGCTTAAGCAAATCGCGACGCATTTAGCCGACGATGTCGAAGTGCCGATTGGCACGACCTGCTGCGGCACAGCCGGAGATAGAGGCCTCCTGCATCCCGAAATCGTCGTCTCCTCGACGCGCGAGGTCAAAGCCGTGCTGGATGCTCACCCGGCCGAAGCCTACATTTCGGCGAACCGAACCTGTGAGATGGGTCTTCGGCATGCAACCGGGCGGCCGTATGAGTCGTTTGTTTTCCTGCTCGAAGAATTGAGTCGTCCAGCGGCGGGCTGACAGATCACTCCACGCTCATCGAGGAATCCACCCCATGCGATATGCCGACTACAACTGTTTCCAATTCGCGTTCGACGCCGGAGTCGCATTCGTCAGCATCAATCATCCGCCTATAAATCTGCTCGATGACGTTCTGTCGCCGGAATTGGACAGGCTCGGCAGAGAGCTCGAATTCGATGAGAGCGTGCGCGTTATCGTTTTGCAGAGCGCCCTCCCCGACTTCTTTATTGCCCACTCTGGTTTGGCCCGGGTTGGAGCCGCATCCAAATTGGTATCGCATACGCGCAACTTTCGTCTTACGCAGATGATCGGCGAGCGTTTCAGAAACATGCCCAAGGTCACCATTGCCAAAATCGAAGGACGTTGCCGGGGCGGCGGCAGTGAGATCGCACTGGCTGCGGACATGTGTTTTGCTGCGATAGGCAAAGCGGTCTTTGGCCATCCAGAGGTTGCGGTTGGACTTGTTCCGGGTGGCGGGGCCACGCAGCGATTGCCACGGGTCATGGGGCGCGCACGCGCCTTGGAGGTGCTGCTGAGTTGCAACGATTTCTCGGCGGAATTGGCCGAGCTTTACGGCTATATCAATCGAGCGCTGCCGGCGGATGAGTTAACACCCTTTGTCGAAAAATTGGCTCACCGTATCGCCTCATTTCCTGCGCATACCATCGCTCACGTCAAAGCGGCCGTAGATAGTGGCACATTTGGTTCCCTGGCCGAGGGGCTTCTAGTGGAAGCCCATGAGTCCGATTTGAGTGTCGCCAGCGAGGTGTCACAAGCGCGCGTGAAGGAAGCATTGAAGGTTGGCGCCGAAACATACGAAGGTGAGTTGGAGATGGATTTTCTAGATCGACTCTCCCCGACAAGATAACCCGTAACTTGAGATCGGCCACGCACACGTGTGCGTGGCGACAATGCTGATGCCCGTTTAGGGCCGGAAGCGGACGATATTGAGCGTGAAATTCGTATAAGTAGGCATCTGCGATTCATTGCAGCGGCTGCGGATGCCAGTTTGCGGCCCAATGGGAAGGGGTCGGCCCCATGACGAAATCCAGCTCGCCGCCAGCCTCGATGTTGGCATAGGTGATGACCGGTGTGTCTAGCGCTTTGCCGTTGAACGTTACCGATTGCACATAGACGTTTTTCGCGGAGTTGTTCGGTGCGGAAATCGAGAAAACTTTGCCATTGGGAAGGTGCAAGGTGACGCTTTTGAAAAGCGGGCTGCCGATAACGTATTCAGCCGAGGCCGGGTTGAGCGGATAGAAACCCATGGCAGTAAAGATGTACCACGCCGACATCTGCCCACAGTCTTCGTTACCCAGCACGCCGTCGATGGTGTTGGAGTAAGCATCGTTGGCGATTTGGCGCACGCGAGCCTGGGTTTTCCAGGGCTCGCCAGTGAAATCGTAGAGATAACCGTAGTGATGGCTGGGCTCGTTGTCGTGCCGGTTGTGGTTGCCGTTGAAATGCTCGTCTAGTTCGGCCGATGCTGCTTGCGGACCGCCCATCAGCTGAACCACACCGGGAACATCGTGCAAGGCTGCGTAGAGATAAACCCACTGATCACCTTCGGTCCATCCGTCGTCGGGGGAGGCCCAACTGCCATCGGAATTTCGGGCTTGCATGAAATGTCGCGCGGGGTTGAACAGATTCTTGTAGCTCAGCGATCGTTTCATGAAGAAACGATAGTCATCCTCTTTGCCAACCGCTTTGGCGACCTGGGCTACGGCGTAATCGTCGTAGGATTCTTCCTCGGTGCTCGATGCCGATTCGGAAACCTTGTCCGCGGGTATATAACCCAGCTTTTTGAAATAGGTCATGCCCGCGCGTGCTTCGTAAGGCGTGTAGGGTTCCCGGTCGAGCCATAGGCGGGTGGTGTCGCCGTCGGGCGGCGTCATGGCATCTTTATGAACAGCCTGATAGGCCAGCTGATAGTCGAAGCCCTTGAAGCCTTTGTTGATTGCTTCGGCAACCAGCGAATCCGCGTGCGTGCCGATCATGATGTTGGTATAGGAAGGATTGGGCCACTTGGGCATCCAGCCGCCTTCCTGAAAATCTTGCAGCAATGCTTGCACCATGCCGCCGACGCGTTCCGGCGCGAAGATCGTCAGCAGGCTATTTTCAGCACGAAAAATATCCCAGATCGAATACGCGGTATACGACTCGCCGTTGTGGATCTTGTCGTCGAAAGCGCTGTAGTAGCGACCGTGCTCGGAGAACAGTTTGGGATAAAGCAAAGCGTGATAAAGGCCGCTGTAGAAAATGTGCCGCTGATCGTCTGTGGCGCCGTCGATGGTGGCAATGCCTAGTTTCTGGTTCCAGGTGTTTTTCAGCGCTTCGCGCAGACCATCGAAATTCCAGTTTGGCATTTCCGCATCGAGATTGGCGCGGGCCTGATCGATGCTGATGAAAGATGTACCTACCTGTACATCAACCTGATTGTCCTGATGGGTATCGAAACTCACATAGGCACCCACATTGGCGTCAGTGAGTTCGTTCTGTCCCGGCCGTGAGAACGTGCCCGAATAAACGTTGTGCGACAGAAGCGGCTGCTTGAAGCGCACCACGAAATAGCCTTTGAAGTTTGGCAATTTCATGGGGCCGAGATTTGCATCCATGCGATCCGGGTTGTATCCCACGATTTCATGGCGTGTGGAGTCGAACTTGACGTAACCGATAATGCCCGGCCGGGTGATCTCGATCAGCACGTTAGCTTTGGCGCCTTTGGGGTAGGTAAAGCGCAGATAGCCAGCATGATCCGTGGCGGTCATCTCGGCCTTGATGCGATCGTTCGCGTTGGAACCCATCGTGACGGTGTAGTAATACGGCGTGCTGATTTCGTCCTTGTGCATAAAGGGAAGGCGCCGATTTTCTGGCGCGAAATTCATTCCCCCTGTTTCCGGCATCACCGTGATGTAGCCGTAATCGCCCATCCAGATCGCCGGCTGATGTGTGCCGATGAAACCTTCGATGTATTGATCGTGGTACTCGTAGGAACTCACGCTAATACGGTTTTGTCTGGTTTGCGCAGTCCAGTTGGTCATGCCGAAAGGCGTGCTCACAAAGGGCATCGTGCCGCCGTATTCGGGACCCATGCTGCTGCCGGTTCCGACGAAGGTATTGACCCAGTCGACGGGCGTCGTCGACGGATTTGCTCCGAAGGCTGATGCCGTGCTTGCGACCAAAATGCACAGCCACGCACTACGCACACAAAAGCGTTTCATGGCATCACCCGAATACGTTTTACTTTTGGACATGGATATCCCTTAATCTTCGCGCGACTTTATGCGATTCGTGGTCGCGAAGGCACTCTCTCTACGTTACACTTTATCGCCATCTCGGATGACGACGCGCGATCAGATCGCGCACTCCAAGACCTTCCCATCGCGCCAGGAGCGCGTGGCAAGTTCGGCGAGTTCCAGCGCCTTGATGCCATCCTCGATCGTGGTGCGTACCGGCGTGCCGTTCACGAGTGCGTCGAAGAAGTGCTCGATCTCCAGTGCATAAGCGGCGCGGTACCGCTCCAGGAAGAAAGCTTCCGGTTTATCGCTGCTGATCGCCTGCTCACCCCACGCCACGACTTCGGTCGGACGCACATTGCCCGCTTGCAGCAAGCCTTTGCTGCCCAGCACTTCGAAGCGCTGGTCATAACCGTACGCGGCGCGGCGCGATGTGTTGATCTGGCATAGCGTCCCGTCACGCGTGCGTAACGTAACCGCTGCGTGCGAGATATCACCCGTTGCAGCGACCTCTGGCAAACCCGGACATCCACCTGTGGCGTGCACGCTGACCGCCTCGCCGCCGAGAACCCAACGGAAGATGTCGAAGTCATGAATCAACATGTCTTTAAACACGCCGCCCGATGAGGCGATGTAGGAGGCAGGCGGCGGCCCCGGATCCCTGCTCGTCACGACCAGCATTTCGGGCTTGCCGATTTCGCCAGCATCTAAACGCTGTTTGAGTGCGGCGAAAGTGGGATCGAAACGGCGCTGGAAGCCGATCATGCAGGTGACACCGGCCTTCTTCACCGCTGCCGCGCATGCGCGCGCACGCTCGACATCCAGATCAACCGGCTTCTCGCAAAAAATAGCCTTACCTGCAGCGGCAGCGCGCAGAATCAGGTCCGCATGGGTGTCCGTACTTGAACCGATGACTACCGCACCGATGACGGGGTCAGCCAGCGCCTCCTCCACACTCGCGACCTGTGCACCATGTTTACTAGCAAGCGCTTCAGCGGCGGGCTGATGCACGTCGACGACATAACGAAGTCGGGCCGCTGGGTGCCTCGCCAGATTGCCTGCGTGGATGGTGCCGATGCGGCCTGCGCCGAACAACGCCACATCGATGCGTGCCTTTTCAGTCATCGTATTCTCCGGGATGAATGGTCTCTTCAACCTTCAGTTCAAGTTTGTAGGCCAGCGCGACGAACAACGCCTGGCATAGACAGATCGTGCTGGTAAGCGCGCGGAACGCGAATGCGCTGCCTTCGCTCACCATCAACGTGACGTTGGCATCGCGGCCCAACGCGCCTAGCGCACTATCCGTGATGGCGAGCACTTTGGCCTTGTGCTGATGTGCGACGCGACTGCAGTAGAGCGTCTCTTTGCCATAGGGCGGATAGCTGATGGCGATCAATACATCGTTTTTACCGATGCTGCGGATCTGCTCGCGATACATGCCACCCAATCCACTAACCAGATGCACGCGCTTATGCGTATGCTGCAACGCGTACACGATGTAACTGGCAATGCTGAAGGTGCGGCGAACTGCGACGACATAGATGTTTTCGGCCTTGACCAATAGATCAACCGCGGCATCGAACTGTTTCGTATCGAAGCTGCCAGCCAGCTCGTCCAGTCCCGCACGACTGGTATCGATAAAGCGCAGGGCCATCTGCGACGGGCCCACTATCGCGCCCTCGCCTTCGGCGATCACATTGCGGATACGCTGCTGATAGCTGCGCGCCGGTTTGACTGTTTCCGTGTAGTCACTACGGAAAACCGACTGCATCTCGGTAAACCCCGAATAGCCGAAGCGCTGGGCGAACCGCACCACCGCCGACGGGTGCACGTCGCAGCCCTCGGCGATCTCGTTGATGCGCTGAACCATGATGTTCGCGCGCTGCCGCTCCAGGTAGCTGGCTATATTCTGCAGTTGCCTCGGCAGGGTCTCAAAATCCTGCGCTACGCGCTGCAACAGCTCGTCGACTGCACCTTGTTTGCCCATGAAAGGCCGCCCGGTGAATGAATCCCCGGACATGTTATCTCCATGTGGAAAAATATTTCCATATTTTTCCATGCTGCAATGCAAGTTGAAATTTAGGCACGTGCGTTCCTATGCTCGGCCAGCTTGACCTGCGCGATCCTCATCCACATCGCGCTTAGCCCTATTCGACCGGTCTTCAACGCCGGTACCACGTTTCGGAGGCGGTATGCGTGTTCGATGGATTTCAGTCCCACTGGCAGGGATGCTGGCAGCCGTGGTGGCAACATCCGCGGTGGCTGCCGATGGGCCACATACGAACGAGCACTACGTATTGATCAGCCATGCCGCCGATTCGGATGTCTGGTGGAACACGATCAAGAATGCCATCAAGCAGGCCGGTGATGACTACGGTGTACAGGTCGACTACCGCAATCCGTCCGATGGTGATTTGGCCGACATGGCGCGACTGCTGGAGCAGGCCGCCGCTCGCAACTATGACGGCGTAGCCTTTGATATCGCCGACATCGATGTGCTTTCCAAGCCCGCGATGCGTATCGCGGCCAAGAACATCCCCATGGTTTCCATCAACTCCGGAACGGCGCAGCAAAGCCAGAAACTCGGTGCCATCATGCACATTGGCCAGCCCGAGTACGAAGCCGGCAAAGCCGCCGGCGAGCGGGCCAAGGCCGCAGGTATCAGGTCATTTGTCTGCGTCAACCACTATTCCACCAACGCCGCCTCGTTCGAACGCTGCAAAGGGTTCGCCGATGCGATCGGCGTAGACGCCAGGAAGTCGATGATCGACTCCGGTGTGGACCCCACCGTGGTCGCGAGCAAAGTGAGCGCCTATCTGCGCAATAACCCGACCACGCAAGCGGTGCTTGCGCTGGGCCCGAACTCCGCCGAACCGTCGCTGCAGGCGCTAGAGAGAATGGGTCTGGCCGGAAAGATCTATTTCGGCACCTTCGATCTTTCGCCCGTGATCATCGATGCGATCAGGAAGGGGCAGATGAATTTTGCCATCGACCAGCAACCCTATCTGCAAGGCTATATGGCGATTGCGGCACTGGTGATCGCACACGAAGACAACACGCGCGATCCCACCGCCATCACCGCCAAACTGAAAGCCAATCCGAAATTTCAATCTCGTCTGACGGAATATGGACTCCAACCGGTCTACACCAAGGATGGCGTCAGCTCCGGCCCTGCATTCATCACCAAGGACAACGTCGATACGGTCGCGAAATACGCGGGCCAATACCGTTGATTTACGGACGCACTAGCTTTCGGAGAGCCTAAGTTCGATGAGCGTGACGACTTCTCACATACCCATCACGACACAAGAGGGCCAGGCGGCCGTGAAAAACGACGAACGCGTACGACGCATTTCGCCATGGCGCAGCCTTCTTCATCGCCCTGAGTTTGGCTCCATTGCCGGCACGGTGCTGGTGTTCGTGTTCTTCGGCATCTTTGCCGGCGATTCGGGGATGTTCAATCTCGACGGCGTGATGAACTGGGCTCAAGTCGCCGCCTACCTCGGCATCATCGCGGTCGGCGCATGCCTGCTGATGATCGCCGGTGAATTCGATCTTTCTATCGGATCGATGATCGGTTTCTCCGGCATGATGATGGCGGTACCGTCGATGTTCATGGGCTGGCCGATGTGGGCCTCCGTGCTATTCGCGTTTGTGGGCTGCATGGCACTGGGCTGGTTAAATGGTTTCTTAGTGGTACGCACGAAGCTGCCCAGCTTCATCGTGACCTTGGCTTTCATGTTTATCTTGCGCGGCTTGACTCTGGTTCTTTCCACGCACTTTTCCAACAGCACCATTGTTAGTGGCGTCGGCGACAAGGTCAGCCAAGACCCCGTGGTGAGCACCCTTTTCCAGGGCGCCACGCTGCATGGCTTGTTCGGTTGGTTGGCGAAAGCCGGTGTCATCGGCAAATTGCCCAATGGCGATCCCATCGTGAACGGCATTCCGAAAGTGCTGATCTGGTGGCTGGTGATGGCGATCGGTGCGGGCTTTGTGCTTTCGCGCACACGTTTCGGCAATTGGATCTTCACGGTAGGTGGCGACGCTGCTGCTGCACAAAACGTGGGTGTGCCGGTGCGGCGGGTAAAGATCAGCCTGTTCGTATTCACCGCATTCTGTGCCTGTTTGTTCGGTGTGCTGCAGGTGGCCGACGTCGGCTCTGCTGCTGCAGATCGCGGCCTACAGAAAGAGTTCGAGGCCATCATCGCCGCGGTGATCGGAGGCACCCTCCTCACCGGCGGTTACGGCTCCGTGCTGGGCTCCTGCTTCGGTGCACTGATCTTTGGTGTGGTGCAGATTGGCATCTCGTACACCAGCTTCGATTCGGATTGGTATCGCGTGTTCCTAGGGGCGATGTTGCTGCTCGCCGTGCTGTTCAACCACTACATCCGCTCGCGCGCGACGACCGGCAAGTGAGGAAATCACGATGACCAGCACCGACAAAACCGACTACATCCTCCAGCTCGAAGGCGTTAGCAAGTTCTTTGGTACCGTGATTTCACTGCAAGACGTCACGTTACGTCTTCGTCGTGGCGAAGTGCACTGCCTGCTTGGCGACAACGGCGCTGGCAAATCCACGCTTATCAAAACGCTTGCCGGCGTGCATCAACCCAACCGCGGCCGCTATTTGGTCGAGGGAACGGAAGTGCACTTCACGTCGCCGCGCGAGGCGCTGGATATGGGTATCGCCACCGTCTATCAGGATCTGGCGCTGGTTCCGCTCATGAGCGTAGCGCGCAACTTTTTCGCGGGACGCGAACCGATGCGCAAGCTGTTCGGTGTCATTCCGGTGATGGATATTCAACACGCCGCGCAAGTTTCTGAGCAAAAACTAGCCGAAATGGGCATTCATGTACGTTCACCGCATCAGCCGGTTGGCACGATGTCGGGCGGCGAGCGGCAGTGTCTAGCCATCGCACGCGCCATCCATTTCGGCGCGAAAGTGCTGATCCTCGATGAACCGACCGCCGCGTTGGGTGTGAAGCAGAGCTGCAATGTGCTCAAGTTGATTCACACAGCTCGGGAGCGTGGCATCTCGGTGATCTTCATCACGCACAACGTGCACCACGCTTACCCGGTGGGCGACAGCTTCACGTTGCTCAATCGTGGGCAGTCCATGGGCACGTTTGCCAAGAACGAGATCGGCAAGGAACAGTTGCTCGACATGATGGCCGGCGGTGCCGAAATCCAAAGCCTGGTGGCCGAACTGGAAGGTCGCTCTGCGGCCTGAGCCCTCCCCATGCATAAGAAGTATTCCGCGATGAACGAACGTAAATACGACCTTATCTGCCTTGGCCGCCTAGCCGTGGATCTTTATGCCCAGCAGCCAGGCGCAAGGTTGGAAGACGCTTCAAGTTTCGCCAAATATCTGGGCGGCTCTTCGGCAAACGCGGCCTTCGGTGCCGCACGATTGGGGCTGCGCACCGCCATGCTGAGCCGCGTGGGCGACGATCATATGGGCCGCTTTCTGCTCGAAACGCTCGCTCGCGAGGGTTGCGATGTCGAGCACGTGCGCATCGATCATGAGCGATTGACCGCACTGGTGCTGCTCGGCATCAAAGATCGCGAAACATTTCCGCTGATCTTCTACCGCGAAAACTGCGCGGACATGGCGATTGATGAAGCCGACATCGATGAGAGCTTCATTGCCTCCAGTCGCGCCCTCGCCATCACCGGCACACACTTCTCCACTCCTCGCGTGCACGCAGCGAGCAGTAAAGCGCTGGCTTTCGCACGCAAGCACGGCGTGCGCACCGTACTGGATATCGATTACCGCCCAGTGCTGTGGGGTCTCACCGGACGCGGCGACGGTGAAACGCGCTTCATTGCCAATGAGGGCGTGACCGCGCATCTGCAAGCCATCCTTCCCCACTTCGATCTGATCGTCGGCACGGAGGAAGAATTCCACGTCGCTGGTGGCAGCGACAATCTGATCCAAACCCTGCAAGCCGTGCGTGCCGTAACGGCGGCAACCCTGGTGGTGAAGCGCGGTGCGCTGGGTTGCAGTGTGCTCGAAGGATCGGTACCGGCTGACATCGATCAGGCACCCACGTATCAAGGCACACGCGTGGAAGTGCTCAATGTGCTGGGCGCCGGCGATGCATTCATAGCTGGCTTTCTCTACGGCTGGTTGCGTGATGAGGGGATCGAGCGCAGTTGCGCCTACGCCAATGCCTGCGGTGCAATGGTGGTGTCGCGGCACGGCTGCGCACCCGCCATGCCGAGTCGCGCAGAACTGGATTACTTCCTTGCCCACGGCGAAAAGCTGCAACGCCCCGACCGCGACGAAGAACTCGCCCATCTGCATCGCGTGAGTGTGGCGCGTCCGATATGGGATGACTTGCATATCTTCGCTTTCGACCATCGCAGCCAGTTCTACGATCTGGCGTGCGAATGCGGTGCGGATGAATCGCGCCTCCCGCGGCTCAAGCGATTGCTGGTCAACGCGGTTGCAAAGACAGAGCGCGAACTTAATTTGAAGCAGCGTATCGGTGTGCTGATCGATCAGCGTTACGGCCAGGATGCGCTCAATGCCGCCACCGGTCGCGGTTGGTGGATCGGACGACCGGTAGAGCTGCCCGGCTCCCATCCACTGGAGTTCGAATACGGCCGATCGGTAGGCAGCCAGCTGCAACAATGGCCGATCGAACATGTCGTCAAATGTCTCGTCCCCTTTGACCCCGACGGCACGCCCGAATCACGCCTGGAACAGGAAACCCAGCTGCTCACGCTTTACGACGCGGTAAAACAGAGCGGTCATGAATTGCTGCTGGAAGTGATTCCACCTATCAATCCACAAGCCAGTGGCACGCCGGGCGAACGCGTAGTGCGTGCGATGAAACGTATCTATAACCTCGGTATTCGCCCGGAGTGGTGGAAACTGAAACCGCTACCCGCCCAGGAGTGGAAGACGGTGGACGCGCTGATCGCCGAACGCGATCCATACTGCCGCGGTGTTGTATTGCTGGGCTTGAACGCACCGTTCGCCGAACTCGCCGAAGGTTTCGCAGCAGCTGCGCACAGCGCGAGTTGCCGCGGCTTTGCCGTCGGCCGCAGCCTCTTCATGGAACCGGCACGCGCATGGTTCAACGGCAATATCGACGACGACGCGTTAGTGGAACAGGCTGCGCAGCAATTCACCAAGCTCGCCAGCCTATGGCGACAAGCACGCAACGGCGGCACACACCAGAACGCCGGAGTTGCCGCATGAGCGCCACCGTGCGATTGACGATGGCACAGGCGCTGGTGCGCTATCTCTGCGCTCAGAAAATGCGCGACGACGATAGCAACGGTGACAACACAGGCGCGCTATTGCCGCTTTTTGGCGGCGTTTTCGCCATCTTCGGCCATGGCAACGTAGCCGGGGTCGGCGAAGCGCTCTACCAGCATCGCGACCAACTTCCCACCTATCGCGCGCATAACGAACAAGCGATGGCGAACGCGGCCATTGCCTACGCCAAGGCGCATATGCGCCGGCGCATGATGGCCGTCACCACCTCGATCGGCCCGGGTGCCACCAATCTGCTCACCTCTGCCGCTCTGGCGCATGTGAATCGCCTGCCGGTGTTGCTGTTGCCGGGAGATATCTTCGTCTCGCGCGCACCCGATCCGGTGTTGCAACAACTGGAGGATTTCGGCGACGGCACGGTCAGCGTCAACGATTGCTTCCGCACGGTGTCGCGCTACTTCGATCGCATCGTGAAACCCGAGCAGTTGCTGGTAGCACTGCCACGCGCCATGCACGTGCTGACGGACTCCGCGCTATGCGGCCCGGTTACGCTCGCCCTGCCCCAAGATGTTCAGACCGCGGCCTACGATTGGCCGGAGACGTTCTTTGCCGAACGTATCCACAGCTTTCGCCGCATGCCGCCCGCCCCGGACGACATCACCGCTGCCGCGAATGCGTTGCGCGAGGCGAAGCGGCCTGTGTTGATCGCCGGTGGTGGCACGCTATACGCGAAAGCCAGCGACGTCCTGCGTCAATTTGCGGAAACGCATGGCGTGCCGGTGGCCGAATCCCAGGCCGGCAAAGGCACGTTGGCGTGGAACCATCCCTTGCAGTTGGGACCGGCCGGCGTATCCGGCTCCACCGCGGCGAATGGCTTGCTGGCTAAGGCCGACCTGGTGCTTGCTGTGGGTACGCGCCTGCAAGATTTTACCACCGGCTCCAATGCGCTCTATTCGCACGCGCGAGTGATTACGCTCAACGTCAATGGCTACGACGCCTTGAAAGGCGGCGGCGTGCAAATTCTTGCCGATGCGCGACTTGGCCTCGAGGCACTCTCTGCGGCACTTGGTCCGTGGCACACCGCCGATACCTGGTGCGAGCGCGCCGAACAAACAGCCAGCCAATGGCGACAGACCGTGGACGGAATCACCGGTCGGCGTGAATTGCCTGCCGGCATGCTGCCCTATGACGGCGAGATCATCGGCGCGGTACAGCGCTCGGCGGCCGACTCGGCGCGAGACGATATTGTCGTTTGCGCAGCTGGAACGCTGCCAGCCGAATTGGAAAAACTGTGGCGCACGGAAACCCCAGGCGGCTACCACATGGAGTACGGCTATTCCTGCATGGGGTACGAGATTGCGGGCGGCTTGGGCGTGAAGATGGCCAAGCCGGATCGTGAGGTGATCGTGATGCTCGGCGATGGCAGCTACTTGATGCTGAACGCCGAAGTTGCCACCTCGGTGATGCTGGGCCTGAAGCTGATCATCATCGTGCTGGACAACCGCGGCTTCGGCTGCATCAACCGCCTACAACAAGCCTGCGGCGGCGAACCCTTCAACAACATGCTCGACGATTGCCTGCACGGCCCCGATGGAGCCCCGTTCATCGACTTCGCAGCACATGCGCGCGCAATGGGTGCCGAGGCCGAATATGTGGACAGCATCGCCGGACTCGAGCAGGCACTCGTCCGCGCGCGTGCCGCACGGCGCACCTACCTCATCGCCATCGATACCGATCACCGCCGCACGACGGAAGAAGGCGGATGCTGGTGGGAGGTCGCCGTACCCGAGGTCTCGTCAAGCAAGAACGTGCAGCAAGCGCGCCGCGAGTACGACATGGCCAAACAGCAACAGCGGCCCGCTGCCGCGACAGGCAAGACCCATGGCAAATAGAGCTTTCGACGTGAAGATCGGCATCAACCCGATAAGCTGGAGCAACGATGACCTTCCCTCGCTGGGTGGCGAGACGCCTTTATCCACGGCATTGAGCGAAGGTCGTGCCATCGGCTATCAAGGGTTCGAACTGGGCAACAAATTTCCGCGCGAATCCGCCGCACTGCGCGAACTGATGGCGGGTTACGGGCTCGATGTCGTGTCGGGCTGGTATTCCGGCCGACTCGCCACACGTTCCGTCAACGAAGAAATCGCTGCGGTCGAATCGCATCTTCACCTGCTTGCCGACAACGACAGCAAAGTCATGGTGTATGGCGAAGTAGCCGATTCCATCCAGGGCGAGCGTACGGTGCCGCTGTACAAACGCCCGCGCTTTCGCGATGAAGACACATTCAAGCGCTATGGCGAACGGCTGACTGCTTTTGGTAGCTATCTGCTGAAGCACGGCGTGCGACTGGCCTACCACCATCACATGGGCGCGTATGTCGAAGCGCCGGAAGATATCGACCGAGTTATGGCATATACCGGTGATGAGGTCGGCCTGTTGTTCGATAGTGGTCACGCGTACTTCGGCGGCGGCGACCCGCTGGACGTTCTAACCAGACACATCCACCGCGTTTGCCACGTCCATTGCAAGGATGTTCGCCCCGCCATCATCCGCCATGCGCGCAACCGCCAGTGGAGTTTTCTCGATTCCGTGTTGAATGGTGTCTTTACCGTGCCAGGTGACGGTGCGATCGATTTCGCCTCCATCATCGATACGCTGCGTGCGCACGCTTATCAGGGTTGGCTGGTCGTGGAAGCCGAACAGGATCCCGCGGTGGCGCCCAGCTATGCCTACGCCAACAAGGGTTATCAAACTCTTCGCGCCTTGGTCGATGGCACGCCGTTGAAGGAGTTCGCATGAGCCTACTGGTAAAAGGGCAACCGCAAGGCCGTGAGATCGTCAAGGTCACACCTGCCTCAGCAGGTTGGAAACACGTCGGTTTCGAGGGGTTTCGCCTCGCGCGGGGCGAAAGCCTGCGCATCGTATTGCCAGCCGATCGCGAAGGCTGCTTGGTTGTGCTGACCGGGAGTGCCAACGTGCTGGCAGGCGCCGAACGTTTCGACCATCTCGGCGGACGCACCAGCGTGTTCGATCAACGCTCGCCCGACGCCGTGTATGCACCGCCCAACATGGTGTTCGCCATCACTGCACACGATGAGGTAGAACTCGCGCTAGCTACCGCGCCTGCTAGCGGCCGCCATCCAGTACGCCTCATTCCCGCTGCTGGCATGAAACGATCGGTGCGCGGCAAAGGCACCAACACCCGCTATGTCTGCGACATTCTGCCCGAGACCGAACCCGCCGAATCGTTACTGGTGGTGGAGGTGGTAACGCCAGCTGCGCACTCCTCTAGCTATCCGCCACACAAGCACGACACCGACAACCTGCCAGTGGAGAGCTCCCTGGAAGAAACCTACTACCACCGCATCGATCCACCGCAAGGCTTTGCCTTCCAGCGCGTTTACACCGACGAACGCGATCTGGATGAATCGATGGCCGTCCATAACCACGATGTGGTGATGGTGCCGCGTGGCTATCACCCCGTGGTCATGCCGCACGGTTACCGCGGTTATTACCTCAACGTCATGGCCGGCCCGCATCGCGAATGGCATTTCAAGAACGATCCGGCGCACGACTGGCTGATGCCGCGTTGACGAAACACACGAAAGGTAAATCTTATGTCCGCACAACCTTCAGATCGTAGCGCCCCCCAGGCGATTGACCACTACATCAACGGCCAGCGCCACGCCGGCAAAGACGCCAGCGTACCCTCTTACAATCCAGCCAGCGGCGCCGTGATCGGCGCTGTGGCGCTGGCTTCGGCGGAGGACGTCGATCTCGCCGTTAAAGCGGCCGAAACGGCCTTTTCCAGCTGGTCGCAAACACCGCCGCTCAAACGCGCGCGTGTCATGTTCCGCTTCAAGGAACTGATCGAGCGGGATATGGACAAACTTGCCGCACTGATCACGCGAGAGCACGGCAAGGTGTTTTCCGACGCCAAGGGCGAAGTGGTGCGTGGCCTTGAAGTGGTCGAATATGCCTGCGGCATTCCCGAACTGCTCAAAGGCGAATACACCGAACAGATCGCCAACGACATCGATGCATGGACCATGCGCCAGCCGCTGGGCGTTTGCGCTGGCATCACGCCGTTCAACTTTCCTGCGATGGTACCCATGTGGATGTTTCCGATGGCCATCGCTTGCGGCAACACCTTCGTGCTCAAACCCTCCGAACGCGATCCGTCCACCGCACTGATGCTGGCCTCCCTGCTCAAGGAGGCCGGTCTACCGGATGGTGTGTTCAACGTGGTGCAAGGTGACAAGGTGGCCGTGGATGCGCTGCTGGATCATCCTAAGGTGCGCGCCGTGAGTTTCGTTGGCTCCACGCCGATTGCCGAATACATCTATGCGCGCGGCACCGCCAGCGGCAAGCGCGTGCAGGCATTGGGCGGCGCCAAGAACCACATGATCGTGATGCCAGATGCCGATCTTGAAAAGGCCGCCGATGCACTGATCGGTGCCGGCTACGGCGCGGCGGGCGAGCGTTGCATGGCGATCTCCGTCGCCGTCGTCGTGGGCGATGCGACGGCTGATGCGCTGATCGCAAAGCTCGCGCCGATGGTGCGCGCCTTGCGCATCGGCGATGGTATGAGCGCACAGGTGGATATGGGGCCGGTCATCACTGCGCAACATCGCGACAAGATCACCGGCTACGTCAACGACGGTGTAGCTGCCGGCGCAACGTTGGTCGTCGACGGACGTGGCCATCGCGTAGCTGGTTGCGAGCAAGGTTTCTTCCTGGGCGGCACGCTGTTCGACCATGTCACAGCGGCAATGCGCATCTACAAGGAAGAAATTTTCGGACCCGTGCTTTGCGTAGTACGCGCGCCAGATTTTGCTAGCGCGCTCAAGCTTGTCGACGAGCACGAGTACGGCAATGGCACCGCCATCTTCACTCGCGATGGCCATGTGGCGCGCGAATTTGCGCATCGCGTACAAGTGGGCATGATCGGCATCAATGTACCGATTCCGGTACCCATGGCATTCCACAGTTTCGGGGGCTGGAAAAAGAGCTTGATGGGCGATCATCACGCTCATGGTCCAGAGGCGGTGCGTTTCTATACTCGGCAAAAGGCTGTGACGCAGCGCTGGCTAGTCGGTGGCGGGAACGGTGCGGAGTTCGCCATGCCCACTCACTGATAATCGCTGGAGTCAGAGTTTTTAGCCGATGTCCAATCACCCTGGATCGCTCCCCTGCTTTGATTTTCCTCGAGCTACACTGCCCGTCCCGTCTCCCTGGCTATTTCCATGTCCGCTCCGGTTCGGCTTTCCCATCGTGTCTGCGAACTGTTCGGCCTCTCGCGCGCCGAAGCCGAGCAATTCATCCAGAACGGCTGGGTGTCGGTGGACGGGCACGTGATCGAGGCGCCGCAACACAAGGTAACCGTCGAGCATGTTGAACTCGACCCCGACGCTCGCCTGGATGCGGTGGAGCCGGCCACGATTTTGTTGCACAAGCCAGCGGGCTTTGACGCTATCAACGACGACAAATCCGTCAGCACACTGGTGACACCTGAGACACGCTGGGCCGATGACCCCAGTGGTGAGCGCCTGTTGCGGCGCCATTTCCATCGTTTGGCATCGCTGGTGCCACTGGACGCCGAGGCCAGTGGCCTGATGGTGCTGACTCAGGACGGTCGGATATGGCGTCGCTTGACCGAGGATGCCGATCTGATCGAACACGAGTACATCGTCGAAATCACCGGCGAGATCGCGCCCGACGGCCTGCGCCGGCTCAACCACGGCCTGAGTTTCAACGGTCGTGCGCTGCCACCGTGCAAGGTCAGTTGGCAGAACGAGACCCGTCTGCGTTTCGCAATCAAAAGCGTGCAAGACGGACAGCTGCGCGACATGTGTGTGCAGGTTGGGCTTGGCGTCGTGTCGATCCGCCGATTGCGCATCGGCAAGGTCGCGTTGGGCAAGGGTCCGAACGGAGCGATGCCGCAGAGGGCGTGGCGCTATCTGCCGGTGGGCGAGAAATTCTGACACCGAGACACGTCGGCGCTTCTCTAGTCTTCCGCTGCCGCTTCGCGGCCCTGCTGTCGGATCAGCATTTCTTCGCGTGCATCATTGATGGACTGGCGGATGCTGTCGAGATCGATTTCGGTTTCGTCCGGCGTGAACTCGCCGGTCAGTTCCGTATCGGGCCGCAGCTCGCCCGCCTGGAACAACGCCCACATCTCCTCGCCGTACCACGTATCCAACAGCTCGGGTGCCCAACGACCAAGATGTGCAGTAAGGTTGTTGACGTCACGCAGCAGCATGGTGCGCGCCGCATTGTTGCCCGCGGCACTGACAACTTGCGGAAAATCGATCACCAC
>OUNK010002625.1_pt1 | contig 18341 bp, 17 predicted proteins | sample 1755341 | NCBI WGS metagenome assembly OUNK01 (sample SAMEA3914788, study PRJEB12502) | metagenome | biome: forest; material: soil | place: Canada | collected 2011-07-03 | depth 0.1 m | reverse complement strand
CGCCGCGATGGCCTGACGGGCATTTTCAATCGACAGCATTTTGTCGACGAGGCGGAACAAGCATTGCGTTACGCTGCCAAATCAATGAGAGGTGCCTGCCTGATCCTCATTGATATGGATCATTTCAAACTCGTCAACGACACCTACGGACACATCGTTGGCGACCATGTACTCAAACGCGCCGTCGCCGTGTGCCAGGGGCATTTGCATTCCTGCGATGTATTCGGTCGCCTGGGCGGCGAGGAATTCGGCATCCTTCTGCCAGAGTGCACGCCGGTTCAAGCGCTGGATCGCGCCGAGCAGATCCGATCGGCCATTCACGCGACGCCTAGTGAGGAATCGCGAGATCTCACCATCTCCGCCAGCTTCGGCATCGCGTTGACGGAACAACATGGGTACGAGTTGCGCAAACTGCTGGCAGCTGCCGATGATGCGCTTTATCGTGCCAAACGCGATGGCCGCAATCGCGTCGTGATGAGCCAGGCGGACTATGATTCGGGCTCTGCCCATCCGTCGCAGGGCAATGGACAGCCTATGAGCAACAACGCCCGGCCTGAGGCCACGTGTGCCGACACGGCTAGCTAGCCTACTCCGCTGTCTTCGCAACCCGCCGCCGCAGTTTCGCCATGGATCTTGCGCAAGCAATCCTCGATGCATTTCTTTTCGACGCCGACGAACCAGCACCAGGTGCTTCACTTCATCGCTGGATTAGCTACCATCACGGCGCTCCGCTTTTCCATTCAGCGATGACTACGACTAGTAACAACCGCCAATGGTGTCTTTACCTGATCGAATGCCGCGACGGCTCGTTTTATGCCGGCATCACCAACGATCTTGATGCCCGCTACAAAGCACATGTTGAAGGTCGTGGCGCACGCTATACACGTGCGCACCCGCCGATACGATTGATTGGAGCGAAGGCTTACGAGAACCGCTCCGCCGCGTCGCGTGCGGAATGGGAAATCAAGCAACTGCCCAAGCAAAAGAAGATTGCCTACTTGCACCTGTAAGCACCTTTTCGTCCTCAAATGCCAGCCAAGCACTAACAAGGGGGCGAACGTCGCCCCTAACTTCGCTTACTTCGTGTCAGAACCTTTGTTCAAGTCGATCATTGGTATCGAACCCGATCCCACGACCTGCGGAAGAATCCCGTTCCAATGCTGCAAACCGTAGAAGTGCGCATACTCCGGATTGTTCTTGAGCGCCTCACCCACGGTGTCGATCGCCTTGGCCTGCGCCTGCGCTTGCAGCACGGTGGCCTGTGCTTCGCCGTTGGCACGCTCCACCGCGGCAGTGGCTTCGGCATTGGCGGTAACTGTTTTCTGCTCGCCTTCAAATTTCTTCTGCGCCACGGTGTTTTCCGCCTGCACAGCGAGATTCTTAGCGCGCACTGCTTCTTCGATGGACTGGTCGAACACAGGCGAGTAATGGATGCCAACCAGCTGCACGTCAATGACGTCGACATTGAACAGCCGTTGTAACGCGTCACTGATGTCCTTGCGCATCTGAGCGGTGATCTGCGCACGCTGATCGGAAATGGTGAGCGTGTTGTATTGGGCGAACGCGGCAAGCGCGCGGTCTCTTACGACCGGGAGAATGGTGGCCTCTATATCTACCGCACCGGCGCGGCCCACATGATAAAGAAGATTCATGACGGCCGAGCTGGGTATCTGATAGATCAGACTGACGTCGATCGTGACTTTCTGATTGTCATTCGTGTACACATCCAGCCCGTTGAGCGTGTAAACCGAACGACTGGTCTGCAGGCGATCGACGGTTTCAAAGAACGGTACTTTGAAATGAACACCTGTCGTCAAAGGGGCGACGGTCATAGGCGTACCACCCATCCAACGCGTCCCCGCTTCTTCGCTCGGCGACACGACAAAAACGGTGCTATACAGCAGCGCCAGGATGACGACGCCCACCATAAGTCCACCAGCGCCGAAACGACTGAAGAAGCTACGAGGGTCCTTGGGCGGTAAGTTGAGCATGCGTACTCTCCCCTGAGTCGGACGCATCTTGCCGTAAAGGCGTTTGGTTTGCGAGCCGCAGAGGGTGAGTACCTATGCGGCTCAACCCACCACTCATGTCCGTTGTCCGCGCTCTGTCCGGACAGCAGCGACTATTGTCCGCGGACAACCCGTCGTTCCATGCAGACCGAGAAACAATGGCTTTGGAATGCGGTTTGCGAGGCATTTAAACCTTTGGCATGAGCTTTGCCATCTATACCTCGAAAGCTTCATTTCCTAACTCACGGAGAAGGGCCATGAAATTCGAGACCCTGATGCTGAAAAGCCTTTTCACCGTCTGCATGCTGGTTTGTGTGTTGACCCTGGGCGCCATGCTTACGACGAAAGTGAGCGTACCCACCGTTGTGGCCAGTCACGCCCCTGTCGCTGCTGTTGCGAACTCGGCTAGCTGAAAGCCACGCATGAATTGCATCATCCAAGCTCAACCAGCGATGCTCTTGCCCTCAACCTCTTTCACGAAAAAAGGCCCGGCATGAATCACCGGGCCTCGTAAGTTGCTTGGATATTTTTCTTCTGGTGGGCGGCGTCTGTTACACCTATGGAACCAATGTCGAGATCAAAGCCGCTTTTGGACTACCCCAACCTGTCACCAAGTCATAGCCAGTCACGGCCGAATAGCTGCCGGACTTGCCGCTGGTGATGTCGTGGAAGTCGGTGGTGTAGGTTGAGGTCAACGCGCCACCCGATTCATTCTCGGCATAGATCGTTGGATCGATGAACCCGACATTCGCCTTGCCATTGGCAGCGGCCTGCTGATTGACCAACGCGATGAAGCCAGCCCACATCGGCGCGGCAAAGCTGGTGCCACCGTAATCATTCGCCGTGCACGTGGTCTGGTCTGCGCACACGTAGAAAGTGAAGTTGGCGTTGGCCGATACATCCGGACCATTGCGATAGGTCGTCGAGCCCTTGTTGCTGGAATTGATCACGCCACTGATCTGCTGCCAGGAAGGAATGGCAATCTTGTCAGGCGAAATACCGCCTCCGCTGTCGACCCAAGCCGTTTCCGACTTCCAGGGCCCTCCGGCGGAACTGGTCGTCAGATCGGTGCCGCCAACGGAGATGACATATGCAGCGTCAGCGGGCCACGCTTCATTCCGCCTCGACCAAGTCGAATCGTCACCCGATGCTGCAAAGAAGCTCTGACCTTGCGAGGCCATCTTCTCCCAGTAAGGGTTGAGCGTTGTCGGATCATCCGGCGTCCAGCCCCACGAACAACCGATCGTCGTAGGCAGCGGGCTGTGCGTCGTCATGGCGCTGATGATGGCGGTATCGGTGGAGCCGACATACACCACCAGGCTGCTTAATCCTGGAGCCATGCCGATGGCTTGCGTCATGTCGAGCGTCTGCTCGGTATCGTCGCAGCCGCTTGAATAGACGCAGGAGGTGCTGGTGCCGTCAGTGGAGAGAAGAGTCACCGGCACCTTGTTGGTTTGCCCTGCGTTCTTGAAGTACGTCGTCAGGTCAGCCAGATCGGTGCCGTAATATTCGAACAAGCCGAGATTCTGACCGGACCCGGTAAGCGCCGTACCGCCGTAATAGGCGGCGCGCATGTCGCTTCCCAGGAACGAGGCCGACGGGCCAGATCCCGTGGTTGCGTGCGACACGAGCTTGTTAGCATCAATACCGTTGCTCAGCGCATCGCTGCTCTTCTTGACGAACAGCGGATGCGGAATCGAGTAGTTATTCAACCCGGAAACATGCCAGAGCGAAATCGCCAATCCGGTCGATGGTTCGCGATCGGCACTATAGAAAACGCGATTCTCAGTCGGGTGCCGATAGGTATGCATCTTAACGTTGAAGGCAGCTTCGACGGCAGACACCGGCCCTACGACTTGCACATCCATGCCATCGCGGCTTCCGCCGGTGACAGTGAATCCGTACTTGGTTAGGTATTTAACGACGGTGTCGTAATCGTTCTGGGTAGGGCCGAACTCGGCAGTAAACTGTGCCGGAGTCATGTAGTTGCGATAATTAATGCTTGCAGGGTTCGTAACGCTTGCCGCGAACGCATCCAGGCCAGCTTGGTCACGCACCGGGAGAACAACGTCGAGGCCCATCAATTGGCCTGCGGGAAGGTTACCGATCTGCTTTGCCGTACCCTGGTTCACCGCGTCACGCACGTGGTGAGTTAGAACTTCGGCCGCCTGCGCCGCCGTGGTCGCGCCAAATGCCAACGCAATGGCAAGCGAAAGCGAGCATGCGTTTCGAACGAGGTGGGAAACTCCATTTGAGAGATCTGTTCCAGTGGAATGTGATCGGATCATTGGTAGATACCCCATTAGTAGAGTTGAGCGGATGTTTACGCGCACCTTGAACCTGCTGCGTTGCACGCAACAGCGTATAAAAGGCGCGCGCCACCGACGCAAAGTCGTCAAGACGACTTCGTCTCTCTCACTTGCTCACTACAGTCCCCGTGCATCACAGCGTTGTCGCTGTTGCGGCTATTCGTGGTGACTTGCCGCTCTCTTCAACGGGCCACCCTTCAAGGCTTCGAAGAATGAACGCGAAAAAGACTGGCTTTTTGATCGGCATCACATCGCGATATCTAGACCGATCCAAGTGATGCGATGCTCCCCATCGCATCTATACACACGCCTTCATCGCATGGAGTGCGTGAAACGGAAGTGATATCCCAACACGACTATCGCGCCAGCAAATACTTACGCGACAGATGCATTCGCCGAAACGTAACCACGGACGATTCGAATAGCGCATGCACTGACCTACGTCCGCGTTTTTCACCTTGCGTTGACAATCTAATTATGAAGGTAAACTTTGTAGTTTTTCTTCATATGTGCCAAGATGGCAGCATGAGCAAACGCAAAGTCGATCCAGAGACTGCACGCGTATCGGCAACAGCCGGAGAACTTCGCGTGCTCATTGGCCAATTCAGACGCCGCCTGCGTGAAGAAGCACATGCGGGCGATTTCACGCCTTCGCAAATATCCGTTCTAAGCCACTTGGAGCGCGAAGGCCCGGCAACAGTCACAACACTCGCACAGGCCGAAGGCGTGCGTCCGCAATCCATGGGCGCGACGGTTTCTGCCTTGCAGGTAGCGGGATTTGTAGTCGGCTCGCAGCACCCGACGGATGGGCGGCAAACCGTTTTATCGCTAACCCCAGCTTGCCGTGAATGGATCAAAGCCACCCGTGCGGCACGGGAGGATTGGCTGTTCCGCACGATCCAGGCAAAGCTCTCGCTCGCGGAGCAAAAGAAACTCGCCGGCGCCGTCGAATTGCTCAAACGCCTCGTCGACGCGTAGCACTAATGCACGAACTTGCATCGCCATCAACGAACCTCCCCCATCGCCGAGAACGATTCCATGACTGTCACCGCACTTGACGCTAAAACCGCACTGATCGTCGTCGATCTACAAAAGGGCATTGTGTCCTACCCCATCGCACAGCCGATCGACGTGGTGGTGAAGCACGCAAGCGAGTTGACCGATGCATTTCGCCGCCACAACTTGCCTGTCGTGCTGGTCAATGTGAAAGGAGGCGCCCCTGGTCGCGCGGAACAGGTTCGCAGCGCAGGTGAGCGCCCTTCCGATTGGGCCGATCTGATACCTGAGCTCAATCGGCAACCGGAAGATCACGTCGTCACGAAACATACGTGGGGAGCATTCACAGATACCGACCTGCACGAGCATCTGAAGCGCCTCGGCGTGACGCAGGTGGTGGTGATCGGCGTGGCCACCAGCATCGGCGTCGAATCGACGGCTCGGCACGCGCACGAACTTGGATTCAACGTCACCCTGGCCATCGACGCCATGGCGGATATGAGCGACGTCAACCACGATCACAGCGTGACGCGCATTTTCCCGCGACTAGGCGAGACAGGCACGACACAGGAGATTATTGATCTCCTCGATCGTCGCGGCCACTGATCGTGTTTCTTCCGGATCCAGTGCGAAAGCGAACGGCTCGATGAACAGTACCTTTCGCTCCTTGCGTAGCTATAACTACCGCGTGTGGGCTGGCGGCGCATTGGTGTCGAACATCGGCACGTGGATGCAGCGCATCGCGCAGGACTGGCTCGTACTCACCCAGCTCACCCATAACAATGCGGCTGCTGTCGGCGTGGTTATGGCCTTGCAGTTTGGCCCGCAGCTTCTTTTGTTGCCGTTGACGGGTTTCACGGCCGATCATGTTGATCGCCGAAAGCTTCTTTTCGTGACACAAGCGGCTCTGGGCACGCTGGCATTGGGGTTGGGCGTGCTCACCATCACTGGCTTGGTCCAGCTATGGCAGGTGTATGTTTTCGCGCTGCTGCTGGGCTGCGTCACGGCATTCGACGCACCGGCACGCCAAACCTTCGTTTCGGACCTGGTCGGCGAAATCGATCTGTCCAATGCCGTGGCATTGAACTCCACCTCGTTCAACGCCGCACGAATGATTGGCCCTGCTATCGCCGGCCTGCTCATCGCAGCCGTGGGCTGCGGGTGGGTGTTCGTCATCAATGCCGCTTCGTTCGCCGCCGTGCTTTGCTCGCTGACATTTCTGCGTATCGGCGAACTTCATCCGCGGCATCGCGCTCAGCGTACCCGCGCCGGCTTCATCGACGGTTTTCGCTATGTATGGAAACGGCCGGACCTGAAAGCCATTCTTGTCATGCTGTTTTTGATCGGCACGTTCGGGCTCAATTTTCCGATCTTCATTTCGACCATGGCGGTCACCGTTTTTCACGCCGGCGCGGGTCGCTACGGCTTCCTCACCTCCACCATGGCCATCGGATCGGTTACCGGTGCATTGCTTGCCGCGCATCGCGCGAAACCGCACATCACGCTCTTGCTCGGTGCGGCAGCCCTGTTCGGGCTAGGCCTGGCGGTGGCCGCCGTGCTGCCCAACTACTGGCTGTTCGGCATCGTGCTTATTGCCATCGGGGTTAGCGCGCAGACGTTCACCACCTCGACAAACAGCCTAATGCAGCTAACCACGGAACCCGCCATGCGCGGCAGGATCGTAGCTATCTTCCTGGCCATCGCCATGGGCGGTACGCCGATCGGCGCACCTATCGTAGGCTGGGTCGCGGATACGTACGGTCCACGCTGGGCGCTTGGCGTGGGTGCGGCTGCAGGGTTTGCAGCAGCCATCGTGGGGCTTCGTTATCTCTCGAAATACCATCACCTGCGCTTGCACGTCGATGCCGGTCGCCTGCGCGTGAGCATCGACGAGGGCGACCTTACGAACCCTTCCGAGCGCCGGGCCGCCTAGCTCCGAAAGTGACCTATTTTGGTCGTCCAGCCGCAGCGAAGTGCCTATCTGCAGCACCTCTTTAGGTGGTTCAGGCGTAAGGCGATCGTCAGGCACCACGCTAAATGGCTGCAGGAAAAGGCAACGCGCTCAACCATCTCGTCCCCGATATGCTTGGCGCAATTCCTGCTTACTTTCCCCCAGGAGTCCGCGGAGCGACGCGTCGTTGTGTCCGCAACATCATTCACATGGCAAGCGTGATCGAACGCTCGAGGGGGAGCGGTGGCTAGGCGGAAAGACGGCGGCATAGAGGTCGTTTCCAGATTGCCCTGGCAGGCAGGCGTGGTGCTGGGCATTGTGAGCTACGTTGGCGTGCGCTACATGCTCGCCTGGTTCCTGTCTGCGCTTGGCGGCCCGGTCGGGCAGACGCTTGGGCAGCAGCTTCGCCAGGGCTCAAGCACCGCCGTTGCCTGTTTGCTGCTGGGCATGTGCTGGGTTGCCGCGCTGATCTCTTACATGGACAGCCGCCGGCGCTCGCAACTGCTGGAAACACAAACCAGCCTGAACAGCCTGGGCGCCATCGACTGGCGCGAATTTGAAATGCTGGTCGGCGAAGCCTTTCGTCGGCAAGGCTACGCCGTGAAGGAAACGGGCCTGGGCGGCGCGGACGGTGGCGTCGACTTGATGCTTCGCAAAGACGGCGCCATGACGCTGGTGCAATGCAAGCAATGGCGCACCAAACTCGTTGACGTAAGAGTGGTACGCGAGATGTACGGACTGCTTGGTCACCACCGTGCCGACGCAGTGAAGATTGTCGCCATCGGCAACTACACCGACGATGCCCAGCAATTCGTGCAAGGCAAACCCATCGAGCTTATTCACGGCAATGCACTGCTTGAAATGGTGCGTGAAAGCCAAAGGACTGTCCCATCGAGATACCGGCCCGTGAAAACCCCCGAAGCGATCATGGGTTTCGAGCCCATTTGCCCGGTATGTGGCCGCTCGATGGTGCAACGTTCTAATCGACGATCCGGAAAAACATTTTGGGGTTGCTCGGGCTATCCGGCGTGCCGCAGCACTCGCGTAGCGTAACGAACGAGCGGATCAGGCTGAGCGCGAGAAACTCAACCTGACCCTGTTGGCCTAAACGCGGTCAGGGCATCAGAACGCTATCGATGACGTGAATCACGCCATTGGATTGCATCACATCACCGATCGTGACATGCGCAGTGCCACCCTTCGCATCCGTAATCGTCCACTGATCACCATCCTTGCCAACCGTTATGTCTTCGCCTTCGACGGTTTTCAATTCGGCCTTACCGCCGCCGGCAGCCACTTTTGCCGCCAGGTCCGCCGCCGTCAGCCGACCTGCCACCACGTGATAAGTGAGCACCTTGACCAAGGTAGCCTTGTTCTCGGGCTTGAGCAGATTGTCGACGGTACCCGCCGGGAGCGCAGCAAACGCCTCATTGGTGGGGGCAAACACCGTAAACGGTCCGGGACCCGACAAGGTATCCACGAGCCCTGCAGCCTTCACCGCAGCAACCAAGGTAGTGTGATCCTTCGAATTGACCGCGTTCTGGATGATGTTCTTCGATGGATACATCGCGGCACCGCCCACCGTAACGGTTTTCTGCATATCCATTTGCGCGCACACCACGATCGGAGCGAACGCAACAGCAGCCATCAGCACAGCCGCGCCCGTCGCAAGCACACGCTTGCGTTGATTGATATTCATGTTTGATCTCCGTCCTGAATGAACTTCCGTATGGAAGCGTTTATAGGTACGAAGACGCACGCCATACGGATGCATCAGCACGCCATCAGGCGATCAAGCGTTGCGCCGCACCTTGGCATTGTCGGGAAAACGGGTGATGGCCTGCTGTGCGGCCTCCTCGAACGAATGGGCGACGTGATCGACGGCGTCATACGCCCCCTGTGCATCAGGCACGGCCAGCAACTCCGGAAGCAGCAGACTGATAAGACACACCTCGGGAAAACGACGACGCATATCGGCGGCTAAAGCATCCCCCTTCTCCCATTCCTTGCTTGGCAATGCACTCACGATGTAGACCATCGACACACTGTCGGGCGTTGCTTCCGGGTGGGGTTCCGCTTCATAGGCGTCCATATCCTCGACCGACAAATGACGCGCATCGATATTCAGCTCGCGCAGGATGCGAGCAAGAATTTCGGCGGTCAAATCATCCATCGGGCCACCGATCTCCACGCATAGCACGATCGATCCTGGCGCGACCGCAAGCGGCCCCTGCCATCGCCCGCTCACACCTTCGCGCCGTTGGCGTAGAACACGGCCAAGACTGGAATCGCTCAGCACAGACGCTCGTGGTTTCCCGCGCGGTGCATTGTGTGCTTCACCCCCAAGCGATTCGATAACCCGCACGATCGCACCACGTAGCTTGACCTGCTGAGCGGGAGCGATGACACCATGCGACAAGTCGTTCCAGCCAAGCTGTAGGGCTGGCAGCAAAACGACGTCGCAGTAGGCGGCGAAGGTGCGTCGCTTCAGGAACACGCGCGCGCTGGCGATGATCTCATCCGAATCACCCGACAAAGCGCGTTGGTAGAACCGTTGCGGCATGGTGAGTGCGGGCATGTCGCCCAACAGGATGTCCAGCAAGCTCAGCGCCTTCACATGACGGCCGGCGACCACCAGGCATAGCGTCAATGGCGTGGACACGACCAGTCCAACAGGCCCCCACAGCCAACTCCAGAATATCGCCGCAACCACGACGGCAAGCGGCGAAAGCCCTGTGTTGTGCCCATACAACTGCGGCTCAACCAACTCGGCGACAACAATCTCGACCAACAGAAACAAGCCGAGGGTCATCAGCATCAGCGACCAGCCTGGACTGACGGCTGCCGCCAACACCGTGGCAAGTATCGCCACCAGCCAAACACCCACATACGGCACAAAACGCATGACCACGGTGAGCGTCGCCCACAGCGGCGCGCTGGGTAGGCCGATGATCTTCAGGCCGACAAAAATCAGCACGCCTACGCCGAAATTAACCGCAAACTGCGAAACGAAAAATCGCGAAAGCCGCGCGCTGGCATCGTTAATGGCCGCGGTCGTCGATCGCAAATCGCTACCGCCCGCGAGGCGAATAAAGCGGTCCCGCAACGCTTCGTGCTCAAGCAACACAAAAATGAGCACCACCAGCACGATGCCGGCCGTTTCCAACGGCGTCCACACCGATGAGAAAACACGCGTCACCACATCCAACGGACCGGCCGGCGCCGCATGCACTTCCACCGGCACAAGGCCCTTGGAAGAGACCAATTCCTGACGCGCCTGCGATGTCGCCTGCGCTTGGGATTCCGTTTCACCAAACTGGCTGATCACCTTGCCGGCCTCGCCCTGCATAGCGGCCATGCGTCCCAGCGACATCTCGCGCAGCGTCCGCGCCTTGACGTTGATGGTGGCCTGATATTGAGGAAAGCTCTCGGCCATGCGCACGACTTGCGAACCGATCGTGGTCGCCAAGCCCACCACAAACAATGCCAAGGCAAGCACCGCGATCACCACGGAGAAACCGTGCCCTAGTCCAACCCGGCGCAAAACGCGGATCAACGGGGCCATCAGCAAGCTCAGCAACAGCGCAAGCGTGATGGGAATCAGCACATCCCTGCCGAAGTACAGCAATGCCAGCACCGTCCCGCTGGCAACGACGATGAGCGCACGATCTTTGACGATGGCGACGGGCGACGGATCGGACTCGGGCGACATCAGACAGCTCCTGACTTCTTCAGTGGAGTACCGCTACCTGAAGAAGATACACGTGAATGCAGGCGTCGCGCGCGGCGCTTACTCAAGTTATCGCACCACGCTACAGCGCTAGCTACCTCCCTCCTCGCCACCGAAGCCACCGCGCCCCATCGTTTCGCCCTCACCGTCCTCGCTGACATCGACGGTTTGCCAACTACCGGTGGAAAACCGGCCAAGGCCACCGGTACCCACCGGTTGCCAAGGTGCCGAACCGCGGGATGGCCCTGTGTCCAAAGAAATGTCGCTCCATTGCGGCGAGTAATCGCTGCCGTTACGCAGCACAAAGTACGGGCCACCCGGTGCGTAGGTCGCGGCGTAGTTATCCAGGATACGCCGTACCAAAAAGCCTTTCATCGCTGGCCGCCATCTGATCACGCCCGCGCTCACCGGATATGACTCGCAGTCGGAAGGGTCGTATTTGGCTTCGCACTGCTCGCGCGTAGTAAAGGAAGGTGCATAGTGCAGCGCGGCCACCTCCGCCGAACCATAAGCCGTCACGCAATCGTTCTCCGGGATACCCGCGTGCGTACATGCGTCGAGATCGGCAAAGCCACGCACGCTTGCCTTCGGTTTATTGCATCCACCGAGTAACAGTGGCGCCAGCCCCATCGCGACAAGCGATACTGTCTTCGAACGTTTCATGCCACCTCCATCATCCCTGTTGAGTCGCACGGGCAACCTTGTCACATGGCGCGCATCGTTCGCAGCAATTCCTCGGCACTGAGTTTCTTGCCGAGCTTCTGCCCCACGCGCTTCAGCTCGGCAAGCACTGAATTAATTTCCGACAACGTCGGCTGCAGCGGCCGGAGCGATTCGCTGAGTACGGGTATGATTTTTCGTTTGATATACCGTGGCCCGGCGGTAGCAATCAGCCAGATAGTGGCAATCGAGCCCGCCGCGAGCAGTGTCATCAGCACCGAGGGTGCGTATTCGGGAGCTACCGCCGTTGTAACAGGGCCGGCAATCAACATCGCAACTGCCGTACCCGTCATCGCGAACAAGCATTCCTTATCGAGATGCGTTGCCGAGAATCGACGCTGGACAACATGCGTCAACAGCGCGAAAGGTTGCTTGATCAAGGCAGCGCGCTCATCGGCAGTGAGCTCGTTGGGCGCATTCCTGACTTTGTCTTCGATACGCAGGCGCTCTGCGTACACTTCAAGCAAACGTGGATAGGTCTGCCTGCGCAATGAGTCGACATCGCTGAGCTTTTTAGGTATCGATGCGTAAGTGCGCGGATCAGCCTTGAGCTTTACGCCGCAATCGTTGCAAGCGCGGTCGTGCCCGATCAAGGCACCTTCTCCCATCGGGATGTAGTAGACGTGCGAGGCCATGCCAACGCGATTGAGTTGAAATACTTTTGGCCCGCGACAAACTGGGCAAAAGTCGGCCACATAACCCATCCGCCGCGTAACAGCTTTCTTTCCCCATACAATGAACATGACTGCCCCCGTGCATGCAGAACTGCCGACGAGCTCACCCGCATCGGTCCGGGATAAACGCCTCCGTTACGCCCCAACAAACGTCGGTCGCTACGGTTCGGACTGCGAGAAGCCTGGATTCCCCCGCGGCTAATCTAACGGAGTCCAAGGGTCTCCACCAGATGGAGAGTTCCGCTCCAAGAGTCCAGTAAAACGAGAGGTTTGCGCCGCGAAAACGTTGGTGGCGACAGCGCTGGGCGCACGGCGAATCAACCTGACACGATTCTTACGTATATTCTTTCGCCGGGAACACTACTCACACCTACGATGCCGGCCGATACGATCACCCCACTGCAGGATTAAAGCCGTGAGCCTAGCCGCCATCGCCCGTTCGCTAGGTGCCGCCGCAGTAACCATGCTGGCCGCACTCGCCACACTGGCATGTGCCATGGCTATCGACCCTGAGCCCGGCCCGGCTGTGCTCGCGGTGGTGTTATGCCTGTCGTTTTCGCGCAGCCATCTCGATCACGACCTTCGAGGTCGGCTGGAAGCGGCCGTCGCCCTTCCCCTGATCGGCCTCGTTGCAACAGGCGTCGGCATGCTGTTGCATCGCGCGCCCTGGGTCGGGGCTGTCGTATTTGTCGCGGGCATGTTTTTGTCGATCTGGCTACGCCGGTTCGGTTCGATGGCGCGCCGCGCCGGCTCGCTCATTGCACTCCCATTTGTCGTGATTCTCACGACGCCCTACATACCGAGCAAACATGTCGGCTCATGGATGGCAATCTTGGTGCCGATCATCGTCGCGTTGTTGGCACTGGTTTGGGTCGCCGCCTTTCAAGCCTTGGCTCGCCAACTTCACGTGCTACCACCGCTGCGTGAACCGATTGCTGCGCCCGTGGCATCGACGCAAGAGAACTCCATGCGGCCTTCAGCCAGCACACGCATGGCCATTCAAATGGCGGTCGCGCTCGCGGCATCCTTCCTCATCGGCTACGTATTTTTTGCCGAGCGCTGGGCGTGGATTGTACTGACCGCCTTTATCGTCAACAGCGGCAATCGTGGTCGGTTGGATGTTGCGTATAAAAGTGTGTTGCGCGTGGCGGGTGCTGCTGCCGGCACCACCACTGCGCTATTACTCACGGTACATGTCGGTTCCCACGATGCGACCACCGTCGCGCTAATCCTCGCTTCCATCTTCCTTGGCCTGTGGCTGCGCCCATGGAACTACGCGTGGTGGGCGTTGTTCGTCACCATGGCGCTTGCTTTGCTGCAAGGCTTCAGCGGGTCATCGACGCAAAACATGCTGGGGCTGCGCCTGGAAGAAATCGTGATCGGTGCGATTATTGGCGTCGCATCTGCATGGTTGATCTATCCCGTTCGATCAACGGCGGTCTTGCGCCGACGCATCGCGGACGCTTTAGCCGCGCTGTCCGAAGCTTTTGATCCCGCCACAGCGAAAAAAGCGCCGGACAGCTTCGTTGCCGCCCTCTTGTCGGTGGAGCAAGTGGCTCCCGCATTCAAGGCGAGCCGTCTAGTGGCGCGACGATTCACACCCACGCACCCCGCAGACTGGGTTGATGCCCTGCTCGCCTGCCGCACTCCCGCGATCGCACTGATCAAACAGCAGGAAACACCAGGACATGTGCGCAAGGCCATCGGGGCGGCGCGCAAAGCGATACGCGAACCTGAGGAATTATTGCCCGCATTGCGGGCATTGCATGAATCGCTGACACATCAAAACAATTGAGGCCGAGGGATACCCTCGGCCTCAACGTCTACTCAACTTCGGCTAAGAACAATCTCGATCGATTAGTTCGACTCGGTAAACGAAATCGAAGGCGTCGAACCACCCGTAGCGGTGCAGCTACCCAGGGTCAGGTTATTGCTTTCGCCGGTGGTGCCGCTATCGGCTTCGCAGGTCGGGGCGCTGGTTGAGCCATCGGTCGCGGCAATATTCACCTTGATCGAGACGCCGCTCGTGTTGAACTTGGCTTCCGAACCGCCAGCATCGCCAACGACGTTGTATTCGACCTGGTTCCACACGCTGGCGATATCCAGGACGCTGTCCTTTTGGCTGGTGCTGTAAGCGTCGCCATCATAGGTAACAACGGTGGTGTCGTTGCCGCCGGTGGTGGCCGTGCCGGTCACCGTCACGCTACCCAGGGACTTGGGCGAGATGTCCGAAAGCTCGGTGGCGGCGCTGTTCTCGTAGCAATCGCCTTCACCGTCGCTTCCGAAACCGCTCGGGCAGCTGCTGCTACCCCAGCCGATCAACCAGTCCTGCATGAATACGGCGCCTTCGCCTTCGGTTTCATAATCGGTCGCATAGATGAACTGCTGCCACACGGTGCAACCGGAATGGCTTTTGCATGCAGCAGAAGTGTTATTGAAGCTGGTGTTCATCTGCAGCGAGTATTCGTTCGCACCGAGAATGCCACCGTCGCCATAAGCAGCCACGCCGACGCTCTTCTCGGAGGTCACGCCCGAGTATGTCGGGAAGCTGCCGACTGCCTTGCTGATCGCGGAGGTGGTGTTGAGCGTGTAGTCGTTGCCGTTACCCGCAGTTTGTTCCTGACCGAAAACAATGTGGCGGGGCACGGGATGCGCGCGGGGGGTCAGCTGTTTGCAAGCGACCTGTTCCCACACGACGCTGGGATAGGTGGCGTGGAAGCAACCTTCCGCGGGCGTTGCGATCTGCGCAATATCGTGGCGCCAGGAGTCCTTGGCAGACTGCTCCAGGATGCCATCGTCAGCAGCGAAAACAACCGGAGCGCAAACAGCACTCAAAAGACCGGCTGCGAATACGAACTTTAACTTAGCTTGCATTACAGTTCTCCCCAGATATGTAAATGGCAAACGGTTTTCGGCCCTGGACTATCCACGAGCCGAGGCACTTACAACAACGATTTACTCCCCTGTGAAAACCAACTGCACCCTCATATCCCCAAAGGGCTTCTTTGCAGACTCACCAACGCACAATGCGGGTATTGCACGGATTTGCCCGCACTGAGAAAAGCATGTGAACGCGTTAATTCTTTAGCTGACAAAGCGGCACATCACGGCTTGAAATGATTCGTTAGGCACAAGCATCCACCGCAGCTGCGCCATCGTTGGCGTAGCCGAAACAAGGATGCAATCGCAAATTAGGCTTTCTCCGCGAACTTAAAAAAAGCGCATTTTCACTGCGCCTCTACACACGACCTTTCAATACACTTACGAAAAAATTCGGCTATTCCACTAGGCCGCTGGAGGATGCGGAAGACGGTGTATAGAAAACGTGATACTCGGGGACGTTAACTGGCGAGTTGCTTTCGATGTTTTGAAATGCGGGCTACGTCGCAAAAAATCATCATAGGAACGCCATGCCACGTAGTGAGCTCGGTGAAGACAAGCTCTAAAACACGATCAAGCAACCCATATCAGTCATGCGTCGTTTTTATTTACGTTGCCGCCCAATTTTTCGCTACTTCATGCTGGCGACGTATTGCTCGATCTCGGCCACATGATTGCTATAGGAATTTAGCGTCACACGATCGCAGTCTGCTTCCCTGACGGGTCCATTCACCGGCATATCAGCCGGAAATGTTCGATCCCCATATCGCGCTGCCAATTGCTGGCGGGCATTCTCGAAGCGCTGATTGATTGAATTGACGGCATCCCCGTCGAGAAGATTGCATCGCCGTTGCTGGACGACCACACGAAAGTAATTGGCTCGCCCAAACAAAAATATTGCGGTGACTTCAGGAGAAGTTAGCCCTCCTGGATTCTGAGCACCCACGCCCTGCGCCATTACCGAACCAACGCCAAGCGAGATTACTGCGAGGAGGACGAGGCAAATTGTCTTCATGGTTATGACTCTGGAAAGATAGTCGTCAACGAATTCCCAACCGCATGATGCATCGCGTATATGTCACGCGTGCTTTTAGCTACTTACCGTAGATACCCCATCGCACGGTTGCGATGCCCACTCCCTCCACTTGACGACATTCAATCCCACAATGGCCAGCCAAAGGCTGATCGATGCCTCGCCAGGCAGACAGGGAAAAAGAATATAGGGATAGAGCCTCGCATCCAGTGACGGCGCCAGAAAACTGAGGAAGCCGTGCGAGAAATAACAGAGTCCGGAAAGCCCGAGCAAAATGCCGAGAATGCGAGGCAGGAAACGCGACCTGAAGATCAGGAATCCCGCCACGATTTCATCCAGCCCATAAAACACGAACGAGATAAGCAGGCCCGCATCCTGCAACTGCAGCGAAAGATAAGACAAGGCCTGCAGCTGTGCAGGATTGAATGCCCCCAAAGCACCGCTTTCCGCTGCGAGTTTCAGGGGCACGTAGGCGTTCAACATATCGAGGCCTTCGATAGCTGTACCCACCAGCCCGCAACCCATCGCGGTGGCCGCGATGACGAGATTGACTCGCCTAAACAGGATGAAGCTGATGAGCTCGGCGGGGATGTTACACAGCAGCAACAACAGATGCGCTCCGAAGCCTGCGCGGAATAGCGCCTCGTGCGCCAAGATGTTGTGGACTGTCGCCGATGCGTCGCCAGCAACAAACAGCGTGCTCCGCACGTAGCCAATATCGAACGCACCGCAGACAATCCCAATAAACGACAAGATGCCGACTGCCCTCGCAAGGACAAGCGGGGAAAATCGATCAGGCTCGATATTCGACATCGCAAAGTCCCCGCTATTTGCCTTCCTGGTTCAAATGATCCGCCGTAGCCTTGAAAGCCTGAAACCGATCAGTCACGTTAGGCAGATCAGCCGGACCTACCTTGCTCCAGTCCGTCTTTTTGTACAAGGCGCGAGTCAAACCAAAGCCGTATGCCGGCAGTTGCTTGCCGTCGAGACCAGTGATCGTCTGTACGAAGGTGCAACGGTCGACCCCAGGGTTGCTGTCGTAAACAATCGCCACCAGCATCGGTTCAATCTTGAATGCAACCGCTGTGGCTGTCGTCCACGCATGCGCTTTGACATGTGCCGCATCGACATCGGCGCGAATCAATCCGCGCTTTTGCAAGTCGGGCACCTGCTCCAACATCGTCTTCAGGTCGATATCCGATCCGACAAGGCAGTCCGTCGACACGAGCCGTGTCATCGCGGAATACCCATCACTGTCAAAAGGCGTCGACAAGGCAGCACCCTGGGGCGGCGATGGGCCGGCAGAGAACGCCTTTATTGAAAACGCCACGATCAGGATTGCGAAAGACGATGCAGCTAGGCGATGCATGGCAATCTCCGACAGTTAGGCCTTGATGAAAAACGGCCCCGGGTTCAGATATTCGAAAGATAGCGCTCCCTTGTTTCTTTTACCCGATTTCCTTCGGCGGCTCTAGGGCTTGTTTGCCAGCTCCACTTGGACTGCCAGCTCGTTGAACGCCTGTTGGATCGCTTCGACATGTGCCACGAAATCCTGATTAGGATCGATGGGGGCGCCATGTCTGATGACGTCGTCCGAAAGCGTGATGCCTGGCGAGGTCGGTACCAAGCGCATCTTTAACGCCTCTGCCACCTGGCGCAGTTGACCGGAACACTTTCCGCCGCCGTGTCCACCGTAGCTGACAATAGCCGCAGGTTTGCCTCGCCATTCTTTGTAGAGGTGATCCAGGGCGTTTTTCAGCACGGCGGGATAGCCCCAATTATATTGAGGTGTAACAAAGACCACCGCCTGGGCGCTGGCAATCTTCTCGCTCCAGGCGCGCGTGTGCGGATGAAGATAACTGCCCATCGCCGGGATGCCCGGCTCATCATCCATGGGAAGCGGCCAATCCGTCAGATCGATGATTTCGTAACTGAAGTCATTGCAGGATTGCCCTATTCCAGCGACCCAATCAGTAATTTTTGGGCAGATCCGGCTGGTGCGGACACTACCCATGATCAGCAGCACTTTCGGCGTATGT